>Ga0194132_10009313_pt1 | contig 13596 bp, 10 predicted proteins | sample TA2KigOf80mmetaG_FD_148612 | JGI IMG/M metagenome (GOLD analysis project Ga0194132, IMG submission 148612) | Freshwater microbial communities from Lake Tanganyika, Tanzania - TA2015054 Kigoma Offshore 80m | ecosystem: Environmental > Aquatic > Freshwater > Lake | place: Tanzania: Lake... | reverse complement strand
CTCCACACGGAACCGGTCCACCAGCGTATACCCGGTCTGCCTCGATATCCCGTGTTTCCGGCACAATTCTGAAAATGACAGGTCGTTTGCCTGCCAATCTTCGATAAACTCGACCTTGCTGTCCATGCGGCTCACCTCTCGCCAGGGCATCCCCCAGCTTAACCGCTGTCCCCCGGTTACCCTTCGTTTGTGTCAACCGCCCACCGGCACACTTATCAAGGATGTCTCCGGTTCGCACACTGGACGAGACCGGCGATATGTATCCGACGAACAAGCGCTGGACGGCCAATACCGGCCAGCGGTAGCCGCAATTGATGCTGAACGTTGCATCGGGAGGCTGAGCGATCTGGAGCGGTGCGTTCTGCGTCAGGCGCAGGAGGGCCGCTCACACGCCGAGACCGCCCGGTCATGCGGTGTGTCCGAGGGCAACTCAGCGCTGATCCTACACAGGGCTCGCAAGAAGTTGAAAGAATGTATTGAGGGACGAAAGGAGGACAAGTGATGACCCAGACACGCGACCAGATCCGCGACTACTTCCTTGGCCGCCTTTCGGACACGGACGCGATGGCCGTCGAGGACCAGGTCTTCGCTGACCCCGCCAACGAAGACCTGATCACCGAAGTCGAGTTCGACCTTGCCGGAGCGTACGTCACCAACCGCCTCCCCAGCAAGGACCGCGCGGCGCTCGACGAGCACTTCTTCGTCTCCGCCCCAAGGCTTCGGCTGAAGGCCGAACTCGAAGCGCTGGCCAGGCATCCCCAACCGAAACCAGAGCCCTGGTGGAAGCGGTCCTGGGCGCTCATCCCCGCCTTCGCAACAGCTCTTGCCGTCCTCCTACTCGCCCCTGGCCACCCGGTCAGCGAATGGGCCGCGGAGATATTCGGGCTCCCCTGGGCGGAACAGCCGGTAATCCTGGCTGCCTACAACCCTTCGACCTCCGCCAAGAGCATTGAGGCGGACCTCCCGCTCCCATGGAACATGGAGTCTGGCCGCAGGATCCAACCTGTCATTCTGGCGCCTGGACACACGGCCCAGCGCGTCCGCCTGGTCAACCAGGAAGACGGTGGCCGCGAACTCTGGGCCGCAAACCTCGCGGACCTGGAGACCCGTGACACGGCTGTGCACCTCGCCATACCTCCCAGCGCCTGGCGCGGCACCGAGAGAAAACTCCTCCGCATCGACTTCGTGGACGCCTCAGGCGCTACCACCTCCTCGTTTACCGTCCGCTGGAAGCGGCCCTGATAAAATGTGCGGATGGAGCCGCACCTCATTATCCAGCAAGCCCTCGAAGAGGACATCGGGGCCGGCGACATTACCACTGAATTGACCGTCCCCGCCGACGCCACGGCCACCGGGACTTTCTTTGCGCGCCAGCCGCTGTGTCTCGCCGGCACTGGACTGCTCGCCGAAATCTACCGCCAGCGCGGCGGTGTGGATAGGCTCGATCTCCATGCCTCCGACGGCACCCGGCTCGCCCCGGACACCGCTATTGCCACCGTGCGCGGACTGGCCCGGACCCTGCTCACCTGCGAGCGGGTCGCGCTGAACTTCCTCCAGCGGCTCTCGGGCGTGGCGACACTCGCTTCGCGCTACGTGGACGCTGTCGCGGGCACGCGCACCCGGATCCTCGACACGCGCAAGACTACCCCCGGGCTTCGCCAGCTCGAAAAAGCCGCTGCTGCTGCCGGAGGCGCTGTGAACCACCGGATGGGACTCTACGACGCGGTCCTGATCAAGAACAACCACATCTCCGCGGCCGGAGGCGTGCGGGACGCACTCGAACGCGCGAAGGACGCCACTGTGCGCGTTGAGATCGAAGTCCGCACACGGGCTGAGTTGGACGAAGCGCTCGCCGCGGGCGCCCGCCACCTGCTGCTCGACAATCTCACACCCGCCGAGGCGCGCGAATGGATCCGCTACATCGGCGGACGCGCCACGACAGAGCTCTCCGGAGGTATCACACTCGAGACGGTGCGCGATTACGCCGAAGCCGGTGCCGACTTCATTTCCGTGGGTGCGATCACCCACTCCGCCACCGCCGCCGATCTCAACTTCCGGCTGAAGCTATGCTGAGCGGCCGGGCGATCCACCGGTTCGCATCCACACCGTCCACCATGATCGAAGCCGCCACGCTCGCATCAGGCGGCGCTCCACATGGAACGCTTGTCATCGCGGACACACAAACCGCGGGCCAGGGACGCCACGGCCACGCCTGGCACTCTGAGCCTGGCACGGGGCTGTACCTCTCCTTGATTTTGCGTCCCGCGCTCGGCATGGAAGCACTGCTGGCACTCACCCTGGCGGCTGGACTTGCGGCCCGCAGTGCGATCTCGGATACCACCGGCTTCACCTGCGACCTCCGCTGGCCCAACGACCTCATGCACGGCGACCGTAAGCTCGGCGGGATCCTGCTCCAGTCACAGCAAGGCGCGGTCATCGCCGGATTTGGCATCAACACCGGGCACGCCACGTTTCCCCAAGAGCTTGCCCACACCGCCGTTTCGCTCCGAATGATCCTCGGATTCGCACCCAGCCGCGACGAGCTGGCCGCCTCCATCGCCGATCGCATGGACGAATCCTGCGCGGTGATGGAGGTGCACGGCGCAGGACCCGTAATTGCCGGGTTCGCCCGGGCCTCAAGCTATGCCGAAGGCAAGCGCGTCATCGTCGACGAGCGCGCCACCGGCACCACCGCCGGACTCGACAGCCGCGGCTTCCTACGCCTCCGCCACGATGACGGCCAGGTCACCACGGTGCTCGCCGGCGGAGTCCGGCCCCTCACGCTATCCTGATAGGTCATGCTGCTGGCTCTCGACGCGGGGAACACCAACATCACCATTGGCGTGTTCGACGGCAGCCAACTCACACACCGTTGGCGCTTGCGGACTGTCCACGAACAGACCGAGGACGAGTGGGGCATCCTGCTGCGGAACCTGTTCGCGCTCGAATCGCTCGACTTGCGGGAGGTGGGCGGCGTGATCGTGTCGAGCGTCGTTCCACCTTTGAATCCGACTCTCGCCGGGATGGCGCGCCGCTATTTCCACCGCGAGCCCGTCTTCGTGTCGCACGAGACCGACACGGGAATCCGCATCCTCTACGACAACCCGCGCGAGGTGGGCGCCGACCGCATCGTCAACGCGGTAGCCGCGTTCCACAAGTACGGCGCACCGTGCGTGGTGGTCGACCTCGGGACCGCGATCACGTTCGACTGCGTCACCGCGTCGGCGGAGTACCTGGGCGGCATCATCTGTGCCGGGATCGGAATCTCGATTGAAGCTCTATTCTCGCGAACCGCGAAGCTTCCCAAGGTCGATTTCCGCGAGCCTGGCAGGCTGATCGGGACCAACACGGTGGCGAGCATCCAGTCCGGCCTGTGGTACGGCGCGATCGGAATGATCGACGGCATCACCGAGCGGCTCATCGCCGATATGGGGCCGGGCACACGCGCCATCGCCACCGGCGGGCAGGCGCGGCTGATCACACCCGGATCGCGATTCCTCAAACACGCCGACGAGGACCTGACGCTCGAAGGACTGGAGATGATATGGCGCAGGACCCGGAGCTGAGCGGCGGCTGGCGCCCGTCGAACTATTACAACTACTACACCGAAGTCGAAGAGCACTTCCAGCGGGTCCGCGGCACGGCCCTCTTCCAGATGTCGACGCTCGACTGGGCGCTGCTCGGCACCTGGAAGGAAGCCGGCATCCCGCTGGAAGCCGTCCTGCGCGGCATCGAAGCCGCGTTCGAGAAGTGGCGGGCCAAGAAGGTCCGCGGCCGCGCGGTGAATTCACTCACATACTGCACGCAGGCCGTGATCGAACAGGCCGAGCAGATGCAGCGGAATCCGGATCAGGCGCTGGCCAAGGTGGAGCCCGCGGCGCCGTTCACCTTGGAGGAGTTCCGCGCCTATCTCGCGGGTGGACTCGATCGCCTGCGCACGCTCGGCCCGGGGTTCGCGACCGTCTGCACGGCGATGGAGGCGCTGGTGGCCTCGGTCGAGCAACGTTATCTGAATCTGGAGGACCTCGAAATCGAGCTCAGCGCGCTCGAGGACAAGCTGCTGGCCATTGCCCGCGCCGCGCAGTCCGAAGCGGACCTCACCCAGGCGCGGCGCGATCTTGAATCGGCGCTGCGGCCCCACCGCAGCGCCATGACCGCTCCGCAGTTGATGATGCTCGAGAAACAGTTCCTCGACCGCTGGCTGTTCGAGCATCGTGCGCTGCCGCGGCTCAGCCTGTTCTACTTGCGATAGTGCACGTGCTACGATCAAATCTGGACCGCCGGGCAGGCAGCCGCGCGGTGAAGCCCGCAAGGGCCAATCCGGGAGGAAAGTCCGGTCTCCAAAGGGCAGCGTGCCGGCTAACGGCCGGGGGGGTTCGCTCAAAGCGGATTTCACGGATCAGTGCCACAGAAAATATACCGCCTGGCGGGCAACCGTCCGGTAAGGGTGAAAAGGTGCGGTAAGAGCGCACCGCGGCCGGAGTAATCCGTGCTGGCAGGGAAAACCCCACGCGGAGCAAGACCAAATAGGGAAGGATGGAACTGCCCGTTCCGCTCGACTTCCGGGTAGGTTGCTAGAGCCGTCCAGCAATGGCCGGCCCAGAGGAATGGCTGCCACCGCCTGAAAGGGCGGAACAGAAACCGGCTTATCGCCCGGCGGTCCCTGCTCATGGGAGCGCCTTAATTGTATACTCATTAGCAACCGGACACCACGCGCATGGTGCTGCCCTGCGGCGCGGTCGTGTTGGCGCCGCCCCTCACGCCGGCCAAGGAGGTGCGGATGTCGATCGAGATTTTTGACCACGGTTTCAAGTCCGTTGGTGAGCGCGATCCGGAGGGAATGGTCCGGGTGGTCGGCGGGGTGGGATGGGACGTGCCGCTGATCGTCAAGCCAGTCGAGCGGGAGATTTCGCTGCGCTTTCGGGCCGATCTGCTGTACCACGTCACGATGCCGGAGGGCGCACGCCTGTTCCACTTCGAGGCGGAAAGCAATTTCAGGACTGCGGACGCCGATGACGCGCTGATGCGGTCTGTGGCTGCGTCCATGCTGCACGGCATTGACATCGAGCCGCTGCTGGTCCTGTTTGACCCCAGGCGCCCGGCCTTGGCGTTCGATCCCGTACGGATCATTGTTCGCGGCAAGGTGAAGCTCGAAGTCGGGTTCGGGGTCAAGCGTCTGTACCAGGTGAAGCCCGACGAGATCTTTTCCCACGACCGGGTCCAGATGATGCCGATGGTCTTTGGCATGGACTCGACAGAGGACCACATCGACCAGGCGATCCGGCGGATGATGCAGCAGCCGGTGCAGGAACGGCGGCGCCTGCTGCAGGAAGCCGCGGCCTATGGCACGATCCTATACACTAAGAGCAGACTCGAAGATCTGATGGGAAGGAGAAATGAGCTTATGCTACCGCCCGCTGAGTTGGTGAGAGGGACTGAGGTTGGGCAGGAGATCTTCCGCGATGGGCTGACGGAAGGCCGGCTGGAAGGTGGGATCCATCTGGTGCGCCGCGTTCTCGTTGACCGCTTTCCGGAACTCGTTGTTCCGGATTCCGCACTGCCCTCCGGAGAGCGCGACCTCGCTGAGCTGCTCAAGCGGATCTACTCGACCGACGATCCCGAATCAATCCGCAAGTTCCTCCTTGGTTCCTGACCCGATGCGTCGAAGGTACGCCCCGTCTGGGAACTTCAAAGGAAGCCCTTGAAGATCCCAACCGTCGACTTCCGTCTCATCCTGAACGCCACGGAACCCGAGTGGCGCGCCCATCTCGCGGAACTGTTCGACCGGATGCACTTCATCCTGGGCGACCAGGTACGGGCATTCGAAGCCGAGTTCGCCTCCGCAATGTGTGCCAAGCAATGCGTCACCGTCGGCACCGGGACAGCAGCCATTGAAATCGCCCTCCGCGACGCCGGCGTGCACCACCCGAAACAGGAAGTGCTGCTCCCTGCGCTCACCGCACCATTCACGGGGATCGCAGCCGCCTCGACCGGCGCTGCCCTCCGCTTCGCCGACATCAACCCTGACACCCTCCTGCTCGACCCACAGGACGCCGGTGACCGCCTCACGCGCCACACCAAGGCTATCGTCCCTGTCCACCTGTATGGCCAGGTGTGCGATCTGCGCGCCCTCCGGGAAATCGCCAAGCTGAACCGCGCCGTGATCGTGCAGGACGCCTGCCAGGCGCACGGAGCCCGCTATAGGGGACGCCCCCTCACCGATTTCTCCCCTTACGTCGCCTACAGCTTCTACCCAACCAAGAACCTCGGCGCGCTCGGCGACGGCGGCGCGATCCTCACCAACTCCGCCCCCACCGCCCGGCGTATGTCGCAGTTCCGCGATGGCGGACGCCGTGGCGGCCAGGTGGCCTACGTTAAAGGAGTCAACTCGCGGCTCGATGAAATGCAGGCCTGCTATCTCCGCGCGTTCCTTCCGCACCTGGACGAATGGAACGCCCATCGCGCGAAACTGGCCGCGCTCTACCTTGAGATCCTTCAGGGATGCCCGGGTGTCCGCCCGGTCCGCACGTCGAACTCAGTGTGGCACCTGTTCGTGATCCGCGCGTCCCGCCGCGACAAGCTCCGCGGACACCTCGCCTCACACGGCATTGGCACCGGCATCCACTACCCGGTCCCGCTTCATCTGATGCCTGCCTTCGCTGGCAACGGTCTCAAACGCGGCGACCTGCCCCACGCCGAGCGCGCCTGCCGCGAAATCCTCTCACTGCCCCTCTATCCATACCTCAGCGAGGACTCCGTTGCTCAAGTGGCCGAAACAATCCGCCGCTTCTACGTGTGACCGCCATCCGTTCGCTACCATAGTGGCGTGTTCGATCCGCTCATCTCGGAATGGTTCACCACCCGGTTTGGACACCCCACCGAACCGCAGCTCCGTGGATGGCCCGAAGTCGCCGCCGGGCGCGATGTCCTGATCTCCGCACCCACCGGTTCCGGCAAAACGCTCGCCGCATTCCTGGTATCGATCGACACTCTCGTCCGCCGTGCCCGTGCCGGATCCCTCACCGCCGAGACCCACACGGTGTACGTCTCGCCGCTCAAGGCGCTCACCAACGACGTACACAAGAACCTCGAAGTGCCGCTCGCCGAGATCCAGGCGTTGGCCGCCGCCCGTGGACTCGGCCTCTCCCCCATCCGCACCGCGACCCGTACAGGCGACACCGCCTCAAACGACCGCCAGCGCATGGCGAAGAACCCGCCGCACATTCTCGTCACCACGCCCGAGTCGCTATTCATTCTGCTGACCGCCGAGCGCTCCCGCGAAATGCTCAAGTCCGTGCGCTGTGTCATCGTCGACGAGATCCACGCCATCGCCGGCGACAAGCGCGGATCTCACCTCGCGCTCTCGCTCGCCCGGCTCGAAGCGCTCACAGGGAAGCTGCAGCGCATCGGACTCTCCGCCACGGTCCGGCCCATCGAATCGGTGGCGCGATTCCTCAGCCCCACGGCTCAAGCAATCGACATCGGACACCGCCGCGACATGGATCTGGCGGTCGAGGTCCCGCGCGACGAGTTGGGCCCCATCACCAGCAACGAGATGTGGGCCGAAACTTATGCGCGCATCAGCGAGCTGATCCAGGCCCACCGGACCACACTCGTGTTCGTGAACACGCGCCGCCTGTCCGAACGAGTCGCCCACTCGCTGGCCGAAATCCTGGGCGCGGACGCCGTGCTTCCGCATCATGGCAGCCTGTCCCGCGAACTGCGCCTGGACGCCGAGGAGAAGCTCAAGCAGGGCAAGCTCCGCGCCGTGGTCGCGACCGCTTCGCTCGAACTCGGCATCGACATCGGAACGGTCGACCTGGTTTGCCAGATCGGATCTCCGCGGTCCCTCGCCGTTGCTCTTCAGCGAATCGGACGGAGCGGACATTGGGTCGGCGCACAACCCAAGGCGCGCCTGTTCCCACTCACTCGCGACGAGCTCATCGAAGCCGCCGGACTGATTCGCGGGATCCGCCGGGGAGCGCTCGAATCGATCGAGATCCCTCCCAATGCGCTCGACATCCTCGCGCAGCAAGTCGTCGCCGAGTGCGCGTCACGCCCCTGGAGAGAAGACGATCTGTTCGAGATGGTCCGCTCCGCACACCCGTACCGGAACCTGCCGAAGGACTCCTTCACGCAGGTCGTCGCCATGCTCTCGGACGGAATCGCCACCCTCCGGGGACGCAGCGGAGCACACCTCCATCGCGACCAGGTGAACGGGATCCTCAAGGGCCGCCGCGGCGCACGCATCGCTGCGATCACCTCCGGCGGCGCGATCCCGGACACCGCGCAGTACCGCGTCGTCGCCGAACCCGACGGACGCAACGTCGGAACGCTTGACGAGGACTTCGCCATCGAGAGCATGGCGGGCGACATCTTCCTGCTTGGCACCCATTCCTGGCAGATCAAACGCGTCGAACCCGGCCGCGTACGCGTCGTCGACGCGGGAGGCGCGCCACCCACCATACCGTTTTGGCTCGGCGAAGGACCCGGGCGTTCCGCCGAGCTCTCCGCGGAAACCGCCGCCGTCCGCGACCGCCTGCTCGACGACGGCGCGGCGGATTTCCTCATCCGTGAATGCGGCCTCGACGAGGCCGGCGCCCGCCAGGCGGTCGAATACGTGCGTGCCGGCACCGCCGCGCTCGGCGCCCTGCCGTCGGCTGCCACCGTGGTGGCCGAGCGCTTCTTCGACGAAGCCGGCGGACAACAGCTTGTCATCCATGCTCCCTTCGGCGCGCGCATCACCAAGGCCTGGGGACTGGCCCTCCGCAAGCGCTTCTGCCGGACCTTCAACTTCGAGCTCCAGGCCGCCGCCATCGACAACGGCCTGGTGATCTCGCTTGGCGAGCAGCATTCGTTTCCGCTCGACCTGGTCTTCGAACTCCTCCGCGCCGCCGCAGCCAAAGACGTCCTGGAACAGGCGCTTCTCGCCGCGCCACTCTTCGGAGCCCGTTGGCGTTGGAACGCTACCCGCGCCCTCGCCGTCCTCCGGTTCAACGGCGGACGCAAGGTTCCCGCGCCGATCCTCCGCATGCGCTGCGACGACCTGCTGGCCGCCGTCTTCCCAGACCAAGTCGCCTGCGCTGAAAACCTGACCGGACCTCCGCGCATCCCCGACCATCCGCTCGTCAACGAAACCCTCGCCAACTGCCTTTACGAAGGACTGGACTTGAACGGACTCGTGCGCGTGATCGAGGGCATCGAGTCGGGAGCGATCCGCACTGTGGCGGTCGACACCTCCGAGGCTTCGCCCTTCTCGCACGAGATCCTTAACGCGAATCCGTACGCGTTCCTTGACGACGCGCCGCTGGAGGAGCGCCGCGCGCGCGCCGTAAACCTGCGGCGCACTCTGCGCACTGATGTCGACGGCTCGGCGGTGCTCGACGCGGAAACCATCGCGCAAATCGCCACCGAAGTATGGCCCGAAGTGCGCGACGCCGACGAGTTCCATGACGCACTGCTGACACTGGTGCTGCTCCCGCCGCGGACCGGGTGGGAGCACTGGTACGCTGAGCTCGCGCGCTCGGGACGCGCCCATCTGGTCAACGGTAGATGGTGTGCCACCGAGCGCCTCGGCGTGGCCCGCGATCCGGCCGCCGTGGTCCGCGGCTGGATGGACTGCTCGGGTCCGGTAACCGCGGCCGAGCTCGAGCGCGCAACCGGATTCCCGCTCGCGGAAGTCGCGATCGCACTTGCGCAACTCGAAGGAGAAGGCCAGATCCTCCAGGGCAAGTACCGGCCCGGTGCAGTGGACACCGAATGGTGCCACCGCCGGATTCTCGCCCGCATCCACCGCGCGACCCTTGGCAAGCTGCGCCGCGAGATCGAGCCGGTGTCCGCGATCGAAATGCACCGCTTCCTGTGTCGCTGGCAGCACGTGGCCCCCGGCGGCCAGCTTCACGGACCGGGCGGCCTGCTCCAGGTGATCCGCCAGTTGCAGGGATACGAGATTCCGGCGGCGGCCTGGGAAAGCCAGATCCTGCCGGCGCGTGTCGCCCGGTACGAACCGGCCCTGCTCGACGAGTTGTGCCTGAGCGGCGAAGTCATGTGGGCCCGTCTGCAGCCGCCGGATGGGCGCGCCCGCGCCAGCCGCATCGCGCCCGTATCGCTGCTGCTCCGCGAGGACGCCGCCTGGCTGATGGATCCACAGCCCGCCGCGCCGCAAGCTCTGTCTCACCCCGCCAACGACATCTACGAGGAACTCCGCCAGCACGGCGCGGCATTCTTCCAGGACTTGGTCCGTGGAACACGCCGCCTGCCCAGCGAAGTGGAGGATGGACTCTGGGAGCTCGTCGCCTCTGGACTTGTGACCGCCGATGGATTCGAGAATCTCCGCTCGCTGGTCGATCCCAAGCGCCGCCGCGGCGAAGGCAAGGCCCGTACCGCGCGCCCGCGCCACGCCGCTGGACGCTGGGCTCTTGTGCGTTACCGCGGTGAGCCGCCTGCCCCCGCCACGCGCATCGAGAGCTTCGCCCGCCAGTTGCTCATCCGCTGGGGCGTCGTGTTCCGCGATCTCCTGGCGCGTGAAACGCTGGCACCTCCGTGGCGCGACCTCCTCCCGGCGCTCCGCAAGCTGGAAGCCCAGGGGGAAATCCGTGGAGGCCGCTTCGTCATGGGTTTCGGTGGCGAGCAATTCGCGCGGCCCGAAGCAGTCGACCTGCTGCGCTCCACCCGCCGCGCGGGCGAGGAACTCGACCTGCGGATTCCCAACGCCGACCCGCTCAATCTCACCGGTATCCTGCTGCCCGGCGCGCGCGTCAGTGTATTGACGGCCGGATCCCAGCGGTTCGGTTCCGAGTGACTCACATGCGGAAGATCGCCCTCATCGCCCTCAGCCTCGTGGTCCTGCTCACCGGACTCGTCCTCGCCCTTCCGTCTCTGCTCAACACGACCCAACTCCGGGCGCAAGTGGAGGCAGAACTGCAACGCGGTCTCGGGCGCAAGGTAACCTTCAAGGACCTCGATCTCGGTTTTCTGCCGCCGCGCGTGTCACTCACCGAGGTCGCCGTGGCGGAAGGCGTGGGATTCCCGCAACAACCCTTTGCACGGACCCGCGAATTTGCCCTGCGCGTCGCGCTGGTGCCGCTGTTCAGCGGGAACGTCGACGTCCAATCGATCGAAGCCAAGCAACCTGCCATCGAGTTGATCCGCAATCCGGACGGGGTGTGGAACTACGCCAGCCTCGGCGGCGCACAGTCAGCCGGCGATGGAGACACGCTCAAAGTAGGGCTCGTGCGGATCACCAGCGGAACCGTGGCGATCACCGACCATCTCAACAAGCGGCCCCCGGGCCGAGTACCACAACATTGATATTGCGTTGCGCGACTACGGCGGGGCTGGCCCGTTTTGGACTGGAGGCGTCGCTCCACCTGCCTGGCGCTGGGAGGCAAAAGGTGGAACTCAAGGGCGCGGGTGTCGCGGGCGGCGGCGGGTTCAACGGATCCCTGACGTTGGACGAAGCCTCGCTCGCCTCGCTCCAGCAGTTCCTCCATGTAGGCGAGCCCGACAAGCTCGATGCCTCGGCCACCGGAGAAACCACCATCCGGACCAAGGATGGCAACACTGCTCTCAAGGGTTCGCTCGATCTCGCCAATCTGAGAGTGAGCGGACAGTCCCTGGGCGCGCCACTGCGTCTGGACTATCAACTCGAAACCGGTGAGGCTGGCACCCGTATTCAGTCGCTCGGCGTCAAAATCGGATCGTTGGCCGCGAACGTCTCGGGCACAGCCGGACCGGGAGGCGGGCCGCTCGATCTTCGGGCCAAGATCGGCCGCGCTTCGATCACTGAGATCGCGCGCCTTGCCTCGCTTTTCAACGCCGGATTTGGCCGCGATGTGTCTGTAAAGGGCCAGCTTGCCGCCGATGTCGCGATCACCGGAAAGCCGGAGCGTCCGGCGGTCGCGGGCACGGTGGACGGCTCGGATCTCGTGATCACCAACGCCGCTTGGAAAGCCCCCGTGCGCATGCCCGGCATCCGGTTTCAGTTGTCCCCCGAATCGATACGCGCCGGAGGATTCGGCATCCAGGCCGGATCCACCAATCTTGGAGGCGCGTTTGTCCTGTCGGAGTACACGGGCACCGATCCCCGGCTCACTGCGTCGGTGAGCGCGCGCGAGGCGAGCCTGGCGGAGTTGCTGCAGATGGCCAAGGCATTCGGTGTCAATTCCGCTTCGGACATTGAGGGCACCGGCGTCGTCACCCTGGACGTCAGAGCCAACGGCCCCGTCAAGCGCGGTCTCGCCATGTCCGGTTCCGGATCGATCGCGAACGCTTCGGTCAAACTCCCCGCACTGCCGAAGCCGCTACAGGTCCGCACGGCTTCACTCCGGTTCGGCGAGGACCTGGTCAAGCTCGACGATGCGGCTGGCTCGCTCGGATCGTCGAATTTCCGGGGAAGCCTGAGCGTGAATGGATTCACCGCGCCCAAGGTCGCGCTCAATCTCGCGGTCGACCAGGTGGACACCGCCGCTCTAGCCACCACGAGCACTCCTGCAAAGCCCGGAACGGGCCAGCCCGCACCGCGCCAGGTGAGCGGCACCGGCCAGGTCGAGATCGGAAAGCTGATCAGCGGCTCGCTCTTGCTCGAGGACGTCAAGGCGCGTTGCAAGCTCGAAGGCGGCACACTGACGCTCGACCCGCTCTCCGCACACGTCTACGGCGGTAAGCAAACGGGCTCGATGGTCATCGATTTGCGCCCGCAGCCGGCACGGTACTCGGTCCGCGTCCGCTTCGACGATGTGGACGCCGACCGCCTCATGTCTTCGACCACCGCGCTCCGCGGCGTCATCACCGGACGCATCGGTGCGCAGGCCGAGATCGCTTTTGCGAGTGGCGACAGTGCCGCGATGGCCCGCTCGATGGGTGGCAAGGTCAAGTTCAGGATGGGCGCGGGCAAGATCATGGGCCTGAACCTGGTGAACGAATTGGGCCAGTTCGGTAAGTTTCTCGGCATGCCTCCGGCCAAGGAATCGGAGACCAACATGCTGGGTCTATCAGCTACCCTCGACATCAACAACGGCGTCGGATCGACCCAGGACCTGTCACTCGAAATTGCGGGCGGCGGCCTCCTCTCTGCCAGCGGCAACGTGAACCTCACCGACCAGAACGTGCGGTTGCGGACCCTAACGGTGTTCGGCCGCGAATTCGCCGAGAAGGCCGGAGGATCCCGGATCGGCGGGTACCTCACCGCCGCCCTGCTCAACGAGAAGGGCGAATTGATCATGCCCGCGGTGATCACGGGTCCACTCGCGAATCCCCGGGTCACGGTTGACGCCGAGCGGCTCGCGGAGTTGAAGTTGCGCACCATCACGCGGAGTCCCGACGCGATCCGCGGTACCGCGGAAGGAGTAGTGGACGCCATCCGGACGGGCAAACCCGGCGGGCTGATCGACATCTTGAGCGGTAGAAAACAGGCTGGCAAGAAGTGAGGGAAGGACATGCATCTCTTCACCGAGTCCGAATACGCTGAGGGTGGATATCCCCTTGACTCAGCAGACCACAATATGTAGATTCGGAGAATGGAGGACTTCCCCAAGACCATCGAGGAGTTCGACGAGCGGTTTGAGAGTGAGCCAGCGTGCCGCGCCTACATCGCGA
>Ga0194132_10009311_pt1 | contig 13598 bp, 11 predicted proteins | sample TA2KigOf80mmetaG_FD_148612 | JGI IMG/M metagenome (GOLD analysis project Ga0194132, IMG submission 148612) | Freshwater microbial communities from Lake Tanganyika, Tanzania - TA2015054 Kigoma Offshore 80m | ecosystem: Environmental > Aquatic > Freshwater > Lake | place: Tanzania: Lake... | reverse complement strand
CACCTGCGACCCGACTATCCTGACCGGCCTGCAACCTGCACAACACGGTCATTTTTCCTTTTTCTACTACAACCCGCAGGACTCTCCGTTTGGCGTCTGCCGATGGCTTTCTCTGCTTCCGCAGTCCCTGACCCGTCGTGGCCTCGTCCGTCGTCTGATGAGCAGCGCCATACGTCGCTACTACGGCTATACCGGGTATTTTCAGATTTATAACATGCCGTTTCGGTATCTGCCTCTGTTCGACTACTCGGAAAAACGAGACATCTATCAACCAAACGGTATCAATTCGGGGGTGGTAGCCAGTGATAATCTCAGGCTACGACCGTTTTTTGTCCATGCCCCGTGTGGGGCGGTGGGGCCGTGAATTCGCCTTTCCCAAATTCCGCTCCATGGTCGTGGATGCCGAAAAAATCAAGGACCAGTTGATCGATCAAAGCGATCTGGGCGACAGTATTACCTTCAAGATAAAAAAGATACTCGTGTTACATGGATCGGTCGTATCCTACGCAAATTCAGTATAGACGAACTGCCCCAGTTGTGGTGTGTAAAAGGGGACATGTCGCTGGTAGGCCCCCGGACGCCGGTCCCCCGCGAAGTGGCGCGCTATATGCTTGCCGACCGCCGCCGACTCGATGTCACCCCCGGTCTTACGTGTATCTGGCAAGTCAGTGGCAGAAGCAACATCCCTTTTGACATACAGGTCGAACTTGACGTCCGCTATATCGAAAGCCAGAGTCTTGTCGTGGACATCCTGCTGCTGATCAAAACCGTTCCTGCCGTGTTGTTGGGGCGCGGATCCTACTGACGGCCGTTCTCAAACGTTTTCCATCGGCGCGTACTTTTCCTCTTACCCCTCTTGCTTGTCGATTTGTCGCCTCTCCTTTCAGGCTTCTTCCCTGATTTGTCATTTTGTCAACCCTCGCTCGAACACACGGCGCGCATACGCCATCTTGTCCGAAAAAATAGAAACACTCCCGTCTTAAATACAATTAAGTTGTTGTAAAATTTTATCTTAATACAATGGAACGTTTCTTGTAGTATCTGCATACGGAAGTAGGCGTTCGTTATCGTCCATCTAAAGGAGGCCCGCCATGTCTATCCAGATAAAACGCATTCTGTACCCGACCGATTTCTCGGAATCGTCGGAGCATGCGCTCACATACGCCCTATCGTTTGCAGAGCAATATGGAGCGGCGGTGTACCTGCTCCATGTCATTGAGCCTATTACGGCCGTTCCGGCGATTTACTTCGACCCGGCGATGACCTTCGAGGACAGACCGGAACTGGAGAAAAACGTCGAACAACTCCTCAACGAAGCGGTACCCAAGGAAGTCAAAGAACGGATCGAAATAAAACCGTTGATCCGCCGTGGGGCGCCGTTTCTGGAGATCATACGCACAGCGCGTGAGGAAGAAATAGACCTTATCATCATTGCCACGCACGGACGCACCGGTCTTGCGCACATGTTGTTAGGCAGCACGGCCGAGCGGGTGGTACAGAAGGCGCCATGCCCGGTACTGTCGGTCAAGCACCCGGAACACGAATTTGTAATGCCCTGAAAGAGAAGACCAACGTTTATCCGATGGAGGCGAGGACATGACATCCGCATGGACGCTGGCGGCAAAAAAAGAAAACGGATTTTCCGAGCGACTGGCTTGGGATCGATATCTGAAAGAAATAAGTCATATTCCGCCACTTACTCAGGATGAAGAAACCCAGTTGGCGCGGCATATCCGCGCCGGCGACGACGAGGCACTCAAACGTCTCGTAGAGGCACATCTACGGTTTGCCGTTGCCATTGCGCTGGAGTATCAAGGCAAAGGCATTCCGATACTCGATCTGGTCAACGAGGCCAATACGGGGCTGATCATGGCGGCGCGCCGTTTCGACGAGCAAAGAGGCTGCAAAATTATTTCATACGCCGTATGGTGGATTCGTCAGGCGATCCGTCAGGCGTTTGCGGATCAAGTGCGGTTTATCCGGTTGCCCCGGCTTCAGGTGGAGGCGCTTCAGCGACTCGATGCAGCCGTCCACAAGCGTGAACAGGCTTCCGGAGAAACGGTGAGCGTGAATCAGGTCATGATGGACACCCCATTGCCTACTTCACGCCGACAACATCTCAACGGTCTTGTCTCCACCAGCGCTCCACCCTATTCGCTAAATGCTCAGAGCGATGACGACGAATCTGGACAATCGATTCAGGTCGAAGATACCGCGCACCTGCCACCGGATGAGGTATTGATGGACGAGATGATGAAAAAGGCGGTAAACGAGGCGGTTCTCGATCTGCCGGAACGCGAGGCAAACGTATTGCGGCGGTATTACGGAATGTGCGACGACGCACCGCGTTCGCTCGACGAGATCGGACGCGAACTGGGGTTGAGCCGAGAACGGGTGCGGCAAATCAAGGACCGGGGACTCCAGCGGCTTCGCCACATGCCGCGTAGTGCCTATCTGCGTGGCCTGCTGTAAAAACCGTCAGGGTTATCGAGACGTTTTTCCCAGACGGTAAAACAGCGAAATACGGTGAATGGTCCCGACTCGCGGGGCCGGTGTGAGGGCGTAGTCCAGCCGGACCCGTTTTGTCGGTATGCCGATGCCACCGGTAAGACCGGTCAGTGGCGAATCCGAACTTCTCAACCGTAGATCGCCCGCCTCAGTAGCATAACCGAAACGTACAAATCCCTTTCCTCTGACATCGAACTCGATACCGAAGTGTCCGACCGGCTTCCGGCCCCGGCTTTTCTCCGCTTCTATCGCCAACCGCGCCGGAAGATGTTCGAGCGTATGGACCACGCCGACGCAAAACCCCCTCGGCAATGGGTCGCGGCGTCCGGCCAGTCCGTTGCGCACGACACCGACGTGTTGAACGGCCACCCCGGCGGTAAGACGCCATGCCGGAAAATAGCCCTGAAGACCGGCATCGAAGGCAAACCCATCCGTCGCTGCGTAGTCGATACGTTCATACAGCATTTTGGCGTGTACCCCTGACGAAAGATAAGCATTCAGCCGACGCGCGTAAGACACGGCGGTAAGCAGGTCACTTGCGCCAAACGTACCGGATTGCGTCCCGGCAGGATCTGCCTGACTGGTCCGACGAAACGTCCCGTACGAAACATACTGAAGACTCAGCGCAAGCGTCTGACGGGTACCTATAGGCCGCGCCCACGAAATTGCCCCGTACTGAACGTCGAGAAAATAGTTTACATAACTCATCGACGCTTCTGAGACGGTAAGCCTCATCAGTCCCGCCGGGTTCGAAGCAAGCGCCATGTCGTCACCACCCAACGGCGCATACACCCCGCCCAAAGCCGCTTGTCTTGCGGCAGGCGTGAGGCGGACAAAACCGAATGCGGAGGTTTCCGTCTGAGCCGCCGCACTGCCGGTGGCCGCCAGCACCGCCGCCACAATGACAAGACGTCTGGTAAAACCGTCCGAAATTCGGTATACCGCCACCAGTGTAAACACAATCAGAAAGGCCGTCGTGATACCCTGCAAATGCTGAAACAGCAGGTTCGGCGCGTAGAGAGGATGGGTCAGTGTATGTCCGATGGCCAGAATATCCTGTTTGCTGTCGATCTGCGCCAGCATACTGCCGAGGGTGACCGGCAAATTGACAGGGCTTACATCCGTAGAAAGCCCCACGGAAAGGATAAAATCAACGCTGCACTGGAGAAATATGGCAATACCGAAAACCGCGATCAATTTGTTGAGGATGTGGGTCAGGCTGTTTTTCCAAAGGATTTCCACATTGACGATACGGCTTTCCCGGACACCGCACACCAAAAGCGCGTTGACAAAATCGCTTCCGGAAAAATGCGCAATACGCTCCCGGAAAAGGTCCGCCACTTCGGGAAATACGAAAATGCCGGTCACGATGGCCAGCGTCAGCATTACCGCCGTCTCGCTCTCCAATATCCGCGTTCCCAGAAGCAGGGTTACGACGACATAACCGCCCAGCACACCGATTGCCTGTGGGACGGACCGGATGAGGTCTATCGCAAAATGGACCGAAATGACAAGCGACCGGGCAGAGGAACGCTCCAGAAAATACAGCCCTACAGCCGTTGTATAGGCGATGACCGCACTACATACTACCGTTGCCAGCGCGATACATGCGGTATGCAGAAACGCCGTCTGAATCTGCGTCAACGCAGGCAAATTGAGAAACAGACGGTTCCACAGCCACACCGACACCGTTCCGATCCCCCAAATCCCTACCCACAGCATGTCCGGCGCAATATCAGGAAATCCTGCGCCCCCGCCTCGTCGTCGTGTAGTATCTCTGGTCATATCCCGTGATGCCTTTGTTTCGAGGTCGGGGTTGCACACAGCTCTTTATATGTTTTCATATCGCCGTGTTTCACGGTCTTTCCAAAGATCTACACCGATTTCGGTGGTTTTGACGATCAAAAAAATACCCATGAGAATTGTCAGTGCCGCGTCATAGCGTTTGTAAAGCAGGTGTTGCAGCAATTCGTAACACAGATGCCCGTGAATGTTGAGCGCCATTTCGATGATGATCAGCCCGCTAATCAAAAACGACGCCTGTTCCTTGAGCGTCGGCAGATATTGATATCGGGCATTGAGGTATACATGGTAAAATACATGTCCCGGAAAACGTTTTCGAACCCTGCACAACTCGCGAAAGGAAAAGGAGTAGTCGTCGTCGAGATTTTTGACCATTGCGGTCTCCACATAGCCTTTCCGACCCTCAGCAATGAGAAAAGTGTAAAACTTGCGCGTATAGGTGATCAGCAGTCCGTTGGACAATACGCCCAGCACCGCCATAAACGAGAGCGTATCGGTATCGAACCGAGACCGAAACGAATAGGCCAGTACATAGGCGGGTGAAAATAGCATCATCAAACCGAAAGCCGCACCGACGGTTTTGGGCAAGAGAGAAACCGCTTTTTTGATCCGACCCGGTCCACCAGCCCGGATCAGGGCGATCATCGCTTCCGTCGGGGGTAGTGCGCCTTGTTTTTCTCGCACATAACGATAGACTGCCAACGTCTCGACGCCGTAACAGGTAAGCCCCATGACGGCTACATATACCAGCGCAAACACGACATACATACCCGCCATGTCGAGAAAACCGTCCCATGTCAGCCCGTCTCCGCTACGCAACAGACGCTGGAGTTCGGCGACATCCATCGCCGCATAGAGTTGCGCATGAGCGGCAAGGCTGTCGTTGGCGGCTTTTCGGTCCGGATAGAACACATCGAGCGATTCGCGGAGCAGTGTTTTGTGAAGCGGAAGCGATAGGTCCATATCCGGCAGATTGACATAGGGGGCGATTTCGGCGAATGCCTGTTTGCGTGCTATGTCGCCGTCTGTACGTACGCAGAAAAACAGGGTCGAAAAGACGGAAGACACAAGCAACAGGCTGCACAGATGCGCGATGTAAGTACGATGGGTTACCATGTTATCGTTTTTTCCGCAACAAGATCGCTCCCGTTTCATAGGTAAGCGTATAGCCTGCTGGTCGAGCGAGGGCATCGATATCGTTTATCAGATAGCGTGCGCTTTGCTCGAATCGTTCTATATGGGCAGGGTCGGCGAGCGCGCACCGTATCGCGCCGTTTTCAAAAGTCATGCCCCATGTGGGGGCGGTCAAGTTTTGGCCGGAGCGGCGATTGAGTTGTTCGAAGAGGCTGTGCATCGCCCGGTTGGTTGTATCGAGCAAACGGGCGATGTCCCTGCGAAGGGCTTCGGGTGTGACAGAAGCACCGGATGGGTTTCGCCCGGACGCCTCCCATGTCTTGCCGCGTCCGGCAGCGTCAAAGCGTGCCCAGCCAAAACCGCCGGGCGATTCGACATAGTCGCGTTCCTCGTATCGGTAGAAGCGACGGACGAGTGTGCCGGTGGTTATGGAGACGCCTGCGCCAAGTCCGGAAGGGGTGGGGAAAAGCGTCATACCGGTAAGAAGCCGCAGGGTATCGGAGAGAACCGTGCATCGTGGAAGCGTTGTCATACGTCCGGCGTTTGGTTCGTCGATCAGCCGGTTACGTCCGTCTTTGAGCAGATGAAAAAGCTTTCCACCGGTGCGGACCGTCATCGCATGGGTAAAATCGTCGCTCAACACCGCGTCGTTTTGGACGATCTCTAGCGGGGTGAACGCCCGCAACACGGCGGCATCCATCTGGGTGACGGCCTGTTGATATCGGTTGTAAATGCGAAGCGCAAGCGGGCGTTCGATCAGCAGCAGATCGACCCTGTCACGGGACTGTCCCCGGCAGGGTGGCGGCAGACATAGCAGGAACAGGATAAGGATCGTGGTTTTTTCCATCGGCCCGTCCGCCTATTGCTTGGGCAGTTCCTTCCATTTTTCTATGGTGGACAACTGCGAGGCGACACCGTACATGTGGATGGTAGACGGATCGAACTGGCTGCTGAAATAGGCCAGCGAAGGCAAAGAGAACAGCCAGACGCCTATAGCCAGTTCATGCTCGGTCTGATCGACCAGACGGGCATATTCGTGTTTGTCACTGATATGCCAGGTGGACATGAAACCGTGGGTGTATTCGAGGAGTTTGAGCACGTCGGGTTGGTCGGGCGACAAAACCCTGGCATCCAGACGGGCAAAATTGTTTGTGGCGATCACCCCGGACGGATTGATAGTTTCTTCGCCCTTTTCGTTGCGTGCCAGTTTGAGGTCCACCCGGTAGGTCGCAAGGTCCGGCGCGCGGAGAAATACGTCGTGCAGATCGAAAAGAAAGTTACTTTTGTAACCGGGAAAGGCGACGAGAATGCCGTCGTAGTTGCCTTGGGCGATCTCTTCGTTCTGGATGACAGTGGTTTTAATTTTGTTGAAAAACAGTTTCTCGTCTTTGAGCGACTCCATGATTTCGTTGTATTCCTCTCGGAATCCAAAATTGGCGCAGGCCACGATCCGGATGGAGTCCGGAAGTGCGGACAGGTCGGCGGCGGTGTTGTCGCGTGGCGGAATGAGGATCTGTTCTTCGATATAGTAGGAAGAAGACGGAAACACACTGTAGTTGAGATAGTCGGTGTAGTTGTCTCGTCGGCCTCTATAGTCTACGATATGGCGCTGTTGTTCGGTGCCGGTTTTGTAGAGCCGGTCGAGTAGGGCTTTTCGGTCTATAAACTGCCGTACTGCTTTGCGTTGTTCGCGGTTGAGCAGCTGGGTGTTGAGTAGTATGGCAAAAAACGTGGTACTGATATTCGATTTGGTAAAAAAGCGTTTATCATCCGTCAGAATGGGTGAAAGCCCTCCGAATGGAGTATTGAGCAAGACGTTGAAACGCGCGTTGTTAAGTTCGGTGGTAAAGGTGCTGTTGTCGATAAACGGAATCAGCGAGACCTCGGAGATGGCGGCATCTCTGGAGGGGGGCCGGTAAAACCGGATGACATCTTTTTGTGTTGGGTCGGGCGGAGTGCTCATATACGGCCCGGTTCCTATCTGGAACGAGGCGGCGGCGATTTCAGCGGTGCGGGGAAGAATCTTGAACGACAGAATTTCCTTGATCTCGTCTTCGGTCCACAGCCTGTCTGTTTTGAAGCGAAAGCGGATGGCATTTTCGGTGTCGGGGCCTTCGAACTCGAACGCGTGAAGCGCCTGCGCTACAAGCACGTAATCGCGTGATAGGCTTTTCAGACGCTCGATCCGTCGTAGCGTAAAGGCGATGTCTTCGGCGACGAATGGAACCGCCTTGCCGGCATCCGCAATGTCGATGCGTCCGTCGGCGAGTGTGGCGCGGTAGCTGTCATGCCATTTTTTCGTAGGTTTGAGCCGTATGGTTACCGTCTGATCGGCGTCGATGCCGACAAGTTGGCCCAGCCCGTCCTCAAAGGCAATTCCGCTGGGGGTGGCAATCAGATTGAAAAGACCGTCGAAAACCACCTCGTCAAGTTTGTCGGACAAATCGTCCGGACTGGGAAGATGCGGATCGAGAAACGGTTTCTGGTGGGCGATATACGGGAACGAAACCACGTCGGAGAGGTCTTCGGGCCAGAAAATGTACACCAAAAGGCCGATTACCACCGCAACGGGAGCTATATAGAAAAAAATGCGCTTGGGATTCATCGCGACCTCTTAATCCTTTCGCAGAATCGGGCGCTGCGACATGGCGCTGATACCGAATACCTGAAACGATGGATGCGTAAATTGGATTTCTAACACGTTGTTCTCATCAGCTCGCATCTGGACCGGCGTAAACTGAGCTTCGTAGCCGTTTTCGGCGGTCGGAGCGGTGATGGTAAAACGCCCTTCGGTTTTTAGGGCTGTCTTGTTCAAAAGGACGTGGTCGTACCATTGCCGGTACAACGCTTTTCCGGCTATCTCCTTCGGAAGCCGTAGATTTATGTCGAAAACGGGAAATTTGGCCTCGGTCGGGATACGGATATTGAGCCGGAGAAGATACTGGTTTTCCCCTTTGGGATTGGTCGTTACGGGCAGTGCGTAGACCTTGCGGTACTCGGTCGGTTTGGTGATCCATTTTGGCGCGGTCGGGTCGCATTCGGCGATCAGGTTTCTGATCTGTCGATCATCGCCTTTGTAGTATTTGCCGTGTATGACGACGGCGCGGGCTTTGTCGACGCCGCGATCCTTGGGGTTGCGTGTGAGTTCGCGGTACAGTTCCGGGATGGCCGATCCCGGAAATCCGTTGTATTTGAGGTTGTCCAAATAGGCTTTTACATCGACGTTGCGTTTGGCAAGCTGATCCGGAGTCCCGGAAGTAAAAGACATGACGTGAACCGGCAGAAACACGGAATCTGCGTAGAGCGCTTCCACCCGGTCGATGGTAAGCCGGTTGACCGCCACGAAAGCATCTACGCGGCCTTTGGACGTCTGTTCGATACCGGTGGCGAGACGTTCCTCCAACCGTTCGACGACCGCGCGTCTGACCGGCGCTATACGATCCAAGCGTAGAAATGCGGTATCGATATGCAGTTCCCGAAGCCGATTTTCGGTGTCCGGCCAGTTTCGAGATTCAAGGACGGCGAGGATGCCTGTTTGCTGTTGATCCACCGAAAGCTGATCCACGTCGGGATACTGCTCCATCAGAAAATCGAGACGTTTGTATGCGGAAAGCACCTGAATGATAGGGCGGTACGCGTGCTGGGGTCGCAAGGCGTTGACCTGCTCGACCACCCCTTGCGCCGCCGCATAGTCTCTTCCCCATCGGACGGCATCGCTGCGGATACGCCCTACTTCTCGGTTCAGCAGGGTGACGCAGGTAAAACGGTCGTATGCCTGATAGGAGGCGCTGCGTTGTTCCGGCATGATCCGGTTGAGTTCGGCGATGTGTTTGAGCGCTTCGTTATAATGGTTGACGGACGGCCAGGTAAATTCGGGTGCGGCGTATCGCACGGCTTCCGAAAGACGCGCCTGCGCCGGAGCCAGACGGATGGCCTCTCCGTTGTAGGCGGAGACAAAAACGGAGAAATTTTTGAACGTCTGCGGCGGAGCCTGCCCCGTGTTGCGGTATAGCGTCTCTACGTCGGCCAGTTCGAAACCAAATCGTATAGGGCTGACTTCGTCTTTTCGGGCGACCTGTTGTTCCAAATACGGCACGACGTCGCCCAACAGTCTGCCCAGCACGGTTCGGGCTTCGGCAAGGATCGGTGTTGGGAATCGGTCCTTTTGCGTAAGAAACGTATTGAACCGGGGCGATGCGTTTAGAAACGCGCCCATGTCGCGGCTTGTCTCCTCCTCGGTCCGGAAGACGGAGAGCACCTCCTTGTAGTCCTCTTGAAAACGGATTTCCTCTCTCAACCCGTCCCGGAGGGTTACAAAATTTTGGTACGCAGGATCTTCCGACCCTACCAGTTCGGGTGGGAAAAGCGCCTCCAAATCCCTAAGTTCGGTTTCCAGCGTTTTCTGGTTTTTCAGTGTGCCCGCAAGCGCGCCCATTTCCCGCGCAAAATCGAAACCGGAAAAGTGAAACGAATCTCCCAGCGTCCGGTATAGGGTTCGGTCGATGCGATTACGCTCCAGCCGTTCCACGGAAGCCGCATGACGGGTTTCGAATTTGTATCGCCACACCGGTGTGTAGCGATACTGCATCTGAAGGATCATGTTTTCGCTGACGGTTTCGATTACCCAGAACGAAAACGGCAGGGTCCGGTCGATATGATAGACCAGCTCGTCGGGTTTTTCGCTTTCATCGGCGATGCGTGTATCCGGTTTTTTCCCTTTGGTGAATACGGAGGTGAGATAGGTTCCGAGGAGGATTTTGCGGTCGGTTTTAAGTACAAGATAAAAGTCGTCCGCGGTGGGTGCGGGGAATTTGATAAAATACTTCTTGTCTTTTTTAAGGGCGAACCACTCCGTCTTTTTCTCGTTTTTCGACCGGGTAAGCTCGATGTATTGACCTTCGGCAGATACGGGCACCGGTTTGGGTTTCAACTCGCTGTAAGCTCCGCATCCTACCAATGAGAGCATGACGCCGCAAAGCAGAAAAAAACGCATCCTCATACCCGTCTCCTCGTGACCGGTCTTTTCGGGGCCGACGGCGGATGCCGTCAGAACGTGCCATCCACACTCAGGGTTTTGTTTTCGCCTTTTTCTTTTTGGATCGTGGATTGCCGGATTCGCTCTTGGAGTTTTTCGTAGTACAGGTCTTCATCGACCGGAATACTTACCCAATCGTCGATCCACGTAGAAAGCAACATGGCGTTGGACAACTCGACGCCCCGGATGCCTTCGACTCCCGGCGCCAAAAGCGGCGTTCCGCCCAGCATGGCGGCAACCCAGCTTTTGAGTATACCCCGATGCTCCTCGCCTCCGCTTGGAAACGGAATGTCACACTTCCAGCATTCCGGACTGCCAAACCCGGCCTTCCACTCTCGATTAAACACGTTGGCAGGCGTCCGGTTGCGCCAGAAAGTGATTTTTCCTTCTTCGAGTACGACTTTCCCGTTGTCGCCAGTGATTTCGAAACGGTTGGTTCCGGGGGCTTCTCCGGTCGTGGTGATAAAGACACCTGTCGCGCCGTTTGCATACTCCGCGTAAGCAGTAACATCGTCGTCTACTTCGATGTTGTGGTATTTTCCAAACCCGCAAAACGCGCGGATACGCGCGGGCATACCGCATATCCACTGCCAAAGGTCGAGATTGTGCGGACACTGATTGGCCAGCACGCCGCCGCCCTCACCGGCCCATGTGGCGCGCCAACCACCGGAGTCGTAATAACTCTGCGCACGAAACCACGAGGTGACGATATAGTTGGTGCGGCGCAGTTCGCCCAGTTCACCCGAATCGACCAATTCCTTGAGTTTTTGGTGCTGTCCCAACGTGCGTTGGTTGAACATCAGTCCAAATACCCGTCCGCTTTTTTCCGCCGCTACATTCATGGCGCGAACCTGTTTTGTATACACGCCCGCCGGTTTTTCGCTCATGACGTGCAACCCATGTTCGAACGCCTGGATGGCAAGCGGCGGATGCAGGTAGTGCGGGGTAGCGATCACTACGGCATCCACCAGCCCGGAAGCAAAAAGAGCGTCGGGTTGTTCGAATGCAGCCACCCGTTCGCCTGCCGCCTGCCGCCCCCGCGCCAACTGCCCCGCGTCGGCGTCGCAGATGGCCGTCAACTCCGCGTCCGGCACGTCCCCGTTCGACAGGTATCCTACGTGCGCGCTACCCATGTTGCCCAGTCCGATAACCCCGATTCTTACATTGTCCATATCGTCTCCTTGCCGACCCAGCCCCAGTCCCACTTCAAAACCCAGCTGAACGAATTTGGGGCGAACTTACTGCCGGTCTCCGATTCGCATTACCTTGCCAGCTTCCATGACACGAGGAAAGTTCGAGCCCGCCCGACTCATAGGCTCTCCATCCTGAAGAGAAACATACGGTTTCATGACGTGGTGACCGCTAGCGACAAATCGTGCATCTCCAGTCATGTAGTGGATGGCGATGGCTCGACGCGGGCGGTCCGAGAAATTGACCGGCGCGCCATGCCAAGTCAGCGAATGATGAAAAGACACCTCTCCGCATTTTACAGGACAAGACACCGGGGTGACCGTCCGTATCCGAGCGCCGGGCGGTGGGGTAAACCCCTCCAAACGGCCAAATTCCGAAACCTGCCGGATGTGCGATTGGGTTCTCAAAAACTCGATCTGATTGCCCCAAGTGTGGCTACCCGGTGTCATCCACATACACCCGTTGTCCACGTCGGCGTCATCCAGCGCAATCCAAGCCGATACGGGCGTCATCGGGCGTATGATGGGCCATAAAGGCGCATCCTGATGCCAGCATGTCACCCCGCCCGTCCGCGGCGGTTTGTAAAGCAACTGATCATGCCAGATGGTAAGCTCGTCCGTATTCGCCAGTCGGGCGATCGCCGCTACGATAAACGGATGATACAGCAAACGCCGGAAAGACTCGGAGGCTTCCCAGATGTTGACGATCTGCCAGAAAATACGACTCCCTTCGGCGGAATCTACAAGGTTGGTGATCAAGACAGGCTTTCTTTTACGACGTTCGAAACCTTTTGAGCCGATCGCAAGCACGCGATCCACCTCGGCACGCAATTTCTCGACTTCTGCTATGCTCAACACCGAACCGCCGTTCAGAAAACCGTTCCGATGAAAGGTCTCGACCTGATTTGCCGCAAGCATGGGCAATGTTTCTCCAACTTTGGATGGGCATCTTGCGCCGCGTCGTTTTTCACCAATCTATGCGGCGACCGCCCGTTACCCAAGTTTTTTTTCGACCCTTTAGACGACGCAAAATCAGGAAAAACTTTATCTCGAATTTATTGCTTGCATATAGTAGCTTTGCCGTCTATGATGGTAGAACATTTTTCAATTCTGAAATAACTTCATTTTGAAATAATAGCGACTTTATCATTCATTCCAATCGAAAAAAGGCTGTGACCGTCGAATCGCTCGGCGATATGCCGTCAAATGCTTCTTCCGGTGAGCACGATCTCGGTCTTTTGCCCCGCTATCTTTTTGCTTTTTATCGCTCCGGTCAGTCCGTTCAGTCGGATCTTGCCATTGCTGGACTGCGTTCGCTTTGCGACGAGACGCTTCCGGGCCGCTAGTATCTGCTGGTGATCGACGTACAGGATCAGCCCCGCGTCGCCGAAGACGCTGGTATCTATATAACGCCGACACTGATCAGAGAGTACCCCGATTCTGCGGTTCGCGTAGTGGGAAATCTCGCGGAAGCCGCGAAGTGCTTCGAACCCGCGGTATATCGACAGTCAGGGAGTAAAATCATCCCGACTTCTCCGTTTTCCTTCGCCCTTTTGCCGGACACCCCATGATCGACCCCCAAGGCGTTCCTGTCCTGCGTGTTCTGCTTGTCGAGGACGATCCGGGGCAATCTCGGCTTATCACCGAAATTTTCGAGATGTACGGTTCCACTATGACGCTTGCCGTTGCCGGAAGCGTTCAGGCCGGTATCGAGCGTCTGGCAACGACGGATGTCGACGTCGTACTGCTCGATCTCTCCCTGCCGGACAGCGAAGGGGCAGAGACCGTGCGGCGGATGAGCGCCTCGATGCGTCAGATTCCCGTCATCATCCTTACCGGGCTTGATGATACGCAGATTGCGATTCAAGCCATACGCGACGGCGCACAGGAATATCTGATCAAAGGCCGCATGGATGGGGAATTGCTGA
>Ga0194132_10009309_pt1 | contig 13605 bp, 12 predicted proteins | sample TA2KigOf80mmetaG_FD_148612 | JGI IMG/M metagenome (GOLD analysis project Ga0194132, IMG submission 148612) | Freshwater microbial communities from Lake Tanganyika, Tanzania - TA2015054 Kigoma Offshore 80m | ecosystem: Environmental > Aquatic > Freshwater > Lake | place: Tanzania: Lake... | reverse complement strand
CGGCATATCACTCCTTCAATGGAGAAGTGGAGGCTTCAACTACCCCCACGATATGCCGCCTTCACGATCTACACCGTCACCAACTTTCGACCATAGCTCTCAGGCAAGCCTCCGGTAGGGCTAATTACCTTCTGATCTTCCGGGCTGCGTCCTGCAACGTTGTGCCAGTTCGTCACAAGATAGTGTTTGCCACCAATTTCATAGAAGAAGCCTGTCCCCAACGACAGTTCCGTGTCTCCGTAGAACATCCGCAACGGTGTAGTTGCGACCGAGTGGGGTTGAATATGAATTGTGGCCATTGAGACTCTGCCTGAGCCGTTCTCCCCGGAGACGGCCAACTTTCTCGACAATGAGTTAGCCCGGCACCTTGCGCACGGCGCCCTTGTCGGCGCTGGTGGCGAAGGCGGCATAGGCGCGGAGCGCCGTGGTGATCTTGCGCTGGCGCTTGGTCGCCGATTTCCAGCCCGCCTTGTCCTGCGCCGCGCGTCGCGCGGCGAGCGTCGCGTCATCGACCGCAAGCCGGATCGAGCGGTCCGGGATGTCGATTTCGATCATGTCGCCGTCGCGCACGAGGCCGATGAGGCCGCCATCGGCGGCTTCCGGCGAGACATGGCCGATCGAGAGGCCCGAGGTGCCGCCGGAGAAGCGGCCGTCGGTGACCAGCGCGCAGGCCTTCCCCAGGCCCTTCGACTTCAGATAGCTCGTCGGATAGAGCATCTCCTGCATGCCGGGGCCGCCGCGCGGGCCCTCGTAGCGGATGACGACGACGTCGCCCGGCTTGATCTCGTTCAAGAGGATCGCTTGCACGGTCGCGTCCTGGCTCTCGAAGACGCGTGCCGGGCCCTTGAACCTGAGGATGCTCTCATCGACGCCGGCGGTCTTCACGACGCAGCCATCTGGGGCGAGGTTGCCCTTTAGCACGGCCAAGCCGCCATCCTTCGAGAAGGGATGATCGACGCTGCGGATCACGCCTTCCTTGCGGTCGAGATCGAGCGCGTCCCAGCGGCGATCCTGGCTGAAGGCGGTCTGGGTTGGCACGCCGCCCGGGGCGGCCATGAAGAAGTCGCGCACCTTCTGGCTCTTGCTGGTGGCGATGTCCCACTGGTCGATCGCCTCGCCCAGGGTCCGCGTGTGCACCGTCGGCTGGTCGCGATGGAGGAGTCCGCCGCGGTCGAGCTCGCCCAGGATCGCCATGATGCCGCCGGCGCGATGCACGTCTTCCATGTGCACGTCGGACTTGGCGGGGGCGACCTTGCACAGCACCGGCACCTGACGCGAGATCCGGTCGATGTCGGCGAGCGTGAAGTCGAGCTCGGCCTCATGCGCGGCAGCGAGGATGTGGAGCACCGTGTTGGTCGAGCCGCCCATGGCGATGTCGAGGGCCATTGCGTTCTCGAAGGCGCCCCTGGAGGCGACCGCTCTGGGTAGCACGCTCTTGTCGTCCTGGTCGTAGTAGCGCCTGGCGAGATCGACGATCAGGTGCCCGGCCTCGATGAACAGGCGCTTGCGGTCGGCATGGGTGGCGAGCGTCGAGCCGTTTCCGGGCAGCGACAGGCCCAGCGCCTCGGTCAGGCAGTTCATCGAATTGGCGGTGAACATGCCCGAGCAGGAGCCGCAGGTGGGACACGCCGAGCGTTCGATGACCTTCACGTCTTCCTCGCTCACGCGATCGTCGGCGGCGGCGACCATCGCATCGACAAGGTCGAGCGCCTGCGCCCTGCCGGCGAGCACGACCTTGCCGGCCTCCATCGGTCCGCCGGAAACGAACACGCAGGGGATGTTGAGGCGGAGCGCCGCCATCAGCATGCCGGGCGTGATCTTGTCGCAGTTCGAGATGCAGACCATGGCGTCGGCGCAATGCGCGTTGACCATGTACTCGACGCTGTCGGCGATGAGCTCGCGCGACGGCAGCGAGTACAGCATCCCGTCATGGCCCATGGCGATGCCGTCATCGACGGCAATGGTGTTGAACTCCTTGGCGACGCCGCCGGCCGCCTCGATCTCGCGCGCGACGAGCTGGCCGAGATCCTTCAGATGCACATGGCCGGGCACGAACTGGGTGAAGGAATTGACCACGGCGATGATCGGCTTGCCGAAATCGGAATCCTTCATGCCGGTGGCGCGCCAGAGGCCGCGCGCGCCGGCCATGTTGCGGCCATGCGTGGTGGTGCGGGAGCGGTAGGCGGGCATGATCGTCTTCCGGGGCTGGTTTCGCGCTCTTATCGGACACTTGGCCCCGGCTTGTCCATGTTAGGGTCGTGGCCATGACCGACTTCTTCTCTCCGACCTACGCCGAGGCGCGGAAACGCTTCCTCAAGGCGGCCGGCACGGCCGTCGTCACCAGCTATGCGCATCCGCTGAAGGGGCCGGATGGCGGCGATCTCGCCACCGACCTCGTGCGGCTCGGGCCGAAGGACGCCAGGCGCGTCGTCGTGGTCGAATCCGGTACGCATGGCGCGGAAGGCTTCTGCGGCTCGGCGATCCAGCTCTCGCTGCTGCATGAGCCGCCGGCGCTCCCCTCGGTTACCGCGATCCTGCTCGTGCATGCGCTCAATCCGCATGGCTACGCCTGGGTGCGGCGCGTGACCGAGGACAATGTCGACCTCAACCGCAACTTCCTCGACTTCTCGAAGCCGCTGCCCGAGAACCCCGGCTATGACGAGCTGAAGGATGCGCTGCTGCCGAAGCAGTGGAACGAGGCCTCGCTGGCGGCGGCGCGCGAGACGCTCGAAGCCTACCGCGCGAAGCATGGCGAGCGCGCCTTCGTCACCGGCACCGGCGGGGGGCAGTACAAGCACGCCAGGGGCATGTTCTATGGCGGCACGCAGCCAACCTGGTCGAACCTCACGGTCGAGAAGATCTGCAAGGAGCATCTGGCCGGCGTGCCGCATGCGGCGCTGGTCGACATCCATTCCGGCCTCGGCCCCTATGGCTATGGCGAGCCGCTGACCTCGCTCGATCCGGCAAGCGCCGAGGCATCGCGCGCCCGCGCCTGGTATGGCGAGGAGCTGCGCAACACGCGCGCCGCCGACTCAGCCTATGCCGGCACCGAGGCCAGCATCATCACCGGCTACACGCGCTATGCGCCCTGGGCAGCGTGGACACCGATCGGGCTTGAGTTCGGCACGCGCTCGCGCGAGCAGGTGCGCGGCGCGCTCCGCCACGAGCATTGGCTGCATGCCTATGGCGATCCGAAGGGCCCCGACGCGCCGGCGATCAAGGCTGCGCTCAAGGACGTGTTCTGCCCCGACGAGCCGGAGTGGAAGGAAAAGGTGATCGCACGCGGGCGGGAGATCGTGGCGAAGGCGCTTTCGGGGATAGAGAAGCAGTAGGCGCCTTTACAAGGCCCCCTCCCTATCCCTCCCCCGCCTTCGGCAGGAGAGGGGATCCGAGGAGCGCGCCATCATGCCCCCTCGCCCTGCGAAGCAAGGGGAGGGATGGGGAGGGGGCCTCGTCAGCTCTCGCCGGAGTCCACTGGCGACGCCAGGTCTCTCAGCCCGTCGCCGAGCGCGTTGATCGCGATCACCAGCAGGATGATCAGCGCGCCGGGAAGCGCGATCAGGTAGGGCTTGAAGAACATAAAATTGCGACCCTCGCTGACCAGCAGGCCCCAGGAGGCGGTCGGCGGCGGCACGCCGAGCCCCAGGAACGAAAGGCTCGCCTCGGCCAGGATCGCCGCGGCCATCTCGAGCGTGGCGACGACGATCAGCGGGTTCAGGATGTTCGGCAGCACGTGCTTCCAGAGGATGCGCGTCTCCGTGGTGCCGACCGCGACGGCACCGGCGATGTAATCCTGGGCGCGCACCTGCTGGGTGGCGCTGCGCACGACCAAGGCGAAGCGGTCCCACAGCAGGAATCCGAGCACGGCAACGACGGAGACGAGCGAGCCTTTGATCACGGCAAGAAGCGCGAGCGCGGTCAGGATGCCGGGGAGGCTGAGCCGCGCCGCCACCACATACATAATGACCGCATCGATGCGGCCGCCGTAATAGCCGCCGAGCAATCCGAGCGTGGCGCCGATAAGTCCCGCGATCAGCGTCGCGAGCCCGCCGACGATCAGCGAGACGCGGCTGCCGATGATGAGGCGGCTCAAATAGTCGCGGCCGAGATGATCGGTGCCGAGCGGATGCGTCCAGGTGCCGGCCGCATCCCAGATCGGCGGCAGCAGGCGCTTCGACAGATCCTGCAGATAAGGATCGTGCGGCATGAGCAGCTCGGCGAAGATCGCCATGAACGCGGCGATGGCGACGATGATCGCGCCTGCCATGAACCCGGTGTGGCGGCGTGCGCGGCGCAGATGGATCCGCCAGCGCGGTTCGGGAAGCACCTCGTCGCTCATCCGAGCCGGATCCTGGGATCGATGAACGCGTTGGCGAGATCGGCGATGAGCGTCAGCAGCGTGTAGACGAGGGCGACGAAGATCAGGATGCTCTGCACCACCGGGAAGTCGCCGCGCAGGATCGAGCGATAGGCGAGCAGGCCGATGCCGTCGAGGGCGAAGACGGATTCGACGATGACCGAGCCGCCCAGCAGGGTGCCGAGCTGGACGGCGGCGAGCGCCAGCACCGGCAGCAGCGCGTTCGGCAGCGCATGCACCGCCATCAGCGTGCGCTCGCCGAGGCCTTTCGCCCGCGCCGTCCTGATGTAGTCGGTGGAAAGGGCCTCCAGCATGCCGCTGCGCGTGAGCCGCATCAGGCCGGGCAGGGCGGAGGCGGCGAGCGTCGCCGTCGGCAGGATGAAATGCGCCCAGGTGTCCGAGCCCGATATGGGCGTCCAGCGCAGCATCACGCCGAAGACGACGATGAGGATGAGCGCCAGCCAGAAGCTCGGCACCGCCTGGCCCAGCACGGCGGTGACCAGGCTCAGCCGGTCGATCCAGGAGCGCGGATGCATGGCTGCCAGCATGCCGAGCGGAATGCCGAGGACGATCGAGACGATCAGCGCGTAGACGGCGAGCTGCAGCGTCACCGGCAGGCGCTGGAGGATCATCTCGGCGACCGGCTCGTTCGAGAACAGCGAGCGGCCGAGATCGCCCTTGGCGAGGGCGCGCGTCCAGTCGAGGAACTGCAGCGGCAGCGGCCGGTCGAGGCCGTGCTTGACGCGCATCGACTCGATCTCGGCCGGCGTCGCGGCTTCGCCGGCGAGCTCGGCGGCGAGGTCGCCTGAGAGCCGCAGCAGGCTGAATCCGACGACCGAGACGGTGACCGCCACGAGCACCGCCACGACGAGGCGGCTCATGACGGCGCGCAGCACGGAAGCCTACTTCCAGCCGATCTGGCTCAACACCGGCACGTCGACGCGCGTCGTCGTGTAGTCCACCTCGGACGTCATCACGTAGTTGGCGGTGTTGGTGTAGAGCGGCACCGTATAGGTCTTGTCGGCGATGCGTGTCAGCGCCTGCCGGAAGAGCTGGGCGCGGCGCGTCTGGTCCATGGTCGAGCTCGCCTGCTTGATCCAGTCGGAAACCTCGGCGTCGCGCGCATAGTCGGCATTGCCGCCATCGAAGAATACCGGCAGCGCCGCGCTCGTATCGTAGATGCCGCCGCCGCCCCAGCTCAGCACGCTCATCTGCGACTTGCCGCCGAGGAAGTTGGTGCGCCATGTCGGCAGCGGCGCCGTCTCGATGCGCGTGCGGATGCCGACCGCCGTGAGATAGCCCTGGATCGCCTCCGCCACGGTCTTGAGGTCGATGGCGGCGGCGAAGTTGAGCGTGAGATTGCTCTGGCCGGCGGCCGCCAGCAGCTCGCGCGCCTTCGCCGGGTCGTAGGCCACGCGCGGCAGGTCCTGCGCGCAGTGATTCATCGCCGGGTGACATTGCGCCAGCAGCGCCTTCGAGCCGCCGCCGATCAGGCGGTTGGCGATCGCGTCGCGGTCGATCGCATGCGCGATGGCGCGGCGCACCCGCTCGTCCTTGAGCGCGCTCTCGCCGGCGCGCTGCGCCGTATCGAAGCTGAGGAAGGTGATGCGGATGGTGTCGCCGTAGAGAACCTTGAGCGCCGGATTGAGGCGCAGATTCTCGGCCTGGTCCGGCGGCATGTCCTGGGCGAAGTCGAGGCGGCCGGCCATCAGCTCGGCTACCTGCGTCTGCAGATCGGGGATGATGCGGATATTGACGGTCGGGATCTTTGCCTTCGGCTTCGGCCCGTCGAAGTACCCCTCGTAGGCGGTGAGCGTGATGCCTTTGCCCGGCGCGACCTCGCGGGCGCGATAGGGGCCGGTGCCGACCGGCCTGGTCGCGTGGATCATGTGGCCCTGGGCCTGGGTATACTTGGCCGGCCACATGATGAAGCGCGCAGCGAGCTGGAACTCGGCGACCGGCTCGGCGCGGTTGAGCGTGAGGCGCACCTTGTGGGATCCGAGCTTCTCGGCCGCTTTCACGAACAGGAAGCTCGACTCCTGCTGGCGCAGCCTGTTCTGGGGATCGATGACGAAGCCGACCGTGTAGACCACGTCGTCGGCATCGAAGGCGTCGCCATTGTGGAACTTCACGCCTTCGCGGAGGTCGAGATCGAGCGTGCGCTCGTCGACCCAGGTCCAGGACTTGGCGAGCAGGCCGGTGACCTGCCCGGTCGCCGGGTCCTGGTAGAGCAGCGTGTCGTAGATCGCGGAGGACAGCAGCGACGATTCCCGCGAATCGGTGTGGATGCGATCGACGAAATCCGTTTCGCGCTGGAAGGCGAATTCGAGCGTGTTCGAGCGCTTGCCGGCGATCGCGTCGGAAGCGAGGAGCAGCCCAAGCGCGAGAACGAGGAATCGGAGCGTGATCATGTCGACCTGCCGCGAGGTTGAAACGACATCATAGGATCGAAATCGCCGCGAAGTCTTCAAGGGGCCATGACATTGCCCTCTTCGGCTGGTACCACTCTCCGCGCCCACACCTCCCCCGGTTCCCGATGACGCCCCGCCGCCTCCTAGCGGTTCTTCTTCTTATCATGCTCGGCGCCTGCGCCGGCCCCGCGCCGAGCCCGGCGCCGGCCGCGCGGATCATCGAGGAATCCTGGTCGATGCCGGGCGGGCCGGGACCCGACGGGCGGCCGGCGATGCTGAAGGCGAAGGTCTTCTTCCCGGAAGGCGCCGGGCCTTTCCCCGCCGTGGTGATCAATCATGGCTCGCCGGGCGAGCCGGCGCGGCAGTTCATGGAGATGCCGGAGTTCCGGCACGTCGCCGAATGGTTCGTCCGCCGCGGCTATATCGCCGTGGTGCCGATGCGCCGCGGCTATGGCGAGATGGGCGACTGGCCGGAGAATCCGGGACCCTGCGCCGATCCCGACTTCCTCTCCGCCGGAAGGGCCGCGGCCGACGACATCCTCGGCGTCGTCGGGCGCCTGAGGGCGCTCCGCATCGTCAGGCCGGACAGGATCCTGCTGGTGGGGCAGTCGGCCGGCGGTTTCGGCGTCGTCGCCGCGATCAGCCGCAACCCTGCCGGCGTCTTCGCCGCGATCAACATCGCCGGCGGCCGCCTCGGCGGGCAGGAGAATGCGCGCTGCGCGCCCGACCGGCTGGTCGCCGCCAATGCGAAGTACGGCGAGACCGGCCGCGTGCCTTCGCTCTGGCTCTACACCGAGAACGACAGCTATTTCGGTCCCGATCTCTCGCGCGCCATGGTCTCTTCCTATGGCGATGCCGGCGGCCGCGCCGTCTACATCCTGCTGCCGGCTTTCAAGGATGACGGCCACAAGATGTTCGCCGACGCCGAGGGGCTCGGCCTGTGGACGCCCTATGCGACCTCGTTCCTTGAGGCGCTGGAGTAGCGGCTATTTGAAGCTGCACTCGTTGTCGGCGCAGCGGCAGGGGCCATGGTCGCCGCTCGGATCGGTGCACCAGCCCTCGCCGTGGCGCGCATCGTCGACCCAGTCGCCGTCATAGCGCCGGCCATCGGCCCAGATGCGCAGCCCCTTGCCATTGGCCTTGTCGCCTGAGAAGTCGCCGACATAGAGGCTGTCGTTCGGCCAGAGATAGGCGCCGTGACCGTGGCGTCGGCCGTCGACGAGGGTGCCTTCGTAGCGCTCGCCATTGGGCCAGATATGGACGCCCTCGCCGGTGCGCTCGTCCTCGAGGAAATCGCCCCAGTAGCGTGCGCCGTCCGGCCACAGGCGAAAGCCGCGCCCGTGGAAGCGGCCATCGACGAGATCGCCTTCGTAGCGCCCGCCGTCGGGATATTCGTAGAGGCCATGGCCGGTGAGCTTGTTGTCGAGGAAGTCGCCGGTGTAGCGGTGCCCGTTGGCGAAGGCATAGACGCCCTTGCCTGTGCGACGGCCGTCGACGAAATCGCCTTCATAGCGGTCGCCGGCGAACCCGCTGCCCTCGCCCCAGGTGCGGATGCCGCGGCCGTTGAAGGCTCCGTTGCGGATGCCTCCTTCGTAGCGGCTGCCATTCGGCCAAGTGTAGACGCCATGGCCGCTGGCAACGTCGTCGACGAAGCTGCCCTCGTAGCGTTGGCCGTTCGGCAGCTCGAAGGCGCCGTCGCCATGCATCTGCCCGGCGACGAGCGGGCCTTCGTAGAGGAAGACCGCACGGTTGCGCGCGACCCAGATGAGGCGGCCGGTGCCCTCGGCGACGCCGTTCCGGCAGGGACCCTCCCAGACCGGCAATTCGCCGGGCGGGCGGTTCTCGCTGCGGACACGGCAGCCGTTGCGCGGATCGGCGGTCCAGGATTCCGCCAGGGCCGGAAAGGTCAGGAGAACAAGGCTGAGGAAGAGGCTCAGGCGCATGCCGCAAGGATAGCATTCAACGCCGCGCCCTTTCGGCTACACTGCGCCGCTTCCGAGGGGTCGCCGATGAACCGCCTTTTATCTGCGCTCGCGATCGTCTGCCTGCTTGCCGTCCCGGCGACGGCATCAGCGCAATCCGATCCCTGGGCCAAGGCGGAGCGCAAGCCCGGCTTCGTCCAGGTGATCTCGACCAAGTTCAATGAAGAGGCGTGGTACGTGCCCGGCGGCTTCGGTGCCGTGCTCAAGGCGCGCGTCTTCCGTCCCGCCGGCGCCGGCCCATACAAGGTCGCGATCATCAACCATGGCTCGCCGGCCAAGGCCTCCGATCGCCCGACCATGACGGTGCCCGCCTATCGCGCCGCGGCCGAATGGTTCGTCGGACGCGGCTACATGGTGGTGATCCCGCTCCGCCGCGGCTATGGCGAGAGCGGTTCCTGGCCCGAGGACTACGGCAGCTGCGCCAGGCCCGACTTCGTCGCCGCCGGCAAGGCGGGCGCCGACGACATCGTCGCCGTCGCCGCCTATCTGCGTACGCTGAAGACGGTCCAGAGCAACCGCATCCTTCTGGTCGGCCAGTCGGCGGGCGGCTTCGGCGTCGTCGCCGCCACCTCGCGCAACCCGGACGGCGTCTTCGCCGCGATCAACGTCGCCGGCGGGCGCGGCGGCCATCAGGGCGGTAACGAGAATGAGAACTGCTCGCCCGACCGGCTGGTGACGGCGATGCGCACCTTCGGCTCCGGCGCCAAGGTCCCTTCGCTCTGGCTCTATACGAAGAACGACACCTTCTTCGAGCCGGCGCTCTCCCAGCGCATGGCAGAAGCCTACCGCTCGGCCGGCGGACGCAGCGAGTATGTCCTGCTGCCGGCCTACAAGAAGGAAGGCCACGAGATGTTCGGACAGGCCGACGGCCGCATGCTGTGGACCGGCCCGGTCGCGGAGTTCCTGAAGAAGGTCGAGTAGACCCTAGTCCTTGTAGTCCGGCTCCTCGCGGTCGAGCACGCGGAGCCAGGCGTTGAGATGCGCCTGCTGGGCTCTCGGCGTCAGCGTCTTGTCGCGGTCGGGCGAGGCCCACAGCGTGTTGTCGGACATGCGGTGCACGGGCTGGCCCATCTGGCGCGACAGGATCGTCAGATGCGCCCATTTCTCGACGAAGTAGAAATTGTCGAAAGCGTCGGCGATGGTGCTGCCGACCGTGGTCACGCCATGCATCGCATGCATGATGATGGTCTTGTCGCCGACCTTGCTGACGACTCTTTGAATCTCATCCTCGTTCGGCGGTCCGCCCATCTCGTCGTCGTAGCAGACCTGTCGGGCGAACAGCATCGCATGCGCGCTCGAATGATCGAGGCGCCCGCCTTTCACGCAGGCGATCGCCGTGGCGTAAGGCGGATGTGCATGAATGATCGCCTTCGCCCTCGGCAAGAGCGTGTGGAGACGCGGGTGAAGGTAGAAGGCGGCGCGGCGCACCTGCCCCTCGCCCGAGATCACATCACCCTTGCCGTTCACCAGCAGGAGGTTCGAGGCGGTGATCTCGCGGAAATGCAGCTCGTAGGGATTGAGCAGGTAGCGGTCGGGCGCGACCTCGACCGAGAAATGATTGGCGATGCCCTCGTTCCAGCCGAGCCGGTTGGCGATGCGGAAGCAGCCGGCGAGCTCGATCCGCGCCTGGCGCTCGGCGGTGTCCGCGGGCTTGATCTGGTGAACGGTCATGAGAGGTCCTCCGTTATGCTTCGTCGTATCGGAGAGGTGAGGGGCCGGCAAGCGATGCGCGCATTCGATAAAATCCTGCCTTGACGCCGACTCAGCTCCTCGTTCATGCTCAGGCCATGAACCGATCGATCATGATCGCACGGCGTTGGTGGTGGCGGAGCTGACAGGCGGCCGCCGCGAACGACTTTGATCGATCGAAAGGGGCCGCCGGGAGACCGGGCGGCCCTTCGAGTTTCTAGACCCTCCTTAGAAAATCCAGAGCCCCCGGTTCCCCGAACGGTCCAGAACCGTCGTAACCGGGAGCTTGAAGATGTCACGTCCTGCCGAGCCGCGCTTCGACCGCTACGTCACCAAAGGCGGCATCGCCGTCGAACGCCACAGCGTCGTCCTGCCCGAGGGCGACGTCGCCGAGCCGCTGGTCCGCGCTTTGGATCACAAGCTGGGCTGCTTCTTCTCCTCCTCGGTCGAGTTCCCCGGACGCTATTCGCGCTGGGACATCGGCTTCAAGAACCCGCCGATCGTCGTTGTTGGCCGCGGCCGCAATTTCCGCGTCCAGGCGCTGAACGAGCGCGGCCGCGTGCTCATGCGCGCGATCTGCGGCGCGCTCGAAGCGGCAGACACGGTCGAGGCGCTGATCGCCGATGACGGCGTGCTCACCGGCCGGGTGCGCGAGCCGGCCGAGCGCTTCACCGAGGAGCAGCGTTCGCGCCAGCCAAGCCTGTTCTCGGTGGTGCGCCGCCTGATCGACCTGTTCGGCTCGGAGGAGGAGCCGCATCTCGGCCTCTACGGCGCCTTCGGCTACGACCTCGCCTTTCAGTTCGAGCGCATCCGCCAGCGGCTCACGCGCACCGCGGACCAGCGCGATCTCGTGCTCTATCTGCCGGACGAGATCCTGGCGATCGACCATCAGCGCCACCAGGCGATGCTCTATCGCTACGACTTCGTCGTCGACGGCTATGCCACCTCCGATCTGCCGCGGGATGGCGGCGACCATCCCTTCCGCCTCGGCAATGGCGGCGATGCGGTGACCACCGACCACGCGCCCGGCGAGTATCCGAACATCGTCAAGACGGCGAAGGAAAGCTTCGCCCGCGGCGACCTGTTCGAGGTGGTGCCGGGTCAGACCTTCGGCGAGGCGACGACCGCGTCGCCATCCCGCGTCTTCGAGGTGCTGAAGGATCTCAACCCGGCTCCCTATGGCGCGTTGATGAATCTGGGCGAAGGCGAGTTCCTCGTCTCCGCCTCGCCGGAGATGTTCGTGCGCGTCGATGGCCGGCGCATCGAGACCTGCCCGATCTCCGGCACCATCGCGCGCGGCCGCGATGCGATCGGCGATGCCGGCCAGATCCTGAAGCTGCTCAACTCGCAGAAGGACGCGGCCGAGCTCACCATGTGCACGGACGTCGATCGCAACGACAAGGCGCGGGTCTGTGAGCCGGGCAGCGTGCGCGTCATCGGCCGGCGCCAGATCGAGATGTATTCGCGCCTGATCCACACGGTCGACCATGTCGAGGGCCATCTGCGCGAGGGCTATGACGCGCTCGACGGGTTCCTGACCCACGCCTGGGCGGTGACGGTGACCGGCGCGCCGAAGCTCTGGGCCATGCAGTTCCTCGAGGATCACGAGAAGTCGCCGCGCCGCTGGTATGGCGGCGCCATCGGCTGGATCGGCTTCAACGGCAATCTCAACACCGGGCTGACGCTGCGCACGATCCGTATGAAGGATGGCATCGCCGAGGTGCGCGCCGGCGCGATGCTGCTGTTCGATTCCGAGCCCGAGGCCGAGGATGCCGAGTGCAAGCTCAAGGCCTCCGCCATGCTGGCGGCGATCCGCAGCGCCGGCGCGGCACCGAAGCCGAAGATTGCTCAAGCCGCGAAGCCGCAGCCGGGCAAGGGCCTCAACGTGCTGCTCGTCGATCACGAAGACAGCTTCGTCCACATGCTCGCCGACTATGTGCGCCAGACCGGTGCCTCGGTGACGACGTTGCGCCACGGCCTTGCCGCCGAGGCGATCCAGCGCTCGCCGCCGGACCTCATCGTGCTGTCGCCGGGGCCGGGACGGCCTTCCGACTTCGCGATGACGGCGACCTTGGATGCAGCGCTCGGGAAGGGCGTGCCGATCTTCGGCGTGTGCTTAGGCCTCCAGGGCCTGGTCGAGCATTTCGGCGGCTCGCTCGGCCAGCTCGACGAACCGATGCACGGCAAGGCCTCGGTGGTGACACCGGAGGCGGGGCGCTATCTCGCGGCATTACCGGAGCATTTCACCGTCGGCCGCTATCACTCGCTGTTCGCCAAGCCGGAGACCCTGCCGGCGGCGCTTCTGGTGAAGGCGAAGACCGAGGACGGCGTGATCATGGCGATCGAGCACAAGGATCTGCCGATCGCTGCCGTGCAGTTCCACCCGGAATCGATCCTGACGCTCGAAGACGGCGTTGGATTGAAGCTGATCAACGAGGTGGTGTCGCGGCTGGCGCGTCGACGTGAAGAGGAGCAGCGGACGGGGACGAGCGGTTAGAAGCTAGCTCGGCTTCCTCTGCAGCACGGTGCGGATGCGCTCGGCGAGGGCGTCCTTCTTCACCGGCTTGACCAGGAAGGCGTCGACCTCGAGCTGACGCGCGCGGTCGATGAACTCGGGCTGCGCATGGCTGGAGAGCATGATGGTCGGGATCTTCTCGCCGCCGGTCTTGCCCCTGTCGCGGAGCCGCGTGATCAGCTCGAAGCCGCCCATCGGCTCCATGTTGATGTCGCAGATCATCAGTCCGGGCGCGGCCTCGTCGACGATCTTGAGCGCGGCCTCGCCGTCGGGCGCGGTCGCGACATTACCGAAACCGATCTGCTTCAACTGATTGGCTACGAGGTCGCGGACGAAGTCGTTGTCCTCGACGACGAGCGCCGTGACATTCGCGAATTCGCCCTGCGGCGCCTTTGCCGCGCTGACTGCCGCCATGCCGTTCCTCACTCCGGTCTATTCCCAACCGGCCGACGCTCTCATCGGCGCCCTGCCAGGACCCTACCACGCCCTTCTGATAAGCTGAACGCCCTTTCAGAGTCGTTAACCTAGAGCCGCCGCACCTCCGCCTCGACCGATAACGTACAGAATCTTTCGCACTTTCGGGAATGGTGGCTTCTTCTAGAGTGAAGGAGCAAACGATGAGCAGTGAGACTGCGATGGGCCAGGTGATCC
>Ga0194132_10009307_pt1 | contig 13608 bp, 10 predicted proteins | sample TA2KigOf80mmetaG_FD_148612 | JGI IMG/M metagenome (GOLD analysis project Ga0194132, IMG submission 148612) | Freshwater microbial communities from Lake Tanganyika, Tanzania - TA2015054 Kigoma Offshore 80m | ecosystem: Environmental > Aquatic > Freshwater > Lake | place: Tanzania: Lake... | reverse complement strand
TTGCGACGGTCACCGGACCGCTGCAGCCTCACCGCAGGGCCGCCGCGCCGTCCGGCCAGCCGATGGGGCTCGTAGTCGAGCAGCTGCTCGTACACCGTCCCGAGCTGCTCCACGTCGAGGTCGTGGTAGTCGATCCGGAGGCACGTCCCGCCGGACGCCGTAGTCGTGGCGAGGGCGAGCAGGGCCTGCTTCAGGTCGGGGTCGGCCAGCCGGGTCCGCTCGGCCGCCGGTGCCTGGCGAGGGGCGAACAGCCGGCCGTTGAACGCGGTGACCCGCAGGTCGTCAATCGAGCAGCCGCTCCTGGCGAGACGCGTGATCGCCTGCAGCGTGTCCCACAGCCCCGGCAACGGTCGCGCGCCGACCAGCGCATCCACCATCGACTCGAGCGTGTAGCGCCGCCGGTAGATCGGGTGCCACACGGGCACGAGGCCCCGCGCCTCGGCGAACAGCAGGAACAGCAGGCGGTACAGCACGGTCAGCGCCTGGTCGAATGCGGCCACCGGTCGTGTCCCCACGGAGCGGACCCACCGGCTGGGCCGGTCCACGGATCGGAGCAGGTGGCCGGTTGCCGACAGCACCCCGGCCGCGAGGTGGCGGCACAACGAGGCGCGATGCCGCCCGGACAGGTCGACGGCCCGGTCGAAGAGTGGCGCGGGACCGCCCAGCGAGGACGCGGACAGGAGCCCGCAGCACAACTCGAGCGCCTCGGGCACGTCGGCCAGGACACGCAGGTCGACTTCGAGGTGCTGCCGAGTCCACGCCCGGTGCGCGTCCACGACCCGGAGCACGGCGCCGTCGTAGGCAAAGGACCATCGCGCGTCCACGGCGATCGCCGGCAGGAGCGGATCACGGCGCCGCCCCGTCGTTGCCGTTCCCCAGGGCGTCACCAGCACGGACACGGGCCGGCCGTTCGCCGAGATCTCCAGCACGCAGGCCTCCGACTGGTCTGCGCGCGCCGTGATCTCGTACCCGAGCGCTTCGAGGAGCGGGGTCGCGCCACCGTCCACCAGCGCCCGCACGCTCGCTGCGGGTCCCAGCGTCGATCGGGCCGCGGCGACCGCGCGCCGGACGGCGTCCCGGACGACCGTCTCGACAGCCATGCCGGCGGCGAGGCGTTTCAGCCCGGCATCGGCAAACGACCGCGCGATGAGGTCACCGCGAACGCCGGTCATTCCTGGCCGTGCACACGACCGCCGCGATGTCACGGCCGCCACGCGACGCCCGTCGCAGCCGTTCGAGTCTGTGCAGGCACGCGTCGGTCGAAGCCAGGGCCGCCTCGGCCATCCGGCGCTGCTCGGCGCGGCCGCGTTCCGCACGCCGGTCGAACAGCCCCGCCTGGACGAACGTGGCCGCAAGGCGGCCCACCGAGCGCCTCACCTCCGCCGCGATCGCGCGCTCGCGCTCGACACGCGCGTCGAGCCAGAGCCCGACGTCGCGCGCCACTGCCGCAGCCAGCGCCTCGTGGGCCGCGACGACCGCTTCATCACCCACGATGTCGATCGATCGCCATCGGGACAGGCAGGCGGCCACCTCCGAAGCCCGTTTCGGTGGAGTCGTCATGTCGAGATCTGTCGTGGAGCCGAGCACGGTGTCCCAGAAGGGGATGCCCTCGGCGTCGTCGAGGAACGCGCGGACGAGCCAGTAGAGGCGGAGGCGGCCCGGCCGCCGGCTCAGCACGGCGACCGGGGCTCGGTGCTCGACCGGCCTGGACGGCCGCCGGGGAGGTGAAGGCGCCAGCCCGCGGCAGTGGTGAACGCGCCGGACTTCGGTCAGCGCCGCCGGGACAAGCGTCGGCAGGCCTGGGGCGGCCGGTTGCCGGAAGGCTTCGATGCGGCCGTTGACCGCCACCGGTTCGCGCTGGAAGGGCGCGCTGGTGCCGGCGTGGTCGGCCCGTGCCTGCAGGCGCGCTGCGATGCCTTCTTCGGGCGTGCGGCGCGCCACCAGCGTGACCGCGTGCGGCCGCTTCCGCTGGCCCAGCCGATCCACACGTCCGATCCGTTGTTCGAGACAGAGCGGCGTCCAGGGCACCTCCAGGCTGAGAACGACGCGACATCGCCAGTGCAGGTTCAGGCCTTCGCTGGCGGCATCCGTGGCGAGCAGGACGGGCGCGTCACCATCGGTGAACGCGCGCAGCTGGCGGCGTCGTTCGTCTGCCTCCAGGCCGCCGTGCAGGACCGGCGCGAGGTTCAGCCCGACCGTCTCCACGACGTGGTCGAGCGTGTCGCGGTAGTGGGTGAACACGATGACCGGCTCCCGTACGCGACGCAGCCAGCGGCGAAGGACCGCCATCTTGCTTTCCGTCCGCGCGGCCTCACGCGCGTGGGCGAGCATCCGGCGGAGCAGTGACACTTCCTCCTCCCTGCTGGCCAGGCCCGGCAGGGCCAGTTCGCTGATCGGCTCCCCGTCTTCAGGTCCATCGCCGCTCACGAGCGGGAGAGCCAACTGGAGGGCCGAGGGGCTGGTGTCGCCGGACAGGAGCGCCATGCGCCGCTCGATCGAGCGCGCCAGGACGGCGGGGCTCGACAGCGCTCTGCGTGTCAGCACCGATACCAGCAGGTGGGCGCCGCCTGGCGCGCCGGGGGCGGTCTCGCGGCGGAGACGGCGGGCGTAGGCGGCCAGGTCCCGGTACACCACGGCTTCCGCGGGTGTCGGCTGCACGCGCAGCCACCGCGTCCTGCGCGCGTCCGGCACCGATACCTCGCGGCGTCCCCTGCGGAACACCACCAGCGGCCGGCGATCGCCTTCGAGGGCTCCCAGCGCCGTGAGCCGGTCGAAGGCCGCGTCGTCTCCCGGATGGGGTGTGGCGCTCACGAGGATCAGTCGGCGGGCGCGTGCACAGAGCAGCGCCGCGGCCGTGCCGCGATCCGAGTGGGTCGCGAGCGCGTGGGCTTCGTCGAACACCGCCAGGTCCCAGATCAGCGGCTCGAGCCCGCGGATCACCTCCGGGCGCTTCACGAAGTCCACCGATGTGATCGCCAGGGGCGCCACGGTCCAGGGGTTCACGTCCGGAGGAAGGGTGGCGGCCGTTCGCGCCAGGCTGGCGGCGTCGATGACCTCCGCGGTCAGCTCGAACCTCTCAGCAAGCTCGTCCCGCCACTGCTCGCGCAGCCCGGCGGGCGTCACGACGAGGATCCGGGCGCGCGGCTCACGCCTGTGGACTTCGGCGATGGCCAGCCCGGCCTGCACGGTCTTGCCGAGCCCCACATCGTCTGCCAGCAGCACGCGCGACGCCATGCCCTGAACGAGCGCCAGCGCGGGCTCGATCTGGAACGGCATCAGCGCCATCCGGGCGCTCGCCGCGGCACGCAGCGACGTCCACCGAGGCGTTGCCGCACTCAGCGTTCGCCTGAGATGGACGCGCAGGGACGCGGGGGTGACGACCTGTGGCTGCGGGTTGGCCGGGAGCGGGTGCGCGAGGTCGAACGGAAGGAGGAAGCGCTCGACGTCTCCGCGGTTGGCGGCGGCCGCGCCGGTGACCTCGAGAACGGCGCCGCCATCGAACACGTCGTGGCGAACGACGCGCCAGCGCTGGCACCGGACGACGACCAGGTCTCCCGGACGAAGGACGGGATGGTTCACGCGCAGGGACGACGCACGCGCCGTTCCACGTGCGGACCTGACCGGAATCGGCCGCGGAAGCCCGCGGTCCCCGGCAGGGCGTGCAGATTCTGCAACCTGGCGCGCCGGCCGACGTTTAGATTTCTGCGCTCCGCCTCCGCGCGAGTCTCGCCGCAGCCTGCCGACGCCGGCCGGCCAGACCGCGCCGGAGCGACGCGAGCGCGGCCGGGAGGGCCACGCAGCGCAGACTGGCGCCGTCCCGATTCAGGCGCGGCACCCGGCGGAACCTGGCCGCTACGCGCCGGTCTGGGAAGTCAGTCTCAGGCGGGCCATGGTGGCGCCCAGGTGGGCGTTCGGATCGTCCCAGTACTCGTCCACCTGCGGGTGGCGCTCGAGCGCCTGGTGCACGATGCCGCGCTGCACGCCGCGTCCGCGGCCGTGGACGATCCGGACGAGCGTCAGGCCCACCTCGGATGCGGCGCGCACGTATTCATCGACGACCGAAGCGACGTCGGCCGGACGGAACGTGTGCAGGTCGATGGAGTCTTCGATCGGCAGGCGGTGCGCCACCGCCTATGCCGCCGGGTAGGACGCCTGGACTCTCGTCGAGATGCCGCCGCGGACGGAGAAGTCGCCGGTCACGGTCATCCGCTGCGGCTGGCAGGCGGCCACCAGGTCGTCGAGGATTTCGTTGGTCACTGCCTCGTAGAACGCGCCGCGCTCGCGGAAGCGGATCAGGTAGTACTTCAACGACTTCAGCTCGATGCACCGTTCTGCCGGCACGTAGGAGATCCGGATCGTCCCGAAGTCCGGGAGGCCGGTCTTCGGGCAGAGCGACGTGAACTCGGGGCAGTCGATCGCGATTTCGTACGCGCGTCCGGGACGGGGATTGGGGAAGGTTTCGAGAGCGGGCGCGCTTGACATGCCGGCGCGATTCTAGCATTTCGGCTTGAAAACAGCCGGATCTCGGCGTGCTCTCGATTGACACTCGCGAGACGCGCACGCTAGCATCAGGCGGTTCTGCACCTGTTCGCACCGGTCGCCGCGCGCGCGGCCGTCTGGCGGCACCGCAAGTCGCGCGCACTCAGCAGGTGGGGGTTGTAATGGCAGAAGCCCGGAGAATGGGGAAGTCGGAGTTGTTCTCCTACTTCGCGGATCGCTTCGAGATGAAGCGGACGCAGGCGCGCGAGTTCTTTGATGCGCTGACGGAGTTGTCGGAGAAGGAATTGAAGCGGGCGGGCGAGTTCACGCTGCCCGGCATGGTGAAGCTGGTCGTGCAGAAGCGGAAGGCGCGCATGGGGCGCAACCCCGCGACCGGTGAAGCCATCAAGATCCCCGCAAAGACGGTCCTGAAGGCGCGCATCACCAAGCCGCTGAAGGACGCCGTCCTTCCGAAGAAGTAGCCGGCGTCGGGTCCGGCGGCCCGATCGCGCGGGAACGCCGCAGTCCAGCGGGACGCCCGCGCGGCCGGTTTTCTCGTTCCGCCGAAGCTCCGCTCAGACGGCGGCCAGCTGTGCAGGTCTGGACTCGGTCAGCCTGAAGCGCAGCGTGAAGGTCGTGCCCCCGCCCACCTCGCTGGCCACCGCGATCGTGCCGCCCAGCTGCTCGACCACCTTCTTCGAGATCGCCAGCCCCAGTCCGAGCCCCTGACGCTTCGTCGTCACGAAGTCCTCGAAGATCGTTTCGAGCCGCCCGGCGGGGATGCCGCACCCCGTGTCGCGCACTTCGATCACCGCCTCGCCGTCGGCGCGCCGCGTCCGGATGACGATCGCCCCCCCGGGGGTGGTGGCCTGGCAGGCGTTGATGATCAGGTTGCGGTACACGCGGTTCAGCGCGAACAGGTCACCCTCGATGTAGAGCGGCCCGAAGGCGAGTTCGCCGGTCAGCGACACGCCGGCCTTCTCGACCGTCGCCTGCATCGATTCGATCAGCTCGCCCAGCGCGCGGTTCACGTCCAGCGGGAACTTCTCCAGCGGGATCGGCCGCGCCACGTTCCGCAGATCCTCGAGCACCCGCTTGATCACCGTCAGCTCCCGCTCCACCGTGCGCTGGAACGTTCGCCGGTACTCCAGGTCGTCGAACATCTTCACGATCAGCTTGCAGCTGTTCCCGATGTTCTGGATCGGGTGCGAGATGTCGTGGACCAGCCCGATCGCGACCCGGCCGAACGTGGCCTGCCGCTCCTTCTTCCGCACCTCGTCCTGCAGCTCGACGAGACGGTCGGCCATCGTGTTGAACGCCCGGCCCAGTTGTCCCAGTTCGTCCGTGGCGTCGATCGTGACGCGTTCGTCCAGCCGCCCGGCGGCCACCGCCCGCGTGCCGCGAATCAGGTCGAAGATCGGCGTGATGAAGCGTCGGCCGTTGTAGTAGCCCGCCACGACCGTGACCAGCAGAAACAGCCCGATCGCCGCGCCGAGCTGCGCCTGCAGGCGGCGTGTCGTGGCGTACGCCTCCGACTCCGGCTGCTCCACGATGACCGTCCACCCGAGCGCCGGCACGCGCGCCGCGACGCCCACGAGCGCGTCCCGCCGGCCGTCGTATTCGGCCGACGCCGTCAGCACGTCCGGACCCGCGTCCGACAGCTCCCGCACGAGCGGGTGGTCCAGCAGGTTGTCGCCGCGCGCCACGCGCGACTTCTCTTCGGGCGCACCATGCGCGAGGAGCAGGCCCGCAGCCGTCACGACGAGCGCGACCCCGTGTTCGCCGATGCGGATCCGGTCGACGGCGCGCCACAGCTCTTCGAGGCTGACGCGGCCCACGAGCCAGCCCGCCGTCCCGCCGGCGCCGCGGAGCCGCATGCCGAGCACCGCCGCTGGCAGGAGGTCGTCGTCCGGCGTGAAGGGCGACAGGAACACCTCGCCGAACGAGGTGCCGTCAGCGTCCGGCACCGAGACGCCTGGCCGGCCGATGCGGCTCGACACCACCGGCGCGCCCGCCTCGTCGAGCAGCGTCAGCTCGGCGAACTCCGGGAACTCGAGGACGAAGTTCTTCAGGATCCGGTCCTGCTGCCATCGCTCGAGTCCCGTGTGCTCGAGGTCGGCGGCGACGGCCCGCAGGATCTTCACGCTGTTCCCGATGTGCAGCTCGATGTGCTCCGCCGCCCGCAGGGCGACGTTCGTGTTGCCCTCGATCACGGTGCTGCGCGTGCCCTGCTGCAGGGAGATCACCGACACGACGCCGTAGAGGAGCAGAGGGACCACGGCGGCCGTGGCGAGGTGGAGCGCGAAGCGGGTGGTGATCCTGTTCATGACTGCGGCCCGGTGATGCCCTCTGCGATCTCCCACTCGGCGATCGCCTGGAAGGGGTCGGCGCCCGGCGCCGCCTGCACGTCGATGCGCTCGCCGATCGCCCGGGCTCGCTCGCTCCACGCCAGGAAGATGGCGGGCGGATCTTCCAGCAGCGTCCGCTGGAGCTGGCCGGTCGCGAGCCTGGTGGCCATGTCGCCAGTGGCGAACCGCAGTCCGTCCAGCCAGCGGTCGGCGTCGGCATTGTGATAGCCGAACAGGTTCAGCCCGTCCAGCAGGTCGCCCGGGGAGCGCCAGAACTGGTACACGCGCGACAGCGTGGGCGCACTGACCATGTCCAGGAGCGCTGCGTCGAAGTGTCCTGCGCGCAGCCGCCCGTCCATCTCCGCCAGCTCCACGGCCTCGAGCTCGAGGTCCACACCAACGTCGTACAGCTGGCGCTGGAGCACGAGCGCCAGACGCTCGAAGAGCGCGTGGCCGCTCGGCACGAGACACCGGAAGCGCAGGCGCGACGGCCCTGCGTCGTCCTGTGGCTGCAGTCCGGCGGCTGTCAGGGTGGCGCGCACGAGTGACGGGTCGAACGTGTACTGGTCCACGGTGCCGTCGTACGCCCAGTGTTCCGGCCAGACCGGGCTGTACGCAGGCCGGCCCATCCCCTGAAGCACGTCGGCCACGATCGCGTCGCGGTCCACGGCTGCATTGAGCGCTCGTCGCACCTCCGTGCGGGCCAGCTCCGGCCGGCGGGCGTTGAAGGCGAGCACGTAGGCGTAGTGCCGCTGAAACCGGAACGTCCGCACCCGGCCAGCCCGCAGGAACTCCTCGGCGTCGGCCGGCACGTTCGAGACGACGTCGATCTCGCTGCGGAGCAGGCTGGCCCACGCCTGCCGCAGCGTGGGAACGGATCGGACCACGACCTCGGCGATCTTCGGCGTGCCCTTCCAGTACCGCGGGTGCGCCCGCAGCCGCACTTCCGTGGCCGACGTGGCCACGGCGTAGAAGGGGCCGGTGCCGACGATGGAGCCATCCGGGAGCCGCTTGGTGATCTGGACGTTCAGGTCGTCGAGCAGGAACGAGGACGGCCGCCGCAGGTGGACCACGACACGGAGATCGCCGTCGGTGCGGACCTCCTGGACGTCGAGCAGCCCGGGGAACAGCGAGGTGACCTCGGGGCGGCGGAGCGACGACTCGAGCACCGTCCGCACGGCCGCGGCATCGCAGCGCGTGCCGTCGTGGAAGTAGAGATCCGGCCTGAGGTCAATCGTCCAGCGCAGGTCGTCGTCAGACGGCCGCCACGACTCGGCGATCAGCGGAACGGGCCGGCCGTCCACATCGCGAGCGACGAGGCCCTCGGACACGAAGAGCCGCCAGAGCTGCTGAAAGCCGACGTCGCCGTCCGCGCTGACCCCCTCGGGCACGGCAATCGTGATCGACGAAGAATTTCGGTCGCTTGCCGGGGCCGAGCCCGAATCGGCGCCGGCCAGACACCCGGCCAGCGCGGCCACGAGCACACCTCCGCCACCTGCGAGGAACAGGTGGCGGCGGCACGACGCGCGGCGCGGGGCGGGACCGGCCTGTCGGAGCACGTCCTAACTCTTATCGGACCAGCCCCTCCAGTTCAACGGTCCGGCCGGACCAGCCGGCCGGAGCCTACTTCTTCGGCGCGGGCGGATCCTCGATGAACCACGGGCAGTAATTGGCCGGCTTCTTGGTCTCGACCGCCTTCTTGACGACAGTGATCTTCATGATGGGGTCCTCTCAGTGTCAGTGGGTGGTTGCCGCCTGGTTGGACGCCACCGTCCGCGCCAGGCTGATGAGCGCCGATTCGAAGCTCGTCTTGTGACACGTCGGCGTGTTCATGTCACCGAGTTCCGAGTACGAGGCGACACTGCAGCCGCCCGCGCACACAGGGACGAAGGCGCAGTCGCCGCACACCCTGTAGGCGGCGAGCGCGTCGAAGCGTTCCGCGGAGGCCGCGCGCCGCGCCTCGTGGCGGCCGTCCACGTGGCCGATCGCCTGCGTCGGTTCCGCGGCGAACCCCGGGCACGCGAACAGCGACCCGTCGGGGGACACCGACCAGGCATGCCGGCGGTGGATCTCGCAGGGACCCATGTGGACGCCGTCAGACGTGGGGAAGCCGTGCTTCCGCGTCTCGTCGCGCAGGAACTCCAGCTTGTCGTCGAGCTGGTGGCACGAATCGCACCCGCCGCCGCCCGCGCCGGCCGACGTCATGCATGCGCCGCCCAGCGGCTTGTCGCCCGCGCCCACCAGCGCGAGCGGGATCACGCCCTTCGGCGCGCGCGGCGCCGGGGCGGTGCGGATGATCGGCTTGAAGTTGACCCGCACCACCTGGTCCGCCCACGCCTGCTCGCGCAGGAAGTCGAGCAGCGCCGGGTAGCTGTCCACCGTCGTCTCGTCGAAGTTGCCGCCGATCGTGATCGGCACCTGGTCGGCGATCTTGCGGACGTTCTCGACGATGCGGTCGAAGGTGCCCTGCCGCCCGCGCAGGGGCCGCATGCGGTCGTGCGTCTCCTTGTCGCCGTCCAGCGTGATCTTCACGCCCGTCAGGCCGAGCGGCACCAGGCGATCCACGACCTCCTTCGTCAGCAGCAGGCCGTTCGTGATGATGCTGATCCGGAGCGTGATGCCGCGCGCGGCGGCCAGCGCGTGGCAGCGCTCCGCGAGGAAGTAGACGACCGGCAGGTTCAGGAGCGGCTCGCCGCCGAAGAAGGTGAGGACGAAGACCGGCGGCGCCAGCTCGTCGAGCCGCCCCTCGATCCAGCTGGCCACCTGCTCCGCCTGCGCCATCGACATCTTGTTGCCGAACAGGTTGTGGTCGTCGTGGTCGCCCTGGATGCAGTAGTCGCAGGCGAAGTTGCACTGCAGTGTCGTCAGCACCGTGACGCGGAGCTGCTCGCGATCCTCGCGCACGCTCCGGAAGAAGTTCGAGAGCGCCTGGCGCTCCTCTGCGCGGCTGTTGACCAGGAAGCCGTTCTCCGACAGCGCCTGCAGCGTGTCGCGCTCCTCGTCGGTGTAGCTGCCGCCGTGGCAGACGCGATCGACGAGCGCCGGCACGTCGGGTGACACCAGCAGCTGCGCGTCGGTGAAGGTGTTCATCATGAACACCTCGTTGCGATCCGGCAGCGGAACCTGGACGTTGAACATCGACGGTTGCATCGGGATACCTCGTCCGTGTGCGGGCCCGTCCGGCTGCGCGGCCGGGCCAGGCGCGGCGCGCGACACCTGCAGCGCGCTCCTCACGGACGTCCTCGAGCAACGGACGTGCCGGGTTCGGCCGACTCGCGTGCACCTGCGGTTGTGGCCGGAAACGTCGGGAGATTCCGTTGATCTCGCGTGTTCGCGAGTCGCCGGTTGCGGAGAGGCGATCGGCCAGCACGCTGGCCGCTGCAGGAGGGTGGGCGGACGAGGAGGCGCTAACTGTCGAGGAGAGGCGAGATTGGGCGACCGGTCAACATCTTGGCCGGTCGGGCGGAGGGTTGTCCGATCCCGTCAGTTGCCGCGGATGCGGCGGGCGAGCTCCCGGATCTCCAGCCGGTCCATCTTGAACTTGAGCGTGCTGAGCGGGATCCCCAGGGCGCGCGCGGTGGCGGTCACGTTCCAGCCGGACTTGTCGAGCGCCCGGACCAGGAACGCGCGCTCGAACGTCGTCATCGCCTGCTCGAGGCGGTTCTCGCCGGACGTGCCCCCTGCGGCTTCGAGCCGCGCGACGTGCAGTTCGTAGGGGAGATCCTCGTCGGTGATCCAGTCCTTGTCCGTGATGGCCACCAGCCGCTCGATCAGATTCTCCAGCTCGCGGATGTTGCCCGGCCACCAGTACGTCCGCAGGATGTCGAGCGTGGAGTCGGAAATGCCCTGGATGCGCTTGCGGAACCGGGTGTTGTAGCGGCGCAGGAAGAACCGCGCCAGCTCGGGCACGTCTTCGATCCGCTCGCGCAGCGGGGGCACGCGGATCGGGATGACGTTGAGCCGGTAGTAGAGGTCCTCGCGGAACGTGCCCTCCTTGACCGCCCGATCGAGGTTCACGTTGGTGGCCGCCATCAGCCGGAAGCTCGTCCGGATCGGCCGCACGCCCCCCACGCGCTCGATCTCGCTTTCCTGGATCGCCCGCAGCAGCTTCGCCTGGAGGTCCAGGCGGAGGTCGCCGATCTCGTCGAGGAACAGCGTGCCGCCCGAGGCGAGCTCGAACTTGCCGATCTGCTGCCGGACGGCCCCCGTGAAGGCGCCCCGCTCGTGACCGAAGAGCGTGCTTTCGACCAGGTCCGTGGGGATGGCTGCCAGGTTCACCGCCACGAAGGCGGCCTGGTCGTCGCTGGACAGCTTGTGGACGCGCCGCGCGAGCAGCTCCTTGCCCGTGCCGCTCTCGCCGAGGATCAGGATCGTGGCCGACAGCTTGGCGACCTTCTGGACCAGCTCCATGACCTCGCGCATCGCCGCGCTCGGGCCGACGACCAGTTCGCGGTCGTGCTGCTCGGCGACCTCGGCGCTCAGGTTGAGGACGCGGCGGCTCAGGTCCTGGCGTTCCGCGGCGTTCGAGACGAGCGACCGGACGGTTTCGTACTCGAAGTCCTTCGACAGGAAGTGGTAGGCGCCCTGCTTCATGGCCAGCACGGCGGTTTCGAGGTCGTTCAGCGCGGAGATGACGATGACCTGGCAGAGCGGGTGGTTCTCCTTGACGATCTTGAGCACGTCGAGGCCGTTGATGCCCGGCAGGCGGACGTCGAGCAGCATGAGGTCGACCGTTTCCTTCTCCATGAGGCCGAGCGCCGCCTCGCCGCTGGCCACACGCAGCACACGGAAGTCGTGGCGCAGAATCGCCGCCAGCGTGTCGCGGGTCCCCTCGTCGTCATCGACGATCAGCACCGACTTGGGTCTGGGTTCCATGAGGGCAGGAAACCGACATTCTAGTGGAGCGGCCCGCTGCCACCCCGATTTCTTGACCTTTCCCGGGGCGTCCGATAAGGATCGTCCGATAGGGATCACTGAGTAGAAGGAGCCGTTGTTGTCGAACGCATACGACCTCGTCGTGATCGGTGCAGGTACGGGCGGGTACGTCGCCGCCATCCGGGCCGCGCAGCTCGGGATGAACGTAGCCGTGGTCGAGAAGCAGAAGGCGCTCGGCGGCACCTGCCTGATCTGGGGGTGCATCCCCACCAAGGCGCTCCTCGAGCACGCCCACGCCCTCAAGGTCGTCCAGCAGGCGAAGGACTGGGGCGTCACCATCCCCGCCGGTGAGGCGGTCATCGACATGGGCCTGGTTCAGACCCGGAAGGACAAGGTCGTGTCCGGCCTGACGCGCGGCGTCGAGTACCTGTTCAAGAAGAACAAGATCGCGTGGGTCAAGGGCACCGCGCGGCTGGCGGGGAAGGGCCGCGTGGAGGTGGCCGAGGGCGACGCGCAGACGCTCGAGGCGAAGGAGATCATCGTCGCCACCGGGTCGTCGCCCAGGAGCGTTCCGGGCATCGAGATCGACCACATGACGATCATCACGAGCGACGAGGCGATCCACCTGAAGGCGGTGCCGAAGTCGCTGATCATCCTCGGCAGCGGCGCGGTTGGCGTCGAGTTCGCGTCGATCTACCGGCGGTTCGGATCCGAGGTGACGATCGTCGAGCTGCTGCCGCGGCTGGTGCCGGTCGAGGACGAAGCCGTGTCGGCGGAGCTCGAGAAATCGTTCAGGAAGCAGGGCATCACGTCGCTGACCGGCACGAAGGTCACCAAGGCCGCCGTGACGAAAAACGGCGTCGAGGTGGAGGCCGAGTCGTCAGGCGGCAGGACGCAGAAGCTGGCCGCCGAGCTGCTGCTCGTCGCGACCGGCCGCGGGCCGGTGACAACCGGACTTGGCGCCGAAGAAGCCGGCCTGACGCTCGAAAAGGGCTACATCAGGGTGGACGAGATGTACCGGACCGGCGTCGAAGGGATCTCGGCGATCGGCGACGTCATCACGCTGGGGAAGGGCCCGCACCCGCAGCTCGCCCACGTGTCGTCGGCGGAGGGGATCCTGGTTGCCGAGCGGCTCGCCGGTCACGACGTGAAGCCGCTGAACTACGACCACGTGCCCGGCTGCACCTACTGCGATCCCGAGATCGGCAGCGTGGGGCTGACGGAAGCCGAGGCGAAGTCGCGCGGGTACGACGTGAAGATCGGGACGTTCCCCTTCGGCGTGCTGGGCCGGGCCAAGATGGCCAACGAAACCGAAGGGTTCGTGAAGATCGTCGCCGACAGGAAGTACGATGAGATTCTGGGCGTGCACATGATCGGCCCGCGGTCCACGGAGCTCGTGGCCGAGGCGGTCGTGGCGCTGCGGCTGGAATACACCGTCGAGGAGCTGGTGAAGACGATTCACGCGCACCCGACCTTCTCGGAAGCAATCGCCGAGGCGGCCCACGCCGCGCACGGCGCCGCGATACACATGTAGGGGCCGGCTTCAGCCGGCCCGAGAGTCCTGATCCGATGCCTACCCTCGTTCTCATGCCCCAGATGGGCGAGTCGATCGCCGAGGGGACGCTCGTCCGCTGGCTGAAGAAGCCCGGCGACACGGTCGAGCGCGACGAGCCGCTGTTCGAGATCTCCACCGACAAGGTCGACGCGGAAATCCCGTCGCCGACCTCCGGCATCCTCACCGCCATCAACGTGAAGGAAGGGGAGACGGCGACGGTCAACAGTGTGGTGGCTGTCATCGGACAGGAAGGCGAAGCGGTCGCACCGGACCGCCACACGGCGCCGGCAGCTGCTGCTTCGGCAGCGCCGGCACCCGCGGCCGCGGCGTCGGCCCCCGCTCCTGCGACGC
>Ga0194132_10009306_pt1 | contig 13610 bp, 11 predicted proteins | sample TA2KigOf80mmetaG_FD_148612 | JGI IMG/M metagenome (GOLD analysis project Ga0194132, IMG submission 148612) | Freshwater microbial communities from Lake Tanganyika, Tanzania - TA2015054 Kigoma Offshore 80m | ecosystem: Environmental > Aquatic > Freshwater > Lake | place: Tanzania: Lake... | reverse complement strand
AACCTCGGCAAAGTACAGTGCGCCTTTGCCTAATTATAAGCACAGATTCGCATGACGGAGAACGAAAAGTCAAACGAGCCCGCAGCGCCGGCAAGGGCCTGACCGTTGACGGTAACAGTCGCTCCAATCGGGATCAGCACAGTATCCAGGTAGGCAATGGCTTCCTCATGTTCGGCTCGGCTCATTCGGATCATGGCACGAAACTCCGAGCCGCGGTCCCTCTTGCTCCGGGGCTTCAGGTGCCGCTGTCCGTCCTCATCGAAAACAACTGAGCCAGTGGTCGTGGTTATCGACGCTGACCGGCACAAAGCCAGGACGAGCTTTTCGCCCAAGTTGAACCGTCCTCGCTTCTCCGGGTCACTTTTCTTGTAGCTATCTGCAAACAGCGTATAAGCGTGAGTAAGGTCTTTGAACCCGTCGGGGGAATCGTCTTCAACGACCAATTCGGCAATTGGCCGGCCAGGAAGCGGACGGATCGAAATCGCAACGGTAGAAACGTCCTCATCCAGAGCATTTTGAAGCAACTCGGCAATCAGTCGGCCTTTTTCATGATTCTCGACCAGCTTGCTCAGACCTTCCTTGTCAACATCGAACCAGCGATTGTTCATTGGTAGCCTCCTGGTTAGCTTGTTGCGTGATCGGCGACGCCGTTAGCATAAGCAAGAGTCGAAACCCCAAAGGATCTACGTCGATTTGAATTCGGGCGAGATTGGCTGTATTCCCAGCCGGCGGGACCTGGGTTCGGCGAAGAATTGTCTGGATTTGACGTAAATCCCGTTGACACGGTTTTTCGTCCTCCGCATCTGCGGTTATGCTTGCCATCGCAAGCCGACCAGAATCCCTGGTTGTTGATCGTCACGCCGCCGACCATTGCCTGATAGCCTATCCTGATGACTCGGCGAGTTCCAGATGCTCCAGCACCAGACTGAAGAATCTTGCTCGGCCCCCGACGCCCCTGATCGTTCATTGCTTTCGAGCTCCTCGGATTAGGACAACCCAATGCCAATCTGTCCATGTTGTGAGCGCCGGGTCGCTACGGATTGCCAGTGCATCGCCGGAACCGCCTGCGCGGCATGTCTGCTGTGTGAGCGCCATTGCGTGTGCGCCAAGCCGGAGATTTGCTTCCACCGGCCAGGCTCACTGACGACGAAAACAATGACGCCTTCGTTTCCGTTGCTTGCGAATTCGAAGGCGTAGGCGCTTATCCGTTCGTGGTTGATGCGATCATTTCTTGCGGTTCGAGCGTGATGCCCGTTGGGCTGGTCGCGCCGGCAGTGGAAATGGTCCGGGAGCCGAGCAGGGAGCCGGTGAGCGTATACTTGAACACCTTGTCGCCCCGTTTACTTCTTCGGCGGAAAGAAACGCGCCGCGCTCATCGAATTACTTCGACAGCGCACCTTGACTCAAATCGCCAGGTTTTTGTAGACTCTCCAGCTGAGCAATGACGCTCGGGAGAGTCAAGGATGACCATCGATCAAATCCTGGCGATCGAACCAGCGCTGGCCGAGTTTTTGAAGGAGTTCGGCGACTGCTTCGGGCGCTCCGAACCACGCGAACATCTTCGTCATTACGTGCGCGGACAACTCAGCAATCTCCAACGCAAGAGCGTTGAACCGATCGCCACGTTCAACAACATCGCGCCGCGCACGCTCCAAGAGTTTCTCAACTCCGACGTTTGGGATCATCCACGGGCTCGCGATCGCGTTCAGCAACTCGTGGCGCGCGATCACGAAGACCCCAAGGCCATCGGCATCATCGACGACTCCGGTCATTCCAAGTCCGGCAAGAAGACTCCCGGTGTCCAGTGGCAGTACTGTGGCCGGCTCGGCAAGACCGCCAATTGCATGGTCACGGTCGAGCTTGCCTTCAGTTCGGTTGACACCCGTTTCCGGACGACGCTCGACACCGCGCTCTTCCTTCCCGAAAGCTGGAGCAACGATCGCGAGCGTTGTCGCGAGGCCGGCATTCCCGATGACGTCATTTATCGGCCCAAGCATCACATCGCCTTGGAACTTCTCGATCGCGCCGAGATCAACGGCGTTCATCTCGAATGGATCAACGCCGACATCTGGTACTCCGAGAAGCCCGATTTTCTCGCCGGCCTCGAACAACGCGATCGCCGCTATGTCGTCGAAATTCCTCGGAATTTACGCGGCTGGCTCTACAACCCCGGCGACGAACCACGCCATCCGGCACGCGGCGTTGAAGAACTTTGCCACTCGGCCAGGCCGATGACGCGGCAAGAGTGGACGCCGTTCCACATCAAGAACACCGACAAAGGACCGCTGGTCTGGAAGGTCAAGTCGGCGCCGTTCTGGTTGCGCCGCGGCGATCAAGTACTGAGCGGCTACCACCTTCTGTGGGCCTACGATCCGTTGCATCCCGATGAAGAAAAATGGTTCCTCGTCTGGGACCCGCTCGAAGACAAACTCGAAACCTGGCTGCACGTCGCCTTCGCACGCTGGCCTGTCGAACGCACGCTCCAGGACAAGAAAAGTGAACTGGGCTACTCGCATTTCGAAGTCCGCAAGTATCAAGCCGTGATGCGTCACCTGTACATCACGATGGTCAGCCAGTTGTTCCTCGCACGCCAAACCGAACGTCTGCGGGGGGAAAAACCCGTTGATCACGCTGAGCCAAGTCCGCGACGCCGCCAATGCCTTGGTGAGCACGCTATGGTTTGATGCCGACCACCGCGAACGTTACCTCACGCGCGTCGCCGCTATTCTCCAACGCACCCAACTCCGAAACCAAGAAGCACGCCGCTCTCATTTCAAGACCCGCCGCCGCCAACTCCACGATCTGGGACTCTTCACGAGCCGCATGTCTTCCTGTATCCCACCATAGAATCAAAGGTGCGCTGTCGAACTAGTAGCCATTTGCCGTTGTAGGTTGGCACGACCATTTTGAGATCGGTAGCGTTTTCATGCAGTGCAGGGCCGCATTTCGCGTCCACAGAAGGACACGAAACGTCGGCTCCATCACCTATTTCGTCAGCCAGAGATTCTCCGAGAACCCTCACCAGCGCGCAAAAGGCATCGTGCTCGTGGTCCTCGTAGGAATTCTCGTCTTCTATGGCCTCTTGGGCGTCTCGAATCGCGCGCATGAGGTCGGTGGAAATCGTAAGGGTCGATGCCAACTTCGCAGTTGTTCGATCGTTTTCCATCGCAAAGGCCTCCAGGGACGATGCTCCTAATTTGGGAGCATTCTACGTTGCTCCGATAATGGGGTCAATGAAAAAATCCGTTTTTACTCCGGAATATGCATTGCTCAAATCGATCTTGCGCGAATCCCGCCAGAGCGCTGGGCTTACTCAGCGCGACCTGGCTGCACGCTTGGCTGTGCCGCACAGCTGGGTCGCAAAAGTCGAAAGTGGCGAGCGACGGATCGACCTGATCGAATTCGGCTGGTTCATGGCCGCATGCGGCCTCGACCCGGTTGCCGCTTGTGCAAAGCTGCTTGAGCAATCGGTATGGAAGCAGCCTGTGAGCCGCGAACGGCGGGGAGGCGGCAAATGACGCCGACTTCCGACGATTCGCTACGCCGTAAGCTGCTACTCGCTGCCTTCCAAATGCCCGCGATGGCGACGATGGTGTCGCGCAAATCCAGCATTACGAACGCGTTTGTCAACACGTTGATTCCGCAAATTCAACCCACACCGGAGGAGATCGAACAGGCACTGACGATCCTCGGCATGGACATCACCGACATTCGATGCGCGTACTGCGGCGACAGGATGACTGAGTGGGATCACCTTCGGCCTCTCGTGGTCAAACAAAGACCCACGGGGTACATTTCGGAAATCGCCAACCTGGTTCCAGCGTGTGGCAAGTGCAACCAAAGCAAAGGCAACTCGCCATGGCGGACGTGGATGCTTAGCAAGACTGCACGGCATTCACCGACGGCCCGCGGAAAATCCGATGTCGCGGACCGGATAGCTCGGTTGGAAGCCTATGAACGTTGGCGGCCTTCTATTCGAATCGAGGATTTTGAAGCGATTCTCGGTCCAGAGGAGTATTCGGCCTACTGGCAGGCATGGGAGAAGATCAACGCCGACTTGAAGGAATGCCAGAAAGTCGCGGACAACCTCCGCCACAAGGTCGAGGCGTCAATCCGAAGGTCCTGAGAATCTCCCCTCAATACGCCTGTATCTGGTTTTGATTGCACCAACGGTGCTGCATCGCATAGCCCAGGGTCGCGTAGCGCACTCTGGGGAATCGGGGCGCAAACACGATCTAAGCCAACGGCGTTGCATCAGCCAAATTCGATACGTGCCGTTCGCACCCGCGATTCTCATGATGTAGCCCCGTTGGGGCAAGCCGTACTTTCGACGCGAGCGCCCAGGGTGCGCTGTGCGACCCTGGCCTATGAGATGCAGCACCGGTGGTGCTCATACCCGACAGTCAATGAGTATCTGTGATGTAGCCGGGGGGTGTTGGTCCGACTCGTTCTTCGCTGAAGAAACTAATGCGATCCCCCGTTAGGTCGTCGGCGGTCGGGCGCGGACGATCAGCCGGGCGTTTGCGTGCCTTTTGACCCGGTCTCGCGGAATTGGCTCCGTCGAATGCCTGTAGCGGCGTGAGCCCAATCGTCTCGGCATTTTCGTGATGGGTAGGAACCGATTTCATTTTTGCTCCTGATCGCGTGTCACCCCAACAGCCCATCAATCTTTCGGCCGACCACCAGCGAGTGCGGCCGATGGGTCTGGTCGTAGAGCAAGGTGTCGGCGGGGACGCCGAGGAGGTGGTAGACGGTGGCGGCGAGGTCGCGCGGGTCGTGGGGGTTGGCGGTGGGGTGGGCGGCGATGCCGTCGGAGGCGCCGTAGACCGTGCCGGGGCGCGTGCCGCCGCCGGCCAGGGCGACCGAATAGACCCAGGGCCAATGGTCGCGGCCGGCGGAGCCGTTGACGCGCGGGGTGCGGCCGAACTCCGCCGTTGCCAGCACCAGCGTCTGCTCCAACAGGCCGCGCTGATCGAGATCGTCGACGAGAGCCGAAAACGCCTGGTCGAAGACCGGGCAGAGCCAATCCTTCATCTGCGTGAAGTGCTGGCCGTGCGTGTCCCACGATCCCGCCGGCGTCTGACAGAAGTGGACGTTGATGATCGGCACGCCTGCCTCGGCCAAGCGCCGCGCCAATAGACAGCGCTGGCCGAACTGCGTCGCGCCGTAGCGGGCTCGCACAGCTCTCGGCTCGGACGCTAGCTGAAACGCTCGGGCCGTCGCCGGTGAACTGAGCAAGTTGAACGCTTGCCGATGAAACGCGTCGAAGGTGCGCTGCTCTGCCGACTGATCCATCTCACGTCGGTGCGCATCGACTTGTTCGAGCAGGCGGCCGCGATCATTGAGCCGCAGGATCGGCACGTTGGCGTCACTGGCGACGGCATCGATGCGCACGTCGCAAGGCAAGAGATCCTGATCGACCGTCAACGGGCTGAATCGCGGCCCGAGAAACCCGGGCGATTGGCCATGCAGCACCGTGCCATTGTTGCGACGCATGAGCGGCCCGACCTGCACCCAGCCTGGCAGATTTCTCCCCTCACCTCGTGGGAGAGGGGCCGGGGGTGAGGGGGCGGCCCGTAGCGAACTCACCACCGCGCCAAACGCTGGAAAGTCGGTGCTCGATGGCGGGAAATCGCCGCGCGCCTCGGCTTGCGGCGGATGTCCGTGCCCGGTCATCGCGTTTATGCTCGCTTGCACATGATTGGCGTTGCCGTGGCTCAGCGAGCGGATGATGGCGAGCTTGTGAGCCAATCGAGCCGAGCGAGGCAACAGTTCGCTGAAGAGAACGCCGGGCACGCTGGTGGCGATGGCGCCGAACTCGCCGCGTTCCGGGGACGGCCCGGCCGGCTTCGGGTCCCACGTCTCTTGCTGCGCATGTCCGCCGTGCAGATAGAGGACGATGACGCTGCGAGCCTGGCCGAAGGTCCCGCGCGCCGGCGCTTGCGCTTGGGCACGTAGCAGGTCCGGCAATGTCAGGCCGAGACCGAAGGCGCTGCCCAGGCATAGAGCTTCACGGCGAGTGATATTGTGATTAGTCATGCGTGCGACCCGCGATGATGATGCCCATTTCAGCGAGAATAGTAGAGATTGTCAAGGCATTACCATAAAACACGTTTAGCCCCGCTTGGCAGAAGCGGGTGAACTCGGCGCCGCGTCCGCCCGCGTCTACGACGCGGGGCTAAACGGAGAATCCAATGTGTCAGACACCATTCCTTCTCCTCTTTGTCGCCCTGGCGCCGCAACCGACGCCGGCGGTTCAGATCGACCTATCCTTCTCGAAAGCGGTTACGAGCGAGCCATTCACCGGCCGCGTATTTTTGATCGCGTCGAAAACGCCGATCAGCGAGAAGGGGCCGCCGGCCGGAGCCAACTGGTTCAAGCCGTATCCGTTTTTCGCGCAGGATGTGACGAATTGGCGTGCCGAGACGCCGCTCAAGTTTCACCCGCAATTCGGGCTGCCGGCCTGGGACAAGTTGCCCAAGGACAAGTACTATCTGCAAGCGATTCTCGATCGCGACCTGGGGGGCATCGGATTTCACAACTCGCCGGGCAATGGCTACAGCAAGCCGGTTCTCGTCGATCTGAACAAACCGCCGGCCGAGCCGATCAAGCTGGTCATCGATCGCGTGGTTACCGGCCGCAAATTCGCGGAAACGCCGCGCGTCAAGTACGTCGAGATCGAGAGCAAGCTGTTGAGCGATTTTCACAAGAAGGCGATGAAGCTGCGCGCCGGCGTCATTCTGCCCAAGTCGTACGCCGACGATCCGGGCAAGAAATACCCGGTCATCTACGACATCCCCGGTTTCGGCGGCAATCACTTCTTCGCGCTTGGCGGCGAGGGCCGAACCGATGTCGCCGGGGTCGAAATGCTCTATGTCGTGCTCGATCCGAACTGTCGCCTCGGCCATCACGTCTTCGCCGACTCAGACAACAATGGCCCCTATGGCAAAGCACTCACCGAAGAGTTGATCCCGCACATCGAGGCGAAGTATCGCGCCATCGCGACGCCGAAGACGCGGCTCGTCACGGGCCATTCGTCCGGCGGATGGAGCAGCCTTTGGCTTCAAGTGACGTATCCCGACTTCTTCGGCGGCACGTGGTCCACGGCCCCCGATCCGGTCGACTTCCGCGACTTTCAAATGGTCGATATCTACGTGCCGAAGCAGAACATCTTCGTCGACGCGAAAGGCGAATCGCGGCCTCTCGCTCGGCGCGGCAAGGAGGTGCTGCTGCGCTACAAGCCGTTCAGCGACATGGAAGTGGTGATGGGCCGGGGCGGGCAGCTCTTCTCGTTTGAAGCGGTGTTCAGCCCGAAAGGCACGGACGGCAAGCCGATGCCGCTGTGGAATCGCCAAACCGGCGTCATCGATAGCAACGTCGCCGAGGCCTGGAAACGCTACGACATCCGCATGATCCTCGAAAACAACTGGAAGACGCTCGGCCCCAAGCTCGCGGGAAAACTTCACGTGTACATGGGAGGCGAGGACACCTTCTATCTTGAAGGGGCCACACGCCTCTTGCAGGAGTCGCAAAAGCGGCTCGGCTCCGGCGCCGTCATCGAGATCTTCCCAGGCCGCGATCACGGCAATCTAATCGATGCGGCGCTACGCAAACGGATTTCGGCTGAAATGGCCAAAGCTACTCGAGGCTCGTAGGGACAAACTGCCAGTTTGTCCCTTTCAGCCACGAGTTGTTCGATGCCCAGGAGACAAGCTGGCAGCTTGTGTCTACGAGGTCTATTGCACCTTCTTTAACTCCGTCGCCGCATCGCCGATCTGGACGGCGTTGTTGGTGACGACGCCGTCGCGGCCGACGATGAAGAGGGTCGGCAGGATGTGGATGCCGTACTGGATCGCCAGCGGGCTGTTCATGCCGGACGCATTGTTGTTGCCGTAGTACAGATGAACGCCGGGAACCTGGCTCGCCGTGACCGCTTGCTTGGCCTTGACGGCGTCATCGTCGAGATTGATGCATACCAGTTCCACGTCATTCTTGCTGCCGAACTGCGTCATGATCTGCTTAAGGACGGCGAGGTCGGCGACATGCGTTAGGCTGGCGGTCGACCAGTAATGCACGATCACGAGCTTGCCCTTGAGCTGGCTGATATCGAAGGTCGTGGCCGGGTTGTTCAAGAGTGGCGAGGTCAGTTCGAGCTTCTTGCCGACGAGATTGAGCCGGGCCAGGGAGCCGCGCATCCGCGGCGTCGCGGGATAGTCGGGGAAGCTGTCGCTGAACGTCTTGTACCAGCGCTTGGCTTCTTCAATCTTGCCGGCGAATTCGCAACCCATGGCGAGTTGGCCCATAGCTTCCTTCGTGTCGTCTGCGTTTTGATACTTGCGAACGAAGGTGGCCAGGTCGTCGAGCCATTGATCCTGAATGGCGGCAATTTCCTTCGGGTCAACCTTCGTCGCCGTGCCAACTGCGTAGCGCGTCCACATCTCGCGGTAGGTCCCGTACGCGGCCAGATTGCCTGTCGGATTGGCGGAAATCGCCTGATCGCGCATCTGCTTGAGCACGGCAATCACATTCGCGTCCAGAGAATTCTGCGCTAGGGTCGCCATGTTGTCGAAGATCTGCTTCTTCCAACCTTCGATTTCGGTTTCCTTGTCGAGCGGGATGATCTTGTTGACGAGGTCGATGCGCTTGGTGTAGAACGCGTCGATTTCACGGTTCTTAAGGCCCAAACCGGCCGGCGCCAGTTTCTTGCCGAGTTCGTCGTGGTCCGCAAGAGCGGCAAGTGCTTTCTGTAGAGCCGGGTTGTCCTTGGCGATGGCCGAGCCGGTATTTCCGCCAGATGGATCGCGATCGCTGGGGACGTCGACAAGCCGCCAGGCCATGCCGACGCGAATCATCTCCAGGGTGTGGAGCCAGGCGAAATCCTTGCCGTTCGTCGAATAGCGCACCGCGCGATCGGGATGCTTGATGATTTCGACGTCGCCGTTGGTCGTGTCGCAGTGCGGGACGGCGCCGTCGACGCCATCGGCCTTGACGCCCTTGGGAAGATTGAGTGTATCGCACAGTTTGCGGAATTTTTCCGGCGCCTGTTGCTGGGTCATGGCGATGGACTTGGCGTAGCCGGCGGACAACTTGAGCGCCTGAATGTCCGCGTCGGTAATGCTCAAGGCTTGCAGGCGAGCGAAGTCCTTGGCGGCGACGGCGTAGAAGGCCTCGAGGGCGGCCTCTTCGCTGGAGATCATGCGCCAAGCGGTGACACGCCATTTCTCGGCCTTGGCGTCGTAACCGCCGACGCCCCATTTCATGCCGCCGCCGTTCAGCCAGCGGAAGTTGTCCGGAAAGCCTTTGAAGGTCGAATCGGTTTCGCGATAAACTTCGACGCCGTCCTTGTAATAGCTCCACACGTCAACCTTGCCGTCGCCGTTGCTGTCGAAGTAGCGGCGCAGGGGCTGTCCGCGACCGTCCAGAAGCAGCCAGCCGTTGCTCTTGGGCGAAGTGCCTTGCACGAGTTTGACCGTGCATTGCTTGAGGTCGTCGGCCGAGGGGACTGTGATATTGACGTCGTCGAGCTTGGGTCCGAGTTTCGGATCGAGCATCGTCGCCGGCGCGGGCGTGTTCTGACCAAACGCCTGTGTGACGCCGGCCAACAACACAATAATTCCCGCGAGGATTCGGCACTGGTTCATCCCTGATACTCCTTTGGCTTTTCCGTAAGCCGCTTGTAGGGATAAGCTGCTAGCTTGTCCCTGCGGCAACTGACGGCCTGACTCTTTTCAGGGACAAGCTAGCAGCTTGTCCCTACGAGATATCAAATTGTTGCAATCGATACGCCCCTTACTGTTTCGGCAATCGGCATGTCCGGCGTTGAACGAAAAGCCGGACGGGCCCATGCTTCCCAGTTTGCCACATACTGCATGCAGACTGTCTCACCGATCAGTGCCAATAAGAAAAACCATGTATTTCTCCAGCAGTGGCGTCCGGTGTACATCTTTTCAAAAAAAATGCGAAATTCTCTCAGATTCGAGAAACGATAGTTGACATTGAGAGACAGTTCGCTTAGGCTTGCGTTAGAGATTTCGTCGCCGGCACTTGCGCTAAACCATCCTACCTATCGCGCAAACGGCGATTATCCTACCTGGGGGGTCCGAGATGTTGAACGTATTCTCCACTCGTAAAGCCGGGCAGTGCGACGGCAACACCCGTCGCGATTTCTTGAAAGCCGGCGTCCTCGGCATGGGCGGTCTGGCCCTCGCCGACCTGCTGCGTCATCGGGCGCAAGCGTCGCAAAACGGGCGGCCGACACGTAACACGTCCGTCGTCTGGCTCTGGCTCGGCGGTGGTCCGACGCATGTCGAAACATTTGACCCAAAGATGTCGGCCCCTGCCGAATTCCGCAGCACCGTCGGCGCGATTCCGACCAATGTGCCAGGCATCGACCTCGGCAGTGTCTTCCCGCGCATGGCGCGCGTTGCCGACAAGATGGCGTTCGTTCGCTCGTTTGCGCATCGCAACTCGGGTCACGGTGGCGGAACGCACTGGGTAATGACAGGCTATGACTACCCGCCGGCCGACAACGGCATGGGCCAGGTCAAACCCGGCTTCGGCGCTATCCTCAGCAAACATCGCGGACCGAACAACCGCCAGACTGGTCTGCCCACGTACGTTCGCATCGGCGGCATCCTCGGCGACGGCCCCAGCTGGCTCGGCTCAGCATACGCCCCGTTCGACACCGCGGGCAACGCTCGCAACAACATGAACCTGCAGGTTCCAGTCGAACGCCTGCACGATCGCCGAAGTTTGTTGCAGAACTTCGACTCCTTGAATCGTGAAGCCGACCGCACCGGCCTGGTCCAAGGCCTCGACGCGTTCGAAGCCCAGGCATTTGACCTGCTCCAGAGTCGTGCTCGCGAAGTCTTCGATGTCACCCGCGAAGATCCGCGCACGCTCGACATGTACGGCAATAATAGCCTGGCTCGCCAGATGCTTCTGGCTCGCCGGCTTTGCGAAGCGGGCGTTGGATTCGTCACGCTGCACTACGGCGGATGGGACATGCACGGCAACATCGCGCAGAGCATGCGGCAAACGGCGCCGGCGCTCGATCAGGCCGTCGCTGCCTTCGTGCAAGACATCCATCAACGCGGACTCGACAATGACATCCTGCTGGTGATCTCGGGCGAGTTCGGCCGCACGCCGCGCGTCAACGGCGGCGCGGGCCGCGACCACTGGGCGCCGCTGTCGACCCTCGCATTCGCGGGCGGCGGACTGCGGATGGGCCAGGTCGTCGGCGAATCGAACGCTCGCGCCGAAGTGCCGCGCACCACGCCGATCACGCCGCAAGACCTGATGGCCACGGTCTTCCACGTGCTCGACATGCCGCAGAACTTGCACTTCAACGACCAGAGCGGCCGACCGTTCCCGATGATCAACAGCGGCCGACCGATCCAGGAATTGGTCTAATCAAACCCTCTTCGCCCGCAAAAAAAACCGCTTGTCGTTTAGCGATCGATGCGAGCGCCGATCGACAAGCGGTTTTTTTTGTACCAGCCCGGACCGCAAGAGACGGGCTCGTTCGACCCGTCGCTTGCGCTCCGGGCTGGTGATCATAACGCGTTCAGCGGCAGGGCCACGCTCTCGCCCGTCGATGCGCTGCGGGCGACGGCCTCGGTGAATTCCATGTACGCCACGCCCGTCTCGAAGGTCGTGAACTCAATCGGTTTGCCATCGCGGATCGCGGCGATGAAGTCGGCCTCGACCTTCCATGACCGCGCCTTGTCGACGGGAATTGGTATTTCAGTCAATTCAGCAAGCTGTCCAGGGGACTGACCGGTTCGTCGGCTCGCGCCGCGGATGCGGTCGGTGAGCAGATCGTAGCACAATGCTCCGTCGCTGCCGTACAAGTTGATCGTCGCCTGTTGCGCGAACGGTGTGACGCCGCTGAAGTGATAACTGACTCGCGCACCATTGGCAAGCACGGTCAATACCTGGACGCTGTCGGGCGTTCCGACCGGGCGCTGCAGTTCCGTCTGCGGATCATAGCGCGACGGTAGGTGCGACTGCACCTGGCCGAGCACAAGAATCGGTGGCGGTACCCAGCGCAGCAGTGTTTCGTGCAGGATTCCGAGCGTCAGCATGTTGAAGCCGGAAAGTTCGGCGTCTTGCCGCCAGGAAAGCGCCGCCTCGCGGTCAGCCAGCGAGCCCTGAAAGTGGATGACCTGCACTTCCCGCAAATCGCCAAGAAAGCCGGCGGCAATGCGTTCTTTCATTACCGCGTGCCCCTTCAGACCGAACGGGCTGGGCACGACTTGCGTGACCAATCGCGAACGTGACCGGGCTGCCTGCAGCATGCGATGAGCTTCGGCGGCATTCATGCTCAACCGCGCTTCGGTCAGCACATGCTTGCCGGCATCGAGCGCGGCCAGCGTGATGGGGCAGTGTAAATAGGGCCAGGTGCCGATGACGATGGCGTCAATGTCTGGGTCGGCGACAAGCCGCTCCCAGGTGTCGAAGGTGCGCGGAATTTTGTAATCGCGCGCCACCGTTTGCGTCGACTCCGCCCGGCGGTTGCACACGGCAAGGATCTCGACGCCTGCGATGGCTTGCAATCCCGGGATGTGCCGAAGGCGCGTATTGGCGCCGGCGCCGATTAGTCCGACTCGAATGCGCTGTGTCATTTTAGTCTCGTTGCATGTCCAAACGACAGGAGTATTGCATTTCCTAGGGGAAAGTGCAGTCAACGTCTGCCCTGTTCCCAGTGCCAAACAGCTCCTGTCACCAACAAAAAAAACGCCGGCGACGGTCGATCGACTGTCGTCGGCGAATTCCAAGATTGGACTGAATTACTGCGTCGCGATCACCGGGCGCGAGGGGGACGCTAAACGAAGAGACAAATGGCGGTCCGTATGCCGTGACTTGAGAACATGTGCAGCACCTCCTGATGAAGAAATGAGTTCGACGAGCCGCCCGGCGCGCAGCCGCGCAGGATCGCCTGATACGAGGACGAGAACGAGGGCAATGAAGTCTGCACAGGCGACGACGTTTTTTGAGATGTGGTGGATTATTTTTTCAGCGACTGGATCGCCTTGGACACGTTCTCCAGATCGAAGCCGACCAGGCCGGTAGATACGTAGGTGACCTTGCCGCCTTTGTCGAGAACATAGAGGCGTTGCGGGAAAGCGCCGTAGGCCTTCATGGTGCGGTCGTCGAAGGTGTCCATGACGACGGGAATGGTGCACTTCATCTTTTTGCGGTCTTCGCACGCCCATTTCTCGCGGTCGGCAAGCGACTTCGGTTCCTGCTCCGGTTGGATGTTCAGGCGGTCGTTCGTCGGCGCTCGGAATCCGAACACGGGATGTGTGTCACGGATGTAAACGATCCTAAGATCGACCGTGTTCTTGTTGGCATCAAACAACTGTTCGAACTGGCCCAGCAGGGCGCGGGCAGGGCTTCAGGTGAAACTGTGAAAGATCAGGACCGTGGGGCGTTTGCCGAAATTGTCGCTGAGCTTGAAGGTCGCTTTGTCGCCTAGATGACCATTTCACAAATCGCTTTGCAGCTGCAATTGGCCTGGACAAAACGGGACGTTTGCGTCAAGCTGGCAAGCCGCCCCAGTCTTCCGGCAAGGATGTCGATCATGCCAAATCCATTTGCACCTGCGA
>Ga0194132_10009304_pt1 | contig 13612 bp, 15 predicted proteins | sample TA2KigOf80mmetaG_FD_148612 | JGI IMG/M metagenome (GOLD analysis project Ga0194132, IMG submission 148612) | Freshwater microbial communities from Lake Tanganyika, Tanzania - TA2015054 Kigoma Offshore 80m | ecosystem: Environmental > Aquatic > Freshwater > Lake | place: Tanzania: Lake... | reverse complement strand
CGCCCCGGTCGACGCGGGCGACGCGCGCGGGCGCGCGGCCGCGCGCGCGGTGGTGAGCGAAGAGCGGCTCGAGGCGCGCGCTCCAGCCGAGCGCCTCGAGCGGGGAAGTCGGGCCGGGGTCGCCGCCGGTCTGGACAGACAGGGACAAGGCGAGTGCTCCTCGGTGCAGAGGGCGCTCGCGAGGCCCCACGCCCGACGAGAGTCCTCGGCGAACCAGGAACCTCAGCAGGCCACGTTTCCGGGGCCTGTCTTCAGGTCTGGCGCCGGATCTCGCCGCGCCCGCCGCCGAGGCGCGCGACGGGTGCGCGGTCAGCGGGGCAGCCCGAGCGAGCGCAGCGCGAGCCGGTCGAAGAGGCGCTGCGGAAGCCACCGGCGCAGGCGCACCGCGAGGCGGGCATCGCGGCCCACGACGTAGCGCGTCCGCGGTCTGCGCGCGGTGAGCGCGTGGCGGACCGCCTCCGCGACCAGCGTCGCGGGAGCCGCGGCCGCCGCCTCGCGCTCGGTCACTGCGCGCATCGCGCGGATCTGCTCCCCGTACAGCCGCTCCGCCTCCTCCGGCAGCGTCTGCATCAACTCGTCCGCCGTCCGCAGCCCCTTCTCCCAGATGCGCGTGTCGACCGTGCCGGGCTCGATCACCGCTACCTCGATGCCCCACGGGCGCAGCTCGAGCCGCAGCGAGTCGCTGAACGCCTCGAGCGCGTGCTTGGACATCGCGTAGGGGCTCAGGAACGGCGCGGCGACCACGCCCGCGATCGAGCTCATGTTGACGACGCGCCCGCGTCCGGCGCGAAGCAACGGCAGCGCCGCCTGCGTGAGTGCGACGGCGCCGATCAGGTTCACCTCGAGCTGCTCGCGCAGGCGGTCGAGGGAGAGGAACTCGACCACCCCCGGGATCGCGATGCCGGCGTTGTTGACGAGTCCGGTTAGGCCGGCGCGGCCGACCGCCTGCTCGACCGTCGCGAGCGCCTTGTCGATCGAGCCAGCGCTGGTGACGTCGAGGCGGACGGGGGTGAGCAGCGGCGAGGCGCTGGCGCGCAGCCGCGCAGCGTCCTCGTCCCGGCGTACGCCGGCGAAGATGCGGAAGCCGCGCGCGTCGAGGTCGCGGACGCAGGCCTCGCCGATGCCGCTGGAGGCGCCGCTGATGAGGATGGTGCCGCTGCGGATCTCGGGCACGGATCGCCCCCCGATCGGACGCCGGACGCGGTGTGCGCCAACGTAGCAGCGCCGCCGGCGCGGCAGGGGGTCAGGCGGGGACGAGGTGGAGGTGGCCGTGGCACGGGGCGCTCGCAGAGTGCCCGCTGTCGAGCACGTGCAGCTTGCCGCGCGCGGTGGGGTCGTCGATCGGTTCCAGGGTGCCGCCGGCGAAGGCGCGTTCGAGGGAGCGCAGGATGGCGGCCTCGCGGAGTGCCATCAGCACGTCCTGCGCCTCGCCGCGACGGATCGCGGCGACGCGGTCGGCCGCGAGGGCGAACGGGTCGCCGTCGACGAGGTCGGAGCGCTCCGGGGCGGCGCCGCGGGCGGTCAGGGTGAGCGTGGAGCGGCCGACGTCGTCCGTCGTGAACTCGACGCTGCCGCTAGGGGACTGACAGACGAGGCGGAGGGCGCGGGCGGTGTCGGCGCGCGCGGTGAGGGAGGCGACGGCGCCGGCGGGGCCGCGCAGCTGCGCGGCGAGCGGTAGGCGTCGTCGACGGTGCCGTCGACGACCGCGCCGGCGGTCGCGTGTGGAGCGTCGCCGAGGAGGCGCGCGGCGAGCGCGACGCCGTGGCGCAACTGGGTGGTGAGCGGGCCGGGACCGGCGACCTTGAGCGTGACGAAGCCGGGCTGCCAGGCCGGAGAGGCGGTGGCCACCCCGGCGACGAAGGCTGCACCCGCGGACTGGTGCTCGGGCCGCAGGACCGCCAGCGCGCCGCCGTGCCGCGGTCGACCTCGCGCAGCGCCGCCGCGCTCGGTCATCGAGAGCGGGAGCGCGCGGTACTCCGGGTGGCGGGCCCCGGCGGCGCCGCGGCTGTGCAGGTAGCGGGCGGTCTCCAGGAAGGCGTCGTCCGCGCGCCAGAACATCTCGAGCTGGTGGTCGACCATCACCGCGCGTGGCGTCGTGGGCGTGGCGAGCGCGCAGGTGCCGCAGCGGACGACCTGGATCGCGGGCGACTCGTGCGCGCGGCGCTCCCGGAGCGGGTCGCGCTGGGAGGGGAAGCCGCGGCAGGCCTCCGGCCGGTGCGCGGCGAGGCCGGCGCGGGCGCTGCCCGCGCGGCTAGCCGAACTGGGCGAACCAGCGCTGCGCGCGCTCGACGGACTTCGGCTCCTCGTGGAACGGCGCGTGGCCGACGCCCGGGTAGATCTCGAGCTCGGAGTTCGGGATGCAGCGCGAGATGATCACGGAGCCGCCGGCCGGCGTCGTCTTGTCCGCGTCGCCGACGAGGATGAGCGTGGGCACGCGGATCCCCTTGATCTCCTCGTCCATGTTGTAGGCGGCCACCGCGCGCTGCGCGGCGGCGAGCCGGGGCTGGCCGCCTTGCTCGGTCTCGTTCGCGCGCGCCCTCCAGTTCTCCTCGGCGGCCTTGCCGACGCGGCTCGAGGTCGAGAGCAGGAGCAGCCCCTCGGTCTTCTGGGGGAAGTCGATCCCGAAGCGCTGGGCGATCGCGCCGCCCATCGAGGAGCCCGCGATGATCGCGCGCGGGACCGCGAGCGCGTCGAGCAGCGCGGCGAGGTCTCGCGCCCAGATCTCGAGAGAGACCGGGCCGTCGGTGCCCTCGGACTTCCCCATCCCGCGCACGTCGTAGGTGAGGTGCCGGAAGCCTGGGAAGTACTGGAGGTCGTCCTTCCAGTACTGGAGCGAGCCGCCGATGCCGTGGATCCAGGCGACCGTGCGCGCACCCTTGCCCGTGAGCTCGTAGTGCTGGGTGATGCCGCTGGCCTTGATCGTGGGCATGAGTGGCTCCTCGCTCGCTGGCGCGATGCACGCGGCTGGTGGGCCGCGCGAGTATAGGGGCGCGCCGGAAGCCGCCGCCCGCGCGACGCGGCGCGACGCGGCGCGACCGTCGAGCACCCTGCGTCGGCGCTCGCCCGTGCGCCGGCGCGCGCTCACGCGCCGAGCGGCCGGATGCCCGTGCTACGATTCCGCCGTTTCGGGGGAGGACGATGACAGAGGGTGCGGCGAAGGATCCCCGGCTCTTTCGGGACGTGCTGGGTCGCTTCGCGACCGGCGTCACGGTGCTCACCGTGAACGTCGACGGCGAGCTGCGCGGGATGACCGCGAACGCGGTCAGCTCGCTCTCGCTCCAGCCGATGCTGATGCTCGTCTGCATCGACCGCAACGCCTCCGCCCACCCGCTGTGGGAGCGCGCCGAGGGCTTCGGGGTGAGCATCCTCGACGCGAGTCAGCGCCACCTCTCCGAGCTCTTCGCCCGTCACGGCCCGCCCGACGAGCCGATGGGCGGCGCTCCATACCGCACGGGTCCGTTCGGCGTCCCGCTGCTCGAGGGCGCGCTCGGGCACGCCTCGTGCCGGATCGTCAGCCGCCTCCCCGGTGGCGATCACACGATCGTCGTCGGCGAGGTCGAGGAGATGGGGATCGACCGGCCCGACGGCTCGCCGCTCATCTTCTTCTCCGGCGCGTACTACCAGCTCGACGGCCGCCTCTAGCCGCAGCCCCCGCCCCGCGGGCGCCCCGCGCGGCGCCCGCGCCTACGCACCAGGGGTTTCTCCGATGCCGCCCGGCCGCGCCCGGCCGATGCGCTGGCAGCGCGCACCGGATGCGCCCGGAGGATCCGTGCCGACAGATCCCATCCGCCCACCGTCCCCGGCGCGGGGCAGCCCGGAGCCCGCGCCCGCGAGCGCGACCGGCCCCCCCGGCGCGCCGGACTTCGCCGCGCTGCTGCGCGAGCAGTTCGAGGAGCCCTGGCAGCGCATCCAGGACGTGCGCGCGGCGCACGCCGCGGCGGCGGTCGAGGGCGCGGCCACGAGCAAGCTCCTCGCGCTGCGGCAGGTCGCCTCCAACGGCCCCGACCCCCACGGGTGGCGGAGCATGACCCGCGAGGCCGGCGACCGGCTCGTCGGCGCCGGCTTCGGCTCGCTCTTCGAGCGCCAGATCGACCAGGAGTCGGGCTTCGCGCCCGACGTCGTCTTCGGGCGGCGCCGCTCCTCCGCGGGCGCCGAGGGCGTCGCGCAGCTGATGCCGGAGTACTACCCGTCGGTCGACCGGCCCGACCCCCAGGAGTCGCTGATCGCGGCGGCGCAGACGATGCGGCACTACCTGGAGGTGTGGGACGGCGACGCGCGCAAGGCGCTGGCGTCGTACAACGCCGGCCTCGGGCGCGTGCGCTCGCTCGTGGAGGCGCGCGGCGCCGACTGGGAGCGCAGGCTGCCGGAGGAGACGAAGCACTACCTCGCGAACCTCGTCCGCCCGGGCGAGCTCACCTACGTGCTGCCGCCGCGCGCCGGCGGCGAGGTGGCGGTGTTCGGCGGTCGCGGCCCGGGCGGCGTGCTCACCTCGCCGCTCGACCGCGTCGGCGGGCAGCGCGCGACCGGCTCGTGGCCGCAGCTCGCCGGCGTGCCCGGCGCGCTCGTGCGCGCGCCCGCGGAGGGCCGCGTCGCGAGCGTCGGCCCGGTCGGCAACGCGAGCGGGGTCACGATCGATCACGGCAACGGCTGGCGCACGATCCTGCAGGGGCTCGCCGGCGTACAGGTCTCGGTCGGCCAGGCGCTCGGTCGTTCGGAGCCGCTCGGCCGGCTCGCGGCGGGACGCGGCGGCGAGGGGCTGCTCGGGCTCGCGGTGACGCTCGACGGTCGCGCGCTCGACCCGACGCGCCACGTGCTGCGCACGCGTCCGGAGGCGCGTTCCCGGGGCCGATGCTAGGATCGCCCTGCGGCCGCGTGGCCGCTCCATGCGGTGGGTGTGGCCTAGCGGTTAAGGCGCCAGGTTGTGGCCCTGGAGAGCGTGGGTTCAAATCCCATCACCCACCCCAGCATCCCGCTCCCACCCCGGCGTCCAGCATCCGCCCCCGGCCGGGGGGCCCCGGCGGATCACCGGCGCGCCGCCTCGACTGAGCTCATCGAAGGACTGCCCGTGGACGGGCGCGCGCTCCCGATCATCGGACTCATCGCGGCCGCGACACTGCTCGTGGCCGCGTGCGGCGGCGGCGACAAATCCGCCGCCGGCAGCGACCTCGCGGACCGCTGGCTGCGCGTCGGCGAGGACCTCGGGACCGGCGTCACGGTCTACGAGGGCAAGGTACCCCCGCAGCTCTCCGCGCTGCTGAACCCGGGCGTCGCCGCCGACGCGAAGGACCAGGTCGCCCTCCCGGTCCACCCCGAGGGGAAGCTCGTCGGCTCGTTCCACATCCGGCGCTCCGACGGGACGAACCTCGTCTGGCTGATCTTCGACGTGGTCGGCGCCGACGCGGCGGTCGAGCAGCTCGTCGCCGAGCAGCTCAACCAGACGCCCTGGCAGGTGATCGGCGGGCAGACGAGCGAGGCGCTCGCGGTCGTGCGCTTCCAGAACACGCTGAGCGGGGACGTCGAGGGGACGGCGGTGATCCAGCCGCTGCCGACGGGGACGAGCTTCGACCTCACGGTGCAGCGCGCCGGCAAGGACGTGAAGCTCACGATGCCGCGCAGCGCGCCCGCGCCGCGGCTCGCCGCGGAGGTCGTCGAGCAGTCCGACGGGCTTGTCGTGCGCACGCTCGAGGGGTTCGACAGCGCGACGGGGCTGCAGGCGGACGACCGCATCGTCTCGGTCGCGGCGAGCCCGGTGAAGACGACCGCGGACCTCGACCGCGCGCTGCGCGCGCTCGCCGACGCCGGGGCGCGCAAGGCTTCGCTCGTCTACATCCTGGAGATCAAGCCGCAGATCGCGCGCAAGGACCCGACGTTCATCCTGCCCCAGAGCCGCACGCTGCCGGAGAGCTTCCCCGCGCGCTTCCTCATCGCCGACACCATGACCGTGCTCGACTCGCGCTGGTCGAGCCAGGGGGGGCAGGGCGTCGCCTACCAGACGACGCTCCTCACGAAGAGCTCCTCGCGCGACGCCGCACAGGAGGTGCGGCAGGCGATCCGGCGCGAGGGCTGGCGGATCACCGACGACCAGGCGGTGGGCTTCGCGACGCAGATCGACTTCACCGACGCGGCGAGCCGGATCACCGGCCGCGCGCGGATCGACGCGTTCCCGGCGGACCAGTCTTTCACCGCGCTCTCCCTGGAGATGCAGTCGACGCCGCAGCGTTCCGGGAACTGACGGGGCGATCTCAGGCAACTCCCCGATCTATCGGCCGCCGCGCGGCCCGCATGATCGGGGGTGCTCGGGGCGACGACCTCGTGGTTGTCGCGGCCGTCGGGATCGTCCGCGGGTCGCGCGGGCGGCGCGTTCGAACGGCAATGGAGGCCGCCCCACCATGTCGCTGCAGATCGAACACCAACGTGATGGCGCTGAACGCGCAGCGCAACCTCCCGGTGAACGGGCGCAAGCTCTCCGTGGCGCTCGAGCAGCTCTCGAGCGGCCTCTGCATCAACCGCGCGGCGGACGACGCCCCGGGCCTGGCGATCAACAAGAAGATGCGCGCGCAGGTGCGCGGCATGCAGCATGGACTGCGCAACGCGCAGGACGGCGTCTCGATGATCCAGACGGCCGAAGGCGCGCTCTCCGAGACCCACGCGATCCTCCAACGCATGCGCGAGCTGACCGTTCAGGCCAGCTCGACCTCGCTCTCGATCTCGGACCGTCAGGCCGTCGGTGAGGAGCTCCTGACCCTCCGTGCCGAGGTGGACAACATCGCGACGCGCGCGCGCTTCAACGGGCTCAACCTGTTGACCGGCGCGCTCTCGGTCACCGCCGCCGGCACGATCACGACGACGACGGGGACACGGTCACGGCGGCGGTGGACGCGAGCGGGGTCGACCCCGCCGACACCTTCACGCTCTCCGGCCCGGCGCCTCGCTCACGATCCTGAACGTCACGAAGAACATCAGCCAGGCGGTGACCGTCGCCGACTTCACGGTGGCTGGCCAGCAGCAGGTGCTCAACCTCAACGCGCTCGGCATCAAGGTCACGGTCACGCTCGCGACGTTCAACAACGGGATCACCGGCGCGAAGATGGTGGACACGGGCACGAACCCGCTGAAGGCCGCGACGCTCACGGTGTCCGGCTCGGGGAGCGCGACCTACCGGGTGGGCTCCGAGACGACCGACTAGGTCGCGGTGAGCTTCTCCGATCAGCGCTCGTCGGCGCTGGGGAGCGGCGTGGGCCAGTACCTGAGCCGGCTCGTGATCGACAACAGCGGGACGACCGCGGGCGCCTCCTCCTGCTCGCGCCGGGGGCCGTCGCGCGCTCGTAGCGGCAGTCACAGCCGGGCGCGGCCGACGCTGTGCGACAATGGCACGGCCCACTCCTCGCGATTCGACAGGGACGGCCGTGCTCGTCGAAGGCACCTGTACGCATGGCGGCGGCCTGCTGCGGCGGTCGTGCATGCAGCCGGCCGTGGGCGAGTGCGTCTACTGCGGCGAGCCGTTCTGCGACGCGCACGGCGTGCGCGGCGAGGATTACATCGAGGTCTGCACGCGGAGGCACTGCCAGGCGAAGTGGCGCGACGTGAGGGAGCACCAGGAGTGGCGCGCGCGCGTCGCCACCGCGAACCGCTCCTCGGTCTGCGCGCACGACCCCTGCGAGGAGCGCATGGCGCACCGCTGCCAGCGCTGCCGGCTCATGTTCTGCGCGACGCACCTGAAGCCGCGCATGATCATCGACCGCCAGTACGACCCGCCCCGGCGAGTGACCGCGCTGCTCTGCATGCACTGCACGTCGCGGCGCGAGCTGTGGGACTGAGCCCCCGGATCGCCTGGAGCCGGCAGCGTCTCGCCCGCCGATCGCCGGACCGGCGGGGCGTGCTCACGGCGGCATCGCGCCCACCGGCCCGCGCGCGAGGCACCTCGACCTCAGCGTGACCCGCGCGCCCGCGCCTGCGCGATCGCAACCGCGTGCGCGCCGTCGTGCATCGCCTGGCCCACGAGGTAGGCGCGCAGCGTGTCCTCGGCGTCCCAGGGCGCGGCGATCACCACGTCGAGCAGTTCGCCCGCAAGCGACCCCGCGGCCCCCACGAGCGCCTCGCGCGCGGCGTGCAGCCGTGCCAGGCGCGCCGCGAGATCCGCCGAGCGCGCCTCCGCGATCCGCGACGCGTTCCACGCGGACCAGTCGTCGTCCGCTCGCGCCTCCACCGGGAACTCCCTCGTCCCGCCGGCGATCGCCTGCAGGAACGCCGCGGTCATCTCGTCCCACGAGGCGAGGTGCGTGAGCAGATCGCCCACGTGCCAGCGCCCGCGCGCCTCGACGGCGAGCTCGGCCTCGGCCTCCGCGAGCCCGTCGATCGCACGTAGCAACTGGCTGCGCCCCTCGTGGAGCGCGACCCACGGGTCGACGTGCACGAGCGGGTCGGGGTCGGTCATCGACGGCTCGCTTCGAGGGAGAGCGGCGCCGGGCCCGGCGCCCGGGGTGCATGCTACGATGCGCTGGTTCGCGTGCAAGACGCGGGTCCGGGCGCCGCGGATCCGCCGGGCATGAGCGGCGCAGGCCAGGGAGGGCGCGGCCCCTGCTCCAGCCACAGCCCCACGACAACCTTCACCTCTACAACAGCCTCACCCGTCGCATCGAGCGGCTCCAGCCCCTCCAAGAGCGCACGGTCTCGCTCTACGTCTGCGGGATCACCCCGTACGACGTCGGCCACCTCGGCCACGCGCTCACCTACGTCACCTTCGACACCCTGCGCCGCTGGCTCGAATTCCAGGCGTACGAGGTGCGCCACATCCAGAACATCACCGACGTCGACGACGACATGGTCCGCAAGTCCCGCGAGCTCGGCGTCACCATCCCCGAGCTCACCGCGCGCAACCACCGCCTCTACTTGGAGGAGATGGACGCGCTCAACGTGCAGCGACCGGACCGCTTCCCGCTCGTCTCGGGGACGATGCCCTCGATCATCGCGATGGTGGAGCGGCTGGTCGCCGGCGGCTACGCCTACATCGTCGAGGGCCACGTCTTCTTCGACGTCTCGCGCGCGCCCGCCTTCGGCCGCCTCTCCGGCCGTACGCGCGAGGAGCAGCGCACCGGCCCGCGCACCGACACGATGCCCGACGAGCCCGACCACCTGAAGCGCGACACCCTCGACTTCCTGCTCTGGCAGCCGTCGACCGACGCCGGCGCCTCGTGGCCCTCCCCCTGGGGGCCGGGCCGCCCCGGCTGGCACATCGAGTGCTCGACGATGGCGCAGGAGAACCTCGGCCCGCAGATCGACATCCACGGCGGCGGGCGCGACCTGCGCTACCCGCACCACGACTGCGAGATCGTGCAGTCCGAGGCCGCGAGCGGCCTCGCTCCGTACGTCGGCATCTGGATGCACAACGGCACGATGACGCTCGACGGCGTCAAGATGTCGAAGTCGCTCGGCAACCTCGTGAAGGTGAGCGAGCTGCTCGCCCGCGGGTTCACCCCGGACGGCACCCGGCTCTTCCTGCTCGGCACGCACTACCGCGCGGATCGGGACTTCACCGAGCGCGAGCTGCGCGACTGGGAGGCGAAGGCCGAGCGCCTGCGCGCCGCGGCCGAGGGCCCCGGCGGCCCCCCCGACCGCCTGCGCGTGCAGCACCAGCGCGTCGAGTTCATGAACGCGATGGACGACGACCTCGACACGCCGCGCGCCGTCTCGGTGCTGCTGTCGATCACGGACGACCTCGCGGCCGGACGCATCGCGGGCGAGACGGGTGTGCCGACGCTCGTCGAACTCGCCGGCGTGCTCGGGCTCACGCTGGGGCGCGAGCAGTAGGTCGCGGCGTCGCCGAGGTGGAGCGCGGCGCGGGGTTGCCGCGCGCAGCTGCTGCTCGTACGCGAGCGTGGCGTACTGCCGCAGCATGCGCTGCGCCGTGAAGAACGATCCGTTCAGCGCGATCGCCGAGCGCATCGTCTCGACGTAGGCGTCCGGCCGCTTGTAGAAGCGCGGCAGGATCACGCCCTCGAGCTAGTCGTACAGCGCGGCCGCGTGCTGCGACGGCTCGTCACTGCCGCCGTTCTTCGAGATCGACCAGCCGGTGACGCCCTCGACGTGCTCATCGATCCACCAGCCGTCGAGCACGCTCAGCGACGGCACGCCGTTGAGCGCCGCCTTCATTCCGCTCGTGCCGGAGGCCTCGAGCGGAGGGAGCGGCGTGTTCAGCCACAGGTCGACGCCGGCGCAAATCTCGCGGCCGAGGTCCATCTCGTAGTTCGCGAGGTAGATGATCTTGAGCCGCTCGCCGAGCGCCTCTCGCACCTCGAAGACGCGGCGGATGATCGCCGTCCCGGTGTCGTCGTTCGGGTGCGCCTTGCCGGCGAAGACGAGCTGCGCGGGACCCGCCATCAGCGCGATCTGCCGCAGTCGGTCGAGGTCGTGGAAGAGCAGATCGCCGCGCTTGTACCCGGTGGAGCGGCGCGCGAACCCGATCGTGAAGGCCTCGGGGTCGAAGAGCTCGCCGGTCTCGCGCCCGATCGTGGTGAGCAGTCGCTCCTTCGCGCGGCGGTGGGCGTCCCGGACCTCGTCGAGCGGGAGGCCGACCGCCTGCCGCAGGTAGGTGGGGTCGCGCCGCCACTCCGAGATACGGTGGTCGAAGAGATCGCGGAACGGCGGCGCGGTCTAGGTGTAGGCGTGCACGGGGTTGGTGATCGACTGGATGCGATGGCGGGGGAACATGCGCGCCGAGACCTCGCCGTGGCGCATGCTCGCCGCGTTCGCGTAGCGCGAGAGCGAGAGCGCGAGGTAGGTCATGTTGAGCGCGGCGTCGCCTGCGAGGTTGCGTCGCTGGATCGGCGCGACGTAGCGCGCGCCGAGGACATGGTGGGCGAGCTCCTAGCCGAACTGGTCGTGGCCCGCGACCGGAGTGTGCGTGGTGAAGATGCAGCGCCTCCGGACGGCCTCGACCTGCGCGTCGGTGGCCTCGACGAGGTCGTGCTCGCCGACCTCCTCGTCGAGCAGGGCGAGCGTGAGCAGCGCGGCGTGAACCCTCGTTCATGTGGTACCCGCGGACGTCGCGGAAGCCGAGCGCGCGCAGCATGCGCACGCCGCCGAGCCCCAGGATCGCCTCCTGGCAGCGCCGGTGGCGGGCGTCGCCGCCGTAGAGGTTGCCGGTGAGCCGTCGGTCCTCGGGGGAGTTCGAGGGGAGGTCGGTGTCGAGCAGGAAGACGGGGATCTCGAAGCCGCTCGGTCCGCGGATGTCGTAACGCCAGGCGCGCACCTCGACCTGGCGATCCTCGATGCGCACCGTGATCGTCGGTCGCGCCGGTTTGAGGCGCGTCTCAGGCTTCCAGGTCGCCGGCAGGTCGCTCTGGTTGCCGCGCGCGTCGAGCACCTGGCGCACGTAGCCTGCTCGGTGGACGAGCGTGAGCCCCACCATCGGCAGCTCGAGGTCGGCGGCTGCGCGCAGCGTGTCGCCCGCCAGCACCCCGAGCCCGCCGCTGTACGTGGGCATGTCCGACTCGAGCCCGACGTCCATCGCGAAGATTGGCCACGGGGGCCATCGTCGCGGTCGAGCGCTCGCCGATCAGCCGCCGTCTCGCTCTCGCGGGGGGAGGCTGTCCTTCATACCACTATGAACGCGCGCCACAAGCACCCGTGACGGTGATCGTCGCCCATCGATCGCGGACCGTGCAGTAGGGAAGGATCCACCGTCCGCGGGGAGGAGGACGGAGGCCCCGGCGGCCGCCGGCCGGGGGCCAGGCGACGCCGGGAGCAGGCAGCGCTTGCGTCGGCACTCGGCTCCGCTCATGCTAACTGCGCATGAGCATACGTGCTTTATCGGATCATTGCCACGCTTCGGGCGCTCCGGAGCCACCTGCGCCGCTCAGCGCTGGCCCGGGGCGGAGGCCGGCGCCCCCTCCCGGTTGAGCGCCTCGACGAGCCCGATGACGCGCCCCAGCGTCTCGAGCCGCTCGTCGAGCGTGGTGCCGCGCAGCCCGGCCCGGAACGTCGTGATGCCCGCGTCGCGGTAGTCGCGCAGGCGGGCGCGCACGGTCTCCTCGTCGCCGATCAGGTTGGTGCTCAGGACGAGCTCCGTGGGCACCCTGCGGCGAGCCTCGTCGCGGTGCCCGGAGAGCCAGAGCCGCTGCACCTCGCGCGCCTCGTCGGCGAAGCCCTGACGGCGGTAGGCGTCGTTGTAGAAGTTGTGTTGCTGCGAGCCCATCGCGCCGAGGCTGAACGCGAGCCCGGGCTTGAGCGCCTCAGCGGCGCGCTCGGGGTCGTCCGTGAACCAGACGGTCCCGCCCGCCTGGAGGTCGAGCTCGGCGAGCGAGCGGCCGGCCGCCCGCGCGCCCTCGCGGATGGGTCCGATGAACGTCTCCGCGGTCTCGGGCAGGAACGAGGTCCCGAGCCAGCCGTCGGCCAGCTCGCCCGTCATGCGCAGGTTCCGTGGGCCGAGCGAGGCCACGTAGATCTTGAGGTTCGGCGTGGGCGGCGCGCCCGGGCGGAGCGCCTTCCCCTCGCCGCCGGGGAGCGGGAGCGTGTAGAGCTGCCCCTCGTACGCGAGCGTCTCGCCCTGAAAGATGCGCCGGCAGATCTCGATGATCTCCCGGGTGCGCTGGATCGGGCGATCGAACGGGTTCCCGTGCCAGCCCTCGATCACCTGCGGGCCGCTCGTGCCGAGCCCGAGCAGGAAGCGCCCGCCGGACATCGAGTCGAGCGTCATCGCGGTCATCGCGACGAGCGCGGGGGTGCGCGTTCCGACCTGCATGATCCCGGTGCCGAGCTTCAGTCGCGTCGTCTTCGCGGCGAGGTAGGCGAGCGGCGTCGCCGCGTCGTGGGCCCAGGCCTCCGCCGTCCACAGGCTGTCGACCCCGAGCCGCTCGGCCTCAAGCGCCAGCCGCGTGGTCTCCTCCCAGTCCTCGATGGCGTAGCGGTGCAGGCCCACTGAGACCTTCATGGCGTCCTCCCACGCTTCCCTCGGCGCGCGTGCCGGCCGAGGCGCCGCCGACCGTGCGCGACCATAGCAGAGCCCGCCGCCCCGGCGTCGCGGCGGGCGCTCCCGCGCCCCTCGCGTTACCGTGCCGACACCCATGCGCGCCACCGCCGTCCCCCGCCGATGAGCGCGCTTGCGCGCGCCCGCCGCCTGCGCCGGGCGTGGGTGATCGTCGGCTTCGGGATCCTCGGCAACATGACCTCGGCGGGATCGCTCTTCTGGGTGATTGCCGTCTCGTCCCCGCGATCGCCCGTGACTTCGCCGTCGAGCGCACCCCCGTCGTGACGGGGCGCTCTGGGGGTTGGGCCGCGCGTCCGCGCCGATGATCGAGCCGCTGCCCGTCACGAACGCGTTCGGCGTGCGCTGCTACGGGTCGATCGGCGGGCTTGTCGTGATGCTCTCGTTCGGCGGGGCGGCGCTGTTCGACAGGACGGGCTCATACCGGCTCGCGTTCGTCCTCGACGCGGCGGGGTTCGCGGCCGCGGGGGTGCTGTTCGCGCTGATGGCGGCGTCGATGCGCGGGCGCGGGTATCGGGTGGCGGCGGCGCGGGCCGGGATGCGGTAGGCGGCGCGGAAGACGCAGCCGGTCGAGCGCGGAGGGTCGGCGACCCGGACGCGGGGGGGGGGGGGGGGGGGGGGGCGGGGGCG
>Ga0194132_10009300_pt1 | contig 13618 bp, 13 predicted proteins | sample TA2KigOf80mmetaG_FD_148612 | JGI IMG/M metagenome (GOLD analysis project Ga0194132, IMG submission 148612) | Freshwater microbial communities from Lake Tanganyika, Tanzania - TA2015054 Kigoma Offshore 80m | ecosystem: Environmental > Aquatic > Freshwater > Lake | place: Tanzania: Lake... | reverse complement strand
AGCGGGTCGCCGGGATTGCGGAGAGTCTACTGGGTGAGGAGTTCCAGTATTGGAATAGCGACGGCAATTACTATGTAGGGGATACGCCCTGGCATTCGGACATAGCGTGGCCGGAGCCGATCCGGTTTTACAAGATGGCGATCTATTTGGATCCGCTGACGCGCGACAGTGGTGCACTGCGGGTTATCCCCGGGAGTCATCGGTGTGGCGAGGGGTTTGCGGAAACCGTGCATGTGCAACTGGCCGAGCGGAAATGTTGGGGCGGGTTACACGGCAGCGATGTGCCCGCGGTAGCGTTGGAAACACAACCCGGCGATTTGGTGATGTTCAACCACTCGACCAAACACAGCGCATGGGGGGGCAACGAGAAACGCCGCATGTTTACCATCGTCTTTACGGGAAAACACACGGGCAAGGCGGTCGAGCATTTCAAAGAGGTGGTCCAAAGCCATCGGTATACAAAACAGGACGTTTTCGGCGTTCCGGACGGGCCGATGCTCGTCGGCGCACCGCCGGAGCGACTCCGTCATCTGTCCCAACTGTTGGAGCACATTCCGGCGACGTTGACGTGACAGCCGGTTTCGACTTAACAGGTGCCCTGCGCTATCGTGTTCAACGGTACGACGGTCACCTGTTCGCTTAGCGAATAGCTTTTGTCGCCCGGATAGACCACGACCAGACGGTCGAGTTGAAGATCGCCAAGCGCCGTACGCATCGATGGCGTAATACGCGGCGCATCCTGACGTTTGCACTCCACGCCCCACTTGCGTCCGTTTTTGATGAGCAAAAGATCGAGTTCCGCTCCGTTGTGCGTTCCCCAAAAATATGCTTCATCGGGTTCTACGGCGCGAATCGTCTCCTCGACGACATATCCTTCCCATGACGCCCCGCATTTGGGATGAGACAGCAAGTCGTTCTCCGAGCGAATGCCAAGCAATCCGTGTAGCAATCCGGTGTCTCGGAAGTAAATTTTCGGAGATTTGATCTGCCGTTTTTTTAGATTTACATGCCACGGCTGTAGTTGGCGGATCATGTACAGCCTTTCCAGCAAATCGAGATACCGACGTGTGGTGTTTTCGGACACACCGAGGGATCGCGCCGCTTCGGCGGCTTTCCACATTTTTCCGTGATAATGGGCGAGCATAACCCAAAACCGGTATAGCATGGCTGGGGGCAGATTGAATCCGAGTTGGGGGATGTCGCGTTCGAGGAGGGTAAGGATAAAATTCCGTCGCCAGACAAAACTGTCGGTTTCCGTCGTGGCAAGAAACGACAACGGAAATCCTCCTCTCCGCCAGTGATCGTTTTGTTTTTCAAATCCTATTTCGGAAAGATTCAATCCGCTCATGACGATCCGTTCCACCCGCCCCGCCAGCGATTCGGAAGATTGGCGGAGCAAGGCAGGCGAGGCGCTTCCGAGGAGGAGAAAACGAGCAGACACCGGATTTCGGTCGGCAAGTACCCGCAACACCGAAAACAAATCCGGGCGTCTCTGCACCTCGTCGATCACGACCAAACCTTGTAGATGACCCAGCGCCGTCACCGGTTCGTCCAACCGCGCAAGACTCAACGGATCTTCGAGATCAAAGTAATTCGGTGTGTCAGGCGATACGAACTGTCGGGCGAGGGTAGTTTTCCCGCACTGACGAGGGCCTGCAAGGATGACGACCTTGCTCCGACTCAGGGCGGTGCGGATGGATTCGATAAGAGCAGGGCGGGGGATCATGTACGTATTTTACCATGAAAATCCTCCATGTCAAGAAGGAATTTCATGGTGTTTGGGTTTTGAGATCGGAAGCATGGTAGGGTTTGTCGGGTGTATACAGGCGTCTGTCGGGTGTTTCGATTTCGCTGAGCCGCGCATAGCCCAACTGGTGCATGTCGGCAATCATTTCGGCCTTGAGTATCTCCGCTACATGGTCGCCCCCGTATGTGCCGAGTGCTGCCGCGCCGTAGAGAAACGGTCGTCCGAGCAAGACGAAGTCCGCACCCAGTGACAACGCCCGGATGACGTCCAACCCGGTGCGGACACCACTGTCGAACAGGATGGAGGCTCTGCCGTTTACCTGTCGCGCAATGACCGGGAGCGAATCTATCGCCGCCGGAACTGCGTCTAACTGCCGTGCCCCGTGGTTGGACACATAGACGCCGTCTACGCCGATGCCGACGGCTATTTCCGCGTCTTCTGGATGTACGACGCCTTTGAGGACCAGCGGACCGGACCAGGTATCGCGCATCTCCTTAAGGTCGTCCCACGACAGTGTTCCTCCTACCCTTCGTCCTATAAAACTCGACACTGTCGCCCAGTCTTTCGCTTCGGCGTATTTTTCCATGGTGCGTAAGCGAGGCAAACCGGCTTTGAGCGTCTGTGCCGTCCACAAAGGGTGTATCATCGCCTCGTACACAAAACGCGGGGTAATCCGGGGCGGCATCCGCAGACCGGCCCGCGCCGCCCGCTCGCGTCGGCTACCCGCCGGCACGTCCGCCGTTACCACCAACGTATCGAAACCGGAGACGCGCGCGCGGGCGAGCACGTCGTTTCGCACTTCACGATCGCGTGGTGTATACAGTTGAAACCACGCCATATCACCCGCAAGCGGTCCGACGGTCTCCGGCGTCTGCGTGGCGACGGTGCTCAGACAGTACGGAATCCGGCATCGCGCCGCCGCCGCCGCCAACAGCTTTTCCGCCTCCGGCCACATAAGCCCCGACAGCCCTACGGGCGCGACGCCAAACGGCGCCGCATACGTCTTCCCAAACAGTGACGTGGTAAGATCGGGTTTCAACTCCCCTTTCATAAAACGGGGAACCAGCAACACCTCCGCCATGCGCTCTATGTTTCGCGCTACCGCCCGCTCGTCACCCGTGCCCATGTCGAGATATTCCCATGCGACGTGCGGTATCCGTTTTTGTGCCCTTCGTTGCAGATCGGCAACAGCCGGATACACCTGCATCCACCGCTTGAGCCGCTTCTCCCGCCCGGCGATGGTGTGCAAAGACAGATTTGTATCCGAGAAAATTTGTTTTTTATCCTCGCCCTTTCCCTGCATTATGCTCTGCTCCCGTATGCCACGGCAGGAATCGTCTCCGGTTTCTGGAAAGGAAACGAACCCTTAAAGGGCCGGGGCCGAGAGACGTACCACACGCTTTCGTGCATCGGACACACCTGATAGTGACACACCACATTGCACCGTTCCATCTCGTCGTTTTCCTTGCCACCCTGATGCGGGATATGGCTCAGAAACACAATCGCATCCCCGGCTTTGGGGTAGAGCGTAACAAGTTCCTGTTCGTAACACCATTTTTCAAATGCGGCGTGATCGAGACGCGGATATAGGTGTGGGGGTTCCGCCAGATGACCGTTGCGGACAAACCGGAGAAACCCTTGGCCCGGACGGTTGTCCTGAAAATAAAACGTCGTATTGATGCTGGTCGGGGTTACGGCCACACGGTGCTGGGTGGCATCACGGCGCTCGTTCCAGTAGCCGTAGAAGTCCATGTGCCATTCCTGCAAATACGGTCCTGGATTGATATGCGCCCGGTAGCTGCGCAACTGGCATTGCCGACCCATCATCGCATAGAGAATCGGCGCCAAGCTCGGATGCCCGACCAGCGGACCGAATACTTCCGGCTCGCGGTCGAGCAGTGTATCGAACCACATGTTGCCTACCGCGTTGAGCCCCTCCTGCCATCCCTGTTCTTTGGCGTAAAACACTCGCTGACGCACCTGTTCCGTCTCTTCCGGCGACAGCGCATTTTCTATCCACACAAAACCGTCACGCTCCAGCCGGTCCAGTGTTTCGTCGAGATTTTCCATATCCGCACCTTTGAGAAGTTTAAAGTTTGAAGTTTGAAGTTTGAAGTTTGAAACCGCTGCAATATATAATGATGAAAGCGCCCGGCAAAATGGAATATGTGAAGGGCAAAACGTCCCGATAGGAAAATTTTGGATGAGCGCAGAACCGTTCGATACGCTCTGACCGTCAAATGGGATCATGCCACGCAGGGGCGACCCTTGTGGCTCTTCGAGCTTGGAGACCTGATATGAGCGCCGATTTATCATCCGCTCAGGCGGAAAAGACTGTCTCCTACCGGGCAACGGCGTTTGCCGATGCGTTGCCCGAACTTTCCGCGCCCGGCGCGACACCGGAACGTCTGGCGCACCTTGAGGAACACGGGTTTGTCATCATAAACGATTTTGTGGACAGCCCGTGGATTCCCGCTCTGCGCGACGCCGGTCGCCGGGTTACGGAGGCATGCGCCCCCGAACATGTCTATAGCCGGATCGACTGCTCCAGAGGCTATGTACACCGCACGGCAGACGACGAACCGTGGGCGATACGCGGGCTTATCCATCCGGCGTTTGGAGAGCCTTCTTTTGCCGCTTTTTACGGCTCCGACGAGTTCTCGTGGTGTCACGGACTTCGACGCGAAGACCTCGTCATGACAGCAATGTTGTTGTGGTGCAACCCCCGTCGGGGCGAGCACAAACTCGGCTGGCACCGGGATGTGACGTGGTGGGGTTCCGGAAAACCCTACTTTGCCCAACGGGAAGTACGCGAGGAAACGCTGGAGGCTTATTCCGAGGAAGTCGAAAAACATCGTTGGGAAGAAATACGCACCGACAATAAAAAGACACTGACCGAACGCAACGGCGTCAGTATGTTTTTGGCGCTTGTAGACGACGAATGTCACGAATTGGTACCCGGCAGTCACAACCGGTGGCGCACGCCGTTCGAACACGACGTGCTGTTGCCGCAGACGATGAAAGACAAGGGGGTTCCATATACCCCTTGCTGGAATGGAAAGGATCCGCTACCCGGTCAGGTGGCCGTCAGGCTCAAAGCGGGGGAAGCCGTCATCCGCAACGGAGTTACCATCCATACGGGTCACACGGTTCCGGACCGCGAGCACAACACCTTGGCGATCGGCTGGTCGAAATGGTCCGGGCCGTTTACGGGCGAACCTCAAGTAGCGGACGTACGAAACGCATGGCAACTGGATACGGACGTGCGAGACGCGCTCCCGTACGAGTGGATGAAAACGGCGTGGGATCGTTGGGCCGAAACGCAAACCCCGGGCGCTACGCTCGAAGACGGATATACCGAATTTGATATCCGCCAATTCAAAAACGGTATGGCCTGAGCTAGTGGGTCGAGAAAACGGGTGCCCGAGTGGCGGAGTCGGGATCAAAACCAGAGGCTTTCGATGGAAAAAAACTATAAAGAGGGATTTTCGGAACAGGAATTGTCGGATTTTCGGCGGGACGGTTTTTTATGCGTTAGAAGGCTGGTGAACCCCGACTTAGTGGATCGGTTGGTTCAGATTACCAACGAGGCGACGGCTGCCGAGACGGGGCCGGTAGAATATGAGTCGCAGGTGGGCTATCCCGGCGCGCCCCCATCGCTTGATGCACCCGGTGGCAGAACGATACGCCGGTTGCTTCAGGCCATAGGCAGACATCCGGCGTTTACCGAATTAGCCGTCTATCCCTCTATTCTGGCGCGTCTGCGACAACTGCTGGGGGATGAAATCGTCCTGCCGCTGGCGCATCACAACTGCGTGATGGTCAAGGCCCCGCAGTACAGCAGTTCGACGGGTTGGCATCGCGATATCCGATACTGGCGGTTCGAGCGTTCTGAACTGGTAACGGTTTTGCTCGCGCTTAACGCCGCCACCGAAACCAACGGGTGTCTGCTGTTTATTCCCGGTTCACACGACATGGTGCTGACGCCGGAGCAGTTGGACGAGAAAGAGTTTCTCCGAACTGACTTCGAGGGCAACCGTCTCTATCTCGACCGGGCCATTTCGGTTACGATGAAGGCGGGTGATGTCGTCTTTTTTCATTGCCGCACCTTTCATGCCGCCGGACGTAATACAGGTGGCGTGCCACGCAAGTCCATCCTCTTTACCTACCGTGCCTCCGATAACCCCCCACTGCCCGGAACACGCTCGGCCTCGTTGCCCGAACTGCTGATCCCTCCATCGGCGCAGCCCAGCGGGATTGCCCGACGTGTTACCCAACCACGCCGGACAAAACCCTGAAATAACCCGTCACCCAGCACGATCCCGTTGTCGGGCAAAATCGGCCGCATCGATGTGGCGCATGACGGCAAATCTTGCCCTTTGCCGCTACCCACCCCACGCCTCTCCGCTTCTTCGTTTTGCTGTGTCTTTCCTTTAAAATTTTATAAAATAAATACTTACGTAAAAATTCTACGGTGTGCTTTCGACTGGCACGGGAATTGTTCTTGCCATCGTGCGGCCATCTTCCTCCCGGAATCGAAAGGGATCGGTTTTATGATCGAAGGCATCTACACCTCGGCATCCAGTATGTTGCCGCGGGCGTCCCAGCAAGTTATCGAAGCGGACAACGTAGCCAACACCACCGTGCCGGGGCACAAACGCAGCAACATGTTTATTCGCACGCTTGTAGACGCCATGGACTATCTCAACGGTCCTGTCGGCGCGCCGCGAAAATCGCTCGAATCCGAGGAAGTCGTCATCGACTTCCGCCAAGGCAACCTCGTGCGTACCGGAGATCGGTTTCATGTGGCCATACAGGGAGATGGATTTTTTACCATCGACACCCCACAGGGAACGATGTACACACGCGGCGGCCAGTTCAAAAGAGGCCCGGAAGGCGAGCTGTTTACCATCGCCGGACACCGGGTATTGGGGCAAGGCGGCCCCATCGTCATGGACGGCGACAAGGTCGTGATTTACGAAGACGGACGTATATCGGTGGACGGTCAGATCGTCGATACGCTCCAGGTCGTAAACTTCCCCCGCCCCTACGATCTCGTAAAAACCGGCAACAACACGTTTGTCCCCAAAGACCGGACCCAGACGGGCTTTTCTCCGGACACGTTTCAAATTCTTCAAGGGTATATCGAAGCCTCCAATGTCCAGACCGTCGAGTCGCTGGTCAGCATGATCACGCTGGAACGCAACTACGAATCCAGTCAGAAATCCATCCAATATCAGGACGAAACTCTAAACCGAGCGGTCAACGACCTCGGACGAATCCAGCGATAAACAGGGAGAAATACGGTCATGATACGCGCCATGCGCACCGCGGCCAGCGGCATGTATGCGATGGAGTTTTTTATCGACACCATTGCCAACAACCTTGCCAACGTCAACACAACGGGATTCAAAAAGAGCAAGGTGGAGTTTCAGGACATCCTGTATCAGACCCAGCGTGCGGCGGGCACTTCTACCGTGCTCGGCGCGCAAAACCCCATCGACGTGCAGGTAGGGTACGGCGTACAGGCGGTGTCGAGTCAGAAACTGTTCGAACAAGGCGACATCACGCAGACCGAAATCCCGTTGGACCTCGCAATCCGGGGGAACGGATTTTTTCAGATCAATCAGCCCGATGGCACGTTGGCTTACACACGCGACGGGACGTTCAAGGTATCGGCGGACGGAATTCTCGTCACCTCCGACGGGTTTCCCATAGAGCCACAGATCGTCATTCCGCCCAATGTAACGGATTTGCACATCGGGCAAGACGGCATGGTGACGGTACTCTTGGCGGGCGAGACCGCCCCGCAAAACGTGGGACAGATCGAACTTTCCAAGTTTATCAACCCAGCCGGGCTCAAAAGTCTCGGACGCAACCTGTACGGATTTTCCCCCACCTCCGGACAACCCGTAACCGGATCGCCAGGAGCACCGGGGTTTGGCACGGTGTCGCAGGGGTTTGTCGAGGCGTCCAACGTGGACGTCGTATCCGAGATGATCAACATGATTCTGGCGCAACGCGCCTATGAGATCAATTCGAAAACCATCCGGGTGGCCGAAGAGATGCTGTCCACCGCCAACAACCTGAAGCGGTAACGGAGGCGAGCGATGAAAAAACATATTCCCGAAGCGCTGATTTTTTGTGCTGACGCTGTTAAGCCTGTGCTATGCGGCGACCGACTTTGTGATCACGGCGGACGAGTTGAAATCCGTCGTTCGGGAACATACGCTTCGCCAGGCCGGCACCGCTCCGGAGCACGTCACCCTTTCTTTTGTAGACATTCCCGAACAGGTAGTGCTTACCGCGCCGGTAACCAATATGGTGGTCCGTCAGGGTGTATCGGGGCTGTTTCACGGGTTGTCTTTGGTCCACATAGAGGTGTTTAGCGACGATCAGGTGATAAAACGCATACCCGTCACCCTGCGGGCACGCATCCTCAAACCCGTGTTGGTCGCCTCGGAGCGGATCGACCGTCATGCGGCGCTCACAGCGTCGATGGTGCATACCGAGTATATCGACGCTACCGCGTTGCGCGGCGCGCCCGTCTCCGGTATCGAGGAGGTGGTCGGACGTCCCGCGGCGCGGCTTATCGCGCCCGGCCAGCCTCTTGTGACCTCGATGATCGAATGGCCGCCGGTCGTGCGGCGTGGCGACCGGATCACCCTGCGGGCATCGTCGGGCAGCGTCACCGTCACCGCCGCGGCGTTGGCGCTGTCCGACGCCCGTGCCGGCGAAACCGTTTTCTTCCGCAACATGGACTCCGGCAAAGAGGTATCTGCCCGCGTCGTCGAAGCGGGACTTGCCGTTGTCCGGACATCAGGAGGTGTTTTGTATGAAAACCGCCGTTAAGTCGTCGTCCGCGCGTACCGAGTCGTCACTCGACGTGCGCAGCCAACTGTTTCGCTATCTTCTGCTCGCCTCGGCCCTGTTTGGCCCCGATGTACCCAAAGCCCTTGCCGCCGGTCCGTCCGGTGGAAATTCACTGTTTGCCGACCACCGTGCTCGAGGGACATGCGACTTGGTCACCATCCTGATCATGGAAGAATCATCCGCCGCCAGTTCTGCGCGCACCTCGACCGACCGCACGCGCGAGCTGGGTGCCGACGGCGGCGGAGCGGTGCGGAGCAGGGACGCCTTACCGAAGCCGTCCGTCAAGCGGTGGACCGACTCCCGACGCTCCAGGGCGGCGCGGCACAACTGTATGCGTCTCCCATGTTTCAGCGGATCGTAGATCAGGCATGGAAAGAAGCGCAACAACTCAAAGACGAATACGTCAGCGCCGAACATCTGCTCTTGGCGATGACGGGTGCGAGCGGAACAGGTGTGCAGAAACTGCTCCGCGAGGTCGGCATCACCCGTGACGCTCTGCTCAAGGCCATGACACAGGTACGGGGCAATCAGCGGGTCACGGACCCCGACCCAGAATCCAAGTATCAAGCGCTCGAAAAATACAGCCGGGATCTAACGCGTGCGGCGCGTGACGGCAAACTCGACCCCGTCATCGGGCGTGACGAAGAAATCCGACGTGTCATCAAGGTGTTCTCGCGGAGAACCAAAAACAACCCAGTGCTGATCGGCGAGCCGGGTGTAGGAAAGACCGCTATTGTAGAGGGTTTGGCGCAGAAAATCGTAGCCGAAGACGTACCCGAATCGCTCAAAGGTCGCCGAGTCATGGCGCTGGACATCGGTGCGCTTTTGGCCGGTGCCAAATACCGAGGCGAGTTCGAAGAACGGCTCAAAGCCGTGCTAAAAGAAGTAGAACAGACATTGGGCAGTTTGGTGCTGTTTATCGACGAACTCCACACCATCGTAGGGGCGGGAGCCGCCGAAGGCGCAGTGGACGCCTCCAACATGCTCAACCCCGCTCTGGCACGGGGCGAACTACGCTGTGTCGGCACGACCACGCTCGATGAATACCGCAAACATATCGAAAAAGATGCCGCGCTCGAACGCCGTTTTGCACACGTATTTGTGGGTGAACCGTCCGTCGAGGATACGATCTCCATCTTGCGCGGACTCAAAGAGCGTTATGAAGTGCATCACTGCGTGCGCATACAGAATGGCGCGCTCGTAACGGCGGCGGGGCTTGCCGAACGGTATATCACCGATCGGTTTCTGCCCGACAAGGCCATCGACCTGATCGACGAAGCCGCGGCCAACCTGCGTATCGAAATCGACAGTATGCCCGTCGAGATCGACGTGATCGAAAAACAAATCCGCCAGTTGGAAATCGAACGCGAAGCCGTAAAACGCGAAAAAGACGCGGTCGAGCGGTTGAACCCCATCGAAAAGCAACTCGGCGAACTGACCGAAGAACGCAACGTGCTCCGAGCCCACTGGCTCCGGGAAAAAGAACTCTTCAAATCGATTCATGAGGCAAAGGAACGAATCGAAACGCTCAAACTCGAATCCGAACGCGCACAGCGGGTCGGCGACTATGAGCGCGCCGCGCGTATTCAGTACGGAGAAATCGTCGAGGCGAGCCGGTTGCTGGAAACCCGAAATGCAGAATTTGCCGAGATACAGAAAGAACGCAGGATGCTCAAGCAAGAGGTAGATACCGAAGACATCGCCGAGGTGGTATCCAAGTGGACGGGTATTCCGGTCAATCGGCTCGTCGAGGGGGAAATCGAAAAACTGGTTCGTATGGAAGAGTGACTGCATCGGCGGGTCGTCGGACAGGAGGAAGCCATCGTCGCGGTGGCGAATGCCGTACGCCGCAACCGCGCCGGACTGGGCGACCAGGCGCGTCCCATCGGTTCTTTTCTATTTCTCGGCCCCACGGGCGTAGGCAAAACCGAGCTGGCTCGGGCGCTGGCCGTGTTTCTCTTTGATGACGAAACCGCACTCGTACGGCTCGACATGTCCGAATACATGGAGCGCCACGCGGTTTCGCGGCTGATCGGCGCGCCACCGGGCTATGTAGGCTACGACGAAGGGGGTCAGTTTACCGAAGCGGTGCGTCGCAGCCCCTATCAGATCGTCCTGTTCGACGAAGTGGAAAAGGCGCATCCCGACGTGTTCAACACGTTGCTTCAGGTGCTCGACGATGGACGGCTTACCGACGGTCAAGGACGTACCGTAGACTTTAGAAATACGGTCATCGTCATGACGTCCAACATAGGAACCGAGTTTATCGGCGGGCAAGATGCAAGTATGGATTCGCAGGTCAAAAATCTGGTGATGCAGGCCGTACGCGGGCATTTCAGACCGGAGTTTATCAACCGGCTGGATGAGATTGTGATCTTTCACCCGTTGAGCCGGGCGCATATCCACGACATCGTGGCGATACAACTTGGCCGTCTACGCGAACGGCTCCGTAAACACGCGGGGATCGACATCGAAACAACGCCCGAAGCAGAAGACGTACTCGCCGAACACGGTTACGATCCGCAATTTGGCTCGCGTCCGCTCAAGCGTGTCATCCAGCGCATGATCGAAAACCCATTGGCGCTTGACCTGCTGGAACGCAAATTCAAAGAGGGAGATACCATCCACATCGAGACGGACGACGACCGGCTTGTGTTTACCGGGCAGACCGATCTTGCGGCATAACGGACCGACCTGCCACGCACGCAACCGAGCGTCTTCGAAAAATCAGACGCTCGGTTGCCAGTTTACTTTTACCGCTCTGCCTTTCGGTCCGGCCTTCAAGATCGCTTCGGCCACGGCGATCGCCTTTATCGCCTCGGTGCCGGGTGAAAGACACGTCGTCTCGCCACGGATACACGCCAGAAAATGCAACGCCTGATGCGTGTACATGTCGGGCTGTTTTTTGGCGCCGATCAGCGTCTGCTTTCCTTCCCGGTCGGTAAAATAACAATACTGGTTTTCGGCTTCCTCCTCAGCGGATGGAGTAAGTCCGCCAGTGCCAAACTGGATAAACCCCGCAGGGCCGATGACGTCGTGCAGGTGATTGCCCCGCGCCGACCAGCTCCACGATACCAACAACTGGCTCCCGTTTTTATACCGGACGACCGCTGATCCCGTATCTATCGCCGTTACCGAAGGATCCATTTTGATCGAACTCGACACGACCGATTCCGGCTCGCCAAATATCCAGTTGGCAAAATCGTAGTCGTGTACGGCGCCGTCAATCAAAGGACCGCCACCCAATTCACGATCCATAAACCACGAACCGGGTCCGAATCCCGCCAAAGCATGCCGCCAGAGTATCGGATGACCCAGCCGACCGGAAGTTACATACTCTCCCCACGACTTCCAATGCGGGTCGAAACGCCGGCAGTGCGCAACCATGAGCAACGTGTCGTACTTTTTTGCATCTTCGATCAGTTTCAGACATTGCGGCACGGTTCGGGCCATGGGTTTTTCGAGCAGCACGGGTTTTCGCGCGGCAAGCGCCGCCGAGGCGACACGCTGATGCCGTCCGGTAGGAACCGCCACGACCACCGCGTCGATGTCCGGTTGTGCAATCAGCTTTTCCGGCGAATCGTATACCTGTACCCCCGGAAACGTCTTTGCAAAACGCTCGCGCATCTCCGGCGATGGATCCGCACCGGCCACCAGACGACATCCTTCCGCCTGCGAGAAAGTGCGCGCCTGATAAAGCCCCATGCCGCCAAGTCCGATAGAGCCTATTCGAATCATATCTTATCCTTTCGTGTCCGGTCGTAAAAAACATAGTCAAGACGTTATCGTAGGATTATCTTAAAAAAATGGGCGGGCAATGGCAAGTTCATTGGATAAAAGATGAGGTCGGAAAGTGAAAAACCAATCTCATCGATTTTTTAGGTAAGCCAGATAGAAAAGAGGAGAGCAAGCTATGGGAACCAAAATACTAATTGGCATCGTGGGCGTGTTGGTCGTGCTCGCCGTGATTGTGGGTTTTTCCGTGACGGGTACGTACAACACGTTGGTCGAATTAGATCAGACGGTGCAGGCACAGTGGGCACAGGTGGAAAACGTCTATCAGCGCCGAGCCGATCTGATTCCGAACCTTGTGGAAACGGTAAAAGGCGTAAGCAATTTCGAACGCGAAACGCTGACCGCCGTCACCGAGGCGCGGGCAAAAGTAGGGCAGGTAAGCTCCGGCGCGCTTCAAAATGCCGTAAACGACCCCGCCGCGCTCGAACGGTTTCAACAGGCGCAAGCCGGGCTGTCGTCAGCCCTGTCCCGACTGATGGTGGTGGTGGAACGCTACCCGGAACTCAAAGCCACTCAGAATTTTCAGGAACTTCAGGCACAACTGGAGGGAACCGAAAACCGCATCACTGTCGAACGTATGCGGTTTAATGAGACGGCGCGGGCGTTCAATACAAAACGCGAGTCGTTTCCGACCGTCTTGATCGCCGGATTTTTTGGCGACAAATTCCGGACCAAAGGGTATTTCAATGCGTCCGAAGGTGCGGAAAAAGCGCCCGAAGTGAGGTTCTGATTTGTCTGTCAAAACCGTTTCGCTGTGGATTTTTCTGTTCTTTACGGTCTCCGTCTCCGCCGAGACCCCGATCCCCTCTGCGCCTACCCGCTGGGCGACCGATACGGCCGGTTTTCTGTCTCCACAGACCGTCAGCACGCTCGATGCCCAGCTTGAAGCCTACGAGCGTGCTACAGGGCATCAAATCCTTGTTTATATCGGCGCGACGACCGAGGGCGTTCCCATCGAAGATTGGGCCGTACGTGCCTTCGAGGCATGGAAGGTGGGCCGCAAAGGCATCGACGACGGTCTGGTGCTGTTTATCATGGCGCAGGATCGTCGGCTTCGTATCGAAGTGGGGTACGGTCTCGAAACGCAGATGACCGACGCCATCGCCTCGCGGATCATCGACGAGATCATGGTTCCGAGGATACGCACAGGGAATCCGGACGACGCGGTGACGGCGGGGATTGCCGCCATCACAGGCGTGCTCG
>Ga0194132_10009299_pt1 | contig 13618 bp, 9 predicted proteins | sample TA2KigOf80mmetaG_FD_148612 | JGI IMG/M metagenome (GOLD analysis project Ga0194132, IMG submission 148612) | Freshwater microbial communities from Lake Tanganyika, Tanzania - TA2015054 Kigoma Offshore 80m | ecosystem: Environmental > Aquatic > Freshwater > Lake | place: Tanzania: Lake Tanganyika... | reverse complement strand
TCGGGACCGAATGACATAGAAGGCGAGGGAGTGTCGCCGCCTTCCCAGGGATTTCTCGAAACGCTAAGTTGCCGTTCACTGTGACAAAACTGACTCCCGGGTGGATCTTCCTAAGAGTGAAGAAAATTGAAATCGGTCACTACCAAAAACTCCCGTTACTGAACTGACATGAACAACTTGCAGACACTGTAGGCTCGAACAGCTGGACACTAGTGACTTCACGGAGCCTCTCTCTTGCTGAACTCTCTCTACCTCGAAGTACAACTACTCGTTCCCGTTGGTCTGTTATTTATCGTTTCGGCTCGTTTTCTAAAGCGGTGGATGATTCGCTTCACTGACCCTCGCAGCGCCGGCGAACTGCCAGCGGTTGGAGCCGCTGCGGCGAGAGAAATGTAGTCGCCCTACTCCGATGCCCTCCACCAGGCACTTCTCCAAGGCTTACTTCGAACACGACTTTCCCAGACTCCAGAAGCTGGTGGATCGAAAGGGAAGGCCGCTTTCGGTTATCCTGACTTTGGAGGGAGGACATCGAATCGAGCTGAGAGATTTCAAGTTGACGCTCGTGGGATTAGTGGTCACCCTTTCTTCAGGCGAATACTCGATACCGTTTCAGACGATTCAGAGCGTCCAGTTTGTTCCCCAGGCCAAGAAGTCGTTGCTTCTCAATGGAGCAGGTGTTGCGGCCGCTACCCTCCGCTCTTAGGCGGCCCCAGCCCGGCAGCTCCGCGATTTCTGCCCCACAGCTCACCAGCCCACCGGCTTGCCCTGGTTCTGCTCATCGAGCCACTTTTGCAATGGCGCGAAGTAGTCGAGAATCGCGCTAGCATCCATTTGCCGCTGTCCCGCGATTTCTTCCAGCGCCTCGGGCCAGGGCTTGTTCAACCCCAAGGCGAGCATGGCCTTCAGACGGCGCCCGGCTTCTTTGTTCTCATAGATCGAGCAGCGGTGAAGCGGTCCCTGGCAACTGGCTGACTGGGAGAGTGCACGATGGAATTGAAACTGCAAAATATGGGCCAAAAAATAACGCGTGTAGGGAACGTTTGCAGGCACGTGGTACTTGGCGCCTGGGTCAAAGTCCGTCTCGCTTCGCGGCAACGAGGGCGCAACGCCTTGGTACTTGAGCCGAAGTTGCCACCAGGTTTCGTTGTATTTCTCCGGTGGAATTTCTCCAGCAAACACCTTCCAGCGCCATTGGTCGATCAGCAGTCCGAAAGGCAGAAACGCAACCTTCTCCAAGGCAGTCTTCAAAAGCAGCCCAATGTCCTTGGAGGCGTCCGGCGGGGTCTTTAGCAATCCCAGCTTCACCAAGTACTCAGGCGTCAGGGAAAGAGCAACGGTATCGCCTACGGCTTCATGAAAACCATCGTTGGCGCTGTCGCGGAACAACATCGGCTGGCGATTGTAGGCGCGCTGATAGAAGTTGTGCCCCAGTTCGTGGTGGATCGTGTTGAAGTCCTCACCAGTAATGTCGATGCACATCTTGATTCGGAGATCGTCGACGCTATCGATGTCCCACGCGCTGGCGTGGCATACCACTTCCCGGTCTCGGGGCTTCAAGAACTGGGACCGCTCCCAGAAATTGCCAGGCAAGGGATCAAATCCCAGAGAGACGAAAAACTGTTCTCCATACCGCACCATCTGGAGGGCGTCCGTCTTTCTCGCCTTCAGGATCTCGCTGAGATCGAACCCAGGATCGGCGTCCTTCGGAGCTACCAGTGGATAGATGTTTTCCCAGGACTGAGCCCACATGTTGCCGAGCAAATGCGCGGGAATGGGCCCTGCAGCCGGAACCACCTCGCCATATTTCTCTCGCAGCCGGCTTCGAACGTAGGCGTGCAGCGACAGATAAAAGGGTCGAACCTGGTTCCATAACCGCTCCAGCTCTTTCGCGAAGGCGTCTGGGCGCATGTCGTACTTCGAACGCCACATCGCGCCGTTATCGGCAAAGCCTAGCTCTCGTGCGCCCTTGTTGGCCAATTCGACGTAGCGCCGGTAGTCTTTGCGCATTGGGGGCGCAATGCGGTGCCAGCCTGCCCAGTCTTCTAACAGCAACTTGGGGTCTCGGCTGGCCGCCAGACGGAGGGTGAGATCTTCGAGCGTCAAGCACTGCTCCTTTCCCTCAGGACAGTACTTCCCTTTCCCATAGGTCCCTTCCATCGAGCTAACGAGACGGGTGACTTCCTCGCTCTCCTTGGGGTTCGCTGGGGTGGCGAGGGTTAACGAGAGTGTCAAGAGTCTCAGTTTCCTCTGCAAATCGGCTGGGAGCTTCAGCTTCTCGAACCGTTTCGCACGCTTGGCGAAAGCCACGGTCGCGGCAATCGCTCGTTCGTTGGCTTGGGCCGCAAGAATCTCCGTGTCTTCTGTAATGTAGGTTGACTGAACCCAGTTCGAACGTGACGCCTCCACGGACAAAGCGAGCAACCTGGCTTCTACTTCCTCGACGAATGCCCTCGCCTCGTCAACTGTGGGAACCGTGGCAGATGAACTCGACGTTTTGGCCGCGGACTGCGAGAAACCCAGGCCAATCAGCGCGCAGTAAAGCACCATCCCGAGAACCAGAGCCATGCAATTACCTCCAACGGAAAAACCAAGCGCATCTATACATCAGAAAGAAAGTCCAAGCGCCGTGTCGCAGAACGACCTATGCTTGGGTCGCCGTACACCTGACGATGTAGCCGGTGCCCAGATCGCCACTCAAGAAAGGTCGTTGCGCATGTAACCAGGGGAACCAAACCAGCTCACAAAACAACCAACTCGAAAGCCCTGCATAGCTCCGATCTCCACTCTGCGCTGTTTTCTGCCAGTCTGCCATGCGCGGATCCTCTGCCCCTGTCAGGATGGAGCGAGTAGGCTCTCGGCGCGCGCCAGAGGAGAGCGGGTAAGTGAAGTTCAGCAGTGGAAATCCATAGCAGAGGAGTGCGTCGATTCGAAAGCCTGAGGCCCGCAGCTTATAGGCAAGCTCCTCTTTCTCATAGCGACGGGCATGGCCTGCGTTGGAATCGTTTTGTGTCCACTGGCTCATGTGCGCTGGAACAGAGAGGATTAGCTCTCCGTGGGACGCGAGCAGCTTCTTCCACTTCTGAAGGCACTCGGAGTCCTGCTCATAGTGTTCCAGCACTTCAAATGCGACGATCAGTTCAAACTGCTCGTCCAGCTCAAAGAAATCCTGAGCCTTGAACTGAACGGGCCAAGCCTTTAGTCCGGGGTCCGCCTCAAGCTCGCGAATCAGCACCGGATTGAGGTCGAGGCAGAGACCGTGGAAGCCGTGCGCTACCAGGTCCTCAAAAAAGCGGCCACGGCCGACGCCAACCTCCAGAAATCGGCCCGGCGCCAGTCCATCGACAAGCCGGTTGGCAAGGAAGCGGCGGTAGAGGTAGGCCAGCGTGGGATTCGGGGAGAATGAAAAGCTGGGTTTTCCTCGAAAGACTAGCAAGGACTCACCAACACATCAAGGATCCAACCGAAAGTATCGATGTCAAGAAACTATAGGGGGTGGCGGAAAGAGAGGTCAATAGAATAGATGCTCGCTGAGGGCTCACATCCCGAAAGAAATCGCAGAATTCAATCGGGGCTGGCCTATTGAGAATCCTTATATCGATACCTGCGGCTGTTCGAAGTCGTGCCAACCTCCCTTGCCGGCGCTGGAATTCCATCTTCGCCCGAAGCCAGAGATCTCTGGCCAGCGCTCGGCAGTCTGCCGCGACAGCGGCGCACTTCCCTCCCAATGCGCAGGCAGTAGCGAGCCGCAGGACTGCTGTGGTCCCGCCAGCACGCAGAACGTTTCGTTAAATGCCGACCCGACCGAGTTGAACAGTTTGAGGAGAACTGTTTCCGCAATACTAGACTGCCGAGCGTAAGCTTCTGAAAATACAGAGACTCTCAACTGGCCCGCGGCACCTCAAACTTGGTGTTGCGATTGCCTCTCTGTGATCTGGCGGAGGGGAATGGGCAGCCCTCTCTTTGGCGGGCGGTGACGCCTGCTACATGGTTTGGCCAACTGGACAGTGCCCACCAACGCTATGCTTGCACTCGCGATGGGTGTACTCCAACTCAGGTGTTCACCGTCTTCCTTCACCGAACCCGGCGACTAGTGGCCGGGCCGGGCAGTTTCCAATTGGAAGGCAATCGAGATATGATGAGCACGCTCACGGAGCGCGTCAAAACTTTTGAAACGAGGAACGTGGAATGGCAAAGGTCTATCACGAGGAAGATGCCGATCTGATTCATCTCAAGGGCAAGAAGATCGCCATCATCGGCTACGGCAGCCAGGGGCATGCCCATGCGCTAAACTTGAAGGACAGCGGATTGGACGTTGTGGTCGGTCTCTACAGGGGCAGCAAGTCATGGGAAAAAGCTGCCAAAGCAGGGCTGCAAGTGGCTACGGTTGAAGAAGCGTCAGCCCAGGCGCAGGTGATCATGATCCTGGTCCCCGACCAGACGCAGCGTTCGGTGTTCGAGGGCTCCATACGCACAAACCTGACCGAGGGCAAGACGCTGATGTTTGGTCACGGATTCAACATCCACTTTAACCAGGTTGTACCACCGGCCAACGTCGATGTGTCCATGATCGCTCCCAAAGGACCTGGCCACATGGTCCGAGATGTGTTTGTCGAAGGAACGGGCGTGCCTGCACTGCTGGCGATCCAGCAGGATTACACCGGTCATGCTCGCGACCTCGCCTTGGCATACGCCAAAGGCATTGGGGCTGCCCGAGCCGGCGTGATCGAGACAACCTTCAAGGAAGAAACCGAAACCGATCTGTTCGGTGAGCAGGCCGTGCTGTGCGGCGGGACCTCGGCCTTGGTCAAAGCCGGGTTTGAAACGTTGGTGAACGCTGGGTACCAGCCCGAGGTCGCCTACTTCGAATGCCTGCATGAGCTGAAGCTGATCGTCGACTTGATGTACCAGGGCGGCTTGGCCTACATGCGCTACTCGATCAGCGATACGGCGGAGTATGGAGACTACACACGGGGTCCAAGAATTGTTAACGAGTCTGTCAGAGCCGAGATGAAGAAGATCCTGGAGGAGGTCTGTAACGGTAGTTTTGCCAAAGAGTTCATTCTCGAGAACCAAGCCGGACGAGCTTCCATCAACGCCTTCCGGCGCCAGGAAGCGGCCCAGACGATTGAGACGGTCGGCAAAGGACTCCGGGACATGATGAGCTGGATGCGCAAGAAAGGCGCCGCCGGCTAGGAAGGCAAGCCGCAGAGACGCAGAGAGGCACAGGCTGCCGCGGTTCGATCGAGCGATCGGAAAAGCCAATCAAACGAGGTGTGGCAATTCATTCCTGTGCATCTCAGTGTCCCTGCGGTTCGGATTCTTTGAGTCTCAAATGAAGAAGATTCAGATCTACGACACGACGCTGCGGGATGGTTCCCAAGGCGAAGACATCTCGTTTTCCGTCGACGACAAGTTGCATATTGCCCGCAAGCTCGATGAGCTCGGCATCGACTATATCGAGGGCGGCTGGCCGGGCTCCAACTTCAAAGACATGGCGTTCTTTAAGCGCGTGCAGGAGCTGGGCTTGAAGCATGCTCGTATCGCAGCTTTTGGAAGCACGGCTCATCCCAGGGATAGCCAGGTCGAAAACGACAGCAACATTCAGGCGCTCATCGAGTCAGGCTGCCCGGTCGTCACGCTGTTTGGCAAGAGTTGGGACCTGCATGTCAAGGTGGCGCTCGGAATTTCGCTCGAGCGGAATATCGAGCTGATTCGCGACTCAGTTGCGTTCCTCAAATCCCAGGGCAAAGAGGTCATCTACGACGCCGAGCACTTCTTCGACGGCTTCCAGGCAGACTGCCGCTATGCGTTGTCGACTCTGAAAGCCGCGGTGGCGGCTGGTGCCGACACCGTAGTCTTATGCGACACCAATGGTGGCACACTGACCGAAGACATCCGCGATCGGATGCTGGCAGCCGTTGCGGCCGTCACGGTGCCGCTTGGCATTCACACGCACAACGATTCCGACCTGGCCGTGGCAAACGCGCTCGTGGCTGTCCGCCACGGCGCAGTTCACGTACAGGGGACGTTCAATGGGTATGGCGAACGCTGTGGCAATGCCAATCTTTGTTCCGCTATCCCCAACATTGAGCTGAAGCTCGGCTTTCGCACCATCGGTCCGGAGAAATTGCGAACCTTGACCGAGGTGTCGCGCTACGTCAGCGAGATCGCAAACATGCATCACCGGCAGGACTTCCCGTTTGTTGGCAAGAGTGCCTTCGTTCACAAGGGAGGCATTCACGTCAGCGCCGTCATGAAAGAACCTGCGGCTTATGAGCACCTGCAACCCGGAAGTGTCGGCAACGAACGCCGCGTGCTGATTTCCGAGCTGTCGGGCAAGAGCAACGTGCTTTACAAAGCGGAGCGCATGGGGCTGCAGATCGACAAAGCTTCGCCAAGCACACAAGCGGTCGTCGACAGGCTGAAGGAGATGGAGCATTACGGTTATCAGTTTGAAGGGGCCGAGGCATCGTTCCAAATTCTCTTCAGCAAGCTTATGAAGGAGCACAGCGAGTTTTTCGAGCTCGACGGATTTTGGGTCATTACAGAGCGAAGAGGCAACAACGCATCGGCTTCGGAAGCGGTCATCAAGCTCCGCGTCGATGGCAAGGAAGAACACACAGCGGCGGAAGGTGTCGGTCCCGTCAGCGCGTTGGACCGGGCTCTTCGCAAGTCGCTCTCCACTTTCTTTCCCTGCATCAAAGACGTGCGCCTGACGGACTACAAGGTGCGCGTTATCGACGCCAAGGGGGCTACAGACGCCAAAGTTCGCGTCTTGATCGAGACCAGCGATGGCCAGGAAAGCTGGGGTACCGTGGGCGTTTCCGAAAACCTCATCGAAGCCAGCTGGCTGGCGCTCGTCGACAGCATTACCTACAAACTAAAGAAGGAGCATGGTTTCAAGATACAGGAAAAGGAGGCCGAAATCGCCGCCGAGTAGCCGGCGCTACGCGCGGCACCGATCCGAGGCTGGCTGTTCTAGCCTTGCCGGGTGAATGGAACCGTATGGCTAACTTGCAAGAACCCGTCGAGATTGAAGGGCACTTGATTGACTCCGGCATTCTCAAGTATGCCTTTGACAAGATTGTCGAACATGGAGGCCAGTTCGAAGTCCTGGATTTCCGAATTGGCAGAAACAATCAGGAGACCTCCAAAGTTCGTCTCATGGTGAAGGCCTTCGACCAGGATCAGCTCGAAAGAATCCTGGCGGCGCTTGAGGACTTCGGAGCCGTCGTGGACTGGGACGACTGCCAGTTTGTTGCAGTTCATCAAGACAGAATCCTGCCGGACGACTTCTATTCCACGACGAATTTCGACACCTTCGTCAAAGTCAACGGGGAGTGGTTCCCTGTGACTAACCAGCGGATGGATTCCGTCATCGTCTGGGACGATGGCTGTGCTTCGACCAAGAAGATCAGTGAGGTCAGGACGGGCGACCGGGTTGCTGTGGGCAGGACGGGTATTCGCGTCAAGCCGCAAGAACGGAGCCGTGAATACTCCGTGTTCGATTTCATGTCGAACGACCTGACGGCAGAAATCAACAAGGGCTTGCTGATCGCCGAGATTGCCAAGGAAATCGCACACGTCAAGGAGACGGGACGAAAAGTGGCCCTGGTTCCGGGCCCTGCCCTCATCCATTCTGGCGCCGACCGGTATCTGAGAGAGATCCTGCAGATGGGATTCATCGACATCGTTCTCACAGGCAATGCTTTTGCTGTGCACGACATCGAGAAAGCGTTGCTCAATACCTCGCTCGGCGTGAATCAGAGCACGGGGAAACCCGAGGAAGGTGGGCACCGCAACCACTTGTGGGCCATCAACGAAATCAACAAGGCGGGCGGCATTCCGAAAGCCATTCAGATGGGTGTTCTCCAGTCGGGGCTGATGTACGAATGCGTGCGGCAGGGAGTGCACTATGTTCTGGCCGGATCGATTCGCGACGACGGGCCCTTGGTGGATGTGATTACCGACTGCGTTCAAGCACAAAAGAAATATATGGCAGCCTTGGAGGACGTGGCCGTCGTCCTGATGCTGGCCTCGACGCTGCACAGCATCGCGGTTGGCAATCTTCTGAAGGGCAGTGTCAAAACGGTGTGCGTCGACATCAACGAAGCGACGCCGATGAAGCTGAGTAACCGGGGCAGCAAGCAAGCCATCGGAATTGTGACCGATGTATCTTACTTCCTGTCTATTCTCGCTGCCGAGCTCAAAAGGCATCGGCAACCGGTTGTGGCACAGCCTGCCAGTGTATCGGAACCCTCTTGACACACAGCCGGCAGAGTGCCGGATCCAGGCTGTCGGCGAGGCGTTCCAAGCTTCAGTATTGGCGTTAGGAGGGAAAAACAGTGGAAGAGAAAATCTACATCTTCGACACCACGTTGCGGGATGGAGAGCAGTCGCCAGGCGCGAGCATGAACTTAGAGGAAAAGCTCAAGATGGCACGGCAGCTGGAAGCGTTGCAGGTGGACGTTATCGAAGCAGGCTTCCCGATCGCTTCCGACGGCGATTTCGAGTCGGTGCGCCAGATCGCCAAGGAGGTAAGATCGGTGAGCATCGCCGGACTGGCGCGGGCTACGGAATTGGATATTCGCCGCGCCTGGGAAGCTCTCGAAATCGCCGCCAAACCACGCATTCACACCTTTATTGCGACTTCCGATATTCACCTTCAATACAAGTTGAGGCGAAGCCGCGAGCAGGTGCTGGAGCAGGCTGCCAAAGCCGTCGCTCTGGCCCGCTCGTTGTGCGATGATGTCGAGTTTTCTGCTGAAGACGCAGGGCGGAGCGATTTGGACTACTTGTGCCAGGTGGTCGAAGCGGCCATTGCCGAAGGCGCTTCCACGATCAACATTCCCGACACGGTTGGCTATTGTATTCCCGACGAGTACGGAAACATTTTCAAAGTGTTGCGCGAACGCGTGCCAAACATCGGCCGGGCTCGGCTCAGCTGCCATTGCCACAACGATTTGGGTTTTGCCGTGGCGAATTCGCTGGCGTCGATCTTGAATGGCGTGCGCCAGGTGGAGTGCACTATCAACGGTATTGGCGAACGAGCGGGCAATGCCTCGTTGGAAGAGATCGTGATGGCTTTGAAAGTCCGGCGGGAGAAGCTGGGATTCATGTCGACGGTTGTCAGCGAGGAGATCTACAAGACCAGCCATCTGCTTTCCAATACGACCGGCATGATGGTGCAAGCCAACAAAGCCATCGTCGGCAAGAACGCCTTTGCGCACGAGGCCGGCATCCACCAGGATGGCGTCCTCAAGCAGGCGCTGACCTACGAGATCATGACGCCACAATCGGTCGGTATTCCGACCAACAACATCGTCCTCGGGAAGCATTCGGGCCGGCACGCGCTGCTGAAGCGGTATGAAACGTTGGGTTACAACTTAAGCAAAGACGAAGTCGACCGCGCTTATATGCTGTTTACTAAGTTGGCCGACAAGAAGAAGAACGTCTACGATGAGGATCTGCTGGCCATTATTCACGACGGCCTCAAGATCATTCCCGAGCGTTACCACCTGAAGTACGTCCATGCCACGGGCGGCAATCAAGTGCTCGCGAGCGCAACCGTGCGGCTCAGCCGTGACGATGTTTTCCTGGTGGAATCGGGCACCGGTGATGGCCCCGTCGAAGCCATCTACCGTGCGATCGACCGCATCACGGGAGTGCCTGGACGCTTGATCGACTACTCAGTGCATGCTGTCAGCCGCGGGAAGGATGCCGTTGGAGAGGTGTTTATTCACGCCAGCTTCGATGGAAAGAGCTTCAGCGGCAAAGCGGCGAGTTCCGACATCATCGACGCCAGCGCGCGCGCTTATCTGAATGCAGTGAACAAGGCGATTCACGAGCGGGAAACGTTGGCCGCCAATCGGGTTGCCTCGCAAGGAGCGCCAGTTCCGCAGTCCTGATCCAAATGCTGCCGTTGAACGCAGCGTCGCTGTGCGTGGAAATGGGTCACAAACAAGACGTCAGCGCTTCGGTCTCTTCCAGGGCGCCGAGACCCGCTGAGTTCGTCGGTGACCCCAATTGCTCACAGCCCCGTGCGGGGCACACCTCAACACGGTTTGTCGAAGTCTTTGAGGATCCATTTGACTTGGGGAAGGAAAATCGACGTGCATAAGAACATCACTGTGATTCCGGGCGATGGCATCGGGCCAGAGGTAGTCGAACAGGCACTGCGGGTACTCGACCAGATCGAACGCGTGCATGGCCACCGCTTCGAGAGGGTAGAAGCTCTGGCAGGGGGTGCCGCTTTGGACGCCACCGGCGTGCCATTGCCAGCTGAGACTCTGGAAACATGCAAGGCCAGCGATGCCGTCTTGCTGGGTGCTCTCGGAGGTCCCAAATGGGACGCCAATCCCCCGGGCAAGAAGCCTGAAACGGGCCTTCTCGGACTGCGGGCGGGGCTGGGTCTGTACGCGAATCTGCGTCCAGCGCGAGTTTACTCAGCCCTGGCAAACGCTTCCACACTCAAGAGAGACGTGGTGGAAGGCGTGGACCTGCTGATCGTTCGCGAGCTCACGGGTGGCATCTACTTCGGCAAGCCACGCGGCATCTCGAAAGAAGGCGAGGAGGAAGTCGGGATCAACACGGAGGTTTATCGAACTTCAGAGATCCGGCGGATTGCCAAGGCCGGGTTCGAGGCAGCCCGCAAGCGCCGTCGCAAGCTGACCTCGGTCGACAAAGCCAATGTTCTGGAAGCCTCCCAGCTTTGGCGTCGTGTTGTGACCGAAGTTGCCAACGACTTTCCGGACGTCGAGTTGGGCCACCTCTACGTCGACAACTGCGCCATGCAGCTAATCGCCAATCCGAAGCAGTTCGACGTTGTGGTCACCTCGAATCTCTTCGGCGACATCCTGAGCGATGAAGCTGCCATGCTCACGGGTTCCATCGGTATGCTGCCGTCGGCGAGCCTGGGGGGCAGCCTCGGCATGTACGAGCCGGTTCACGGCAGCGCACCCGATATCGCCGGCAAGGACATCGCCAACCCCATCGCCACGATCGCCTCGCTGGCGATGATGCTGAAGTACTCTTTTGGATTGCAACACGAATCCGAAGGGATCGAACAGGCCATCGTCTCCGTCCTGGAGAAGGGCTTTCGCACTGCAGATCTCCGGGAAGAGGGGGCAACGATCGTGGGAACCCGGCAGATGGGAGACCTCATTCTCGAGGAGATCGGATAATCGAGGCACGCAGGCTTAGCTTCCCCCAACCGTCAAGAGCGGTGGAGACCTTTTGGGAGAGCGAGCTTCTTAGAGGGGGTTTAGAAAGGCGTGGTTCAAGGAGTCAGCTACGTTTGTAGTCCCGGCTTTAGCCGGAACCACTGCATTTCCTTCCGCCTAAAGGCGGGACTACGAACCAAAGCGCGCCTTTTAAACACTCTCTTAGAGAGCCCTGGTTTCACGAGACGTTGCGTGGTCGTGACGCACGCCTGTGCTTCCAGTACCCATTTTGGGTAGACGGCCCGAGGCGCCTCCGGCTAGATTGCCCGCAGCGCCAGCCGTGCACAAACGAAAAGCAGTACCCCGCCGAATACGCACAGCGACAGCTTCACCCCAGGCTCTTCGTTCACCTCCGGCATCAAGTCTGAGGCTGCCACATAAATCGTAACTCCTGCGGACAGGGGCAATCCAAACTTCACCAGTCCCTCCGACAGCCCCATGGTGAGAACCCCAGCCAAAGTAGCCACGCCCAGCCCGGCCGCGGAAAGGAGAGAGAACCTCTTGCTCCGACCTGAAGCCATCATGATGGAACCCACCGTGAATCCCTCTGGAAGTTTGTGAAGAATCACCGCCAGAAACAGGATGATGCCGAGCGGATAGGAGAGAATGAATCCGGAGGCGATCGCTACCCCGTCGAAAAAGCAGTGCGACAGCAACCCGATCAACGCTGACGCACTCACGTTGGGATTCAGCAGCTCTTCGGTATGAACTTCCTCTCCGAAATGGAAATGCGGCGAGAAGCCGTGCTCGAAAAGATGGACCAGCAGGTAACCTCCCAGGATGAAAGCAGGTGAACCGGGTAGCAGGTTCAGGCTCTCTGGAATCATCTCCAGGAAAGCTGCTGCCAGCATGAAGCCGGAGCCGAAGGCCAGGAAGTACTTCAGGTACTCGCGATGCCAGGCCGTCTGGACGATGATCAACCCGCCAAAGAAATTCGCGGCAGCCGCTAAACTGCCGAAGAGCAGGCTGATGGTAAGAGGGGACATTAGAGACTGGGAATTTGCGATCGCCGGTGTAGGGTGGAACTCAGCGCTTGAGTTCCACCCGGCAGGAAGCCGAGTGTCACGGTGTTGGCCAAGCCGATTCGGTCTTCGAGAACGATCGGAGATTGACCGCTGCCCATCCGATCACGCGCTGTGGCGAAAGTTGATCACGTCGCCATCTTGCACGATGTACTCCTTGCCTTCGAGCTTGAGGCAGGCCTTTTCGCGAGCCGCTGCGAGCGTTTTCAGTTCCAGCAGCCGGTCATAGTGCACGACCTCAGCCCGAATGAAACAACGCTCGATATCAGAGTGTATTGCGCCCGCTGCTCTGAGTGCCGGCGTCCCCCGCCGAATGGTCCAGGCCCGGCATTCGTCTTCTCCCACGGTGAAAAACGAAATCAATCCCAGCAGGTCGTAAGTGACACGAATCAGCCGGTCCAAGCCAGATTCCTTCAGCCCGTAATCTGCCAGAAAAGCTTGAGCCTCTTCTCCCGAGAGTTCCACGAGCTCCGCCTCGATCTTCCCACAGACCGCAGTGATCGCAACGTTCGCCAGGGCTGCGGTGTCTTCCAACTGGTAGGCAGTCACGACGTGCCCGACCTTAGCGGCCTCGGCATCCGAAAGATTCAGCACATGCACGATGGGTTTCTGCGAAACAAACGTAAACCCACGCAGAACGCGTTTCTGATCTTCAGCGAGAGGCAAAGCGCGGAGGGGCTTCTCAGCCTCCAGCCAGCTCTTGCACTGAGAAAGTAGCTCCAACTCTCTCTCGTTCTCCGGGTTCTTGACTTTCTTGATGTCTTTGGCCAGCCGATCCAGGCGTTTGTCGACGATGCCAAGATCGGACAAGATCAGCTCCAACTCGAGGTTTGCGATGTCTCGCCTGGGGTCGATCGGGCCTTCAGAATGTGGAATCGCTTCGTTTTCGAAGGCTCGTACCACGTTCACCAACGCATCGGCGTTCTTCAGATGACTCAAGGACGCATCGTTCTTGCTGTCGCCCTTCACCAGACCGGCAGCGTCGGTGTACTCGACGGTGGCGTGGGTCAATTTCTTTGGAAGAAAGAGCGTGGCCAGCCGATCCAGTCTGGAGTCGGGAACTGTCGCGACGCCGAGATGCGCTTCAGACTTGCCGCCGGAGAACTTCCCAGTGTCCACGTGGGCCTTGGTCAGGATCTTGAATAGCGTCGTCTTTCCAACTGCCGGAAATCCGATAATCCCAGCTTTCAACGTTCTTCTCCAAGGCGAGACTCTCAAACATGCAGAGTCAAGCCACTGCACGTGCACGGGTGCAATTAAAGGTGCGAGTCAGTTCACGCTGCTTTCTCGTGTAGGTTGTGCCAGTAATGTTCCCATCCGCGGTTAGCGCGAAGGACACGAAGCGCGAGCATCTTGCTGAGGTTTTCCAGCTTC
>Ga0194132_10009297_pt1 | contig 13623 bp, 15 predicted proteins | sample TA2KigOf80mmetaG_FD_148612 | JGI IMG/M metagenome (GOLD analysis project Ga0194132, IMG submission 148612) | Freshwater microbial communities from Lake Tanganyika, Tanzania - TA2015054 Kigoma Offshore 80m | ecosystem: Environmental > Aquatic > Freshwater > Lake | place: Tanzania: Lake... | reverse complement strand
TTTTTGATAAGAACAAGCATCTAGAAAAATCCGTCCTTGCTGCGAAGAACGGCATAAAGTTGCTGCAGATATTTGAGGATGAATGGAGAGACAAGCGAACGATATGCGAGTCGATGATCCGCCACCGCCTCGGTATGGATCGTCACAGGTGTAAGACCTGGTCCACAAAGGTCGTCGAATTAGGCACACAAGAACAAAGGTCTTTCTTCGATTCTACACACATCGCAGGATACGTCCCGTCCAAGGTAACGTGGGGATTGAGAGACAGGAGTGGTACCGTCGTCGCTGCCCTGTCGCTTCGTACACCAAGGAACGGCAAGAAGTATGAAGGTTATCTAGAGATTGCTCGATACAGCACTGCTCAATTGACCTCCGTTCCTGGAGGTTTATCTAAATTGATGAAGAGAGCTAAAGAATGGTGCGCCCAAAATGGGTATCGTGGAATTATAACTTATGTTGATCGTCGCATTGGTGAAGGAAACGGATATAAGTCTGTAGGGTTTTCTTTTCTGGGATCAACAGCTATAGATTATTGGTATACTGATAATCAACTTCGTTACAATAGATTTAAGTTTAAGGCAAAAGGCGGAAAGACAGAGCGTCAGATCACGTTTGAAGCAAAAGTTTCTAGGATATATGGGTGTGGATCGCATAAGTACTTTATGGATTTATCGTGATGTTGTCGCCTGAAGAGAATATATAATTTTATGTCTCGTCACAATGACACGAAGGTTTTATTTGAGGGATGGTGAAGGTTTATTTTTGAAGCTGATGAAGAACAGCCTCAAAAGCCTGATCCAACGCCGGAAGAAATAGTTCGTATAATGAAATCGTTGGAACCTATTTTAAAAAGAGCAGATAAGTCGAAAGTTACTCTTGCTTTAAAACACGTTTCTTCTCCATCTCCATTAGATGATAGTTCGAAAGACGAACAAGAATTAGGAAAATTGTTTATAGACATCATATATTCAGATAATCCTGATAGCGTCATGCCATTATTCAGACAGTTAAAGAAAATGGCTACAGATGATGAGAAACAAAGAAAACAAGAAGAAGATTTAGAAAAAAAGAAAAAAGAAGAAGAACGTAAAGAGGAAGATACATGATTGTTGTATAATCTCTTTAGTGAAGCAGCGTAGAACACATGGTCAGCCTAAATTAGCAAAAGAACGTTGCGAGATTTGTGGTTATGATAGACCTGCAGCAATAAACTATCATCACATCATTCCTAGATGTGACTCTAGATGCACCAATGATAATCACAATCTAGCGGTTGTTTGCCATTCATGTCATGATTTAGTTCATGCTGGTGAGATAACGATTATCGGTGTGTATTCTTCTACGGGAGGAAGAAGACTCATGTGGTTCCGTGCCGGAGAAGATCCACCATTCGAGAAGGAATTCTGGAAGGTAAAAGAAAATCCTTTGATATTAAGACGTAGGAAACAATAAAACTTTTTATATAATTTTCTTATGGACTATATAATTGTTTTATATCTATGGAAAAAAGCTTTTTGAAACGAGGAATGGTTTTTATGTCTGTGGTCATCACTTCCTTGTATGGTTGTGAGCGTCCGAATCCGAATAAGCTTGCTGGTGATACATCTGCTGTTTTTAATGATTGTCCGTCTCCGCAAGATGATGTAGCGAATGTTTCTACAGGCGTTCATCCTTCTACAGACGTTGGAAATGTTGAGACGCCGACCGGCAAGACAGTTGGCGTTTCTGTTACTTCAACATCTTCAGGAGGATCTCAGAAAGAAGAGACTGAGTTAGATAAAAGAGAAGTTGACTATTCTGAAGCGTTGAGAACAGCTAGCATTTTGATCGTTGGAGATTCTCCTACGTTGTCAGAGATCTATGAGTTAGGAGATCTGCCGAGCGGTCAACAGAGAGACAAATATGAAGAATTAATCGACAAGAAATTATCTGATCCGCGTTTTGCAGATACTCTTGTTGAGTTTTTTAAATACACATTTAAGATGGGTGGAGCAGCCACTGTTTCAGGCGAGCCCACGAGGGATACAGCACCTACGTTTGCTGCAAGGACTGTGTATGAAGAGAAAGATTGGAGAAACATTTTAACTCAAGAGACCAATACGTGTCCGACGTATAACCCTTTGACAAAAATGTTTTCTGACGGTAATTGTATGAATTTGCCTGGAGGAATGAATCATTCCGGGATTCTTACTGATCCTGGTGCACAAAGCCTGTACTATGGAAACTTGTCTTTTAGACGCAATCGTTTTTATCATGAGACATTCTTATGCAGATCTGGAAATGAGCAAGCTGGTGGAGAACCGACGGATCAACCACCCGCTATGTCACCTTGTAGTGGAGTAAATCCAATTCCAGGATATCAAAACAAATGGCCAGTTAACGAGATAGCTGGATCATGTAACGGTGGAAGAGTTGATTTTCATGCATATAATGCAAGCAATGTTTGTGCAAATTGTCATGCAACATGGAATCATCGATCACCGCTGTTCAGTCAGTTTGATTCAAAGGGAATATTCCAGCCATTGACTTCAAGTGGTGAGTATTCTGTTTTTGTTCCCGTAGAAGGATCGCCAAGAGCCAAGATGTCTGACTGGTTATGCATTGATCCTTCCAAATGTCCGAACGGTGGAAACAACATTACTGCATGGAAAAAAACCATGAAAGTTAATGGTGTTGATTCTGCTGCTCTTGCTGGCACGATCAACGAATTAGGAAAAGTCATGTCACAAGATGATGAAGTCATTGAATGTGCGGTCAAGAGAATGTGGAATTATTCTATGGGAAGGGCAGACATTACTGAGATAGGTGGTAGAAGTTGGGTAAGCTTGCCTGATCGTAAAGACGAGAATCCTGAGTTATTGACCATGTCAAAGTTAGTTTCCCAGTTCAAAGGAAACGGATACAATTTGAAAAAAGTTTTTAGAACGATCCTTATTTCTGATGATTTTACGAGGTTTTAAAATGAGATCATTACAAAAAATAGTTATTTTTTCTTTTGTTTTATTGTTGCAGTCTTGCGGAGCACCCGTTGCTGACGTAGGCGAAAATGATTGTGCAAAAGACAGCGTAAATTCGTCAGTTCAATCATCTTCAGTCGCTGTTTCTGTTGCTTCCGGTACAACCTCTGCAACTTCAGGAGCCGATGGTTCTGTTAATGATCCACAATCTTCTAGTTCTTCAGGAATGAATGATTTGCCTAACTTTGAAGCGCCCATGCAAGATGAAATATCTACGAGACTTCACGGTTGCCACAAACTTTCGTACATTCAACTAGGAAATTTTTTAAAATCTAGAGGAGTTGCAGTACCTATGGGTAACGTTTCTGACGTTCGAACGACACAAATTTCGGTTTTTGGTTCATCACAAACGTTAGGATCAATTTTTGGAGGAAGCGGATCGTCTTGTGAGATGGCAGTCACTGTTGCCAATGGGACGAATGATCCTGTTTGTTCAGGCGGAGAAGTTTGTTTTTGCAATCAAGATGATAAAATGAACCAAGTCAACAGAAGCTGTTTGGATGTTGGGAATAATTCTCCTGACGCTGCTGATGGATATTGCGTTGCTAAACCAGCCACTGCTGGATTTCTTTATTTTTCTGGAAAAGACGCATTGGGCGTTCCAAAGCTTGATTCACGTCTAGGAGAAAAAGAAGAACATTCAACAGCATCTGCAATGAAGTTAATGGACATTTTTGTTCAAGCTGCTCCGCAAATAATCGCGAACATTGGAGATCCTTTAAAAGCACCTGCATGCACATTGAATGGTAAAAACAAACCTATGTTTGCCAGCGACGGCAGTTGTGTCGAAGAATCCGTAAGCTGTTTGCTTGGAATTCCAGCTACTGAAGATCACATGTTGCTTTGTAACTTGTTGCTTGATAAAGCGAATAAAAATGATGCAACTGACGTAATGAAGAAAAGAAATATTGTTGTCGCAGCGTTGCTTTCAGCAGCACATTCATGTCAATGAAGGGAAAGATGAGAAATGTCAAATTGGAAATTAAAAGAACTTCGTGGCGATAGCCGTAGAACATTTTTAAAGATGTGTACAGTTGCAGCAGCCGCTGTGGGAATTGAAAGAACAAAGCTTCTAAATTTTCTATCTGATGAAGGTGGATATGGATTAGCTGAAGCAGCTGTGTCGAACTATGGAAGATCTTTGTTGGTTCCTTCTCCAAACGGCGTATACGCTTGGTTTCAAGAGCTATGGCCGGTTGCTGATGTTGGATTAAAATCTTGTCAAAATGCAAACGTTCCTGGATTGTCTTCTGCATTTGGAGGAACGTCTTCATACCTTTACACATCTCAAAGAGGTTACAACCCTGCAAATGGGTATAGAGGAACATATACGCCCGGTAAGGGAAATGCAATGCCGTCTTTGCCTTCAGGGGTAAAATCATGGGACGGTGGAGACAAGCCGTTTTTTTATGGTCCTGATGCACCATGGTTCGACCACACCAATGGAAAGCCAAAATATCCTGTTACTGCGTATATGTCTGGAAAGGATGAAACGCATACGGAATTCCCAATTTCGCATATGTCATTATCAGGAAATTCATCTCTTCAAGCAGCATTAGCTTCTTTAGGAGCCGCTGGGTCGTCAGCAATAGTTCCCGTTTTAGGAATTGATCCTGTAAAATATGGTAGAGCCCCGGCCGCTCCTGAAGTTGCAACTGTTCCTAGTTCGTTAGGAATGATTGACCTTTTTAATTCAGCTGCAAGTCAGTTCACGTTGGCAAGTAAGGTTGATCAAGAATTGTTTGAGACATATTATAAAGCTTTGGTAGGATTAAGAAAGTCATCTGATAGATCGACGTGGTTACCTCAAATGTCAGTGACAAAAAATGCTGCAAGGATTATAGGTCTTAATTTTGCTGCGCAGCTGACACCCACCAGCCAAGATTTAGTAGATTTTGGAATTCAAGAGATGATTGATGGTATGACAGCAAATTCGTCTTATATGACTGCTTCACAAAGAGTAGGAATTGAGGAGTTTGGTCGAGTTCTTATTGTCGTTGCAAAAGCATTTACGTTAGGGTTGTCGAAGACAGCAATCGTGGCTCTGTCTCCTGGTCCAACTAGCGACACGACCTTCACAGACCCCCACGTTACATTCGATAATTCTATGTTATTAACTCAAGGAAGAAATACGACAAAACATTTAGGGAAGGCTTTGGATGGATTTTATGGATATTTATCGAATCAGATAGACCCTGAAACCCCAACAGAGAAGCTTGATAAGAGCACTGTTTTCATTGCTTATGGTGATACGCCTCATACTCCGCTTGTAGGATCTACATGGCCTGATGCGACTCCTGATGCATGCAATTGGATGTATGTCATGGATCCTAGAAACCATATAAAAAATGGATGGTTCGGTCATGTGTATGCAAATAAAGTTAATGGAAAAAATGCAGTCGGATACAACCCTTTGACAGGAATGGACGATTCTACAAAAACGTCTGAACAAGTTTCTGCGTTTGGATCTGCGGCGGCTGTTTTTGCGACGTCAAACGGAGATTCTAACAAAACATCAGAATATGGAGTTTCTACAAACATCATACCATCTTTAATAAACCTTAAATAATTGAAGTAAGGGTTTCATCGGTTGAATTCAACGTAATATTTAAATGTCATGGATAGGCATCTAATTAAAGAATATGTTCGATTGATTTTAGAAAAAATTCGAACTGTAAAAACTGGATCTTCATTTGGAAATAAATTTGATATTAGAAAATTTAAGTCTTTAGAAAACATAAACTTTATGAAAGCTTATGCAGATTCGTTTTTGCAAGCTTTAGGTGAAGGTTCTTCAAGAATTGCTTACTCATTGACAAGCAATAAAGTTTTGAAAATAGCTTTAAACGAAAAAGGAATTGATCAAAACATAGCAGAGTTAGATGTTTTTACGAATCCTCTTACAAAACCGATGGTTGCAAAGATTCAAGATTATGATTCTGGATATCGTTGGTTGATTGCAGATTCAGTAAGAATTTTAAATACAGAAGCAGAGTTTGAAAAAGAAGCTGGAATAAACTTTGAAAATTTTGTACAAGAAGTAAAAAAAGCTATTCTAGAAAAGAGTGAGACGACAACGGATCTTGCAAAAAACACTGTAAACACTATAGAAAATTCAGAGTTAATGTTAGGCGATGTTGCAAGAATAGAACATTGGGGTAAATCTTCAGACGGAAGAGTCGTTCTTTTAGACTATGGATTTACAAAAGAAGTTTGGAAAGCGCATTATGCTCATAAAAAACCCCCAAGAAATCCAAAGAAAATGCAAAAGCAAGAAACTCAGCGAGCTTATGCATCAACTGAAAAAATGTCGCTTGTACCTCAAGACAACGATAACTTTTCGACTCGTGTCATGACGACAGCAACACGCAAGGTAAATTAAAATCTGCGACCTATTTATAGGAGATTTTTATGAAAAATATGGACATTTATCACACACGTTCATTAGTTAACGAGATCTATGATCTAGATAAGTCTTCTATCCCTTTTAGAAATTTGATTTCTAAAAGGAAATGGAGCAACCATCTTTCAACTAACGAAATTGATCAGATCAATGAAGTGTGGAGTAAGTTTGTGTATTCAGAATCTTTTCTTTCTGAAAGCGCTGCTTCATCAACTCCTAGAATTCGAAGATGGGAACAGTTTATTAAGCTAGAAGATGAAAAAGGTAATTACTCATTAACTAATGAAGGAATTTGGGACAAAATTAAATCTGGAGCTGGAAAAGTTGCTTCTGCAATTGGAAAAGGATTAAAGTCCGTAAGCAGGGCAGTTGCTGGTAATCGAAGCCTTGAAAAAGGTGGATCTTTGTTCGGATTGGGCAAAAAATCAAAAGCTCAACAAGCAGAATACGCAAAATTAGAACAAGATCAAAAAGAGCTCCTCGATATTCTTAAGGCAGCAACATCTAAAGATTATCCAAACAATAGAGACGTTGAAGAGTTTAAGACTCAAACGATGAAAGCCATAGGCGATGCAGAGGCATTCATTAAAACACATGAAGATCCTGGTGTTCGTGCAGAAATGTATAAATCTGTGAAGAAGTGGATTTCCTACCTTTTAGATCAGAAGATAGGAGATCATTACAAACATTTCATGGAAAATATGTCTCTTGCCGGAGCTATGCTTATTCTAGAGGCAGAAGAAGAGAAAAAGGAAGAAGAAGAAGCTTTAGGAATGAAGAAAGGTTCTTCTGAATCCATAAAAGGGTTAAACAGCAAAGTATTGCCCACCGTCTTAAAGGTTTTAGGTGGAGCTGGATTGGCTGTTGCAGCCGGAATTTTGGCAACACACCCAGAAATTTTTAGTTCAACAGCAAAAGCTGTCGTGACTGATGACGTTCAAACTATTACTACAGAAGTAGACAAAGTTGTTGGTCCTATTGAAATTAAAGAAAGATTTGCAACAAAATTTGTTCCTGAATTTATTGACGGATTAAAAGCAAAAGGAGATATAGTCATTACAGGAGATCCTGGTCATAACTCAAGCGATTTCCTAGATTTCGTTGCTAAAAATTTCGGAAACGGAGATAAAAAGGCAGGATTAACTGCATTTTTTGATTCTGTTAAAATGGACACTGCAGGTGGTGGAAACGTAGATTACATTTTAAAAAGAATGGCCGGTGGCATGGACGTTCAAGAAGCATTCAAAATGCCTGGTTCTGTAGGTGGAGCAATGGAACGTTTTGGCGTCGCCGCAGGACAACCTATATCAATCGGAGGAATTGTCGCAAAACAATTGGTTAACAAGGTTGTAAAAACGACTATAACGAGAATGGTTGGCGCAGGTGTTCTTGGTTCTGCAGGCCTAGCTACAGCCGCTGCGGTTGCTGGCGCGGTTGGAGCAGGAGGCTTGTTGTCTGGGTTTGCGATTAGTCGCCTCAGAGAAAAGAGCAAGAAAGATAGCAGAGCAGCATTCCTTGATGACCTTATGGACAAAGTAGGAGAAATAGAACAAAAGGAGGAAGAAACATCACCGGTTCCACCTCCTGAACCTCCTCCTGAAGAAGATGATGATCGTGATAGAGGTGAAGATGAGGGAGAAGCAGGACCAGGACCTGAACCTACGCCCGGACCAACTCCTCGCCCAGAACCTGAAGCCGCGGATGAAGAAAGTCAAAAGGACAAGAAAGTAGAAAAATTAGGTCAAGATGAAGTTGCGACGATTGTTGATAATGTTATGAAAGATTTAGGAACTTATATGGAAGAAATAGACGCGGACTATAATTCAGAAGTTCCAAAAGATGTAGTTGCGAAGCTTGTTAATTTATTAAATGATAAAGGAAAATTAAAATTTTCAGAATATAACAGAGATGACAAAACGATAAAGGATATCATGTCAACAGCCGGACAAGAAAAATCTAAGGCACAACAAGATAATAAATTCTTAAAGAATATTCCACCGGCATATAAAGCAATACCCAATCAGTGGAAGAGAAAGCAGCCAGATTTGTCAGCAGATATTTCTGATATTTTAGGTGACAAGATTCTTCCTATGCATATGCTAGCGTTAAGAAGGGCATTATCTGAATCTTTACTTAAGTCGATCTTTAAGCATGCAAGAATCATTTATGAAAACATCGAACGCAACAATCTGATTCTCGAGCGTTGGAACAAGCTGGCAGGACTCATTACCTGACTTCCATTATCTTAGTCGAATAAAAATGAGAGGCCTGAAAAGATCTCTCATTTTTTCTTTTCTTGTACACAACATGATGCTGATAGTATCCTTTATATCATCGGCAACACCAAGCCGACATTCAAATAATCTAAATAAATAGGAGAATATTTTATGCCAAAGAATAAGAAGAATTATGTAGCGACAAATAAGAATGCAACAATCCGCAGCCGTCGTGATCGTACGGGTAAGCTTCGTACAGAGACTGCTCGTCGTGATGATGGATTTAATGCTGCTTTGACGACTGATGTTCGAAACGATTCAACTCGATTCTTTATTGATTTTGATCAACAGACAGTAGAGTTCAGCGGCCGTGAGGCTCGTACGTTATACAGACTACTTCGTAGTCATTATGAGTATACCGGTAAGCCTCGTCGTTGAATGCTTTCTTGACTTAGCTTTTTTTGGAGAGATTGAAAGATCTCTCCTTTTGTTTTTTATAGGAGGTACTGAAATGGAGATTAGCAAACAGACTGCGATGTCATTGATTAAGGTACTGTGTCATTATAACTCTTTGACGATGATAGAATCGAACTATCCTGTTGTTGAAAACTTAAATGATATTTTAAGAGATTTTGAAGATTTTGTTTTAGGATTTGGTGAAGAAGATAGGACATTTGTTGATTCTTTTAGAACAGATGGAGACGTTTATCCTGAGTCTTTGTGCGAAATGTCTTCAGCGGATGGTCACATTAATAATTCATGTGTTGGTGAATCTGGCAAGGATGTAAATCTTTCCTTTAAGAATGTCATTCATGATGATTCAGGAGAAATTGATACATTTCTTATGATTGACAAGGGAAGAGATTCTATTGGACCTATCACATATATCAGAATGTATGATAGAGAATTGCAAGTAGCAGTTGGTCAAGGTGATGATAGAACGTGGAACTATTTTGATGTCGAACATGTTCCATCTTCATGGATTAGAGTTCTTGGCCAAGAAGAAGGTTATTTTAGAGTTATTAACTGGCAGTAAATTGTTATAACAACAATCACTTTGTGCCACGTTACCAATTTAATTTTAATAGTTATTGGTAACGTGGCACAGATTATTAAACCATCGACTGTAGCGATAGCCTTACTAAAAACCAGGGATGAATTAAGCGGATTGCTTCAACTTATTCGTTCTTGGAGAATGAAAGGAATCAATGGATCTGGTGTTGTTCCTATAGCAATTTTACCTTTAGAAGCAAAACTTGAAAAATCTATTAAAGACATAGAGGCTATGATAAAGATCGCAGCGCAAGTTTAATTTTTTTTGCTAATATTTAAATTTATTGTATTGAGAGGTTAAAGAATATGTCAGCATCATCAGAAACTTTGTTAGTTCAAATTATCGAACTTGAGAAGAAGATTTTAGAGTCTAAATCTCGAGGTGAAAATTCAGTTGAATTAGAAGAAACATTGTCATCACTTAAAGGTAGATTTACTTCAATGAATGAAGCCTTGAATAAATCTCAAGGTTTATTGAAAGGATGATAATGCAAAAAGTAGACTTATATCAACCGATGGTTCACGTTCGTGTAGGATCACCACCGTTGTTTATTAATGTTGGTGTCAACAAAAGTGGAGCAGAAACCACGGGTGGTCCTGTAGAAAACGTTATTCGCCTCGAAACGTATGTTCTTCTTTCGGCACTTCCAGATGAACTGCGAGAGAGGGTAAAAACAGCTATACAAGCTCTAATTTCTTCGATGTGATCGTCATGATTCAAATTCTTCGCTTAGGTTCAACAGGAAATGATGTAGAAAGATGGCAAAACTTTTTGCGTGGTCAATCTGTCAATAGTTCCATCATAGCGAACGGTAATTTTGACGTTCAAACAGAATTAGAGACAAAGTCATTTCAATCTAAAAAAGGACTTGTACCTGATGGTGTAGTTGGTCCAAAAACCGTATCTGTTGCTTTACAATATGGGTATCCTTTGATGGACGATCCAACATCAAGCACGGACGGCCCTAATTGGCCGCCTAGACCATTAGTCAATTCTTTATCATCAATAGATAGAGAAAAACTTTTTGGAAAATTTTCTTATGTAGCTTCTCCTACACAATCAAATCCAGAAGGGATCACGATAACTGGAGACTGGATTAAAAACAACATTACAAATGTTAAAATTCCTCAACTAAATGGAATTGCAGGATCTCCAAAATCATGCATTATTACAATTCATAAATCTATTTCTCAACAATTTGTTGATCTTTTTAATGCATGGGATAATGCTGGATTATCTTATCTTCTTATGACTTGGGGAGGATCATGGTCTCCAAGATTTATAAGAGGTTCTAGAACAGTATTGTCGAATCATGCATGGGCAACTGCTTTTGATATTAACGTTCAATGGAATCAATTAGGAATACAACCGGCGCTAAGAGGAGCAATCGGTTCAGTAAGAGAATTAGTAGATATTGCATATAATCATGGTTTTTATTGGGGCGGATGGTTTCAACGAAGACCTGACGGAATGCATTTTGAAGCGTGCAAAATACTTTGAAGGTCATTATTTTTTCAATGTTGATAGTTAATCATTGAAATGGCAATAATCAACAGAGATATTTCTAGGACTAGGAAAGCCTATTCATACTATAGGCCTAGACCGATATATCGAGCTCTAGCTACAGAGGAAGAAATGAACAACGTTAATAACGCTATGAAAGAAGTAGTATTAATAAAAAACATTGTTAATTCTATTAACTCTAATTCAGATGCCATTGTCTGGAATGAAATTCCTTCTGGTACAGTTGACGGTTCAAATTTAACGTTTATTCTTCAATACACTCCTGAGTTGAATGGTAAGGTGCTAATTTTCATCAACGGAGTTTTGCAGGAACGTCATGATTCTTCCGCAGACTACAACCTAGTAGGTAAGACAATAACATTTTCTTCTCCTCCTCGTAGGGATTCGAAGATACTTGTTACCTATGCAAAGGCGGTTTAATTAATCATTCAAATAGCTTTTGGTTTTCTTCCTCTTTTTTTTGAAGAATTTTCTTTAGCTGTTTCTGAAGATTGTTTTGCTTTTCTTTTACGTTCAGCTATGTCAATAGCTGCTTGACCTATCTTTGTGTGAGGATTTTTATCTGGTCTAACTCTTTGAGGTTCTTTTTCTTTGATTTCTTTAGTTTCTTTTTTTGGTTCTTCTTTTTCTGCATTTTTTACTGCAGATTCATGATTCTTCTTTAAAGACGTTAGTTTTTCAATGTCTTGCTTCAAGAATGCAGTCTCACCTTGTTTAGAAAAGAATAATCTTTCAGCATCTAAAGGTATGCTTTTTATAAATGATAGAATTGCGTTTAAAACGTTTTCTAAAAATGAAGAAATTTCTTTTGACATTTTTCCTTGTGCGGTCAATTCTTTTAATTCATTCTTTTGTTGTTTTAGGTATTTTTCTACCTTTTCTATAGATTCTTTTGACCCCAAGACGTATCCGTCTAACCTTTTTAAATTTTCTGACAAAGTGCTTAATTGTGAAGTTTTTGCTTCAACCATTTCTGAAATAACTTGAATTCTTGATGCCAATGTTTTTAGATCAAAAGATTTTTCTTCGTTCATGAAATCCTCTAAAGTATTAATAAATTATTTACAAGATACTTTTAGTAAAAAAATAAAAAAAGGCCGGAAGTTTCCTTCCGGCCCCTGATCTGTTAGTCTAGATCTGCGACTGTATTAGTTTCCTAATATCAGGCTGCTGCGTTGTGGATTGCGACGAAGATTCTATCTTCAGCAACTGTAGCTACCTTGAGTTGAAGCTGTGTTGTTGAAGAAATTATATAGTCGTCACCGTATGAAAGGCGAACGCCGTTGAGGTACACATCCATTGCAACCTTCTTGATGGCATCGCTAGCGACTGCACCGGCACGGAGCGTACCGACTGAAGAGAATGCGATGTTTGTGTCAGCTGCAACAACTCCTGGCAAGAATGAATCTTGCTTGAAGTTACCACCTGAAGCTGCAGAGATGATTGCATCAACGATTGACACACCCGCTCCGAATTGTGCTTCAAATTGTGCTTGGTCGCCGTCATCAGCTAATTTGAAGGATTCGTCTCCACGTGCAACGAGCATGAGATCAACTCCTGCTGCTGATTTGAGTTCCATCTTTCCTTCGCTGATTCCAACATGAGCAAGTTCTGTTCCTTCCACGCTGCCGTAGTAAGATCCAGACATCCAAGCCTTAACGAGGGCTGCTCCGGCAAGATCGGCTGGAGAATCACCAGCTACGTTGTGAGCAACTTGTGCGAAGATAATTTCTCCTGCTCCGCCGTCTTGTCCAACCACAAGGTCGTAAGAAGAACCAGCACCCTTGCTAAGGACGATACCGGAATCGACTGATCCGTTAGATCCTGTTGCGAGATAGATGAATGCATCCTTGACCTTCATGTTATCGGTCTCGATATACGTGAATGAACCTTGAACAAGAAGATCGCCTTGAACTTCCGCATTTCCCGTCACGACTAGCGAACTGAGCGTAGAAGCACCAGCGTTTAGAGTGCTTGAAAGCGTAGTAGCACCAGCGACACCCAACGTGCCTCCGACGGATGCGTTACCTGATGCACCGAGGGTTGTTGTCGAGATGCCACCGTTGTGAGTCGTTGCACCAGTGAACGAAGAAGCACCTACGACGCTGAGCGTTGAACTCAGTGTAGTTGCTCCTGCGACGCCGAGCATACCGCCGATACCGGTGTTACCGGTTCCGTCTTGGACAACAAACTTGTCTGTGTCCATCGTCAATCCACCGTTAAGTACAGCAGCTCCGCTGACTGTCACGCTAGAAAGTGTAGAAGCTCCTGTGACACCGAGTGTGCCTCCGACGGATGCGTTACCTGATGCACCGAGGGTTGTTGTCGAGATGCCACCGTTGTGAGTCGTTGCACCAGTGAACGAAGAAGCACCTACGACGCTGAGCGTTGAACTCAGTGTAGTTGCTC
>Ga0194132_10009292_pt1 | contig 13630 bp, 8 predicted proteins | sample TA2KigOf80mmetaG_FD_148612 | JGI IMG/M metagenome (GOLD analysis project Ga0194132, IMG submission 148612) | Freshwater microbial communities from Lake Tanganyika, Tanzania - TA2015054 Kigoma Offshore 80m | ecosystem: Environmental > Aquatic > Freshwater > Lake | place: Tanzania: Lake Tanganyika... | reverse complement strand
TCGCTGAGCCGGTGTTGGAGACAGTGGGGAAGTCGTTACGCCATTCGTGCAGGTCGGAACTTACCCGACAAGGAATTTCGCTACCTTAGGACCGTTATAGTTACGGCCGCCGTTTACCGGGGCTTCGATTCAAGGCTTGCACCTCTCCTCTTAACCTTCCGGCACCGGGCAGGCGTCAGACCCTATACGTCGTCATCGAGACTTCGCAGAGCCCTGTGTTTTTAGTAAACAGTCGCCACCCCCTGGCTTGTGCCCCCCCAAAACGGTTGCCCGCCTTGGGGGCCCTCTTCTTCCGAAGTTACGAGGGCAATTTGCCGAGTTCCTTCAACATCGTTCTCTCAAGCGCCTCGGTATTCTCAACCAGTCCACCTGTGTCGGTTTGGGGTACGGTCTATGCCGGGGTTATTTCCTGGAACCTCCAGGCCGCCAGGGCAATCCGATAAGCCCTGACAACGTTCGAGGTCCGTCACACCCGGCTGGCCCTGGAATATTAACCAGGTTCCCATCGACTACGCCTCTCGGCCTCGCCTTAGGGACCGGCTCACCCTCAGCGGATTAACCGTGCTGAGGAACCCTTGGACTTTCGGCGGGAGAGTTTCTCGCTCTCCTTGTCGCTACTCATGTCAGCATTCGCACTTCCGATATCTCCAGCGCGCCTCGCGACGCGCCTTCACAGACTTACGGAACGCTCCGCTACCACGTCATCTTGCGATGACATCCGCAGCTTCGGTGCATGGCTTGAGCCCCGTTACATTTTCGGCGCGGGACGGCTTAACTAGACCAGTGAGCTGTTACGCTTTCTTTAAAGGATGGCTGCTTCTAAGCCAACCTCCTGGCTGTCTTGGCCTTCCAACATCCTTTACCACTTAGCCATGACTTGGGGACCTTAGCTGGCGGTCTGGGATCTTTCCCTCTCGTCCCGGGACCTTAGCACCCCGGGGCTGCCTGCCGTGTAGCGCTCATCGGTATTCGGAGTTCGGTTAGGTTTGGTAGATCTGTAGGATCCCCTAGCCCATCCGGTGCTCTACCCCCGATGGCGTTCGCACGACGCTCTACCTAAATAGATTTCGCGGAGAACCAGCTATTTCCGAGTTTGATTGGCCTTTCACCCCTAGCCACAAGTCATCCCCGTCTTTTTCAACAGACGTGGGTTCGGTCCTCCAGTGGGTGTTACCCCACCTTCAACCTGCTCATGGCTAGATCACTCGGGTTCGGGTCTAATCCTACGAACTGAACGCCCTATTCAGACTCGCTTTCGCTGCGCCTACACCTACCGGTTTAAGCTTGCTCGTAAGATTAAGTCGCTGACCCATTATACAAAAGGTACGCCGTCAGGAGCCGAAGCTCCCTCCGACTGCTTGTAGGCATTCGGTTTCAGGTCTATTTCATTCCCCTCTCGGGGTGCTTTTCACCTTTCCCTCACGGTACTTGTTCACTATCGGTCATCGAGGAGTACTTAGGCTTGGAGGGGGGTCCCCCCATCTTCAGACAGGATTGCACGTGTCCCGCCTTACTCAAGGACGCATGTTCTTTCTACCCGTACGGGGCTATCACCCACTCAGGCCCGTCTTTCCAAACGGTTCCGGTTCTTAAACATACGCCACTGGCCTGGTCCGCCTTCGCTCGCCACTACTGACGGAGTCTCGGTTTGATGTCCTTTCCACCAGGTACTTTGATGTTTCAGTTCCCTGGGTTTGCTCCCCGCACCTATGGATTCGGTGCGGGATGACGCAATAAGCGCCGGGTTGCCCCATTCGGATATCTCCGGATCAAAGGTTGCTCTCACCTCCCCGGAGCTTTTCGCAGAGTGCCACGTCCTTCATCGCCTCTCGATGCCAAGGCATCCACCAAATGCCCTTCTCATGCTTGAGAGCCTCAATCCTTGCGCACGGGTTTGACCCGTCCGCCCGGATTATCGGCTTGCTCGCTCGCCGCGCGCACACTTTTCGATCGTTGCCGATCGTGAAGATGTACCTCGCGGCGACCGCGTTTGTGCCAGCGTCTTCGAGATTCGGGGTTTGCATTGCGCGGCCGAAGCCGTGCTCCGCAAACGCCAAAGTTTCTCGAAGACTCTTCTTCCCCCGACAGAACGATTTGCATCGCCCCACCGGAGGCCAGTTGACCTATTCACCTGTCCAAGAACCCTAATAAGCTAACGAATACCCGCATCCGCTTGGCCAAACGATCCACGCAATTGGTGGCCACGAAATTGGTGGAGCCAGACGGAGTCGAACCGACGACCTCCTGCTTGCAAAGCAGGCGCTCTCCCAACTGAGCTATGGCCCCCCGAGAGACGCTCAGTAACCGTTTCTTCCCGGCCCGGGAAAACGTGGTGGGCCAGGGAAGATTTGAACTTCCGACCTCACGCTTATCAAGCGCGCGCTCTAACCAACTGAGCTACTGGCCCGGAATCGGGTCGGCTCAATCTCGATCATCATACGGTCAGGAAGGGATGCGAAGGCGGCGACCCCGCGATACACGCGAGACGCCCGCTTGGTTTTGGACCCGGGTGCGAACACCCGGGTTTCTCTGAAAGGAGGTGATCCAGCCGCAGGTTCCCCTACGGCTACCTTGTTACGACTTCACCCCAGTCGCTGACCTTACCGTGGCCGGCTGCGTCCTTGCGGTTCGCGCACCGTCTTAAGGTAAAGCCAACTCCCATGGTGTGACGGGCGGTGTGTACAAGGCCCGGGAACGTATTCACCGCGGCGTGCTGATCCGCGATTACTAGCGATTCCGACTTCATGCACTCGAGTTGCAGAGTGCAATCCGAACTGAGACGGCTTTTGGAGATTGGCTCACCCTTGCGGGATTGCCGCCCACTGTCACCGCCATTGTAGCACGTGTGTAGCCCAGCCCGTAAGGGCCATGAGGACTTGACGTCATCCCCACCTTCCTCCGGCTTGTCACCGGCAGTTCCTTCAGAGTGCCCGGCCCTACCCGATGGCAACTGAAGGCGAGGGTTGCGCTCGTTGCGGGACTTAACCCAACATCTCACGACACGAGCTGACGACAGCCATGCAGCACCTGTGTGGACGCCAACTAAATGAAGAACCGTGTCTCCACGGCTCAAACGTCCCATGTCAAGGGCTGGTAAGGTTCTGCGCGTTGCTTCGAATTGAACCACATGCTCCACCGCTTGTGCGGGCCCCCGTCAATTCCTTTGAGTTTTAACCTTGCGGCCGTACTCCCCAGGCGGAGTGCTTAACGCGTTAGCTCCGACACCGAGAGGTAAACCTCCCGACATCCAGCACTCATCGTTTACGGCGTGGACTACCAGGGTATCTAATCCTGTTTGCTCCCCACGCTTTCGCACTTCAGCGTCAGTATCGGACCAGGTAGCCGCCTTCGCCACCGGTGTTCTTCCCAATATCTACGAATTTCACCTCTACACTGGGAATTCCACTACCCTCTTCCGAACTCGAGCGCATCAGTCTCAAAGGCAATTCCTGGGTTGAGCCCAGGCCTTTCACCCCTGACTTAATACGCCGCCTACGCGCGCTTTACGCCCAGTAATTCCGAACAACGCTAGCCCCCTTCGTATTACCGCGGCTGCTGGCACGAAGTTAGCCGGGGCTTCTTCTCCCACTACCGTCATCATCGTCGTGGGCGAAAGAGCTTTACAACCCTAAGGCCTTCATCACTCACGCGGCATTGCTGGATCAGGGTTTCCCCCATTGTCCAATATTCCCTACTGCTGCCTCCCGTAGGAGTCTGGGCCGTGTCTCAGTCCCAGTGTGACTGGTCGTCCTCTCAGACCAGTTACCGATCGTCGCCTTGGTGAGCCGTTACCTCACCAACTAGCTAATCGGACGCGGGCCCCTCCAACGGCGATAAATCTTTCCCCGTAAGGGCGTATGCGGTATTAGCCGAAGTTTCCCTCGGTTGTTCCCCACCGCTGGGCAGGTTCCCACGTGTTACTCACCCGTCCGCCACTCCCGTATTGCTACGGGCGTTCGACTTGCATGTATTAGGCATGCCGCCAGCGTTCGTTCTGAGCCAGGATCAAACTCTCAAGTTGACTTCCGAATGCCGATCCGCCGCGGTTCGCGAACGAACCGATTTGGACCGCACCGGATGACAAGAGCTTCATCCCGCACATCTCAAGCGATTTGCTTCAGATGCGCGATAACGAAAGCTCCATGGGCGCTCGATTGCCCGCGAAGCCGCCGCCCGCGCATCCCTTCCTGTTTCACTTATCCAAGAACACGTCCGGACCCGAACCCTAAGGTCCCGGCCCAGAAAAACCCGCGAAGGGAAGGAAAACCGGGGATTTCCTTGCCTTCGCGGGAGCGCGGCTTATAGGGCCGGCCAAAGGGCCTGTCAAACCTATTCGTTAAGCCGCGCTCCAAATTTCGGCGAGGACGCCGCAACCGGCGGCCCCGGCCCCAACAGGGCCGAAACAGCGGCTAAACACCTCTCCGATTCGGATCGTCCGTCGCAGGTTAAGCGACGCACTGAGGTGAATTATAGGCAGCGAATCGGCCAAAAACAACTCCCCCTCCCTCCACTTATCCCCGGAAATCAGGCCGGATTCGGGGGTAACCCCGGACCCTTGGCACTCCATAAATAGGGCCTGTCTCTGGCGCCCCTTACCAGGGATAGGGTAGTTTTCTTCGTATCCGCCGTCCGTCACGCTCCGGTCCCGCAACCGATGTTCAAATCCCCTCTCGCCCGCTCCGCCGTGGTCGCCGCGTTCGCGGCCATCCTCGCCGGCGGTTGCGAGCAGACCTCGGGAATCGCCCCCACCACCGTCCCCGTCCTGAGCGACGTCAGCAGCGCGCCGGCGCTGCCCCAATTCAACGACGTGTTCGTGCCGGCCGGCGCCAAGCTCTATGTCGAACGGACCATCGTGCTGGGCGAAAACCCGTGGTACGGACAGCTCGCCCTCGGAACCTCGAACGACCCGCCGGCTCTGTTCGATCAGTACCGGCGCGACATGGTCGGGCTTGGCTGGCAGGAAGTGACCTCGATCCGCGCCCAGGTCAGCACGCTCACCTTCATGCGCGAGGACCGCGTCGCCACAGTGCAGATTCAGGCCTCGCGTCTGCGCGGATCGGAAATCACCATCACCGTCAGCCCGCGCGGATCGGGCGCCGCGCCCGGCGGACCAAGCGGCGGAGCGGCGCGCGGCCCATCCGTTCGTCCCGCGCCCGTTCAACGCCAATAAATTTCCGATTTAGCCTTCGGCCGCGGGTTCGCAGTACTGGCGGCGCTGCTTGAGTTGGCGGCATATGTCGGCGGCCGCGTCCTTGCTCGCGAGCGGGCCCGCCTTCAGGCGATAGTACGTACCCTTGCCCGCGCCGAGATTGACCTCGACGATATCCGACTGAAGTTTGCCGAGGATCGCCTGGTGCGCCTTTTGAATTTGCTGCCAGCCCCTTTCGGCCTGCTGGCGCGAACGATAGGACGCGAGATGCACGGCGGCCGAACCCTTGGCCATGGCCGCACCCTTTGCGGCCGGCGCCGCCGCGACCGGCGCCGCGGGTGCCGCCGGTTTTTCCTCCACCATCGGCGGCGGCTCGGGCGCGGGCGGGGTCATGGCCACTTCGATCGCCTTGCGCTCGCGCATGTATTCCTCGCCGCTGACGAGGCCCCCGTCGCGCAGATATTCGATCCGGCGCACGGCGTCGGCGGCCGCCATCATCTCGGTCGGCGGCGCCGCCGGATTGGCGACCACCACCGGCGCGGCCGGCAGCAGCGCGTCCAGGATCATGGCCCGTTCGGAGGCGTGCTGGGCAACCGTCAGCGCGCGCATCTCCAGCGCGCGGCCGATCGCCTTCAGCCGTCCGACGATCTGGTCGGTCGCAGGCACCGGCCGCTCCAGCCCCGCCGATGGCGGCGGTGAAGTCAGCGGCAGCAGCTCACCGATGTTAGCTTGGCGCCGGGCGTTGTATTCCTCGGCCGTGACCAGACCCTGCTCGCGCAGCGTCCGCAACGTGGCAAACGCGACACGATATGATTGTCGGTGCCGGTGAAGCGCGGCCCGATCGGCGACGATCGCTGCGCCGCTTCGGCGACGCCCGGTCCGAGCGGTCGCATTTGCGCGACCGGCGGTCCACCCGGCGGCGCAGCCGTGCGGCCGAGCATCAGGCTTGCGCTCGGCGAGCCGCCGACGCCGGCCGCGGGCGGTTCGGCGGCTAAAGCGGCGGTCGAAGGACGCCCTTCGATCTGGGCCAGACCGGCGTTGGCGAGATCGGAAATCGGCTTCGGCGATTCGGACAACGAGACGAGCCGATCGGAATCGCGCGGTCGGAGCGCGAGAACGGACTCGTACATTTCGCGCGCCTTGGTGGTCTGGCCGGTCTGCTGATACAGCATGCCCGCGCCGAGCAGCGCGTGCGGATCTTTCGGATTGATCTTCAGCGCCTTCTAGAAATAGTTGTCGGCGGCGACGTGGTTGCCCTTGGCCAGTTCGGCCAGGCCGAGTTCGGCGAGATCGTTCTCGCCGCTCGTCTGCAACGGGCTCATGGACCAGAAAGAGGGGCTGAACAGGCTGCCTTCCTGCGAGCCGCCGCACCCCGCGAGCGCCAGCGCCCCCGCAAGCGCCAACGGCAATGCTACCGCGCCCGCCTTCCTCGCCTGCGTATCCTGTCGGATCATCGCCACCCTTCGCCGGAACCGCCGCAAGCCCGGCGGAAACACGCCACCATGCTAACCGAAAAGCCGCGAATCGCCAACTTTTCAAGGCAAACGGGCGCTGCGGCGCTCGCGCGCGAAGGCGAACCGATTCGCCCGCGGCGACAAGCCGATTCGCGGCTCAACGAAACTCGGGAATCGCGTGGCCGTGGTCCAACGGACCGTGACCGTGCCCCAGGCCCGGCGCCCGTTCGATCGCCTTGTAGACGTACCGGCGCGCGCGGATCACCGCCTGGCGGAGGCTCATCCCCTGGGCGATGCCGGTCGCGACCGCGGACGCCAGCGTGCAGCCGGTGCCGTGGGTGTGCGGGGTTTCGATGCGCGGGCTGCGGAACACTTCGAAAATCTTGTCGTCGTGCAAAAGGAAATCGGCCACGGTTTCGCCTTCCAGGTGCCCGCCGGTCATCAGGATCGCCTTCGGCCCCAGCGTCGCGATCATGCGCGCGGCGTGGGCGGCGTCGTTCTCGTCGCGAATCGTCATGCCGGTGAGCGCCTCGGCTTCCGGCACGTTCGGGGTGACGACGGTGGCGAGCGGCACGATGGTGTGACGCATGGCGACCGTCGCCTCGGGCGCCAGCAGCGCATGCCCGCCCTTCGCCACCATCACCGGATCGACCACCACCGGCACATCCAGCGCGTAGTCGCGCAACGCGCCCGCCACCGCCGCGATGGTGTCCGCGCGGTGCAGCATCCCGGTCTTGACGCAATCGGCGCCGATGTCGGTCAGCACCAAGCGCATCTGCTCGGCGACGAAATCGGCGGGCACGTCGTGGATGCCGAACACGCCGGTGGTGTTCTGGGCGGTGAGTGCGGTGATCGCGGTCATGGCGTAACCGCCGAGCGCGGTCACGGTCTTGATGTCGGCTTGGATGCCGGCGCCGCCGCCGGAATCGGAACCGGCGACGATCAGAACCCGCCCCTTCATGGCCTTTCTTTCATCGCGGCGCGCCGGCGCGGGCGCCGGCCGCTTCGAGCGCGCCGACGATCTCCTCGACCACGGCGGCGACCACGGATTCCTCGTCGCCTTCGGCCATGACCCGGATCACCGGTTCGGTGCCCGAAGGGCGGATCAGCAGCCTCCCCTTGCCCGCAAGCCGGTCTTCGCCCGCGGCGATGGCGGTCTTGACCCGCGCGTCGGCGAGCGGCGCCGCGCCGTTGACCCGCGCGTTGCGCAGAACCTGCGGCAGCGGCGCGAATACCCGGCACACCTCGCTGGTCGGCCGGTTTGCTTCGACCAGCACGGCGAGAACCTGCAACGCGGCGATCAGCCCGTCGCCGGTAGTGCCGTAATCGCCGAGAATGATGTGGCCCGACTGTTCGCCGCCGACGTTGTAGCCGCGCGCGCGCATGTGCTCGACCACATAGCGGTCGCCAACCGAGGTGCGGGCGAGCGCGAGGCCGAGGCCGGCGAGATGCCGCTCCAATCCGAGGTTGGACATTACGGTCGCCACCAGGCCGCCGCCGCGCAGTTGCCCGCGCCGGTGCCAGTCGGCGGCGATCAAGGCCATCACCTGATCGCCGTCGACGATCGCCCCCTTTTCGTCGGCGATGATCACCCGGTCGGCGTCGCCGTCGAGGGCGAGGCCGAAATGGGCGCCGTGGGCGACCACTTGCTCGCGCATGTATTCGGTCGCGGTCGAGCCGCACTTGCGGTTGATGTTGAACCCGTCCGGCGCGATGGCGAGCGGGACAGTGTCGGCACCCAGTTCCCACAGCACCTCGGGCGCGACCTTGTAGGCGGCGCCGTTGGCGCAATCGACCACGATCTTGAGGCCGTCGAGGCGCAGGCCCCTGGGGAACGTCTGCTTGACGAATTCGGTATAGCGCCCCTGCGCGTCGTCGAGGCGCTTGGCGCGCCCGAGTTCCGCCGCCGGGGCCAGATCGGCCGACAGGTCCGAGGCGACGTCGCGTTCGATCGCCGCTTCCATGTCGTCGGACAGCTTGTAGCCGTCCGGGCCGAACAGCTTGATGCCGTTGTCCTGATAGGGATTGTGCGACGCCGACAGCATGACGCCAAGGTCGGCGCGCAACGAACGCGTCAGCATCGCCACCGCCGGGGTCGGCATCGGTCCGACCAGGATCACGTCCATCCCCATCGAGATGAACCCGGCGGTCAGCGCGGGTTCGAGCAGATAGCCCGAAAGCCGCGTGTCCTTGCCGATCACCACCCGGTGGCGGTGATTGCCGCGGCGAAACCGTTTGGCCGCCGCCTGGCCGACGTGGAGCGCGGTTTCGGCGGTCATCGGCTCGGCGTTGGCCTGGCCGCGGATGCCGTCGGTGCCGAAAAGCTTGCGGGCCATGGTTAGGGATCGACTCCCGGCTATCGTTTACAACAGACGCCGCGCCCGCGCCTCACTTTTCTTGAGCGTTAACCTTGAAAAACGGCGCCCCACACCGCCAGCGCCTGGCGGGTTTCGGCCAAGTCGTGGACGCGGAGAATGTCGGCGCCGCGCGCGACGCCGGCCAGGGCGGCGGCGAGCGAGCCGGCGAGGCGCCCCTTGGGCGGCTCGTGCCGGCTCAACTTGGCAATGAAGCTCTTGCGCGAAACGCCGAGCACCACCGGATGGCCGAGCGCCTTCACGCGATCCAGGTTGGCGATCAGCCGGGCGTTGTGGGCGACCGTCTTGCCGAAGCCGATGCCCGGATCGACCGCGATGCGCGCGCGCGCAATGCCGGCCCGAACGCAAGCCTCGATCCGGGCGCGCAGGTAGTCCGCGACTTCCCCCACCACGTCGTCGTAGCGCGGATCGTCCTGCATGGTGCGCGGATCGCCCTTCATGTGCATCAGGATCACGTGCGCGCCGCTTCGCGCCGCCGCTTCGAGTGCGCCCGGCTCGGAGAGCGCCGCCACGTCGTTGATGATGCGGGCGCCGGCCTCGACCGCCTCCGTCATCACCGCCGCGTGGCGCGTGTCGGCGGATACCAGCGCACCTTCGGCGGCGAGCGCGTGGATCACCGGCACGATCCGGGCGGCTTCTTCCCTCGGCTCGACCGGCCGGGCGCCGGGGCGGGTCGATTCGCCGCCGACGTCGATCATGTCCGCCCCGGCCGCGATCAACTCGCGCCCGCGCGCGATCGCGAGGTCCGTGTCGACGGTTTCGCCGCCGTCGGAAAAGCTGTCGGGCGTGACGTTGACGACACCCATCACCCTCGGCCGGTCGAGGGCGAGACCGGCGAACGCGCGCGGTGCGTCGGGCGGGCTCAGGGTTCGGTTTGGGGTTCGGGGCCGATCGGACGGCGCGTCGGTCCCTTGCCCCCGGTCGAGGGCACGGACGCTTTCCGTCCCGAGCCGCGATCGGCGGCGGGCGGCGGTTCCTCGGGGCGAACGACGGGCTCGCCGCGCAGAACCGCCTGGACTTCCTCGCCCGAGAGGGATTCGTGCTCGAGGAGCGCCTCGGCGAGGGTGTCGAGGTCCTTACGGCGCTCGTTCAATATCTTGCGCGCCTTGGTTTCGGCCTCGTCGATCAGGCGGCGCACCTCGTCGTCGATGATCTTGGCGGTCGCGTCCGACACGTTCTTGCGCTGCACGACCGAATGGCCGAGAAAGATTTCTTCCTCGTCTGAGGCGTAACGCAGCCGCCCCAGCTTGTCGCTGAAGCCGAACTCGGTCACCATCCGCCGCGCGATCGCCGTCGCCTGCTGGATGTCGTTGGACGCGCCGGTGGTGATGTTTTCCGGGCCGAACACCAGTTCCTCGGCGATGCGCCCGCCGAACATGATGGCGAGGCGCGATTCGAGTTGCAGCTTGGACAGGCTATACTGGTCGCGCTCCGGCAGCGACATGGTGACGCCGAGCGCGCGCCCGCGCGGAATGATGGTAACCTTGTGCAGCGGGTCGGTCTTGGGAAGGTTGAGCGTGACCAGCGCGTGACCGGCCTCGTGGAAGGCGGTCAACTTCTTCTCCTCGTCGGTCATGACCATGGAGCGCCGCTCGGCGCCCATCAGGACCTTGTCCTTGGCCGCTTCCATCTCGTCCATGGTCACGACCCGGCGGCCGCGCCGGGCGGCGAGCAGGGCGGCCTCGTTGACCAGGTTGGCGAGGTCGGCGCCGGAAAAGCCGGGCGTGCCGCGCGCGATGACCTTGGGGTCCATGTCGGGCGCGGTCGGCACTTTGCGCAGGTGCACCTTGAGGATCTTTTCGCGCCCGAGAATGTCCGGGTTGGGCACCACCACCTGGCGGTCGAAGCGGCCCGGACGAAGCAGCGCGGGGTCGAGCACGTCGGGACGGTTGGTGGCCGCGATCAAGATCACGCCTTCGTTGGACTCGAAGCCGTCCATCTCGACCAGCAGCTGGTTGAGAGTCTGTTCGCGTTCGTCGTTGCCGCCGCCGAGGCCGGCGCCGCGATGGCGGCCGACCGCGTCGATTTCGTCGATGAAGATGATGCAGGGCGCGTTCTTCTTGCCCTGCTCGAACATGTCGCGCACGCGGCTGGCGCCGACGCCGACGAACATCTCGACGAAGTCGGAGCCGGAAATGGTGAAGAACGGCACGTTGGCCTCGCCCGCGATCGCGCGCGCGAGCAAAGTCTTGCCGGTGCCCGGCGGGCCGACCAGGAGGACGCCCTTCGGAATCTTGCCGCCGAGCCGCTGGAACTTGTGCGGGTCGCGCAGGAATTCCACCACTTCCTCCAGTTCCTGCTTGGCTTCGTCGATGCCGGCGACGTCGTTGAACGTGACCCGGCCGGTCTTTTCGGTGAGCAGCCGGGCGCGCGACTTGCCGAAACCCATGGCCTTGCCGCCGCCCGCCTGCATCTGGCGCATGAAGAAGATCCAGACGCCGATCAACAGCAGCATCGGGAACCAGGACATCAGCAGGCCCCACAGCGAGGGCGGCTCCTCGGACGCCGGCATCGCGCTGATGCGCACGCCCTGCTTGTGCAGGCGCTGGACCAGGCCGGGGTCGTGGGGCGCGTAGGTGGCGAAGCTGCGCCCGTCGCGGTAATGGCCGCTGATGGTGTTACCCTGGATGACGACGTCGCGCACCTCGTTCGATTCGACCGAAGCGAGGAAGTCGGAGAACGCGACCGGGGTGTGCGGCCCGCGCGTGTAGGACGATCCGCCCTGGAAAAGGTTGAACAGCGCGAAGAGGAGAAGCGCGATGACCACCCAAAGGGCGAGGTTACGGCCGAAGTTCACGAAACGTATGTCCTTTCTAAGGTCCTTTTCCGGGGAGCGGCGGCCGCCCCGGTGATACCCGAGTTCATCGATTACTTATTTATTATCGTCCACCGCTCAGGCAACCGGCGCAACAAAAAAACCGGGGTCGGCGAGCGGCCGGCGAGGCCGGAAAACGGCCTCCGCCGCGATTAACCACGCCGGCGCGTCCGGTCGGGTGTAGCCGAGGTGCGGGATCCGCGCCACGCCCCGGGCGTCCCGCAACGCGGGCAGCGCGACATGAACCGGACGCGGAATAGGGCTATCGCGCAAGGAAGGATCGAGGCGCACCGCTTCGCGCCAACCGTCTTCGCCGAGCGGCGCAAGGGTCAAGGGCGAAACCGCCGGAACCGATACATCGAACCGCCCGTCCCAACCGCGTCGAAGGGAGTTTGTCGCGGGCTCGGGCGCCGGCAACCCCCGCGCCTCGCGCCGGATCAGCAATTCGCAATCCCCGGAAACCGCGCGCACCTCGACCACGCAACCCGCGAGCGCGGCGATATTGCCGGGCCGCCGCGCGTGGTCGGCGAGTGCGGCAAGAACCCGCCGTACCTTGTCGAACGCGGGCGGATGCGCCCGGCCGCCGACAGCGGCGAGGGTTCGGGCAACCGCGCGGGTTCCGATTTCGACCGGCGCGGCAAGCAATTCGTCGACAGATAACGTCGCGTATCCGGCGGGCCGCAGCGCGACGGCGCGGGCGAGCAACGCGGCGGTCGCCGCCTCGAGCGCAACGCGGGCTTCGGCAAAACGATTGGCGGCCTCGGCCAAGGTCGCGGCCGTGATCCCTGCCCTTGACAGGCCGGACATGCCGGCGCGCACGCGGACGCGGGCGAAGCGCGGATCGCGATTGGACGGGTCCTCGATCCAGTCCTGGCCGAGAGCGACGAGATAATCTTCGATTTGGGCGCGCGAAACCCCGAGCAACGGGCGCAACATCCGCGCCGCCGGTCCTTCGACCACGGCCGACATGCCGGCAAGCCCGTCGGGCCCGCTCCCGCCCGCGAGCCGCAACAATAATGTCTCCGCCTGATCGTCGCGCTGATGGGCGAGCAGGAGATGCAGCACGCCCGCGCCCCGACACCAATCGCCGAGCAGGGCGTGGCGGGCGGCGCGGGCGCGGGCCTGAATGGCCGTGACCGGTTTCGCGCCGGTCCATTCCAGCACCCGGTGCCCGATACCGCGCGCCGCGAGCCAGTCGTCGACTTGCGCCGCTTCCGCGCGCGAGCCGGGCCGCAAGCCGTGATCGACGGTGAGCGCGGTCACGCGGCCGCCGTGTTCGCGGGCCCAGCGGTCGGCGAGCAGCGCCAGCGCGAGACTGTCGGCGCCGCCCGACACCGCGACCGCAAGATGCGGGTTCGCCTCGAACGGAGCAAACCCAGCCATCGCCCGATGGAAGGCGCCCTCGATCGCGCGAAGGTCGGTCATGGCACGATCACTTGCGAAACTTTATTTGCAGGAGAGGCGCTTGCGTTCCCGCTCGAGGGTGGTCTTGATCGCCGCCGGCGCGTCGGGGAACTTCTTGCGCAACTCGCCGAAGGTGATGCACGCCTGCTGGCCGCGGTCGAGGGTGGCCAGCGACATGCCGAGCTTCAAGAGCGTGTCCGGCGCCTTCTGGCCCTTGGGGTCGAGCTTGTAGTTCTCGGCGAACACCTCGGCCGCCTTGAGATGGTTGCCGCGCACGTAATAGGTCTCGCCCAGCCAATAGCGCGCGTTCCCGGCCAACGGATCGTCGGGATGGTTCTTGATGAATTCGGCGAGCGCGAGTTCCGCCTGATCGAAGTTGGCCTGCCGAAGAAGTCCGAAGGCATGGGCGTACTGGTCCTTGGCCGGGCCCGGC
>Ga0194132_10009290_pt1 | contig 13634 bp, 10 predicted proteins | sample TA2KigOf80mmetaG_FD_148612 | JGI IMG/M metagenome (GOLD analysis project Ga0194132, IMG submission 148612) | Freshwater microbial communities from Lake Tanganyika, Tanzania - TA2015054 Kigoma Offshore 80m | ecosystem: Environmental > Aquatic > Freshwater > Lake | place: Tanzania: Lake... | reverse complement strand
GCGGCCGGGTCCGTCAGCGCCAGGTACCGCACCTGGTCGTCGTCGCCGACGAGGCAGATGCGGTTGTCCGGTGCGGCCAGGACGAGGGCGAGCCGCAGCTGTGTCCGGTCGACGTCCTGGACCTCGTCGACCAGCAGGTTCGCGCACGCTGCACGCCACCGGGCGAGGAGCTCGGGTCGCCGTTCCAGGAGCCGCAGTGCCCGCGCAACGAGGTCGTCGAAGTCCAGGCCGCCTGAGGTAACCACGGCGGCCTCGTAGTCCACGAACAGCCGGGTGTCCGGATCCGCATGGGCGTCCTCCGGGAGCGCGTCGGCCTCCAGCCCGCGATCCAGCTTCGCGCGCGAGATGGCGTCGTCGAGGCGCCGCAGCTCGGACGCCGGGACATCGGGCCGGAGTCGCCGCAGCAGCCTCAGGCGGTCGACGAGTGGCTCGACGGGCTCCCCGGCGCTGCGCAGGATCTCCCGCCCGAGCGCATGGAACGTCCGCACCCGAACCGCGCCCGGAGGGGTCCCGAGCGGGGCGAGCGCGGCCCCGAGCCGGCCGGCGAGCTCGTCGGCGGCGCGCCGGTTGAAGGTCACGGCGCAGATCGAGGCCGGGTCTGCGCCCGACGCGACCAGCCACGCGATCCGCGCGACGAGCGTGGTGGTCTTGCCCGAACCGGCGGGCGCCACGCACAGGACGGGTCCGGGCGGCGCCGTCGCGGCCGCGCGCTGGTCCGGAGCCAGGCGTGCGAGGCGGGCGGCCACGTCCGGGTGGAGGTCCATCGCGAGAGCGTCTCAGGGGCCGCGTATCCGCCACGTATCTCGATCGGGGTGACGCCCGGATCCCTCGATTCCACCGGGATGTCCCACCCTCGTGCGATGGCATCGGCTGAATCGGGGCATCGCTTCGGACAAGCCGCGAGCGACCCGGCCATGACGGGTTCCGGTACGACCCCATCGCACCTCCGGCCGCGATCGGTGCGCCCCTTCGACGATCAGGGGTCCCGTGGGCCGCATCTGCCGATCTGGTCGCACCGCCCCCGCGGAAAGCCGCGCCGGCCTCCCTGCCGGCAACGGGCGAGAACGCGCCCCGACCTACACTCCGACCCGTGACGCCCGCCCTCCAGGCCACGCTCTTGAACCTGCCCGACCGCCCCGGCGTCTACCTGATGAAGGACGACCGGGGACAGGTCCTGTACGTCGGCAAGGCCCAGAGCCTGCGCAGCCGTGTCCGGAGCTACTGGCAGAAGCAGGTCGGCGCGCCGCTGGAAGGTCACCGGATCCGCTCCGTCGTCGATCGCATCGTCGAGGTGGACTACACGATCGTCGACTCGGTCAGTGAGGCGTTGCTGCTCGAGAACACGCTGATCAAACGCTACAAGCCGCGCTTCAACGTCCGGCTCAAGGACGACAAGAGCTACCCCTACATCAAGATCACGCTTGCCGACGACTTCCCGCGCGTCGAGCGGACCCGCAAGCTGGTCAAGGACGGCAGCCGCTACTTCGGCCCCTACGCGTCGGCGTCCAGCGTGGACGAATCGACGAACCTGATTCGGCGGCTGTTCCCGTTCCGGACCTGCACGATCGAGATCCGCGAAGGGGAGCGGGCCCTCCAGCGGCCGTGCCTGCTGTACCACATCAAGCGCTGCCAGGCGCCGTGCATCGAGGCCATCGACGCCGCGACGTACCGCGAGGACATCGCCCAGATCGAGGCGTTCCTGGACGGCCGGCAGGAGACCGTGGTCCAGGGACTCGAGGGCCAGATGACCGAGGCCGCCGAACGCCTCGAGTTCGAGCGAGCGGCCGGCCTGCGCGACAAGATCCGCGCCATCGAGCGGACGATGGAAGCCCAAAAGATGGCGGCGTTCGCGAGGACGGAGCTCGACCTCATCGGCTTTGCCCGCGAGGACAACCAGGCGGCCGTGCAGCTGTTCGCGGTGCGCCACGGCAAACTCATCGGCCGCGACGTCTACCTGCTCGACGCGCTTCGTGAGGCGAGCGACGAGGAGGTCCTCGCCAGCTTCGTCGGCCAGTTCTACGGTCGCGCGACATCCGTGCCCCCCGAAGTGAACGTCCCGGTTCCGTTGCCGAACGTCGCGGAGCTGGAGGCGTTCCTCGCGACGCGACGGGGGACGCGCGTGCGCATCGCCGTCCCGCGTCGGGGCGAGAAGCGCGAGCTGATGGCCCTCGCGACCCGCAACGCCGGCGAGTCGCTGGCCCGCGAGCATGCTCGCTGGCTTGCCGATCACGGACGGACGCAGGAGGCCCTCGCCGAGCTGGCGGCCGCGCTCGGAATCCCGGAGGCCCCGGGCCGCATCGAGTGCTACGACATCAGCAACTTCGGGGGCTCCCAGTCGGTCGGAAGCATGGTCGTGTTCGAGGAGGGCAGGCCCCGGACAGGGGAGTACCGCCGCTTCCGGATCAAGTCGGTCCAGGGGCCTAACGACTACGCGAGCCACCAGGAGGTGCTGCGCCGCCGCTTCCATCGAGCACGGACGGGCCAGGAGGGGAGCGAAGAGGAGCTGCGCTGGCGCCTCCCGGATCTCGTCATCATCGACGGCGGACGCGGCCAGGTTTCAGCGGCGGTCGAAACCCTGGCCGAGCTGGGGCTCGCAGACCTGCCCCTGGCGGGCCTGGCGAAAGAGCGCGAAGAGCTGTTCCTGCCCGACCGCCAGGAGCCCGTGCTGCTGGCGCCGACGTCGCCAGCGCTCTACCTCGTCCAGAGGCTCCGCGACGAGGCGCACCGCTTTGCGATCGCGTACCACCGCGACCTGCGGTCGAAGGCGGCGGTCCGCTCCGCCTTTGACGTGTTGCCGGGCGTCGGACCCAAGCGCAGGCGGGCGCTGCTGCGCGTGTTCGGATCCGCCAAGCGCGTCCGGGAGGCGCCTGTCGAACAGATCGCGGCGGTGCCCGGCATCGGCCCGGCGCTGGCGGCGCGCATCAAGGCGACACTCAACGCCTGAGGCCCGGGCGGATGGCGTCGCGGCCCGCTCGCTCGGTGACTCCGCTATCATCCCGCCTCGATGCGTCGCGCTTCCCCCTACATCATTGCCATCATCGGCGTGCTCGCGCTCGTGGTGAACTTCTGGCCGGGCCTCCGAATCCCGGCCGTCGGTGACCCGGCCGGCGGCACGCGCCTCGTCGAGACCAAGCTCGGGCTGGACCTGCAGGGCGGGTTCCGGGTCGAGTACCAGGCGCTGGCAAAGGATGGCCGGACGCCCGGGCCGGGCGACCTCTCAACGATCCGCGACATCATCGAGCGCCGCGTGAACTCGACCGGCGTTGCCGAACCGATCGTCCAGACCCAGGGCAGCGACCGCATCGTGGTCGAGCTGCCGGGCGTGTCGGACCCGGAGGCGATCCGGCGCCTGGTGGGCCAGACCGGTCGCCTCGACTTCGTTCCGCTGCCGGTGGCCACGTATGGCACGTCGTCCGCGCCGGGCCCGCAGTCGGCCATCGAAGGTCAGCCGCTGCCCACCCAGGAGCTGCCGCTCTTCAGCGGCGACCAGGTGGAGAGCGCCAACCCGTCGACCGACGCGAACGGCCAGCGCGCAGTGGGCTTCACCCTCCGCGGTGAGGGTGCCCGCCTGTTCGCGGACTACACGACCAACCACGTCAACGAGTTCTTTGCCATCGTTCTGGACGGGATCGTCGTGTCCGCGCCGCGCATCGAGAGCCCGATCACAACCGGCACCGGCATCATCACCGGCGGCGGCATTGGTGGCTTCCCTGCGCGCGAGATGAACAGCCTCGTGACGATCCTGCGCTATGGCTCGCTCCCGTTCCCGGTCCAGGAGCTGAGCAACGAGCAGGTCAGCGCGACCCTGGGCGCGGAGTTCCTTTCGCAGAGCCTGCTGGCGGCGCTGATCGGCATCGGGCTGGTGCTCGCGTTCATGATCATCCACTACCGCCTGCCCGGTGCGATTGCCGGCGTCGCGCTCATCTATTACACGCTGGTGGTCATGGCCATCTTCCGGTTGATCCCGGTGACCCTCACCCTGGCCGGCATCGCCGGCTTCGTGCTCTCGGTCGGCATGGCCGTGGACGCGAACATCCTGATCTTCGAGCGGACCAAGGAGGAGCTGCGCCTCGGCAAGTCGCTCACCTCGGCCATTGAGGCCGGGTTCAGCCGCGCGTGGAACTCGATCCTGGACTCGAACGTGGCCAGCCTGATCACCGCAGGCATCCTCTACTGGTTCGGCTCGTCCACGATCCGGGGCTTCGCGTTGGTGCTGATCATCGGCGTCCTGGTGTCGATGTTCACCGCGATCATCCTGACCCGCACGATTCTCCGGTTCGTGGTCCGCGAAGACTGGGCACGCAGGCTGTCGCTGTACGGCGTGAACGAAGCGGAGATCGTGGCGCGCCCGACCGGGCGGCCGGTTCGGAGCGGGGCGGCCGGGCGTGTCTGACATCGTCGGGCGCCGACGCTGGTTCTATCTCCTCTCGGCAGCTCTCACGATCCCCGGCCTTCTGTTCACCTTCCTGACACCGCTCACCAACGGCCAGGCCGGCCTCAAGTTCTCCATTGATTACACCGGCGGCACGCGCTGGGAGATCCGCTTCGAGGATCCGGAGGTGACGCCCGAGGACGTGAAGGCAGTGCTGGCCGCGGAGGGCCTCCCTGACTCGATCGTCAGTCGAGCATCGAACGGCTTCCTCGATATCCGGACCAAGCCGATCAACCTCGCGACGCCGCCTCCGACGCCGACGCCGGTCCCAACGCTGGTTCCGTCGGTCGCACCGTCGGCTCCGGGCTCCATCACCCCGAGCGGTTCGATCTCCCCGTCGGGGTCGGCCGCCGGCTCCGCGTCGCCCGTGCCGTCTGGTGCGCCGGGCGCTTCCGAATCGGCGGCTCCATCCCCGTCCGAGTCGTTGGATACCGGCGGGTTCAGCGAGATCCCGACCACCGGCAAGCTGGGCGAGATCGCAGCCGCACTCCAGAGTCAACTTGGCGGGATCGCCGAGCAGCGGGTGCTGACCACGATCGGGCCCGTCGTGAGCAACGACCTGATCAACCAGGCCTTCCTGCTGATCATCGTGGGCGCGCTCGGCATCCTGCTCTGGATCACGTTCCGGTTCCACGACGTCAAGTTCGGCACCACAGCGATCGTCGCGCTGCTGCACGACGTGCTCGTGGTCATCGGCCTGTTCGCGATCCTCGGGACGTTCCTCGGGATCGAGATCGACGCGCTGTTCGTCACGGCGATGCTGACGGTCATCGGCTTCAGCGTCCACGACACGATCGTCGTCTTCGACCGGATCCGCGAGAACAAGGCCCGGCATGCGGGGGAGCCGTTCGACCGGATCGTCAACCACTCGATCATGCAGACGGTCGGTCGTTCGATCAACACGAGCTTCACGGTCGTCATCACCCTGCTCGCCCTGTTTCTCTTCGGCGGGTCGGCGATCCGAACCTTCGTCCTTGCGCTCCTGGTGGGGATCATTTCGGGCACGTACTCGTCGATCTTCAACGCGGCCCCGATCCTCGTGAGCTGGCAGGAGTGGGAAGAGCGGCGCAAGGCGCGTCAGGCGCGGTCCGCAGCCCGCGTCGCGCGAACGCGTAGGGACCCTGGCGACCAGCCGGACGCGTGGCCGAATCCGTCGCGGTGAAGCCCGCGTGAAGCGCGATCTGGCATCCTGAGCCCGTGGTCGAGCCCCGTTTTCACTGGCAGTTCCCGCGGGCGCTCCCCATCGACCCCGAATTTCTCGTTGTCGCTGACCGCCACGGCCTGCGGCCGCGCTTGACGGAGCTCCTGTGGGGTCGTGGCCTGGGCTCAGCCGACCTGGGCGGCTACGTGGACGGCCCCGCTCTAGCCGGCCTGGTGGATCCCGCGCTGCTGCCGGACGCGGCCGCGTTCCGTGCCCGGGTTGCACGGGCCCGCGCCTCGGAGGAGCGGATCCTCGTCTTCGGGGACTTCGACGCTGACGGGCTGACCGGCCTGGCGATCCTCGTGCGAGCGCTTCGCAGGCTTGGCCTGGACGTCGTCCCCTACGTTCCCGATCGCGTGGCGGAGGGCCATGGCCTCTCCGCGGCGGCGATTGAGACCGCGATCGCGGCCGGCGCCACCCTCATCGTGACGGTGGACACCGGCACGAGCAGCCGGGCTGAGGTGGAGGCTGCGGGGCGGCGCGGAATCGACGTGCTCATCACCGACCATCACCGGATCCCGCCGGTGCTGCCCCCGGCGCTCGCGATCGTCAATCCGCAGCGCGCCGACAGCGCGTACCCGCACCGACAGCTCTCCGGTGCGGGCGTCGCATTCAAGCTGGCCCATCTGCTGCTGCGTGATTTCGAGGACGATGAGGCCGGCGCCCTGGCGATGGCGGATCTCGCGACGATCGGGACGGTGGCGGATCTCGCCCCAATGGTCGGCGAGAACCGATCGATTGCGAGGCTGGGTCTCGGGCAGTTGCGTGCGGGCACGCACGCCGGGCTCCGGGCGCTGCTGGCGCGGAGCGCCATCAATCAGGCGCGGGTCGATCTCGAGTCGGTCGCGTTCGCGATTGCGCCACGGCTCAATGCGGCCGGGCGGCTCGGCGACGCGCGACTGGCCCTTGACCTGCTCCTTGCAGATGACAGCGAGGTCGCCGCGGGGATCGCCGACGCTCTCGACGCCGTCAACGTGACCCGCCGTCAGGTGACGCGCGACGCGGTCGCCGATGCCGAATCGGCGATCGATATCGCGACCGCGGAAGCCGCCGTCGCGGGCGGCGGAATCGGCCCCGCGTCGCCACCGGCCGTCGTGGTCCGCGGTCCGTGGCCCGTGGGCATCGTGGGGCTCATCGCGTCACGCCTCAGCGAGCGTCGCGCTCGGCCGGCGGTCGTCGGCGCACAGCTGGACGGCTTCGTCCGAGCGTCGTGCCGCAGCGGCCCCGGCTTCGATCTCGGCGCGGCGCTCGAGGCGTGCGCCGACCTGCTGGAACGCCACGGGGGACACGCGGGCGCTGCCGGGTTCGAGATCGCCGACGGGGCATGGGACGCCTTCGTGGTGCGCTTCCAGTCCCTGGCTGCCGCCGCCACGCCGCAGGATCCGCGCCCCACCCTCGCGCTGGACCTGGCGATTGCCGGCCCGGAGCTGGACTATGCCCTGCTGCGCGACCTCGCCAGCCTCGAGCCGACGGGCCCCGGAAACCCGCCGCCATTGGTCGCCGTCCTCGACCTGACCGTGACGCGCATTCGCGCTGCAAACGGCGGCCATGCGCAGTTGACGCTCCGCCGCCGCCTGGACGTGATCGACGCGATCGCCTTCGAACGGGCGGACCTCCTCGAAACCGTGCGCGAAGGCGACGTACTCGACGTGGTCGCGCGCCTGACCAGCCGAACCTTCGGCGGGTACGAGTCGATGCAGCTCGAGATCCGGGACGTGGCGTCCGCGGGAACGGTTCGGCCGGTTGCCGCGGGACCACCTGCCGATGCGCTGGTCGGAGCGCAGGCATGACGCGCCGCGCCGCCGCGCGGCCCATCCCCAGTTCTCGAGGCCAGACCGCGCGAGGCGGAACCGTGCGCGGCGGGACCAGTCTCGCCGCGCCGGGGCTGTCTGCGGCTCTGCTGGTGATGGTCGCCCTGCTGACGGTCGCCCTGTTCACGGGTCGCATCCCGATCGTGTCGTCAGGCATTCCGTTCGGGCCCGGCACTGACCCCGGCGTGGCCGCCCCCGGGGATGCGGGGGACCCCGGCGACGACCCGGAGCGCACTGCCGCGCCGTCGAACGTCGTGGTTGTGCGGCCCGATCCGCGCGCCGAGGTCCCGGGCTCGATCGTCTTCGCCAAACAGGGCAACATCTGGGTGCAGACCGGCGACGAGTCGCGCCAGGTCACCGACGGGGGCCGTGACTCCATGCCCTCGTGGTCGCCGGACGGTCAGTGGATCTACTTCATCGAGACGGTGCCCGATCGCGGCCTCTTCCCCTCGGGCGGCGCGGCGCGCCACTACACGCTGGCCTACCCGGTGGTGACCAGGGTGCGACCCGACGGGGCAGGGCGCGAGGTGGTGCTGAGCGGGCTCTACAACTCGGGCCCGAACAACGCGTGGAAGTGGTTCTTCTGGCTGCGCCAGCCGGTGATCTCGCCGGACGGCAAGACGATGGCGGTCCTGAGTGACGCGCCGCAGCCGGGTCGGATGGACGTGGTCCTCCAGTTCTACGACCTGGAGACCGGAAAGCTGACACGTCTCAACGTCCCCGAGGAGCCTCCGTTGGGCCACCAGGACGCGGCGTGGCGGCCGGACGGCAAGCTGCTGGCCTTCGTTCGAAACGGTCGGGACGGCGCGCGCGGCATCCCCAGGATCTACCTCTACAACCCGGTCTCGAAGCGGACCGCGCCCTTGACGGGCGGCGGCTATTCGAGCCCCGCCTGGTCGCCAGACGGGAAGTTCCTTGCCGCCACGCGTACGACCAACCTCGGAACCGATGTCGTCATCCTCAACGGCTCCACCGGCGCCGAGGTGATGCGGCTCACCACTGACGGCCGCTCATGGGGACCCGCCTGGTCCCCCAAGGGGGATGCGATCGCCTTCCTCCACCTGAGTTTCCAGATCGTCGACCTGCGGCTGGTTCAACTCGAGGGTCGCGGCCCGAGCTTCCGGGCCGGCGATGTGCTGGACCTGACCGAGTACTCCGGTCTCGACGGCGCGTCGAAGCCTGGCTGGTTCGTGCCGGGTGCCCGGCTCACCGCACCGTCGGCGGCGCCCAGCACGGAGGCATCGGCGGGGAACGGATGAACGCCTACCTCGAGCGCATCGCGGCCCGGACGCTGGCTACCGGAGGAGCGCTGTGCCTCGGCCTCGATCCCGAGCCCTCGGCGCTGCCTCCCGGGTTCAGCCCGGACGTGCGTGGGATCGAAGCGTTCGCGCGCCTCGTCGTCGACGCTGCCGGCCCGTCGGCCGTCGCGGTCAAGGCGAATCTCGCCTTCTTCGAGGCATTCGGCGCCGATGGCATCCGCGCCCTCGACCGGATCCGCGCGGCCATCCCGCCGGACCTGCCGTTGATCGCCGATGCGAAGCGCGGCGACATCGGGTCCACCGCGGAACGCCAGGCGGCCGCGATCGTGGACGCGCTCGGGGTCGACGCGGTCACGCTCAACCCGTACCTCGGGCCGGATGCGGTGGAGCCGTTCCTCGCCCGGACCGGCGTCTTCATCTACGTCCTGTGCCGCACCTCGAACCCGAGCGCCGAGGTCCTCCAGGACGTACTCGTGGAGGCGGAGCCCCGGGCGGGCCATCCCCGCGAGCTGTTCCACCAGCGCGTCGCCAGGGTGGCGGCGGCGTGGGCCCCGGCCGAGCGCCTCGGTTTCGTCGTCGGCGCGACCGCGCCGGTGCAGCTGGAGGCGGTGCGTGCCGCCGTGCCGGATCGGGCCTTCCTGATCCCCGGCATCGGCGCCCAGGGCGGCGATGTCCGTGCTGCAATGGCGGCCGGTCCGGCGCGAGGCGGCAGCGTGGGAGCGCGCCACGGCGGGGGGCTGCTCGTCAACGTGTCGAGGGGCATTTCGGGCGCCTGGAAGGGCACGTCGGGTGACCCTATTGGGGATCCCGCGGCCGCCATCCGGGCGGGGGCCGCTGAATGGGCGATGAGAACTGCTGTGCTAATGTAGGTCGGCGCGCAACGGAGGAATCTCGCGCAGCCGCCGGGTTCAACTGAGATGGTGCCCGGTCAGAAGGAGCACAGATCGCGATGCCTACTCCCGGCCCGCTCGAGCTTGTCATCATCCTCGTCATCGCACTGGTCATCCTCGGCCCCGGCAAGCTTCCGGACGTCGGTGCCTCGCTCGGCAAGAGCATCCGCGAGTTCCGCAAGGCGTCTTCGGACGTCCAGGATGCCGTTCGCGTGGACACCTCACCGGTGCCGGCTGCGACACAGGCGCAGGCAGCGCCACCGGCCACGACCAGCACGATCGAGCCCGGCGCTGAGGCCAAGCCGTAGGCGCGCCTGCCCTGACCCCACATGGCAGACGCTGACGCACTGCGCGAGGGCGCGCTTCCGGGTCGCCTGCCCACGGAGACCGCCGCTCCGGGTCTGCCTGCGCCGTTGACTCCGGCTCCGGCCGCGACTCCGGAAGAGAAGGTGATGACCCTCGTCGATCACCTCACCGAGCTGCGGCGGCGGATCTTCATCATCATCGCCGCCATCGTGGCCGGCAGCGCCGTCGGCTTCTACTTCGGCCCCCAGCTGGTCTCGCTGCTGAAGCAGCCCCTTCGCCTCAAGGACGACCGCCCGCTCAACTTCCTCGCGCCCGGCGAAGCGTTCTTCATCTACGTGAAGCTGGCGTTGATCGTCGGGATCATCATCGCGATGCCCCTCATCCTGTTCCAGGTCTGGCGGTTCGTCTCGCCGGGCCTGACCCCACAGGAGCGCCGCGTCGCGCGGCCATGGGTACCGGTCGCGGTGTTGTTCTTCGGCGTGGGAATCGCGGTCGCGTGGACTGTCCTGCCGTTCGCGATCAACTTTCTCGTCAGCTTCGAATCGGCGGATCTCCAGTACCTGCCCACCGCCGACGCCTATTTCGGTTTCGTGGGCACGATGTTCCTCGCCTTCGGGCTGACGATGGAATTCCCGATCGTCCTCGTGCTCCTTTCGAAGGTCGGGATCCTGAGCGCCGATCGCCTGCGCTCGTCGCGGCGCATCGTGATCCTCGGGATTGCGATCTTTGCGGCGGTCGTGACCCCGGGCGGCGACCTCGTGAGCCCGGCGATCCTCGGCGGGGTCATGTATCTGCTCTACGAGCTCTCGATCGTGCTGGTGAGGGCAGGAGGACGCTGACGCCCGAGGCGACGAGCCGCACAATCTCGGCCGGTGGCCCCGGGACGTTGGGCCACCGTGAGCCGGCGATGCCCGGCGACGATCGCGATGCGCCCCCGCACGATCAGAACGTGGTGGTGGTGACCGGCCTGTCCGGAGGCGGAAAGACGGCCGCCACGAAGCTGTTCGAGGACCTGGGTTACACCTGCGTCGACAACCTGCCGGGCGAGATGCTGCCGCAGTTCGCGGCGCTCATCTCGAGCGATCCGGAGCGGTTCGCGCGCGTCGCGGTGGTGCTCGACGTCCGCACCGGGGACGTTCAGCTGGCGCTCTCGGCCATGCGCGTCGCGCTCGAAGGTCGGGGCATCCGACCCCAGGTCTTCTTCCTGGAGGCCCGCGACGAGGTCCTGATTCGGCGCTTCTCGGAGACGCGCCACCGCCACCCGCTGGGCGACCAGCGCGGCATCGCCTCGTCAATCGCTGCCGAGCGGCGCATCCTGGAGCCGGTTCGCGCTGCGGCGGACGTCGTCGTCGACACGTCCGACCTGTCACTGCGCGAACTGCGCGAGCGGATCTTCAGCGGTCTCGCCAGCCAGCCGGAACCCGACCAGCTTGCGCTGCAGCTGATCAGCTTCGGGTTCAAGTTCGGCGTACCGCTTGAAGCCGACCTGGTCTTCGATGTGCGGTTCATGCAGAACCCCTACTACGTTCCGGAGCTGCGCCAGCACTCGGGGCTTACCGACCAGGTGCGCGCCTTCGTCCTCGAGCAGTCGCCCGCCCGCACCTTCCTCGACTTCATCGCGGAGTTCCTCGAGTTCGCCATCCCGGCCTACGTCGCGGAGTGCAAGACGCGCCTGACCATCGCGATCGGCTGCACCGGCGGCTACCACCGGTCCATCGTGATCGCCGAGGAACTGGCGACCTGGCTTCGGGACCGGAGCTTCGGCCCGGTGGCGGTGTTCCACCGCGAGCTGGAACGGACGTGAGATCGGCTCGATGAACCTTCGGCGCTGGCTGACCCCGGGGATCGGCGTGAAGCGCTGGCTCCTGGTCGTGTTCGTGGGGGAGCTGGGCCTGGCGCTCGCGGGCGCGTTCGTGCTGCGTCAGATCTACCCCGAGATCAACCCGACGGGCCCTGCGGAAACCGCGCTCTGGCTGGTCACCCTGCAGTTCCTGCCCGGCCCGTTGCGGGCGGTGATCTTCGCCGCGGGCGGCGTCTTCCTCTTCGGCTACGGCTCATACCGGCTCATCCGCGCCCTAACGGTCCCGTACCGCGATGGGGAGCGGGGGCAGCCACTGGTCGAGGTCATCTACCAGAAGCGGTTCCTCGCACGCGGGCCGAGGATCGTCGCCATCGGCGGCGGGACCGGCCTCTCGACGTTGCTGCGCGGTCTCAAGGAGACGACGAGCAACCTCACGGCCATCGTCACCGTGGCCGACGACGGCGGCTCGTCTGGCATCCTGCGCGAGCAACTGGGGGTGCCGGCCGTCGGCGACATCCGCAACTGCATCGTTGCCCTCGCCGACGCCGAGCCGCTCATGGGCCGCCTGCTCCAATACCGGTTCCCGGGCGACCCATCCGAGAGTCTCGGCGGGCACGCCGTCGGCAATCTGCTCCTCGCGGCGATGACGGCCGTTGAGGACGGCGACTTCGAGGAGGCCGTGCGGCAGGTGAGCCGCGTCCTCGCCGTGCGGGGCCAGGTGGTCCCCGTGTCGGGAACGGCGCTGACGCTGCACGCCGAAACGGCTGACGGAACCCAGATCAACGGCCAGTCCGCGGTCTCGCGCGCCGGCGGGATCCGCCGGCTCTGGCTGACGCCCGAGGGGGTTGCGCCCTCGGAGGATGCGCTGCGCGCGATCGCGGAGGCCGAGTTGATCGTCCTGGGCCCCGGTAGCCTCTATACGAGCCTGCTCCCGGCACTGCTCCTGCCCGAGATCCGCCACGCGATCGCCGCCTCGGGCGCTCTGCGTGTGTACGTGTGCAACGTGGCGACCCAGCGCGGCGAAACCGAGGGGTTCGACCTGGCCGGACACGTGGAGGCGATCGAACGCCACTCGATGCCGGGTCTGATCGACGTCGTCCTGGCCAACAATCGCTTCGGGGCACGGGTCCCGACTGACTACGCGGCAGAGGCTGTTCGCCTGCGCTGGCCTCCCGCCTCCGCGGGGACCGCGGTGGCGTCGGGCGCAGCACCGGCGGCCGCGACCCCTCGGCTCGTCCTCGACGACATCGTGAATCCCGAGAACGGCCACCACCATGATCCGGCCCGCTTGGCCGCCGCGGTGCTGAGGGTTTTCGAGCGCGAGGGCGCGCGTCGCCGCTCGGCCGTCGCGCGCACTGCTTGAACCACGGGTATCGATGACGCAGGCCGAGCGCGATCTCGTCGCCGCCCTCCGTGCCGAGCTTGCCGCCATCGCCCCGACGCGCAGCTGTGACCGACGCGCGGAAGCTGCAGGCCTCGCCGGACGCGGCCCACGGACGGGGACGGCGCTGGCACGCCTTGCCATCCGTCTCGAGGAGCGCGGGCGATCCGTCGCCGACCCGGTCGCGTTCGACTGGGCGCGCGTTCCCGATCACTGCCGCTGGGCATGGCTGCGGGGCACCTTCCTGTCGCGCGGATCGCTGAGTCTCGCGTCCGGACGCACCCACCTGGAGTTCGTGCTCGACGCCCCTGCCGCTCGTGTGCTGGCCGAGCGTCTCGCGGATGTTGGCCTGCCGACGACGGTCCGGATCCGGCGCGACCGCGGGGTGGTGACCTGGAAGAGCGGCGAGCGGGTGGGCACGTTCCTGCGGGGAGTCGGGGGCGGGTCCGCTCTGCTCGAGCTCGAGGTGCGGCAGGTGGCCCGCTCCATGCGCGGCGACCTCAACCGCATCCTCAACGCCGAATCTGCGAACCTCGCGCGAGCCGTGTCGGCG
>Ga0194132_10009289_pt1 | contig 13635 bp, 12 predicted proteins | sample TA2KigOf80mmetaG_FD_148612 | JGI IMG/M metagenome (GOLD analysis project Ga0194132, IMG submission 148612) | Freshwater microbial communities from Lake Tanganyika, Tanzania - TA2015054 Kigoma Offshore 80m | ecosystem: Environmental > Aquatic > Freshwater > Lake | place: Tanzania: Lake... | reverse complement strand
CCTCAGTGTGCTTTTCTCTCATCGGCGTATCCTTTCCTGCCTGCGCCAACAGGCAGCCTTTCGTTTTTAGATTCGCGAAAGGGTACGCCTACCTATTTCCTATTTCCACACGCTTTGATCATAGCTCGCATGGGGATCATCAAGGCCATTCTTAAGGGGGAGCGCGATCCAGTCAAACTGGCAAAACTACGCGACCCGCGCTGCAAGAACTCCGAGGCCACGGTGGCGCGTGCGCTCGAAGGGCACTATCGCAAAGAGCATCTATTTTCTCTGCAGCAAGCCGTCGAACTGGTTGAGTTCTATCAGAAGCAAATGACTGCCTGTGACGGCCAGATCGAGACTTGTCTGCAACAGTTCGAAGACAAAAGCCCGCAGGCTCCTCTGGCAGCCCGTCGCCGTCACAAACGCCGGCGTGGTGGGGTTGCCTTCGATGCTCGCGATTATCTTTATCGTATGACTGGCGTTGATCTGACCCAAATTGACAGCATCGAAGCGAACACCGCACTGACGGTCATAGGTGAGATAGGACTTGACATGGGTCGTTGGCCCACAGAAAAACACTTCGGCTCATGGCTCGGTGTGGCTCCGGGAAACAAGGTCTCCGGTGGCAAACGTCTCAGTGGCCGTACCCAACCCTCGGCCAATCGAGCGGCTGCGGCTCTACGTATGGCCGCACAGTCGCTCAATCAGAGTCAGTCCGCTCTCGGGGCGTACTTCCGTCGCCTCAAAGCTCGTCTTGGCGCCCCCAAAGCCCTCACGGCGGCCGCTTACAAATTATCTCGGATAATCTACCGCATGCTCAAGCACGGCGCAGGCTACGTCGATCAAGGAGAAGCTGCTTACGAAGAACGTTACCGTGACCGGCTCTTGCGTAGCGTCAAGCGGCGCGCTGCCGAGCTCGGCTTCCAACTCACTGCGATTGATCCAGGTACCCGCGAACCGGCGCTTATCTGAATCTAGCAAGCTGGAGTTACTTGGGAGCTGCGGCTTGGCAATGTCGTGGCATCTTGCAGGAGGAAAACCTGCCCAGGTAGCCGCTAGCCACGGGCCTGGAATTCAGCCTTGCAATGGCCAAACCGAGTCGATGGAGCGCGGAGAAGCGTTACCAGATCGTGAAAGAAGCGCTCAGTCAGAAGGAACCGCTGGGGCAAATAGCACGGCGGCACCAAGTTTCTGAGGGGCTGATCTATCGGTGCGGGATAAGTTCGAAGGCGGCAAAGCGGCGTTAGCGTTCGATAGGCGCAGCGTCAGCCAGGGGGAGCAAATGGCGCTGGAGCGGCAGGTCGAAGAACTGCAGAAGCTGATCGGTGAGCAGACCGTCGAGATCCGTTTTTTAAAACGGCTGTCGAGAAGCTAAGGCCGAGTTGGGCGGAGGTGGAAGCGGCGCGGGTAGCTGAGGGACTCACGGTTAAACAGGCGATGAAGCTTTTGGGATTATCGCGGAGCAGTTACTACCGTCAGGTTCGCGGGATGAAGGACTACCGAGCCCGTGGGCGACAGGCCGTCTCGGCGCATCACAAAGAGAGGCAGCGGCTCAAAGCGCCCGAGAAGATCAACCAGGTCTTATTAGCCGGGTTTTCGTGTTCCGAAATCCTGGGACAGGACAGAACGATGGAGGCGCTTCAATATATTCAAACGCACAAACCTGAAGTAACGGATATCGCAGCAAAGTGGGTCGGCAGGGACCGCGAAACCGTGGGCAGAGAGATTAATGGCTATTGGTCAGCTTATAGCAGCGATGGAACCATGAGTGACGATGTCCTGCGGGAGACAATCAATATTGGCTTACAGCGGGCAAAATTAGAAAAGACCATTCCCATCTCGCAAGTGGCAGATACATCGATACTGAACGAAGTAAAAAGGGAAATGGGGATTCGATAGCGGGATGGTTGGAGTCGCCCATCAGCCGCACTGCTTTGACTGGGTCGATGAAAGCCCTATCATGATGGTATGCGATCAGGCATGATACCGTTCAGGTAAAATGATTCATTGATATGACGTACACTGGGGTCGCCAGAGGGAAAAGTCGCGATGGGAAGAGTCTGCCTCCGGCCGCCATCAACCCCATAACTGTCGCACATACGCGTAACTATTCAGAAGTTTGTCCATCTAGTCAGCAGCGTCCAAAATGACTCCCAGGATTCAGGCGGTTGAAATGGATGACTTCGATGCCAATGAGTTAAAGAGAAGATGCAGGAATATCAGAAAATTTTTCTGAAGTAGCGAGGCTGTTATGGCAACACGTGAATTTTTCCCCGCCGATCAACGCCAGCGCGAGCGCGCGTACTCGCCCGCGGTGAAGATAAGCGGCGGCACAACGCTCTATCTCGCCGGCTATGGCGCGTTTCAGGATGAGACGGGCAAAAGCTTCGCCGGCGATTTCGACGCGCAGGTGCGCCACAGTTTTGCGCGCATCCGCCAGACCCTGGAAAAAGCCGGCGGCAAGCTCGACGACATCGTCACCATGACGGTCTTTATCACCGACATGGCCAACGGCACCCGCTTCACCCAGCTGCGCAAGGAATTTTTTCAGGAAGGCCGCTATCCGGCCAGCGCCCTGATCGGCATCAAAGAACTGGCGCGCCCCGAGATGATGGTGGAGATCCAGGCGATTGCCGTCCTGGATTAGGTTATCGAAACTAAAATGTCGGAGGTGGACTATGGAATCGCCCCTTAAAGTCACCGGCATCGACCACGTGGTTTTCCACGTCAAAGATCTCGCCCGCGCGAGAAAATTCTACGTCGACTTCCTTGGCATGGAAGTCGACCATGAGCGTTCGTGGCAATGTTTTTTGAAATGCGGCGTTCAGGGCGTTGCGCTCTTCGAGGTCAAAGACGATGTCCACGCCGGCAGCGAGGTTAATCACATGGCGCTGCGCCTTTCTTCAGGCGACTACGAGCGCGTCAAAGCGACGCTGGAGAACGCCGGCATCAAAGTCTTCGGCCGCTCCGGCGATCCCCACTGCATCTACTTTCACGATCCGGACGGCCATCAGCTGCAACTCTTAGTACCGAGTGAATGATAGCGTTCTAGCCGGATCACTGAATTTTTATCTTTCGCCGCCGGGCAGTTCAAAGTTCAAAAGTTCAACGCTTTGCCCTGAGGCCATCCAAGGGTGCAACGTCCCCGGCCTTGCGGCCACTTCTCGAAACGTGCCGCCATGACGGATGGCTTTAACGATGGCCGGATTGGTTACAGAAGTTGTTTGGGGCCCTGCCTTCGCTCGATAAAATCCTCAGCCATCTGATATGCCAGCGGCCCATAGAAAAAGTTCGTTACTATCCGTTTGAGAAGGAGCGATGTTGAATCAACTACCAGTCCTGAGATAGTAATTCTCTGAGACCAAGGCGTTTACATAATCCTGTACCCAGAACGCGAGGGCTTTAGCGCGAATGCAGTGCCCTAACTGCGAATATGAAATCGCAGGAGATGCCCGCTTTTGTGCCCAGTGCGGCTCCAGGCTCGACTTAACTTGCCCATCGTGCGCCGCATCGGTCGATCTCGCTCATCGTTTTTGTCAGAGCTGTGGCGCACGTCTGCCCTGGGCTAAAGAAACCCAAACAAACCCTAAGAACATCCCGCAACAAGATGACGACGGCGAACGTCGTCAAGTCACCGTTCTATTCGGTGACCTGACCGGCTTCACCTCGCTGGCCCAGAAATCGGATCCGGAGGCGACTCACGAACTACTCAACAGATACTTTGCAGCGGTCGACGGTGTTATTCGAGCCTACGGCGGCACCATCGACAAGCATATCGGCGACGGCATCATGGCGGTTTTCGGCGCACCTACCGCTCATAGCGACGATCCGGAGCGGGCGATACGCTCGGCCATGGCCATCCATGAGGCTCTCGCCAAGTTCGATCCGCCCCTTATAGCCCATATCGGCATCGCCAGCGGCACGGTGGTGGCGAGCGGCACCGGCAGCGAGACGCATCGCGAGTATACAGTCATCGGCGACTCGGTAAATCTTGCCGCGCGGCTTCAGGACCGCGCCGCCCCAGGCGAGACGCTGATTTCGAAAGCAGTGCATGACATCGCGGCAACCCGTTTTAACTGCACGCCGCTCGGCGCCGTGAAGATCAAGGGACTCTCCGAGCCCGTCTCGATTTGGCAAGTGAATGGCGAAAGCCGGAGCGACGACCTGGCCGATCGCCTGCCGTTCGTCGGCCGCCGCGGAGAGTTGAACCAGTTCGCCGCGATGATCGAGGTTTGCCTATCGGAACGACGTGGTCAGACATTGCTAGTGCGAGGCGAACCAGGGATCGGCAAGACTCGACTGCTCGAAGAATACTACAAACTCGCCTTGAATCGGGGCTGCCATTGGCAACGAGGTTTGGTGCTCGATTTCGGCACGGGCAGAGGCTTGGACGCCATCGCAACGGTGATCCGTGGACTGCTTGGCATTGCGGTCAATGCCGATGTCGCGGCGCAAGCGCTTGCGGTTGCCGACGCGATTGCGCAAAGCATCGTCGATCCCGATCAGCAGGTCTACCTCAATGACCTGTTGGACCTGCCCCAGCCGACCGAACTTCGTTCGCTCTACGACGCCATGGACAATCCCACGCGCAGCGCTGGCAAAGAGCAGCTGATCGGAGATCTTATCGGTAAATTGGCGGCTACGCCGACGGTGATCGCGATCGAGGATATTCACTGGGCCGATGGTTCAACCCTATCATTTCTCGCCCGCATCGCCGCGGCCTGCGCCAGCCATCCGGTACTGCTCGTGATGACATCGCGCATCGAGGGCGATCCCATCGATGCCAACTGGCGCGCCGCGGCCGCCGGCGCCTCGTTGACGACCGTCGATCTCGGACCGCTTCGTCCGGACGAGGCGCTGCGCTTTGCCAGCGACTACTTCAACGCCACGGAACCTTTCGCCAGGAGCTGCGTGCAGCGCGCTGGCGGCAATCCCTTGTTCCTCGAACAGCTTTTGCGCGGCGCCGAGGAGATCAGTGAAAGTGAAATACCCGGCTCGATTCAAAGCATCGTCCTCACGCGCATGGATAATCTCGAGCCCGACGACCGACTGGCGTTGCAGGCCGCCTCAGTCCTCGGTCAGCGATTCTCCACGGCTGAGCTGCGCCATTTGATCGACAAACCGAAGTACGATTGCAGCGGGCTCATGCGCCATTTCCTGGTGCGCCCCGAGGGGCCGGGCTTTCTGTTCACTCACGCTTTAGTGCGAGACGGCGTCTACTCGTCGCTGTTGAAAAGACGCCGCGCCGCGCTGCATCGGCGCGCCGCGGCATGGTTTGCCACGCGCGACCTAGCATTGTGGGCCCAACACTTGGATCGCGCCCAGGATAACGGCGCCGCCGCTGCCTATCTCACCGCAGCCAATGAAGAGGCGCGCTCATACCGGCATGACGCGGCGCTGCGTCTTTCAGAGCGCGGCCTGGAGATCGCCCGTGACCAGGTGCGCCATGAGATCCTATGTTTTCGCGCTGACCTGCTGCGAGGGTTGGGCGAAGTCGATAAATCCATCAGCGCTTTCGAAGAAGCGCTTGCCGAATCTTCCGACGAGCGCCAGCGCACCCGAGCCTGGATCGGCCTGGCCGAAGGGCTCCGTGTCACCGATCGACCCGCCGACGCGCTTGCGGCACTGGAAAAAGCCGAGAGCACCGCGGCCAACGGCCCGCCGCGTATGTTGGCCGAAATTCACCATCTTCGTGGCAATCTGTATTTCCCCTCCGGCCGCTACGATGATTGTCTGGTGCAGCATAAACTCGCCTTGGAATTCGCCCAGTGCGCCGGCTCGCGCGAGTGGCAGTCACGCGCCCTCGGCGGTATGGGCGACGCTTCTTACTTAGCCGGGCGGATGCGCACCGCCTGTGGCTATTTTCGCGACTGCGTGGCGCTTTGCCAGGAACTAGGGCTCGGTCGCATCGAAGTTGCCAATCGCCACATGATCGGTTGGAGCCGGATGTATCTCAACGAAATCAAAGAAGCCTGTGAGGACGGGCTCGCGGCCGCCGAAATGGCCGGCAACGTCGGCCAGAACCGCGCCGAGATGCTCGGTTGCCTAGTGGCGGGCTTCGCGGAGATCGAGCAGTCCAATCTTGCTTCCGCGCGCAGCCTGATTGACAAAGCGCTGGCACTCGCGCGCAGGCTGCGGGCAAACAACTTCGTTGCCGAAGGGCTTTGTTTTCTCGCTAAGATCTCGGCGGCGGAGCGGAACCGCGAGGAAGCTCGGCGGCATATCGATGAGGCGCTAAGCGTGATTCGCGAAGTGGGACCGAAGTTTTTCGGTCCTCTCGTTCTGGCCAATGCGGCACATTTAACCGACGAATCCGGGCAACGATCGGCGCTTTTCAGCGAGGCGGAGAGGGTTCTCCAAAACGGCTGCGTTAGCCACAATTATTTTTGGTTCTATCGCGACGGCATGGAGGCCGCGCTCACATTCCAAGATTGGAATCGGGCTGAGCGGTACGCCGACGCACTCGAAGACTACACTCGCGCCGAACCTCTGCCGTGGTCCAACCTGTTCGTTGCCAGAGCGCGGGCGCTGGTCCGATGCGGTCGCGGCGAACGTGGGGCGGAACTGGCGGAAGAACTCGAGCGGCTCACGCTCGCAATCCGGAGCGCCAACCTGAAAGCACATCTCGCCTTGCTTGAAGACGCGGCAAGTAAATTGGGGCATTGACCATTTCGATGAGCTTGCCAACGAATTCTACGCTGAGCTGCGGCTGTTCATGGAGAACGCTGCGGAAAACCCAGAACACTTCTCGATTCGTGAGCGCGACATCCGGCGAGTAAACCTGGATCGGTTTCCATATCACTTTCTATTTAGAGTTGTTGACGATGTTGTCCGGGTTCTGGTTGTGCGGCACCACCGAAGGCGACCTTCACTCGGAATGAGCCGCCGGTAATTCAGCTCCAGAGAGAGCACGCGAGTGGGGAGCCGCTGCGGGACAACTAGATGGACGAGCTCTTCTGCTGCCCGCAAAGCAACCTCACATGAAAGGAAAGCCTATGAAGAAATAGGGCAATTCTAAGCCATTGTCGCGAAAGCAAAAAGCCGAGCTCGAAGCTTTGGCGGCGTTACCAGACAACCGGATCAACACGGCAGCCTTGCCGGAGCAAAGAGATTTGAGCGGCGCGCGACGCGGGGTGTTTTTTCGCCCCGTAAAAAAGCAACTAACCCTGCGCCTCGATGTTGACCTGATCGACTGGTTTAAAACCCGCGCTCCCAAAGGGGAAGGTTACCAAACCCGGATCAACAGCGCGCTGCGCGAATATGTTTATCGGCGCGCTGGCGCGCGTTAGTTTAACCAGCTGCTGCCGGAATGGAGAACCTAGAGCGCAGTTGATTGTCTGGCGCGATGCGCACCTATGTAATTGGCCGCGCACCGAATAGCGCGAGCCATTTTCGATGATCCTACCTTTTAGGATTTTCCGGGCATCACAGCCCAAACGGCGATCGCCACCGCCAATAGTGTGATGAGCGACGCGACAATATTCAATCGGCGCGGGCTACACCCGCCGCTCATGGCAGCGACGCGCTCTACGGGAACCCCACCCGCGAACCTCATTGGAGATCATCGCTCAAATGCATTGGCAATCTTTGCCAACTCTGGTAATCTTCTTTTGAAATCATGAGGGAACCGAGGAACGGCCATGCCAACACGTAATGTGAATCTGACCAATGAGCTCGACAAGTTCGTTGTCGCGAAAGTCGAGAGCGGCCGTTACGAAAACGCCAGTGAGGTTATTCGCGCCGCGCTGCGGACACTTGAGCGCGAAGAGAAGGAATACGAAACCAAACTTGCGGCGTTACGCACCGCCATCGATGAAGGCGACGCCCGCGGAATTGCTTCAGGCAATCCGTTTGACCGGGTTAGGCGGAAACTCAAGCTTGCTAAGAAGCGGCGCTAAACGGTGGCCGTTTTTCGCCTTTCAAATCGTGCGGAGCGTGACCTGCTGGATATAGCCAACCACACACTCGGCACTTGGGGTGAAGAACAAACACTCCGCTACATCGACGAGCTCGAACAATGCTGTCAGCGCCTCGCTGATAATCCGAATTTAGGTCGCGCCTGCGACCATAATTCGCCCCAAGTTGCGGCGAAAACAAACCCAAAGTTACATTACAGCAATTTTCGAAGCATATGATACGGTGCGGGGAAAATAAAGAAAAACTCCGGAGTTGTTTATGGGTGACGTACTTCGTTTAGGCATGGCGGGGCTCGGGGTGGCGAGCACGCAGATCATGCCGCCGATCGCCAAATTGCCGTTTATTAAAATTACCGCTGCGGCGGACATGCGCGGCGATGCGGTGGCTAAGTTTCGCGAACAGTATAAAGGCGAAGGCTACACCAGCGTCGAGGATCTGTGTGCCAGCCCCAATATCGATGCGGTGTACATTGCCACGCCCAATTCGCTCCATGCCGAGCACGCCATCTGCGCGGCGAAAAATAAGAAGCACATCATCGTCGAAAAGCCGATGGCGATGAACCTTGCCGAGTGCGACGCCATGAACGAAGCGGCGGAGAAATATGGCGTTAAATTGCTTTGCGGCCACACGCACAGTTTCGATCCGCCGATCCGCAAGATGCGCGAGATCGTGAAGGGCGGGGAATTGGGCAAGCTCTGCATGATCAATACCTGGAACTACAACGAGTTCATGTACCGGCCGCGCATGAAGCACGAGCTGGCGATGACCCGCGGTGTGGTGCTGAATCAGGGGCCGCACCACGTTGACGTGGTGCGCTTGATCGGCGGCGGCATGGTGCGCAGCGTGCGCGCCATGACCGGCATCTGGGACAAAGCGCGCGGCTGGGAGGGCAGCTACACTTGTTATTTGGAATTCGAAGACGGCACGCCGGCGACGCTGGTCTACAGCGGCTACGGTTTCTTCGACACGGCGGAGTTGTTCAATTGGGTCGGCGAAGGCGGCCAGCACCGCGCGCCGCAGACCAATTTGAACGTCCGCAGAAAGCTCCGCGAAGTGCGCACGCCGGAAGAGGAAGAACAATTGAAAGAAGGCATGCGCTTCGGCGGCCAGCGCGAAGGCGAGTACAGCCATGTTTGGACCGGCGAGCGCAAGCAGCCGTTTTTCGGTTTCACCATGGTGAGCTGCCAGAAGGGCGATATCCGCCAGACACCCGACGGCTTGAAAATTTACGGCGAAACCGAGCAGCGCGAGATCACGCTGCCGGCCGGCAGCCGCGGCCGCGAAGCGGAGGTCGAAGAATTATACGATGCGGTGGTCAAAGGCCGGCCGGTTTTCCACGGCGGGCGCTGGGGCGCGGCGACGCTGGAAGTCTGTTTGGCGATGTTGGAATCGGCCGAGAAACGAAAAGAAATCACGCTGTCGCATCAGGTGCCGAGCCCGGAGTGAATGTGAAAAACTACGGCAGCAGTTTTTTTGCTGCTAAGAAGTTGTGAATTTCCTGCGCCACTAACGAGTTGCCCTTCTCGTTCCAGTGGATGTCCAGCGGGAAATAAAGTGCCTCGCCGGCTAGGCCTCGCGCTTTCAACGACGGCGTCAAGTCCAAACACAAGAGCTTGCGTGTTTGGCAGTACTGCAATGCCGTGTTTCTGAGGCGATCGATGCGTTCTGCAAACCCCGGGGTGGCTTTCAATTTATCTTTTGCGAGTTCCCAATAGACCTCTTCTTTGGACGGGAAATAGAGAAAAACCAAGGTGGCGCCGATGCGTTCGGCGTCTTTGGCGGCCTGCTCGATCTGCACAGTGATTGCTTCCCACGATGCAGCGAATTCCTCGTCGGGAATGCTGTAGGGATCGCGCAGTCTTCTGTTGACTAGTTTGACGCCGACACCGTGCCACGTGGAGTCTTTGGGCTTGCGACGGAGCGCGCTGCCAAGATTTCGAAATACGTTGTGGCTGACGGAGTAGAATTTTAGAAACCGCTTGATCGAAAACCCGGCGCTCTTGCTGGTGTGAACCCCTTCAAAACGACGTGCGTCTTTAAGATCATTGGTGAAAAGGGCGTAGAAGACAACCTTCGGCCGAAGCGGTGCACCGAACTTCTGAAAAATTTTGGTGTATTGATAGGGCCCGTGTCCGGGCACGCCAAAGTTAAGGATCTCTCGCTGCGTTAGTTCTGCCAGGCGGGCAACCCAAGTCGCGTGCAGTTCGACGCCGGCACCGAAGGTAAACGAGTCGCCAAAGACAGCTCCCCAGACTGGGCCGCCCCGGGTGCCGCCGCGAAAACCGGCATCGGGATAGTCCAAAGGTGTGTGGAAACGAAACCGAAACTCGCTGCCAGGAAACACGAAGTCGCTGGCAGGGTTGATCGTAAAGCCCAACTCGGGATGGTCAATGTACTGGGTACCGCGGCTTATCTCCATTTGTTGAACGACGTCGCGCAGTGGACCGGGCAAACGCTCCTTCGGCAAAAGATAAACGGTGAGGTCGAACGCCGCCATAGCGAGCGTGACGCTCAGCAGGACCAATGCGGTGTTAATTAGGATGTGCTGAAAGGTTTTCTTTGTCTGTGCTTGAGGATTTGCTGCCTGTGGATCGTTGAGGCTAGAAATTGGCTTGTCCTTTCGCTTCATGCGCCTTTGGCGTTGAGCCATGCCTCCAATGCTTGGTTGTATTCCGCCGGCTTCGCCGCTTTCATGCCGTGACCGACGCCTTCCCAAAACTCGCATCGCACCTGCGGCGGTGCAAGCCGTTCGAGATAGCTCATTTCCTCGCGCATGATCGCGCCGCCGACTTTTTGATCGGCGACGAGTATTTTCGTCGGCACCGCAATGCGTTTGAAAAAATCTTCAAAGCCAAACGCCCAGTCGCGGTTGTCGGTGAGCAATCGGGTGAGCGCGTCGGCGGAAAAATGATGATTGCGGTAAACCTCCATGTCCTCGTCGGCCTTGGACATATTTTTCTGCTTGGCTTCGGCGCGAATTTCCGCTTCGGGTTTGTTGCGCCTTGCCAGCGCGTTGGGCAGCGCGGTCATGAACGCATGGATCATTCTCCAATAGACCGGGTCTTCGAGAAAAGCGCGAGAGATAATCGCTGGTGAATCGGCCGCCAGGATCGTGCCGATGTTGCCGCCCCAGGAGTGGCCGACGTAGGCGGGCTTGTTCAAGCTCAAATTCTTGATGAGTTGGCGAATGTCTTCCGCGAAGTCGCGCAGACGATATCCTGTTATCGGCTTGTCCGATTCGCCATGGCCGCGTAGGTCGGGTGCGACGATGTGAAAACGATCTTGAAAATAGTCGGCGACGCCATTCCAGCTCGGCGCAAAACTGGTCCAGCCATGGACGAGCAACAGATCCGGCTTGCCGGCGTTGCCCCATTCTAGATAACGCAATTTGATGCCTTGAACTTCGGTGAATTTGCTTTGCGGATTGGCCACAGACACCTCGCGATCTTGTTCCGTCATTATCGTACCCTTATTCTTGTGTCCAGCCTATTGAGAGCAATTTGTTGGGCTCAAGCGACGGTTGACGCTCTTTGATCGCGGTGATACCGAAACTAGGGAACCCTGTTGTTAGGAGGTAACTGTGAAAAAGTTTTTTTTGTGGATATTGGTGATAGCGCTGTGGGCCGGATCCGTCGCTCAATCCTGGGCGGCCGCGGCGGACGACAAAGTCGCCGACTTTTATCGCGGCAAGACCGTTCGCCTCATCGTTGGCTTTTCCGCCGGCGGCGGTTACGACGCCTATTCGCGTCTGATCGGTCGCCATCTGCACAAACACATCCCCGGCAATCCGAGCATCGTGGTGGATAACATGGCCGGTGCCGGCAGCGTGATTCTCGCCAATCATATGTACAACGCCGCGCCGAAAGACGGTACGGTGATCGGCAACTTCAGCGGGCAAATTATTCTGGAACAGCTTTTCGGCAACCCGGCGGTGCAGTTCGATCTTGCCAAGTTTCGCTTTCTCGGCGTGCCGATTGGCGAGACTTATTTGCTGCTGTCCACCAAAAAGAGCGGGATCACCCGCTTCGACGACCTCATGGGCGCCAAGTCCAAGCAACTGACGATTGGCGGCATTCCTGGATCCACGGTCGAGCAAGGACCGATGCTGCTGCGCGATCTGTTGGGCGCCAACATCAAGGTCGTCAGCGGCTACAAAGGCACGGCCGATGTGCGGCTAGCGATGGAAAGCGGCGAGCTGGACGGCTTTTTCAATAGCTGGGAGTCGACCAAAGTGACCTCGTTGGACAGAGTGAAAAACGGTGAGTGGCACATCCTGGCGCAGGTCGGCGACCATCCGATCGCTGCGCTGCCGGTGAAAAACGTGCCAACCATTCCGCAGATCGCCAAGACCGACGAGCAGCAGCAACTTTTGCGATTCGGTGCCTGGGCGCCCAATCAGTTTGCCAAAGTGTACACGGTTCCCCCGGGGACGCCGGCGGATCGCGCTGCGGCTCTTGAAGCCGCGCTGGCCAAGACTTTTACCGACAAAGAGTTTCTTGCCGACGCCGAAAAAGGCAAGCTCGACATCGACCCGGTGTCGACGGCGCAAGTGCAAAAAATGGTTACGGACTTTTTCGGGTTGCCGGCCGATCTCAAGGCGAAGCTGAAAAAGATTTTGAAACCGTGACATAGCGGCCTCCCTCGACACGCGCTGCGCGCTACCCGGAAAGGTCGGCGGCACCTCCGGCTCCCCGAGTAAGCCCGTGAGGCTGCATCGAGGGGATTCACAGCTTGAACAAAGATCGGCCGTTGCGATAGAAGTTAGCCACGGAGGAATTCTCGATGGGCTTACTTGATGGCAAGGTAGTTGTGGTCACCGGCGGCGGCCACGGCATCGGCAAAGCGTATTGCATGGGGATCGCGCGCGAGGGCGGAACTGCGGTAGCGGCAGACATTGACGAAAAGGCTGCCGACGGTGTCGCCAAGGCGATCAAAGACAAGGGCGGCAAAGCTCTGGCAACCAGAGTCGACGTGGCGAATTCCGCTAGCTGCCAAGAAATGGCCAAGAAAACTCTCGAAGCCTGCGGTCAAATCGACGGCTTGATCAACAACGCGGCGATCTTCATGAGCGTGCCGGCGGAGAAGGGCACGTGGCAAGATATCACCGAAGAAGCCTGGGATCGCATCATGGCGGTGAACGTGAAAGGATTGTGGCTGGCGAGCAAAGCGATCGTGCCGGCTATGCAAAAGCGTAAGCAGGGCAGCGTGGTTAATATTTCCTCGAACATGGCGTTCAACGGCGGTTTGACGATGATGCATTACGTGACATCCAAAGCGGCCGTGGTCGGTTTCAGCCGCGTGCTCGCACGCGAGCTGGGCAATGATAACATTCGCGTCAACACGTTGGCGCCGGGCTCGACCATGAGCGAAGAAAAAGCCACGGACGAAGCGGTGAAAAACTACGAGCGCTCGGCGTCGACGAGAATTCTCAAACGCATCGAAGAGCCGGAAGATTTGGTTGGGACGGCGCTTTATTTGCTTTCCGACTTAAGCAAGTTCGTGACTGGCCAGACGATTCTGGTCAACGGCGGAGCGGTTTTACATTAGAAGCGCTTGACGTCTAGCGTCTAGGGTCTGGTGTTAACGCTAGAATGCAAACGACGAGTGCGGAGCTATGATCAAAGCGTGTGGAAATAGGAAATAGGTAGGCGTACCCTTTCGCGAATCTAAAAACGAAAGGCTGCCTGTTGGCGCAGGCAGGAAAGGATACGCCGATGAGAGAAAAGCACACTGAGG
>Ga0194132_10009288_pt1 | contig 13636 bp, 13 predicted proteins | sample TA2KigOf80mmetaG_FD_148612 | JGI IMG/M metagenome (GOLD analysis project Ga0194132, IMG submission 148612) | Freshwater microbial communities from Lake Tanganyika, Tanzania - TA2015054 Kigoma Offshore 80m | ecosystem: Environmental > Aquatic > Freshwater > Lake | place: Tanzania: Lake... | reverse complement strand
TCAGCCGGAAGGTTGGATCCTGCGAGAGCCGCTCGGCATCGTTGACATCCTCGTAGCCGGCAATCCGGCTGTAGACGGACTGGCGCAGTAGGTCCGCCAGCGGAAGCTGGGTATTCTTGCCGCGCCGTGAGTCAGTCAGGTGTTGGGCAATGAGAGCACCGAAGCCCAGCCGTTCATCCAACTCACGCACCAGGATCAGACCACCATCGGAAGTAACGCGCGATCCCTGGAAGTCGATCTTGAGAAGGCCGTTGAACGAGAGCTGAAAGGGCTGGTTTTGTTTGTCACCCATTGGGTGCTGTCCTCCGCAGGGGTCTTCGCTGCCTTCAAACCCTATCGATATTGATGCGGACGAGCATCCAGGAGATTCGCACGCGCGGCTCAAAACGGAAATGTGGGTTAAGGATTTGAAGACGATTCCGGGCATCATCGGTGAGCTCGGCGAAGGGATCGCGGAAGCGCAGAAGCAGTTGGATGCGAACTACATCCGCTCGCTTGAGCAACTGGGTGTGATCGCCCGGGCGTTTGTAGGCCAGGGCGTGGATCAGGGGAAGGCGCTGGATTTCATGCGGCACCTTGTGGAGACAGCGGCTCCGGCGCGGTATCAGTTCACCGAGACCAGCCTGCATGTGAGACTGGATCTGTCGGAGGCTCGCGACACGGCGGTGAGCGGGTCGGCGGGCGGGGGCTTTGCGGGGATCGTTGTGAGCGGCTCCTTTGCAACGCGCGGTTCTCCGGATTACCGGGCGGGCGCTGAGGTGCGGTGCACGCTGCACGCGGTGCTTCCGCAGGACAACCGGGCGGCTTTCGGGAATCTGCTGGATCGCGCCAAGGAGTTGGACAACTCGAAGCTTGAGCTTGCCGGCCGCAGCGAGCACGACAAGGACGTGCTGGACGCGATGAGGGACGCCGCCAAGGCCGCAGGCGCCGATCCCAAGGCGATCGACACGAAGTAGAGCGGGCCGCACCGTGATGACACGGAAAGAATACCTTGGCGCGCTCGACTCCCTGAAGCAGTGGGCGGCGGCCCTTCGCGACCTGGCCGAGGAGCACACGAAGAAGCTTCGGATCGACGATGGGGCTGAGGTGCCGGACGCTGGTTTCGAGCCTCTGCGGGCGGCGGCCCGCGACCATCGCTTTCTGGCCTTTGCGCCGATGCTGACACCTCAGGCGGCGAAGCCGGACCCCATCGGGTTTTCGGACTTCATCAGCAACATCTCGCGCTCTTTCGTGGATGCGCAGAAGCGGCTGGACAGCGAGTCCGCGGCGTATCTGAAGAGCATTGAGGACCGCGCGCACGTGCAGCCGGCTGTGTTCCAGATGCCTCGCGTCACGGCGAATATGCGATTTGCGCTGGAGGTGAGCAAGTCGACGGGGTTCAACCTGTTGTTCTTCGACAAGAAGGAGGAGAGCACGACCCGCAACGAGCAGTCGATTGAGTTCGAGGTGGTGAGCGTACCGGCGCCGCCGGAGGCGATGCGGGCGGTGGGCTCGCTGGCGCCACGGTTGGCCTTGACCATGGATCCGGCGGTGCGGCGGGCGGTTTTGGCACGGATTGCGGAGGAGACGCCGGGCAGGCTGTCGGATCCGCTGATCGAAGCGGCGCGGAAGACTCCGGACCGGGTGCTGATTCTGGAATCGTCACCGGCGCCTGAGCCGCGGTGGCTGGCCCTGCATGCGACCAGGGAGTCCGCGAATTCCGTGGGTATGTGGCGCATCACGAAGGATGGGATTGAGACGATCTACAGCTTCTCCAGGAATAACCGACCCGGGGAGGTGAACCTTGTCGAGCTAGTGTCGGCTCTGGCTGACCGGCAGGAAGCTTTCCTCAAGTAAACATGACGGACGGCTGGCTGAGCATCGAGCATCTGCCCGCCGCGTACTCGAGCGTGGCGTCGGGCATGGTGGCGGCGAACCGCGTCCGTGTTCGTGAAGGGCTGGCGAGCGGCCAGTGGTTTCCGCTGGTCCGGCGGGTGAACAGGAACACTCATCTCTGGCTTTCAACGGAGAGCCAGAAGGTGATGTTTTTCTTTTTCCCCGGCAAACCCAAGCGGGATGTGCTGCTGCGGCTGGAAGTGAGTATGCGGCTGTGCGTGGGGCAGGGCGTGGAGTCACCGGTTGTGCCGCCGTTTTTGCCGGTGGCCGTTGTGCTGCCGCGTTTCATGGGCCCCGTGCAGGATGAGGACAAGCAGGTCCTGGCCAGACGGCTGGGGTCTGGTGTGGACGAGGTGCTGTTCCTGCGGGCGGGGAATTTCCGCTTTGGCGCCCTCGGTGTGGAAGAGCCGAAGCGGGCCCGGGCGGCGTGGATGCTCGCCGGGCAGGATGAAGCCCGGATGGTGTATCCCCTGCCGGGTCCGGCGGGGCGGACGGTGTTCGACCCGGAACCGTTCCTGATGCTGATGGACCGGGTGGAGGACTGGGTGCGGGCGCGATTCGATTCGACGCTGGTGTATGCCGCGCCGCCGCCCGTGCCGGCTTCTCCCCTGGCGGTGCAGCGGATTGCGGCGCTGATGATTGAAGCGTGGCGGCAGACGGCACGGGTGGCCGCGGGCCCGGCGGTTCCGCAGGGTCCGGCGGACGTCTTCAACCCGCCGCTGATTTTGGAGAAGTTTGAGACGAGGGTGACGCTGCGATTGACTCCGGAGGGAGCGGTGGCGGAGAAGCCACAAGAAGACACGTTCCGGATGAGCTTTGAGGGGGGCGTGGAGCAGGGCGAGCATGGGGCGGAGGTGCGCTTCCGGATCGGCCCGGCGGATTTTCTGATCGATGGCGACTTGCATGCGAAGCTCACCGGGATGATGTCTTCGGCGAAAAATGCGCGGCGGATTTTCGATCAGGTCCGTCTCCCCGGTGAGGATGAGAGCCGGTTCGGTACTTTTCTGGGCACCGGAGCGGCCGAGGCGGCGGTGTTCCGCATTCGCAAGGACGGCGACAACGACACGGATATGTTCGTGTACCGTGGGGATTGGAAGGGCGTGGCGGATGAGACTCTGATTGTTGCGGCGGAGTTCCTGGTGACGATGGATGGGGAGACCGCCCATGTGGAACAGAAGAGCGACGCGCGGCTGATTTTTTCGAATCTGGGGACGCAGACGGAGGCACAGCCGGAGCTGCCGGAGTATCTGTTCCGGTTGCTGGGGCAACTGCGGAACTGGCGGAGGGCGTTGCAATGAGGATCCTGCGGGCGCTGCTGCGCGCGGCGCGCCGGATGAAGGTGGTGCGGCGGCTGTTCCTTCGCCGCCTGGGACGGAAGACGGTGGAGGCCGGCGATTGGCGCGTTCATTCGACCATGGTGCTTGAGGCCGATCCGGCGGTGGCGGAATTTGTGCTGCCCGCAAAGGCGCTGGCGGAGCGCCTGCGGCCTGGCATGACGGGGGCTTTGATTGTCCAGGCGCGGGACGGGCGGGAGACCGCCTGGCACCTGGTTGAACGCGTGCGTTAGAGAGGCTGGATCTCTTCCCGCTGGGTATCGAACTGGAGACGCCGCTTCTGCAGATAGGCGATGTTGCCCAGGTGTGAGGCCTGGGCGGACCGGTGGCCGATGAGGACGTCGGCGTTGGGGAGTTTGCGGGAGCGGACGCAATCGAGGAAGTTCTTCACGTGGTCGAGCGTCATGTCGCGGGGGGCGGCGGGGACGATGACAGGCTGGGCGCCTTTTTCGGTGGAGTGGAACTCGAAGCGCTCGCGCGAGATCCAGAGGCGGCCGAGGGTGCCGCAGAATTCGATGCCGTAGCCTTTGATGCCGGGAACGAGAGTGGCTTCAAAAGTGGCGGTGAAATCGTGGCCGTATTCGAGCAGGACATTGATGGTGTCGGGGGCAGTGCGGCCATCCTTGTAGTGATAGACGCCGCCGGCGGCAACGGCGGAGGTTGGGATGTCCTTGCCCAGGAACATGTGGACAACGTCGATCCAGTGGGTGAAGAGGTCGGTGACCTGGCCGCCGCCGAAATCGAGGTAAGCCCGCCAGTTGAAGTACTGCTGCGGATCGTAGTCGCGCCACTTCAGTGGGCCGAGGAAGCGGGCCCAGTCAAGGTTTGAGGGCTGGGTCTGCAGTGACGCCGGGGCGCGGCGGAGATGGTAGCCGTTGCCGTGCCACCAGGTGCGGGCCAGGGTGATGCGGCCGAGCTTGCCCGTGTCGATGTAGTCGCGCTTGGCCTGGATGTAATGCTCGCCGGAGCGCTGCTGCATGCCGACCTGGCAGATGCGGTTGTTGACCCGGGCGGCCTTGACGATCTCGGGACCTTCCTCATTGCGGAGCGTGAGGGGCTTTTCCACGTAGACATCCTTGCCTGCGCGGAGGGCATCGATGGCGCAGCCGGCGTGCCAATGATCGGGCGTGGCGATGAGGACGGCGTCGAGTTCGCGGGTTTCGAGGAGTTTGCGGTGGTCGCCGAAGCCCTTGGCGTTGGGGTGCTTCTGCTGCACCATGTCGACGTGGGTGGAGTAGACATCGGCGGCGGCGCGGACATCCACCTGGGTGGTGACGGCGAACTGTGAGAGGACGTAGCGCCCACGGTCGCCGGAGCCGATGATGCCCAGGTTGACGCGATCATTGGCGCCGAGGACACGGGAGTAGGAGGCGGCGGTGACGGCCGCGCCGCGCAGAAGATTGCGCCGGTCGAGAATTGCGTTCGACATTCTCTGCGAATTATAACGTTCCCGGCGCACTACTTTTACATGCAGAGACTCCTTGCGATTTTCCTGATGCTTGGGTTGAGCGGGCTGGCGGCGGCTCCGAAGGCGGCTCAAAAGGCGGCTCAGGCGGCGGGTTCCGATGCCGAGATTGAGCGGCGGTTGAAGGAGAAGATCGCGCATTCGAAAGCGGCGCAGGACCGGATCACGGTGCGGGTGCAGGGCGGAACGGCCTACATCGACGGGAAGACGGATGTGATTCAGCGCAAGGGGTCCGTGACGCGGATGGCGAAATCGGCGGGGGCGCGGCAGGTGGTGAACCGGATCCAGATTTCAGAGGCGGCGCGGGAGAGGGCGGCGGCCAATCTGGAGAAGGGCCGGCGGCGGGCGCAGGTGAAGCGCGGGGAGCCGCGGTCAGCGCGGGCTCAATAGGCCGCGGGCTTGCCGGAAGACGGCGGTGAGCATTTCGAGGGTGAGGCGGCCGGTTGAGGTGTTTTGCTGGCTGGGGTGGAAGCTGCACACCAGGGCGGGGGAAAGCGGGTGGATGGCGCCGTGGGCGAACGGGAAGGCGGCGCGGCGGGTGATGGTTCCCTGGTCCTTGAGGATGCCGAGGTAGGCATCGAAGGCGATGCGGCCCAGTGCGACGACGGCCTGGACGTTCTTAAGCAAGGTGAGTTCGCGTTCGAGAAACGGGCGGCAGGTGGCCAGTTCGGCGGGCAGGGGTTTGTTGTCCGGGGGAGCGCAGCGGCCGGCGGCCGTGATGTAGGCGTCGTGGAGGGTGAGGCCGTCGGTGCGGGCGGTGCTCGTGGATTGGGAGGCGAAACCGGCCTGGTGGAGGGCGTCGAAGAGGAAGTCGCCTGAGCGGTCGCCGGTGAACATGCGGCCGGTGCGATTGGCTCCGTGGGCGCCGGGGGCAAGGCCGATGATGAGCAGGCGGGCGTCCGGATCGCCGAACGAGGGGACGGGGCGGCCCCAGTAGTCCCAATCGAGATAGGCGCGGCGCTTGACGCGGGCCACTTCGCGGCAGTGTTCGCGGAGGCGCGGGCAGCGCTCGCAGTGAACGATCTCCCGCTGGAGTTTTTCGACCGGATGCATCCCCAAGAGAATGACGGTATCATGCATCGCATGGCGAGTGATGTATCACGGCGTGGTTTTGTGGCGGCGGCCGCGGCGTCGGCGGCTCCAGCGGCTGCGGCGGCTCCGGCGGCTGCGGGTCCTCTGGCAGTGAACGGGGGGACGCCGGTGCGGCGGGAGAGGTTTCCTTCCTGGCCGCGGGTGGCGCAGAACGATGAAGACGGGCTGCTCGAAGTGTTGCGCGGCGGCCGGTGGAACCGGATGGGCGGGAAATTCGTGATCCGGTTCGAGGAGATGTACGCGAAGCTGACTGGGGCCCGGCACTGCCTGGCGGTGGCCAATGGCACCAGCGCGCTGATCACGGCGCTGGATGGGCTGGACGTGAACGCGGGCGATGAAGTGATTGTGCCGCCCTACACGTTTGTGGCGACGGTGAACGCGGTGCTGCTGCGGGGCGCGCTGCCGGTGTTCGCCGACATTGACCTGGAGACGTTCCAAATGGACCCCAAGCGGGTGGAGCCGGCGCTGACCGACCGGACGACCGCGATCATTCCGGTGCACATGGCGGGCACGCCGGCGGACCTGGACGCGATCACGGCGATTGGGCGGCGGCGGAGGGTGCCGGTGATCGAGGATGCGTGCCAGGCGCATCTGGCGGAGTGGCGTGGGAAGAAGGTGGGAACGCTGGGGACGGCGGGCTGTTTCAGTTTCCAGGGATCGAAAAATCTGAACTCGGGTGAGGGCGGGGCGGTGTTGACGAACGATGACGCGGTATTGGAGCGGTGTTATTCGTTCCACAACAACGGCCGTTCGCGGGTGACGGGCAATGCGGCGTTCGGGTATCAGCACAACGGGGCGAATCTGCGGCTGACGGAGTTTCAGGGCGCGTTGCTGATTTCACAGATGTCGCGGCTTGAGGAGCAATCGAAGCGGCGGGATGAGAACGCGGCGTATCTCACTTCGATGCTGAGCCAGGTGCCGGGCATCAAGCCGGCGCGGTGGCCGGAAGGGGCCACGCGGAGCGCATGGCATCTTTACATGTTCCGGTATGACAAGGCGGCGTTCGCCGGTGCTCCGCGGAGTTCGTTTCTGAAGGCGATGTCGGCGGAGGGCATTCCCTGTTCAAGCGGGTATCAGCCGTTGAACAAGGAGCCGTTCATTCAGAACATTCTGGGGTCGCGCGGGTTCAAGAGGCTGTTCTCCGAGGCGTCGCTGAAGGGCTGGCGCGAGAAGAACGAGTGTCCGATGAACGACCGGCTCTGCACGGAGGCGGTGTGGTTCACGCAGACCATGCTGCTGGGCACGCGAGCCGACATGGAGCAGATTGTGGAGGCCGTGAAGAAGGTGCAGGCGCAGGCTCACACGCTGAAGGCGTAGGGCCTGGTCAGTCTTTGGGCAGGGCCCGCAGTTGGGGGATTCCCACTTTGGTGGCCAGCACTTCATCGAAGCGAAGCAGTGTGGCCAGATCCTTGCCGGCCCGCACCTGGGCGTGAATCACCTTCTCAATGGCGGCGATTCGGCCCGCCAGTTCGATGGCCGCTTCGAGCTTTGAGGCGGGGATGGCGACTACGCCGTCTTCGTCGCTTGAGATCCAATCTCCGGGGGATACCACGACGCCGCCACAGACGACCGGAACCTGAGTTTCGCCCTTGTACTCGGCGCCGCCTGCCTGCGGTGTGTTCCCGCGGGCAAAGACGGGCAGCTTCGAGCCTCGGATTTCGGCGACATCACGCACGGCGCCGTCGATGACGATGCCGGCGAGCTTCTTGTGCTCCGCGGCGCTGGTGGTGATGCCGCCCCACAGAGCCGTGTCGGGTTCGGCGCGTCCGTCGATGACGAGCACGTGCCCTGAGGGGCAGAGCGAGAGGGCTTTGCCCACCATGAGAATGTCAGCCTTGTGGATGCGAACCGTGAACGCGGGCCCGGCCATGCGCGGCTGCTTCGAGTAACAGTGGATGCCGTGATCCATGCCGCCCGATTTGCCGAGCGCGTCCGAGAGCAGGGCCGGCCGCAGCTTGAGGACGGCTTTGCGGATGGCGGCGCTCATTGCATCATCACCTGGGCCGGGTTGATGGCCTGGTAGCGGCCTTTGTTGGCGGTGATCTCGAAGGCTTGCGGGACACTTTCAATGCCCTGCAGGACGTGGGTGATGGTGGGTTTGAGGCGCACGCGGCCGGAGGCGGCGAGACGGACGGTGTGTTCCAGATGCTCGACGGTGCTGATGTCGGGGAACAGGTAACGGAGGCTGCGCTCGCGGAGAAGGTCGATGTCCACTTCGAGCGGGCTGCCGAACCAGGACACGCCGATGATCTTGCCTCCGCTGCGTACGGAATCGATGGCCTGGGTGAGGGTGCGTGTGCCGGCCAGCCCCTGAGTGGGGCTGCCCCCGGCGCATTCAAAAACAATGTCGGCGCCGTTGCCGCCGGTGAGGTCGCGGATGACGGCGACGGGATCTTCGCGGGAAGCGTCGATGGCATGGTCAGCGCCGAGTTCGCGGGAGACGGCGCAGGCTTCCGGACGGACGTCGACGGTGATGATGCGGCCGGCTCCCGAGGCGCGGGCGATCTGCATGCACTCCAGGCCCATGCTGCCCTGGCCGTAGAGGGCCACGGAGTCGCCGATCTGGATCTGGGCGGTTTCGACGGAGGCGACGGAATCCGAGAGGGATTGGAGGCAGGCGGCTTCGCTGTCGGAGATGGCGTCATCCACTTTGACGAGGGCGATTTCGGGGAGAATGGCGTACTCGCTGAAGCAGCCGGGGAGCTGGAAGCCGATGATGGGTCCCTTGCGGCAGAGGTGCATGCGGCCGGAGTGGCAGAGAGGGCAGTCCTGGCAGGGGAGTTTGGCGCGGGCGGCGACGCGGTCGCCCACTTTGAACCGGGTGACGCCGGGGCCGGTTTCGACAATGCGGACGCAGAATTCGTGTCCGAACAACTGGACGGGGGCTTCGGTTTCCAGGCGCCGCTTGATGCGTTCATAGGCGAGTGTGCGGATGCCGAAGGCGAGTTGCGCCTCGGTGACACTGGGCTGAACGCAGAGCACTTTGACAATGACGTGGTTGGGCCGCACTTCCGGTGTCGGGATGTCGTCCAGGCGCAGGTCGCTGAATCCGTAGAATCTCCAGGCTTTCATAGGTTGAGATGGAAGGATATCAGATCCCGATGAGGTTGGGCTGGAGCTTTGCGTAGCCCTGCTCGCGGAGCCATACATCAAGGGGTAGGGCGGCGATTTCATCGGCGTCGGGGACGGCATGAGGGTCCACGGCGCGGCTGATGACGTGGAGGTAGCGACGGCAGTCCTGGCAGGCGTGGCTCTGGATGTGCGGGAGTTCGGGGGCGCTGAATACTTCGATGCTCGCCGAGCCACAGGCCGGGCACTGGTTGCGCGGGTGGGGCCATTCGGCGAGGCAGATGGCGCAGGCCAGGTGCAGAGCGGTGCCGTCGCCTTCAGCGCGCAGGACGCCGTGCTGCGGCACATGGTTGTGGCAGGGTTGCTGGCGGAGCAGGATTCGTGCATAGAAGGAGGCGGGTGACGTGCGGTCCTCCCCGGAGAGATAGCGCTCCGCGGCGCCGGCGAGGGCGTCGGCTTCCAGGTGCAGGGGTGGTGGTCCGGCCGCGCGGACGAGGGCCAGGAGTTCTTGCACGCTGCCAGTGAACCTGCCCACGCGGGCGTAGAAGCGTAGCGCCTCGGCGGCGCCGGGATAGCGGTCGGCGAGATGCTCGCAACGGAGATGGAGTTGGTGGGCGGGGTCTACTGCGTCCATTTTTCCATCCAGCCGAGGATGTGCTCCATCTTGGCGATCTTGTGGCTGGGGTAGGCTCCGCGAATGCCGTGAGGTTCCTTGGGAAAGCGGACCAGGGCGGCGGGCACCTTCATCGCCTTGAGCGCGAAGTAGAGTTCCTCGCTTTGGCCGATGGGGGTGCGCCAGTCCTCTTCTCCGCACAGGACCAGGGTGGGGGTCTTGAAGTTCCTGGCCAGGAAGATGGGGGAGTGATCGATGAACTGCTTCGGATTTTCCCAGGGCAGCGATTTCATCCAGAGAGCGCTGTGGGTGTAGCCACCGTCGGCGGTGCCCGCCTGGCTGATCCAGTTGGTGACCGGGTACTGGGAAACGGCGGCGGCGAAGCGGGTGGTCTGGCCGATGATCCAGGCGGTGAGGAGGCCGCCACCGCTGCCGCCGGTGACGGTGAGGCGGGCCGGGTGGATGTAGCCGCGGGCGATGAGGTGGTCGACGCCGGCCATGAGGTCCTTGTAGTCGTCACCGGGGTAGTGTGTGTGGATGACGTTGCCGAATTTCTCGCCGTAGCCGGTGGAGCCGCGCGGGTTGAGGTAAAGGACGACGAAGCCCCGGGCGGCCTGCACCTGAAATTCGTGGTTGAACTCGACGCCGTACATGGCGTGGGGTCCGCCGTGGATGTCGAGGAGGAGCGGGTACTTCTTCGCGGGGTCGAAGTCCGGAGGCTTGATGAGCCAGCCGTCGATCTCCCAGCCGTCGAAGGACTTGAAGCTGACGTGCTCGACGGCGCCCAGGCGGCGGGCTTCAAGCAGGCTGGCGTTGACGCTGGTGAGGCGGGTGCGGGCGCCGCCGGGCTGAAGGACATAGACGTCGCCGGGCTCGGTGGGGGAACTGAAGGCGGCGGCCATGGTTCCGTCCGCGGCCAGGGAGAATCCGCCGGGGGCTGCGTAGGCGCCCAGGCGCTCCTTGCCGCCGGTGAGATCGTGCACGGTGCCGTCGCCCAGACGGACCTGGTGGATGCGGCTGCCGCCCCGGTCATCGGCGGCGAAGTGGATGGAGCGGCTGTCGGCGGACCAGGCGATATCGCGGACATCGCGGTCAAGCCCGTCGGTGAGAAGCCGCGCGCCGCTGCCATCGCGGTTCATAACATAAAGGCGGGTGACGGTGTTGCTTTGGAACTTCCAATCGCTGCCGGCGTAGGCGATGCGCGTGCCGTCGGGTGAGACGGCGGGGGCGGTGTCAGGACCGCGGCGGCGGGTGAGTTGATCGATGGCTCCGTCGGCGATGCGGACTGAGAAGATATCGTTGCCGTCCAGGTGGTATTGCGCGTCCGGCGAGCGGTTGGCGGAGAAGATGATCGCCTTGCCGTCGGGCGTCCAGGAGTAGCCGCCGGTATGATTGGCCGCGCCGGTGGTGATCTGGCGGGGGGCGCCGCCGGTGGCGGGCACGGTGAAGATGTGGGTGTAACCGGGCGGGGTGACGCCGGGGGCGCCGTCGGCGCGCCAGCGGAGATCGGTGACCACGGTGGGGGGATCGGCCCAGCGGGCGCCGGCGGGCTTGTCGAGGGGCTTGATGCTCCAGCCGGGCGCGGCGGGAACGCGAGCCTGGTAGGCGATCAGGGTTCCATCGGGCGACCACTCGATCTGCGAGGGCGCGTTCTCGATGTCGGTGACCTGGACATCCTCGCCGCCGTCGAGCCAGCGGACGCGGATCTGGGTCTTGCCGGAGCGATTGGAGAGATAAGCCACGCGGGCGCCGTCGGGGGAAAGGCGCGGGGAGCGGTCGCGGTAGGGGCCTGTGGTGAGGGGGCGCGGGTTGGCGGCATCGGCGTTGACGATCCAGAGGTTGGAGTGGGAAGTGTCGTTGGCGCGGTCATTCCAGGTGAGGGTGTAGATGACGCGTTTGGCGTTGGGGGTGATCTGTGGGTCAGCGGCGGTGCGGAGGTCCCAGAGGTCGCCGGTTTCGAAGAGGCGGGGGGCGGGGAAGGCGGAGGCGGCCAGAAGGAGGACGACGATGGCTCTCATGGCATTTGATGATGCCATGGGGACCGAACGGGGTCAAGAATGCGGGCATACTGATAGGAACATGAGCCATCGTCTGTTTGCATTGTTCGCCCTTGCGCCGGTTGGGGCGTGGGCGCAGGGTGTGGAGTTCGTGAAGGCGAACTATACGAAGTACGAGTACCGGATCGCGATGCGGGACGGGAAGAAGCTGTTCACGTCGGTGTACCTGCCGAAGGACTCAAGCCGGACCTATCCGATTCTGCTGAACCGGACGCCGTACAGCGTGGGCCCTTATGGGGCGGACAAGTACAAGACGGATCTTGGACCGTCGCCGCTGTTTGCGCGGGAGGGGTACATCGTGGTGTACCAGGATGTGCGCGGGCGGTACATGTCGGAGGGGGAGTTCGTCAACATGCGCCCGCACCGGGCGGCGAAGGGGACGGGGGATTTCGATGAGTCGACGGACACCTACGACACGATCGACTGGCTGGTGAAGAACCTGCCGGGCCACAACGGGCGGGTGGGGACCTGGGGGATTTCATACCCGGGGTTTTACACGGCGGCGGGCATGATCGACGCGCATCCGGCGCATGTGGCGGCGTCCCCGCAGGCTCCCATTGTGGACTGGTTCACGGGGGATGACTTTCACCGGAACGGGGCGCTCTATCTGCCGCATGCGTTCAATTTCCTGGCGGCGTTCGGGAAGCCGAGGCCTGAGCCGACGACGAAGGTGGCGCCGGCGTTCGAGCATGGGACGAACGACGGGTATGCGTTCTTCCTCAGGATGGGTCCGCTGGCGAATGCGGATGAGAAGTTCCTGAAGAACCAGGTGGCGTTCTGGAACGACATGATGAAGCACCCGAACTACGACGAGTTCTGGCAATCGAGGAACCTGCGGCCGCATCTGAAAGCGATCCGGCCGGCGGTGTTGACGGTGGGGGGCTGGTGGGACGCGGAGAACATCTATGGCGCCCTGCAGGTGTACCGGCACGTGGAGCGGAGCAGCCCGGGAGCGGTGAATCTGCTGGTGATGGGGCCGTGGGTGCACGGGGGCTGGTCGCGCGGGGAAGGGGACCGGCTGGCGAACGTTTCGTTCCATGCCAAGACGGCGGAGTTTTACCGGGAGCAGATTGAGTTTCCGTTCTTCGAGCGGCATTTGAAGGGGAAGACGGGCGTGGACCTGCCGGAGGCGTACGTGTTCGAGACGGGGACGAACGTGTGGCGGCGCCACGGGCAGTGGCCGCCGGTGGGGACCGTGGCGCGGGAGCTCTACCTGCAGCCGAAGGGCGGGCTGGGGTTCGCGGCGCCGGCCGAGGATGGGTCCGATGAGTTCCCGAGCGACCCGGCGAAGCCGGTGCCGTACACGGGCCAGGTGTCGCCGAGGATGACGCAGGAGTACATGGTGGCGGATCAGCGGTTCGCGGCGGCGCGGCCGGATGTGCTGGTGTATCAGACGGAGGTGCTGGAGGAGGACCTGACGCTGGCGGGTCCAGTGACGCCGGTGCTGCATGTGGCGACGACGGGGACGGATGCGGATTGGATTGTGAAGCTGATCGATGTCTACCCGGACGATTACCCGGACCCGGCGCCGAACCCGGCGGAGGTCCGGATGGGCGGGTATCAGCAGCTTGTGCGGGGGGAGGTGTTCCGCGGGCGGTACCGGAACAGCTTCGAGAAGCCGGAGGCGTTTGTGCCGGGGCGGGCGGCGAAGGTGGAGTACGGGATGAACGATGTGTTTCACACATTCCGGCGGGGCCACCGGGTGATGGTGCAGATTCAGAGCTCGTGGTTTCCGCTGGTGGACCGGAATCCGCAGAAGTTTGTGGAGATCAACACGGCGCGGGAGGGCGATTTCGCCCGGGCGCAGCACTCGGTGTACAGGACGCGGGCGCTTCCGTCCCTGGTACGGGTTGGGGTGTTGAGTGGGCGGCCGTAGCGGGTGCGAGGTAGTACCAAAGTGTGTCACGATGCCACAGGCGGGTGTCCCACTGACCCAGCCGGTTGGATCGAAAGGGGTTGTGGGCGGCGGGCGGTGAAAACAAAATGTGGGGGACGTCTTGACTTGTACTAGGACCACATGGTAAAAACGGAAAGACTGCGTCCATCAAAGTTTTCAGCGGCATTCTGATGTACCCGTGAATCCCGCGAGCACAGAAGACAGATAGAAAAACCACAAGAGGTCGAGACAATT
>Ga0194132_10009287_pt1 | contig 13640 bp, 7 predicted proteins | sample TA2KigOf80mmetaG_FD_148612 | JGI IMG/M metagenome (GOLD analysis project Ga0194132, IMG submission 148612) | Freshwater microbial communities from Lake Tanganyika, Tanzania - TA2015054 Kigoma Offshore 80m | ecosystem: Environmental > Aquatic > Freshwater > Lake | place: Tanzania: Lake Tanganyika... | reverse complement strand
CGAAATCCAGCGCCGCGCACTCGATCTGCTCGCCGTCAAGCCCAGCCTGTAGTCAGGACCCGCAGACAAACGCGAGTCACATCAGTGGCTTGGTCAAAATTCGGGCAAAGTTCAGTCTAGGAGTCTGTCTGAGTAACGATTGAAATCTGTGTGATGGTGTTGGACGTGCGGATCATTGATGCCTCGTTCGGTGAATGTAGTGGGGCGTCGGCGGTCCGCCCTTACGCTGCTTTGGCGAGCTTGAGCAGGTTGTGGGACGTGCAGAGCATGGCCCATTCGCCTTTGACGTTTTCGATGCCGCGCAAAAGAAATTGTCTGAAGCCTCTGCCATGCTTGATTTGACCGAACGGCGGCTCGACGGTCTGCTTGCGCAGCCGGTAGCGGCTGCGCCAGCCGGCCCGTCTGAGCTTGCGCGCCATGCGGGCGATCAGCCCGGGGCGATGGCGGCGCGCATTTGTGGCGGACGCCGTGCCATGGCGCTGCCGGCCGGTGGCGATGTAGGCGGCGATGCGGCGCCAGGCCAGGGTCCGCAGATTGGCCGCCGAGCAGTAGCCGGCATCGGCCGAAACCTCATCAGGATTGCGCCCCAGATTGGCTCTGGTCCGGTCGAGCAGAGGCGACAGTTGCGCCTGGTCGCTCGCCGCGTTGGTCAAATCATGGGCCACGATCACCTGCGCATGACTGTCGACCGCAGCCTGGGCGTTGTAGCCCTGGATGAAGCCGTCCTTGCTCGGCAGAATCCGGCTGTCCGGGTCGGTGAAGTTGCGCTGCGCCTTGTCGTCGGGAACGTCGGACAGCGGCTTGGGCTTGGCTCCCGGCTTGGTTCGACCGCTGCTACCCGAAGAGCCGTCGTCGTCGGCCGCGCGCGCCTCGGCCTCCAGCGCCGCCTTGGCGGCGCGGATCTTCTCCAATCGCTTCTGCTTGTTCGCCACCCAGTCCGGCATCTCATCGCCGCGCCGCTCGGCGCCGAGCTGGCGGTCCTCGGCCTTGTCCGTCTGGGCTGCTTGCGCCAGCCAGCGCTGCACTTCCAACGCCAGCCTGGGCTCGGCCTGCTTCATCCGGCCGTAGCTCATCGCCTTGTGCTTGGATGCGTTCGCCTTGATCTTCGTGCCATCGAGCGCCACGTGGCCCAGCTTCACCAGCCCAGCCGCCTGGCACAGCTTCAGAACCTGCACGAACAGGCCGGCCAGCGCCGACAAGTGACGCTTGCGGAAATCGCTCACCGTCCGGAAGTCCGGCCGCTGCATCCCCGTGACCGCCGCAAAGTCCAGCCGCTCCTCGCACCCCCGCGCGATCCGCCGCGACGAGTAGACCCCCTGGCTGTAGGCATAGAGCAGCAGCGCCACCATCATGCCCGGGTGATAGGGCGGATAGCCCCGCTCTTCGCCATAGCTGTCCATGATCCGCGACAGATCCAACGCGTTGCGCACCGTGTCGCGGACGAAATGGGCAACATGCCCTGGCGGAACCAAATCCTGGATCGAGGGCGGAAACAGCCACACTTGATCAACGTCCCACGGACGAAAGGTCTTGCTCATGTGAAATACGAATCACGACACGATACCGCCGTCGAGCAAAATCCGATTACTCGGACAGGCTCCTAGCGCATCGACGATGATGGCGCCATGGAGTTGGGAGTCGACGCCGAACCGGTCGGTCAGCGGCTTCCCGGTGGTCGAGCCCCAATAATAATACGTGCCAGGCGTGCTCAGCCGGAAGCGGACGCTGCCCGTCTCGCCGGGGGCGATCTCGACCGGCGCGTCTCGCGCCGCCGGCCGGTCGAACAGGCCATGCATGACCAGCTTCCCGCTGCCCGCCGCGGCGTGACGGATCGAAAGCTGGATCTCCGTGCCGGCGGGCACGCGGATCATTGGACCCGGGATCTGGAGCGGGCCACCCGCTTCGGCAAAGGCCTGGACTTGGATGCCAGGTTTGTCGTCGCCATTGAAGCGCCAGTTGCCAACGCCGGTTTCCAGCGCCAGCGTGAGTACGCCGCCATCGAGCTTACCCGCGGCAGTGTGGTTGCCATGAATGCGAATGTCGGACTGCGCGGCGGTCGGCACGGCCACCGCTAGTCCCAGGATCGCATACAAGACCACGCCAATGCTGGCTCGCAGCAAAGACAATCTGAGCAGCAACGGCGATCTCGCCATGGTCACCCCCCCCTTTGGACCCAGCTTCGTCGATCCTGCTCAACCTAACTGTCTCTGTTGCAACGGACAATCCTCCCGTGCTGAACCCATGCACTCGCCAGGCACAACGCCAATCCGGCCGGCGCGCATGCGCCGCGCGGTCCCCGCTACGAGGAGCGGGGCGTCTCCACGGTCGAGGGCGAGATCGACACCGCCAGACTGCGTTTCGAGGATGTCTCGCCGAGACCAGGCTTCGGCTGGGCACCGCGCCAGCGGTTCGGGCCGGAGCGGCGATCCACCTCCCGCCCGCGCCCCGGTTGTGGACGCTTTCGTCATGCTGGCCGTCAGCTGATTGATGTTTCAGCTAAATCCAAGATGACACTTTATTAACATGCCGCCGGAGGAATAGCGGTCCGTCGGTTGCGTTTTTCCGGCGGGATAGCCTTATTTGGAGGTAACAACCATGTCGGTACGGCCCGCTTATTTCAGAACTGCGCTAAAGACGGGCGCAGTGGCAGCTTCGGTGCTGCTGCTTGCCAGCTGTGCCGAGCCCTACGGCCCCAATCAGGCAGCCGGCGGGTTGCTCGGCGCGGGCGCCGGCGCGCTGATCGGCAACCAGTTCGGTCACGGGTCGGGCCGGGTTGCGGCAACTGCGGGTGGCGCGATCCTGGGTGGCGCACTCGGCTCCAGCATCGGCCGCGACGCGGATCGCGCACGCTACGGCTATTACGGGGCTCCAGCCTACGCGCCGCCGCCGCCGGCCTACTACGCGCCGCCCCCGCCGCCGGCCTATTACGCTCCGGCACCGACCTACTACTATCCGGCGCCGGCCTACTATTACCCGTCCGGCCCGAGCATGCACTTCAGCTATCACGGCCACCGGTGACGGGGGTTTTCTCTGTCACGCCGATAGGCAGATCACGCGTCCATCGGCACATGACGATGAGCTATGACCGCATCCGTTCGCCCGCGGGATCGACGCGCGCCGTCTCCGACAGGCGCGCCGGCCTGAGTTCGCCGACGATCTCGACCTCGTAGCTCCCTGTTGGCCGATAGAACTGCGGCCTGACATAGCCGAGCGCCAGGCTCTCGCCGACATTGAAGCCGTAGCCGCCCGAGGTCGTATAGCCGGCGAGTTCCCCGTCGCAGAAGACCGCCTCGCCGCCGGTCGCGTCGGCGCCGGCGGCGTCGATCACGAACGTCGCGAAGCGCTCGCGCACGCCGGCCTGCTTGGTCTTGGCCGCCGCGGCACGCCCGATGAACTCACCCTTGTCGAGCCGAACGAAGCGTCCGAGCGTGGTTTCCCACGGCGTGTAGTCGGACGTCAGGTCGAGCGCCCAGCTCGGGAAGCTCTTCTCCAGGCGCAATGACATGAGCGCGCGCGTCCCGAAGAGCCTGAGGCCGAGATCGCGGCCGGCCGACGTGATCGCGTCGAACAATGCCGCCTGGTAGGCGATCGGGAAATAGATCTCGTAGCCGAGCTCGCCCGTGAACGACACGCGGATCGCTTGGGCCTCGGGGCATGAGCCGATCTCGATCGACCGCGCGTGGAGGAATGGGAACGCGTTGCCGCCGATGTCGGCATCGGTCAGTCGGCCGAGCAGCTCGCGCGACTTCGGCCCGGCAATGTGGAAGCCAGAGGTGCGCGGGCTGACGTTGTCGACGCGCACCGAGCCGTCCCTGGGCAGGTTCTGCTCGAACCAGCGCATGTGGAAGCGCTGGATCGGACCGGAGCCGAGGATGAGGAAGCGATCCTCGGCGATGCGGCTCAGCGTGAAATCGCCGATCAGGCGGCCCTGCTGCGACAACATCGGCGTCAGCACGGTGCGCCCGAGCGCCGGCAGCTTGTTGGCCATCATGCGGTCGAGCCAGGACGCGGCGCCGGGACCGCTCACCTCGAACTTGGAATAGCCGGAGATGTCGAGCAGACCGACGCCGGCGCGCACCGCGCGCGCCTCCTCGCCCGCCGCCTCGAACCAGTTCTGCCGCTCGTAGCGGTAGACCTCCTCGGGCGTCTCGCCAGGGCGCGCGTACCACAGCGGGATCTCGAAGCCGTAGCTCTCGCCGAACACCGCACCCGCCGCTTTCTGCCGGTCGTGGGCCGGGAAGGTGCGCACCGGCCGGCCCGCGGCAAACTGCTGATAGGGATAGATGCGCGCCGAGCGCTTCTCGTAGAAATACTTGGTGCGCGCCTTGGTATAGGCCTTGCCGGCCCATTCGCCGAAGCGCGCGACGTCCCACATGAAGATGTCGACCGACGGCTCGCCCTCGATGATCCATTCGGCGAGCACCTTGCCGATGCCGCCGCCCTGGTTGAAGCCGGTCATCACGCCCGCCGCGCAGATGTAGCCACGCTTGCCGGGATAGGGGCCGAGCAGCGGACCGAGATCGGGCGAGAAGATCATCGGCCCGTTGATCACGCGCTTGATGCCCGCCGATTTCAGGCAGGGCACCACCTCGACCGCGTGCGCGAAGTTCCGCTCCATGCGGGCGAGATCGTCGGGCAGCAGCTCGTGGCCGAAGTCGAGCGGCGTGCCGTTTTCGGCCCAATGGACGCAGCGATCCTCATAGGCGCCGAGCAGCAGGCCCCTGCCCTCCTGGCGCATGTACCAGTTGCCCTCGGCATCGGTGATGTTGGGCAGCTCGCCCTTCATCGCGACGATCTCGGGCACGTCCTCGGTCACGAGGTAGTGGTGCTCGACCGGCATGAGCGGCAGCGCGATGCCGGCCTGGCCGGCCACCTCGCGCGCCCACAGGCCGGCCGCGTTGACCACGTATTCGCAGCGGATGCTGCAGGCAGGCGTGATGACCTCCCACTCGCCGCTCGGCAGCTGGCGCGTGCCCGTGACCGGCGTGTGACGCTGGATGCTTGCGCCGAACTTGCGCGCCGCCTTGGCAAAGGCGTTGGTGGCGCTCGCCGGATCGACGTAGCCCTTCTCCGGTTCCCACAGCACGCCGATCACGCCCGCGACATTGACGACCGGCGCGCGGCGCTTGGCCTCCTCGATCGAGATGAATTCCGAGGGGATGCCGTTGCGCAGGCAGCGGCTGCGCATGATCTTGAGCTTCTTGAGCTCGTCGGCCGAACGCGCCACCGAGAAGCCGCCGCAGGTGTGATAGCCGACCGGCTGGTCGCCTTCCTGCTCGATCACGGGATAGAGCTCGCGCGTGTAGCGCTGCAGCACGGCGGCACCCGTCGGGCTGGTCAGCGAGAACAGGCTGCCCGCGGCATGCCAGGACGAGCCCGAGGTCAGCTCCTTGCGCTCGACCAGGACGACGTCTTTCCAACCCAGCTTGGCCAGATGGTAGAGCACGGCGCAGCCGGTGATGCCGCCTCCGATGACGACGACGCGCGCATGACTCTGCATTGAGTGTCCCCCTCGCGGCGCCGCCCCGGCGGGCCGTCCTGCTATGCCTTTGCGGCCTTGCCCGCCTTGTCGGACTGGGCCGCCTCGCCGCCGCCGACCTTCTGCGCGAGCGATGCCTCGAGGAACGGATCGATGTTGCCGTCGAGCACGCTCTGGGCGTTGCCGATCTCCACGCCGGTGCGCAGGTCCTTGACCATCTGGTAGGGCTGCAAGACGTAGGAGCGGATCTGGTGGCCCCAGCCGATATCGGTCTTGGCGGCGTTGGCCTCCTGGGCCGCGGCCTCGCGCTTCTGCAGCTCGGCCTCGTAGAGCCGCGCGCGCAGCATGTCCATGGCGATGGCGCGGTTGCGATGCTGCGAGCGGTCGGTCTGGCACTGCACGACGATGTTGGTCGGAATGTGCGTGATCCGGATGGCGCTCTCGGTCTTGTTGACGTGCTGGCCGCCCGCGCCCGAGGAGCGATAGGTGTCGACGCGCAGATCCTTGTCCAGGATCTCGACCTCGATCGAATCGTCGATCACCGGATAGACCCAGACCGAAGCGAAGCTGGTATGCCTGCGCGCATTGGCGTCGAACGGCGAGATGCGCACGAGGCGATGGACGCCCGATTCCGTCTTGAGCCAGCCATAGGCGTTCTCGCCCAGCACCTTGACGGTCGCCGACTTGATGCCGGCCTCTTCGCCGAGGCTTTCTTCGAGGTATTCGATCTTGAAGCCATGCTGCTCGGCCCAGCGCATGTAGATCCTGGCCAGCATGCGCGCCCAGTCCTGCGCCTCGGTACCGCCGGCGCCGGCATGGACCTCGAGGTAGCAGTCGTTGCCGTCGGCCTCGCCCGACAGCAGGCTTTCGATCTCCTTCTGCCGCGCCGTGTCGCGCAGCGCGAACAGCGCCTTCTCGGCCTCGGCGACCACACCCTGGTCGCCTTCCGCCTCGCCCAGCGCGATCAGCTCGATGGTGTCGTTGAGCTCGCGCTCGATCGCGCGGTAGCCGTCGATGTTCTTCTGCAGGCTGGTGCGCTCGCGCATCAGCTTCTGCGCGCGCGCTGTGTCGTTCCAGAGATTGGGATTGCCGGCGGCTGTGTTCAGCTCGTCCAGTCGCTTGAGCGCGCGGTCCCAGTCAAAGATGCCTCCTCAGCAGCGCCATCGACTGCTTGATCTCCTGGACCACCGATTCGAGCTCGGTGCGCATGACGTGGGCTCCCTCGGCGATACCGGTATGAAGAATCGATGCGGGAAGAATGCCCGCAACGGGACGCCTTAATACAGGCCCCCGACGCCGGTCGCAACCGGTTGCTGGGCGGTCGAGGGCGGCGTGCCGGTTCGCACCGTCGGCGTGACGGCGATACCGGGTGCCGCGTCGTCATCGTCGTCGTCGACCTGCCCGCCGGCATCGACGCCGATGTCGGCGCCGATCACCGCGGATCGAGCGTAAGGCTCGGTGCCCGGCTTGAACGCCTCCATGATCACGCCGCGCTCGCCGGCGCGCGCGACCCGTCCGCTGTCCGCCTCGACGCGCACGAGGCGCACGCCGGTGGGGATGCGGAAGGGAATAGCGGGCCTGCCATCGAGGACCTCGGCCATGAACGCCTTGAAGATGGGAACGGCGACCGAGGAGCCGGTCTCCTGGCGGCCGAGCGTCCTCGGCGTGTCGAAGCCGACAAATACGCCGACGACCAGGTCGGGCGTGAAGCCGACGAACCAGGTGTCGTTGCTGTCGTTGGTCGTGCCGGTCTTGCCGGCCAGCGGCTTGCCGAGCGAGCGCAGCGAGGCGCCGGTACCGCGTTCGACAACGCCCTGCAGCATGTTGACCATCTGGAACGCCGATGCCGGATTGGCGATCTGCTGGCGCGTGTCCGGCAGATGCGGCACCAACTGGCCAGCCCAGCTATCGGCGGCGCAGTCGAGGCATTGACGATTGTCGTGGCGGAAGATGGTGCGGCCGTGGCGATCCTGGATGCGGTCGATCAGCGTCGGCGTGATGAACTTGCCGCCGTTGACCAGCATCGCGTAGGCAGCCGTCAGCTTGAGCGGCGTCGTCTCTCCGGCGCCGAGCGCCATCGAGATGTGCAGGGGCAGCTTGTCGTAGATGCCGAAGGCTTCGGCCTGCTGCGCCACCTTGTCCATGCCGACGGTGAGCGCGAGGCGCACCGTCATCAGGTTCCGCGACTTCTCGATGCCCAATCTGAGCGTGCTCGGTCCGTAGAATCTGTTGCCGTAATTGCCCGGCCGCCACTTCGGCAGCCCCGGCCCCTGCTCGAGCACGATTGGCGCATCGAGGACGAGCGTCGAGGGCGTCATGCCGTTGTCGAGGCCGGCCATGTAGACGAAGGGCTTGAAGGCCGAGCCGGGCTGACGCTGCGCCTGAGTCGCGCGGTTGAACTGGCTCATGTCGAAGCTGTAGCCGCCCGACAGCGCATAGACGCGGCCGGTGTGCGGATCGAGGGCGACCAGCGCGCCGCTGACTGCGGGAATCTGGCGGAGCGCGAAGGTGCCGGCCGGATAGGCCTTGCCGTCGCCGGCCTTCTGCACCGCCTCGACCAGGATCACGTCGCCCGGGGCGAGCACCTGACTCGGCTTGGTGATGGCGGGACCGACCCGCTGCTCCTCGCGCGGTTCGCGCGCCCAGGCGAGCTCGGCGAGCGGAATCTTGCCGCTGCTGCCGTCGGCAAGGCCGACGGTCGCCTCTTGCGCGCCGACCTCGAATACCAGCGCGAGCTGCCATAGCCCGGCTCCGGCCGGCGGCTGCAGGGCCGCCAGGCGCGGCTTCCAATCCTTGGTCACCTGCCAGCGCTCGAGCGGACCGCGCCAGCCATGGCGCCGGTCATAGGCGATCAGCCCGTCGCGCAGGGCGCGGTCGGCTACCTCCTGCAGCTTGGGATCGACCGTCGTGCGCACCGACAGGCCGCCCTTGTAGAGTCCCTTCTCGCCGTAGCGCGCGAGCAGTTCGCGCCGCACATCCTCGGCGAAATAGTCGGCACGCGCATATTCGGTTTCCGCCCGCTGGCGGATGGCGAGCGGCTCCGACAGCGCCTCGCGCGCCTCCGCCTCGCTGATGTGACCGTCTTCGTACATGCGGCTGATCACCCAGTCGCGCCGGATCTTGGCCGCCTCGGGGAACCGCACGGGATGATAGTTGTTGGGCGCCTTGGGCAGGGCCGCCAGATAGGCCGCCTCGGCGATCGTCAGCTCGTCGAGCGCGCGGTCGAAATAGTTGAGCGCGGCGGCTGCGACGCCGTACGAGCCGAACCCCAGGTAGATCTCATTCATGTAGAGCTCGAGAATGCGATCCTTGCTGAAGGCGCGCTCGATGCGGAAGGCGAGGATCGCCTCCTTGACCTTGCGGGTGAGCGAGAGTTCGTTGGTCAGGAGGAAGTTCTTGGCCACTTGCTGCGTGATGGTCGAAGCACCCGTCGGCCGCCGATTCTGCGAGATCTTGCTCAGATTCTGCACGGCCGCGCGCATGATGCTGGCGAGGTCGATGCCGTAGTGGCTGTAAAAATTCTTGTCCTCGGCCGCGAGGAAGGCGTTGATCACGCGCTTCGGCATTGCCGAAATGGGCATGAACACGCGCTTCTCGATCGCGTATTCCGCAAGCAGGCGGCCGTCCCCGGCGTGCACGCGCGTCACCGTCGGCGGCTCGTAGTCGGCGAGCTGCGCGTAGTCCGGCAGGCCTTTGCCAAAATGCCAGAGCACCCCGATCGCGCCCGCCCCACCGATGAGCGTCAGAACGAACAGGACGACAAAGGAATAGATCAGGAACTTCTTCATAAAAGGAATTGAGCTCGGTCCGGCAGCCGGCAAGAGAAGTGTAATCGTGACACCGAATTAAGGCGAGTCTGTGGACGAGCGTTCCACGCCGCCCTGAAAAAATCTGTCGGCCGCGCGCAGCACGGCCAGGGCGATGTGTTTGCGGTGTTTTTCCTGGCGAATCAAGGCTTCGTCCTGACGATTGGACAGGTAACCGAGCTCGAACAATACCGACGGCACATCGGGCGCCTTGAGCACGGCGAAGCCGGCCGACCGGTGTCCTTTCTTCAATAGCGACGCATTCTCACGGTCGAGCTCCGTCAGCAGAAGTCGCGCGAAGCGCGCGGCATGGCCCCGCGTCTCGCGCTGGGCGAGCTCGATCAGGATGCCGGCCACGGCAGGCGGCTCGTCAGACAGGTCGACGCCGGCGATCAGATCGGCCTTGTTCTCGCGCTGGGCGAGCGCGTCGGCCTCGGCATCGGAGGCCTGGTCGGACAGGGTGTAGACCGAACCGCCGCGCAGACTGGTCTGGCGGATGGCATCGGCATGCAGCGATATGAACAGCTCCGCCCCCGCGGCGCGCGCGATGGCGATGCGCTGTCTGAGCGCAAGGGTTTCGTCGCGGATTCGGGTCAGCACCACGCGATAGCGCCCGCTCGCCTCGATGGTCCGCTTGAGCTCCTGGGCATAGATCAAGGTGATGTGTTTTTCATACTGGCCGGATACCGAAATCGCACCGGGATCGACGCCGCCATGGCCGGGATCGATGGCGATGACTGGCCGGTTGCCAGGTGCTGCGCGTGTCGGCGGCTTGGGCGCGGACGGCGTCTTCCGCCCCTCGGCTTGAGGCGGCGGCGCGACGGCTGGTTCGACGCGTTCGTTGGTCGAGGGCCCCGGTGTCGGCGCGGATGCCCCGTTCAGCGCGGCCTGGCGCTCAGCCTGGTCGGCGAGCACCGCCGCATCGAACTGGCGGCGCTCGGCGGCCGATATGTCGATGACGACTCGCCACACCTGCGGTCGCCCGGCTCCACTCGACCCTGTGGGACCTTCAAGATGCGCTTCGCCGACCAGCGCAGGCCGCGCGAGGTCGAGCACGATGCGCGACAGGCCGGGGCGGAAAAGGCCATAGCGCAACCCTTGGATCGGGCCGGCGGGAGCGCCATTTACCATCAGCCCGGCAGGCGCACCTTTGGGCATGCGCCAGTTCGCTTCGGGCAGGTCGATCACCAGCCGGTCGGGCTCGGCGAGCGGAAAGACGCGGAACTCGACCGGGACCGACAGTTCGATGACCAGCCTCTGCCGGTCGCCGGCGGGGGTTTCGACGCGCATCGACAACACGTCGCCCGCCGGCTTCGCGCGGGCGGGCAGGGCGACCCCCGGTACCATCAGAGCGGCCGCGACGATCAGCGCAGAATACCGCCACAAGCGGCCCATCATTGACCCAAGAGCCTCTATTGATGAGGGTTTGGGACGGTAACGTCCGCAGGCGCCGCCCCTCGCTGCCACAATATGTCATTGTGGAAGACCTTTCGTACCTTTATGTTGTTGCTGCGGACTTCCGCGGTCGGCCCTGTGCGCTGAACAGCGCGGCATGGCGGCAGCGCAACGGATGGTTCAGGTGCTCCCCCCGAGGGGGAATTGACCTGATAGTTCAAGCCGTTGCGCCGCGCCTTCGACTTAGCGGATCGATTTCAAACCGCCGAAGCCGCCTTCGGCCCGTGCCGAAGGGCGACCGGTGGGTCAGGGCCTGTCCTGGCGCGCTTGCGCGCTGCGTTCGACCAGCCCCGAAACCCGCCACGCTGGCTTCGAGCCAAAACAACGTCGCGCCGCCGCCAGTCATCCGCGCTGGCAGGAGAGGCGCGCATCGGAGCTAGGACCAATGGTCAAGCGCATGTTGATTGACGCGACCCACCCAGAGGAAACGCGGGTGGTCGTGATTGATGGCAATCGGTTGGAAGATTTCGATTTCGAATCGGCCACCAAGAGACAACTCAAAGGCAATATCTATCTTGCGAAGGTAACCCGCGTTGAACCGTCGCTGCAGGCGGCGTTTGTCGACTACGGCGGCGGCCGCCACGGCTTCCTTGCCTTCAGCGAAATCCATCCCGACTACTACCGCATCCCGGTCGCGGACCGCGAGGCGCTGATCGCTGCCGAAGCGGAGCAGGCGCGGCGCCAGGACGCCAACGGCGAGGAGCGCTACGGCGAAGAGCGCAGCGGACGCCGCCGCCCGCGCGGACGCCGTCGCCATGAGGATCGGCGCCCGGCGGCCGCAAGCGAAGAGGCCGTCGAGCCTACAGAGGTCGACGAAAACTGGGTCGCAGAGCCGCCCGAGGAACTGCAACCCGCACCGCCGCCCGAGCTCGAACCGCTGACGGAAGATTCCGCGGAGGCAACCGGCCGCGCCGGTGGCGGCGAACCCGGCGCCGACGAATCCGCCGCCGAGCGACAGGACAAGCCCGACGGCGGTCCGGCCGAGCGCGACGAAGCGAGCGGCGGAGATCGACCCGGCCGCACCAAGGCCGCCGACATGGCGCAGCCGCCACGTCTCAGCACCGATGCAGTCCCCGAGGAAGCCGAGCCAGACGCGCAAGAGCGCGCGCGCAGCGATCTGGCGCCGCGGTCGGCCGACGAGCAGCCGATGCGCGACGACATCGCCGTCGCCGAGGCTGGCGTCAGCGACGTGGTCGCGCCCGAGAGCGGCGAGCGATATGGCGAATCGGACGCAACCGCCGGCTCGGTCGAGGCCGGCACCGCGGAGCGGCCTGCCGATGAGGGAGCGGGCGACGTCGCGGTCGCCGAAGGCCCGGCCGGCGATCTCGGCGGCGAGGACCAGGTCGAGACCCTGGGCGGCGACGAGTTCGAGGAGGCCTCGCGGCGGCGCGCGCGCTCGTTCCGCCGCTACAAGATCCAGGAGGTGATCAAGCGCCGGCAAATCATGCTGGTGCAGGTCGTCAAGGAAGAGCGCGGCGCCAAGGGCGCGGCATTGACCACCTATCTGTCGCTCGCCGGCCGCTATTGCGTGCTGATGCCCAACACGGCGCGCGGCGGCGGCATCAGCCGCAAGATCACCAACGCCAACGACCGGAAGCGGCTGAGGTCGGTGCTGGATGAGCTGTCGATCCCCGACGGGATGGCGGTCATCGTTCGCACCGCCGGCAGCGAGCGCAGCAAGCCCGAGGTCAAGCGCGACTACGAGTATCTGATGCGCCTGTGGGACAGCATCCGCGAGCAGACGCTCCAATCGACCGCGCCCGCCCTCATCCACGAGGAGGCGAGTCTCATCAAGCGGTCGATCCGCGATCTCTACGCGCGCGACATCGATGAAATCACGGTCGACGGCGAAGAGGGCTACCGCGCGGCCAAGGATTTCATGCGCATGCTGATGCCGAGCCACAGCAAGCGCGTGCAGCCGTATCGCGATGCCGTTCCATTGTTCCAGCGCTACCAAGTCGAGGCGCAGATCGACGCGATCCACCAGCCGGTCTGCCAGCTCCGCTCGGGCGGCTACATCGTGATCAACCAGACCGAGGCCCTGGTCGCCATCGACGTCAACTCGGGCCGCGCGACGCGCGAACGCCACATCGAGGAGACGGCGCTCAAGACCAACCTCGAGGCAGCCGACGAGATCGCGCGGCAATTGCGCCTGCGCGACCTCGCGGGACTGATCGTCATCGACTTCATCGACATGGAGGATCACCGCAACAACCACGCGGTCGAGCGGCGCTTCAAGGACGCGATGCGCTTCGACCGCGCGCGCATCCAGATCGGTCGCATCAGCGCATTCGGATTGCTCGAGCTGTCCCGCCAGAGGTTGCGGCCGAGCCTGGTCGAGGCCAGCACCGATCAGTGCCCGCACTGCGGCGGCACCGGCCGCATCAGATCGATCGACTCATCCGGCCTGCACGTGCTGCGCGCGATCGAAGACGAGGCGCTGCGCGGCAAGTCGAGCGAGGTCGCGGTCCACGTCAGCACGCCGATTGCGCTCTACATTCTCAACCAGAAGCGGCCCAATCTGATCGACCTCGAACAGCGTTATGCCATTCGCGTGCTGTTCGAGCGCGACGATACACTGATCCCGCCGGCTTTCCGTATCGAGCGGCTGCGCCAACGCCAGCCTGGCGAGCGGCCGCCGCAAGTCGACATGCGGCCCGGCATGGCCAACATCGACACCGAGGCGGAAGCCGCCGCGGATGCCGCCGCGGAAGCCGCAGCTCACGCGCTCGACCGCGAAGCCGACGAGGCAGGCCACGCCGAGGCGCAGCCCGCCGAGGACACGCGCGAGGCTGCCCGCTACGAGCGGTCGGGCGAGGATCGATCGGACGACGAGCGGCAGCGCCACGAGCAGGGCGGCCGCCGACGCCGCCGACGCCGGCGCGGCGCCGAGCACGGCG
>Ga0194132_10009284_pt1 | contig 13641 bp, 14 predicted proteins | sample TA2KigOf80mmetaG_FD_148612 | JGI IMG/M metagenome (GOLD analysis project Ga0194132, IMG submission 148612) | Freshwater microbial communities from Lake Tanganyika, Tanzania - TA2015054 Kigoma Offshore 80m | ecosystem: Environmental > Aquatic > Freshwater > Lake | place: Tanzania: Lake... | reverse complement strand
GGAACTTTTTCGGAGTCGAGGGGGTTCCCCCTCGAACACCCCGTCTGCGGGGCCACCACGCCGGTGGAGACCCGCTCACCCCTCCGTCGTCAGCATTCCCTTTGCGATCGCGATGTCGAGCGCCATCTGCTGCTGCAACGCCTCGGCCGAGGCGAACTTCTGATCACCCCGCACCTTGTCGACCCACTCCACGCCGATCTCTTCGTCGTAGAGGTCGCCGTTGAAGTCGAACAGCAGCACCTCGATGAAGCGCTGCTGCCCATCGAAGGTGGGGCTGGTGCCGATGTAGGTGGCGGACCAGTACACGCGGTCGCCCACATGGGTTCGGGTGGCGTAGATGCCGTCGGCAGGCAGCGCGCGGTCGTGTTCGGGGCGGATGTTGGCGGTGGGGTAGCCCAGCTGGCGGCCGCGCTGCTGGCCGTGAATGACCGTGCCGCGGGTCATCAGACGGCGGTCGAGCATGCGGGCAGCTCCCGCCACGTCGCCCTCGGCAAGCGCGGTACGCACCGCCGTGCTGCTCACCTTCGCCTCGGTATCGGCCACCAGCGGTATCACCGTGACCGTGAACCCGAGCTGCGCGCCAATCTCCTGGAGTGCGGCCGCATCGCCCGAGCGGTTTCGGCCCAGCGCAAAATCGGCGCCGATCACCAGTCCGGTCATATGCAACGAGCGCACCAGTTCCCCGGCGAACTCCCAGGGGGTCAGGTTCGACAGATCACGGTCGAAGGTGACGGGGATAGCGGCGTCTACCCCGCAGGCGCGAATTAGCGCAAGCCGTTCATCCAGCGGGGTGATGACGGGAACGGTGTTGGTGGGGCTGAGCGCCGAGCGGGGGTGCGGATACAACACGAGGACCGCAGAAGCCGCCCCCTGCCGGGCTGCCTGGTCCATGGTGGCCTGGATCAGCGCCCGATGCCCGGCATGCACACCGTCGAAGACCCCTAGGGTGCAGACGGTGGCGCGGCCCGTGGCGTGCCGGGTCAGTTCTGCGTGTAGCGACATGCGATCGAGCGGCTCTCTAGGGGCGAAAGGGATGCGCGACAAAAAAAGCCGCACCTGCGGCTGCACAAAATGCTAGCATCAGAGGTGTTATTGGTCAAGCTGCGGCCGCTGGAGCGCTCCTGAACATCGTCTACGTCGGCACCTTTGGCATGGCGTCAAAAAGCACCATGCGCGCCCGCGCCCTCCCGCTCGCGCAAGTGGTGGCGGGGCAGGGCCACACGGTCATCCTGGTACTGCCTCCGTGGGACAATCCCGCGGACTCGGGCCGCACCTGGAGCGAGGGCCCGGTTCGGGTAGTCAACGTCGCGCTGCCGCCCCGCATCCCGGTTCTCGGGCACATGCTGTTGGCGCTCCGGCTGCTGCTGGCCGTGCTGCGCCTGCGCCCCCAGGTGGTGCATGCCTTCAAGCCCAAGGGGTTCAGCGCCCTCGTCGCCCAGGCCGTCCTCGCCTTGCAGGCTCTCGGACTGCACCGCGAGGTTCGGGTGGTGGTGGACACCGACGACTGGGAGGGAGACGGCGGCTGGAACGACGTGGAGCCGTACCTCTGGTGGCAGAAGCGACTGTTCGCCTGGCAGGAGCGCTGGCTACTGCAGCACGCGCCGGCCATCACCTGCGCCAGCACCCAGCTGGTGCGCATGACGGCAGAGCTTCGGGGGATGGAGACCGGCGTGGCATACGTGCCGAACGGGGGCGCAGCGCTCGCCAGGGTAGACCCCGCCGTCGTCAGCACGCTCCGAGAGCGCATTGGCCTACCCCCTGACCACCCGGTGTTGCTGCTGTACACGCGCTTCGTCGAGTGCTCGCCGCAGCGCTTCACACGATTGCTCCGGCTGGTTGAAGAGCGCGGTGCGTGTCCGGCAGTGCTGGTGGTGGGCACCGGCCTGCGCGGTGAGGAGGCGGTCCTGAGCGCCGGCGTTGGGCACTCCGGAGTTCGTCTCCCCATGATGCAGGTTGGCTGGGTGCCAACCGCCGACCTGGCCGCCCATCTGGCACTCGCCGACGTCGCGTTGTTTCCCATGGAGGACACGCTGATCAACCGCAGCAAGTGCTCGGTGAAGCTCATCGACCTGTTGAGTGCCGGCGTACCTGTTGTTGCCGAAGCCATCGGTCAGTGCGGCGCCTACATCCAAGACGGCATGACGGGCGTACTGACGGCCCCCGGGGACGATGCTGCACTGGCTGATGCGGTGGTTGACCTGATCGCGGCACCCGCACGCGGGCTGGCGCTGGGTGCCGGGGCTGCTCAGCGCATACAGCAAGAGTTCTCGTGGCACAGGGTGGCCGAACCGCTGGTTCAGGTCTATCTGCCAGCGTGATCCGCCTCGTCTTCGGCTGGGCGCCGCTCGCCGTTTGGCTCGCCGCCATCTGGTGGCAGTCGTCGCGCTCCGGCGGGCCGGCACCCATCGATCAAGGTGCGTGGTTCGTGGTCACCAGTCTGGGACACGTTGTGGAGTACGCGGGGCTGGGCTTCCTGGGTGGCAGGCTGCTGGTAGACCGCAGCCCCCGCTGGGCATGGTTTGCGGCCTGGACGCTGTGCCTGCTGTGGGGCATCAGCGACGAGCTCCACCAGAGCTTCGTTCCGGGCCGCGACGTCGATCTGTGGGACGTAGGCGTGGATGGCGTGAGCGCTGCCGCCGGCCTGCTGGCCTGCCGTCTGCTGCGCCGGGTGCGACCACTACCCTGGATCATCACCCGGGCAACCCCGCCTCCGCGCGCCTAACGAGAACGGCGCCGAGCAAGCTCGGCGCCGTTACCACCTATCCGTGGTATCGTCCGTTATCCACCAACAGCGGCTGCCGCTTCCTGCTGTCCGGCGCGCAGCGCGCGTCGTGCTCGCACCGCACCCGACAGCTCGTGAATCACCGGCACCGTCATGTCCCAGCCCATGCAGGCGTCGGTGATGCTCTGGCCATATACCAGATCGGCCTTGTTCACCAAGTCTTGCCGGCCGTCAACCAGGAAGCTCTCCAGCATCACGCCCACAATACCTGCCTGGCCAGCGGCCACCTGTTGCGCCACGTTGCTGGCTGCCAACGGCTGACGCGCGAAATCCTTCTCGCTATTGCCGTGGCTCATATCCACCATCAAGCGACGGGCCAGCTTCACTTTCTCCAACGCATCCAGCGTGGTGCCCACATGTTCGGCGCTGTAGTTGGCGCCATGGTTGCCGCCCCGCAGAATCACATGCGTGTCTTGGTTCCCCCGGGTGGAGACGACGGCGGCCAAGCCCTGCTCGGTTACCGACAGGAAGCTATGCGGATGGGCGGCGGCTCGAATCGCGTCAATCGCAATCTGCACGCCGCCGTCGGTCCCGTTCTTGAACCCCACCGGCATCGACAGTCCGGACGCCAGCTCTCGGTGCACCTGGCTTTCCGTAGTCCGGGCGCCGATGGCCCCCCAGGTGACGGCGTCGGCAATGAATTGCGGCGTGATGGTGTCGAGGAATTCGCACCCGGCGGCCAGTCCCAGCTCCACAATGTCGACGAGGACCCGTCGGGCCGTGCGCAGCCCCTCGTTCATGGCGTAGGTGCCGTTGAGGTGTGGGTCGTTGATCAACCCCTTCCAGCCCACGGTGGTCCGTGGCTTCTCGAAGTACACCCGCATGATGATGCACAGGTCGTCGGCCCATTCGTCGGCCAGCACCTTCAGCCGCCGAGCGTAGTCCAACGCTGCTACGGGGTCATGGATCGAGCAGGGGCCGACCACCACGATCAGGCGGTCGTCCTTGCCGTTGAGAATGTCGACGGTCTGGTTCCGTGTGTTGGTGACGGTGACGGAGGCTTCCTCGGAGAGCGGAATCTCCTCGCACAAAAGGGCTGGCGGCAACATCGGCTTAATGCTCTCGATACGCAGATTACTGGTTTGCATACTGGTTCCTCAGCGAAGTGTCGGTTTGGTCGGGGTGCAGGGAACAGAAATCGGGGCCAAGGCCCCGACAAGGAAAGGGTACCCGCAAACCGCGAGTACCCTACGTAAAGCTAAAGTACGCGGCGTACGAGAGGGTATGGGCAGGCACCAGCACTGCTGGGCCCTTGGGGTGAACGGCGTTCCGGCTGCAACCTAACATAGCAGGCACAGCATACTCAACGAGTGTGACCGATGCAACCTGAGCGCGGGGTCTGGGTGGCCGTCAGCGGTTTTGCAGCGGCAGGTCTGGGCGTAGAGCTCCATTCGTTGTGAGCTCGTCGAACCACCTCAACGCCGGTCCTTTGACGAGCTCACAACGGACGGATCACCGCGTCTGGCCCTAGCTGCTCGAACGCTAACGGCCACCCACCCACGGTACTTTGGGATCCGAGAGGCGCAGCCCCTGGGACACCGCCGCACGAAGGGGGGCCTTCCCTTCTCCCTTTACATGGGTCAGGGTAGCTTCTGGTGTGGCCTGAACCTCTGGAGGCGAGCGGTGCGCTTCACGGGGCGCAGGCGCACTAACCCGGTCGACAGGGCTTAACAAACGGCGACATCTGCCGATGGTACTTTCCGTAGCGCTCGAAAGTGTAAGGAGTTACCAGATATGGCAAGCGTGTTGCTAGTAGACGATGCGGCGTTCATGCGCACCCGCTGCGCCAAGCTGCTGAAAGACGAGGGGTACGACGTGCTGGAGGCCGAGAATGGCGCCGATGCCGTTCGTAAGTACGCCACCTTCAAGCCCGACGCCGTGCTGATGGATGTGACCATGCCCGAGATGGACGGCATTCAGGCACTCAAAGAGATCCGCAAGGCCGACCCCAAGGCCCGCGTCACCATGCTGACGGCCATGGGCCAGCAGGACATGGTGATGGACGCCCTGGTGTCCGGCGCACAGGACTACGTCCTCAAGCCGTTCCAGCCGGCGCGGGTCTTGGATGCTGTGAAGAAGATGCTCGGCTAGGCCCAGCGCCGCCACACCCGAACCGACCAACGGAGGAGCACTGCAACATGAATGACCCAGCCCTCATCAACGCCTTCGTAAAGGCAGCTATGGAGACGTTCCAGGCCGAGCTGCAGGTGGACATCAAGCGTGGCACCCCCACCGTCACACCGCCCGACGCATCGGGTCTGCCCGTCATGGCGCTCATCGGCATCACCGGCGATATCGAAGGGATTCTCTCGCTGGGCATGACCCGAGAGACAGCGTGCGCTATTGCCGGCCAAATGATGGGCGAGGAAATGACCGAGATGACGCCACTGGTGGAAAGCGGCATCTGCGAGATGTGTAACGTGGTCGGCGGCAGCGCAGCCATGTCGATCACCGGGATGGGCGTCAGCGTCGACATCACCCCGCCGGTGTTCATCATGGGCGACGCCCTAAAGATGAGCCTGGGCGGCGTTCCCCGCCTCACAGTGCCATTCCACACACCGCTGGGCGATATCGAACTCAAACTGGCCTGCCACGAGCGAAACGAGGCCGATCACGGTTCGGCGTTGCACGTCGGCGCCAAGATCTAGCCCTCTAAACCCTCGAGTGTGAAGGGCCCGGCCGGGTAGTTGGCCGGGCCCTTCGTTATCCCACAGCGGGAGCCCGCGCAGCACCGCTCATCATCCGGCGGTACCCAACGCCCCGTCACTCAGTACCTATGGGTAGGCAGGCACACCCCACCGCACCTTCAACACACTGCTCGACCATGCCGATTATGGGTTGCGACCTCTACGAGCGCGGGAGCGCGTCGGACGGAGGGGAACCTGAACGGCGCTCGTCGCAAAACCGGAGCCTTATGCCAACATTGCAGCCGTCTGAACAGCGGATGTCGCCCGCCCAGTTTGAACGCATCTCGCAAGAGGTGCGCCAACGGTCTGGTATCCAGCTACCCAAGGGCAAAGAAGACCTGGTGCAGGGCCGGCTGAGCCGGCGCATTCGGGCTTTGGGCCTCGGCGGGTTCGATGAGTACCTTCGGTACCTGGAGCGCGACGACTCGGGCGCCGAAATCGGCGCCATGGTGGATGCACTGACCACCAATGTCACCAGCTTCTTTCGAGAGCCGGTGCACTTCACCTATCTGGCGGAGCAGGTGGTGCCCGAGGCTGCCGAACGTGGCCGCCGCTTACGCATCTGGAGCCGCCGTTGTCAGTCCTTCCGCAGTTGTCTATGCTGGACAGCATGAAGCCCACCCTCCAGGTCCTCGCCACCGAATCCGGTCGCAGCTACCGCTATTACCGTTAGGGTATCCGCGCCCGGTGCGGATACCCTTTCCCGTCGGGGCCTCGGCCCCGATTTTCGTTGTCAGCGACCTGGAGCTTCCCGAGAGGTGTCGAAAATGGCCGAGAACCAGCAACTGGAGACCCTGCTCAACCGCGGGGTGTTTGAGATCGTCGTGGAGCGTGAGCTGCGCGAGCGGCTGCGCGAGGGTAAGCCGCTGCGGCTGAAGATGGGCTTCGACCCCAGCCGGCCCGACCTGCACCTGGGCTACGCGGTGGCGCTGCGTAAGCTGCGGCAGTTCCAAGACCTGGGCCACAAGGTCATCCTGATTGTCGGCGACTGGACCGCCCGCGTTGGCGACCCCACCGGCCGCAGCGAGACCCGCACTATGCTGACCGAAGAGCAGGTGAACGCCAACGCCCAGACCTACCTGCGGCAGTTCTTCAAGATCGTGGACAAAGACAAGACCGCGGTGGTGTGGCAGAGCACCTGGTTCGGCAACTTTGGCCTAACGGACGTCCTCAACCTCACCAGCCGGTTCACGGTGGCCCAGTTCCTGGCCCGCGAAGACTTCGCCAAACGGTTCGCTGACCAGCGGCCTATCGCCATCACCGAGTTCATGTACCCCCTGCTGCAGGCGTACGACTCGGTGCAGATCCAGTCGGACGTGGAGTTCGGCGGCAGCGACCAGAAGTTCAACTGCCTGGTGGGCCGCGACATGCAGGAGATGATGGGCCAGCGCCGCCAGCAGGTGTTTCTGCTGCCGCTGCTGCTGGGCACCGACGGCCGTAAGATGAGCCAGAGTTATGGTAACTACATCGCGTTTGAGGCCCCGCCCAACGAGATGTACGGCAAGCTTATGTCCACACCAGACGAGGTGATGCTGGACTACTTCACCCTGTTGACCGACGTGCCGGACGCGGAGCTGCTGGAGTTCCGGCGGGCCATGGACGCGGGCAGCGCCAACCCCATGGAGTTCAAGCACCGGCTGGCCCGGGAGATCGTCACGCAGTTCCACGACGCCACCGCGGCCATCAGCGCCGAGGCCGAGTTCCGGCGCGTGGTGCAGGGCGGCGGCGTGCCCGAGGACATCGACGCGGTGTCCATCGCCGGCGTCGCGCTGCAGGACGGCCGGGCCGGCGCTTCGGCCCTGGTCGACGCGCTGGTCACCTGGGGCTTGGCGGCCAGCAAGAACGAGGCCCGCCGCCTGGTGGCCCAAAACGCGGTCGAAGTAGACGGCGAGCGGGTGGGCGAGGCGCCAGTCGCCATCCGCGACGGTAGCATCGTACGCGTCGGCAAGCGCCGCTACGCCCGGGTGACGGGGTAGGCCCCATCCCCTCTCCCCCTGGGAGAGGGGACCGGACGCCTAGGGGGTGGGAGCCGTTGGTGGTGAGGCAAGCGGCTCCTCAGCCTCGGGCGTGTGCCCGTTGGTCCCATTGCGGCCACGGTTGTCGAAGGCGGCCTTCAGGTCGATGCCGGTAACGGCTTCGAAGGACTGCACGAGGCCCAGCAGGTTGGCGGGCACCACGCTCGATAGCTTGCCCAGCGGCCCAGAGCCGTTGCCACCGGTGTCACAATCACGTCGCCGGGCGCGATCAGCGTGTCGAGCACCGTGCGGATCGCCTCGTTGGAGCCGTTGGTCAGCAGCAACTCGCCGGCGGTCACGTCGATGCCACGGTCCAGCTTCATGCGCCTGGCGATGAACTGCCGCGCCGGCTCGGGCCCCTGATCCGGCGGGTAGTACGAAAGCAGGTGCCCGTCTTCGAGAATCGCCTGCTTGGCAGTCTCGGCCAGCACCGGCAGCGGCAGCAGGTCGACGCCCGGAAGCACGGTCCGAAGTTGTACTTCCAGTCCTCCTGCGGGTTGCGCGGCACCCCTGGAAACGGCTCCACCAAAAGCGGTCGTAGTCGGGCGGCGGCGCTGCGGTCATGTGGACCTCCCAGGGGTGGTGCAGGTACTCTACGCCCGCAACGACCTGCCCGCAAGCAGGCTGGTACAATCTCACAGGTTCCGTATCCCTGACTGTGAGCATGCATTGGCCGAAGACACGCCGCCACACATCTTCCTGGGCTTGGGCAACCCGGGCGACGAGTACGCCGCCCACCGTCACAACATCGGCGCCCAGGTGATCGCCCTGCTGGCGCGGCAGCTGGGCGTGCGCCTCACCGAAACCTGGGGGCAGGCCCGCGCCATTCGCACCAACTGGGAGGGCCACCCGCTGGTGCTGGCCCGCAGCCGCACCTACATGAACTCCAGCGGCGAGGCAGCGGTGGCGTTGCTGCGCCGGGTGAACACCCCCACCCAAAAGCTCATGGTCATCTCCGACGACATGGACCTGCCACTGGGCGCGCTGCGGCTACGGGCCAAGGGCAGCAGCGGCGGGCAGAACGGCATGAAGTCGGTCATCGCGCACCTGAAGAGCGAGGACTTCCCGCGATTGCGGCTGGGCATCGGCCGCCCGTACCCCTCGGAAGAACGCGGGGTGCGCAGCCGGGAGCAGTACGAGAAGGACAACATCCGCTGGCTGCTGGCGCCCTTCACCAAGGACGACGAGAAGCTGGTAGGCCCGCTGCGCGAGCGGGCGGTCGAGACGCTGCGCAGCTACCTAGTCGATGGCATTGAGCGGGCGATGAACACTGCCAACACCGGCTGACACGGCGCCTCGGGCGTAGGGGCAGACCCACGTGTCTGCCCACGCCGCTACCCTATGACGCCCACGGGCCAACGGTCGTCAGCGCATGGTGTGTAAGTACCTTCCGCCCGCTACCGCACCTACTGCGCCTACGGGCCGATAAGGGGTCACGCATACTGCCGCAAGAGGCTGCGGTTCGGTGCTTCGTCCGTGACGCGCGGCTCTCCGGCGTAGGGGCAGACACGTGGGTCTGCCCCTACGCCGGAGAGCCGTTGGCCCGCGGGTTGCGCACCGGAATCGGCTACACTGAGGGTGTCCAATGTCCACCTCCAGCGTCCGCATCCAGATCGGCGACGCCAACGGCTCCCGCTTCGAGGAAGTGGAGGCGCTCCAGCAGCTCCTGCGGCGCGACCTTCACGGCCGCGCCGCAGGAGCTGCTGGAGCGCCTCGGTGTGCGGCGGGACCGAAGGCAACGGTTCCACATTGCCAATGGTCAGGTCACCGAAAACGGCGTCGGTGACGCACGAGGCCATTCCCCCGGTCATCTTCAACGAGCCCGGTGAACCCGTACTGCTTGGTGCGGTGACGCTTGAAGTCCTTCTGCTGGGCGTCGATCCCGCCGGCCAACGGCTGTTTCCTGTCGAAGGTCTGCGGGTGAGCTGTTACGACCTGTAACCATCAACCAACTTGCGGCAAGGAGCACGCTTGAACACCCACATCACCACGGTTGCTGAGGGCCTGCGGGTCATGACCACCGAGATGCCGGACGCGCAGTCGGTCAGCGTCAACATCTTCATCGGGGCAGGCTCGCGCTACGAGACGCCTCGCATCAGCGGCGTATCGCACTATCTGGAGCACATGCTGTTCAAAGGCACCCCCAAGCGACCGACCGCGATGATGGTGTCGGAGGCCATTGAGGGCGCAGGCGGCCGCACCAACGCCTTCACCAGTCACGAGGTGACCTGCTTTCTGGCCAAGGTGCCCTACGACCAGTTGCCGACCGCGCTGGATGTCATCGCCGACATCGTGCAGCACCCGCTGCTGGCACAGGAAGAGGTGGACCGCGAGCGGCAGGTGATCATCGAGGAGATCCGGCGTGGCCACGACTCACACGGCGGCTGGGCGGCCGAGCTGGCCCACAGCACGCTGTTCGGCGACCAACCGCTGGGCTGGAGCATCGCCGGCACCGAGGACACGGTACGCGGCATCAGCCGCCAAGACTTGGCCGACTATGTGGGCGCATGGTACGTACCCAACAACTGCGTGGTATCGGTGGCGGGCAACTGCACCCACCAGCAGGTGCTCGACCTCATCGGCAGCCACTACCACGCCAAGGCAGCCCCCAACGTTGGCACATGGTCGCCCGCCACCAAGCCGGCCCCGGGGGCACAGGTGGTGGTGGAGACACGTCCCATCAGCCAGGCCAACCTCAGCATGGTGATGCTAGGCCTGAGCCGGCACGACCCCGACCGCTATGCCTTCACGGTGATGACCAGCCTGCTGGGCTCGGGCATGAGCTCGCGGCTGTTCAAAGAGGTGCGCGAACGGCGAGGCTTGGCCTACTCGGTGGGCTGTGGCGGAGCGCGCTACCACGACATCGGGGCGCTCTACACCTCGGCAGGCGTGGCCCCCGAGAAGCTGGTGGAGGCCACTAAGGTGATCATGGATGAGTACCGCAAGATTGTGGTGGAGCCGGTGGGCGAGGAGGAGCTGACCAAGGCGCGCGACTACTCGGCGGGCAGCTTCCGGCTGGGGCTCGAGGACACGATGTCGGTGGCCCGCTGGACCGGCGATAGCCTGATCAACACCGGCGAGGTGCAGCAGGTGGAGGATGTGGTGGCGAAGCTGAAGGCCATCACCCCCGCCGACATCCAGCGCGTGGCCAAGCGCATCTTCGTGGACAACGCCGTGGCGGTGGGCGTCACCAGCCCTCAGGACGACACGGAGGCATTGCTGGACGCGCTGCGGAATTAGCGGACAGGGACAGGCGTCATTGCGAGCCCGGCGACAGCCGGGCGTGACAATCGTAGATCGGCGCGAGTGAGGCGGCGCTTGGGGCCGCTGGCGGTGTTTGCGACACGATTGCCACGTCGCCTGACGGCTCCTCGCAATGACGGTGGTAGGGCGACCGCGTCGTAGGGAAGGAGCTTGTCCCCTGCCGAGACCGGTAGTTGTGTGACGAGACCTGGGCAATAGGCCGCGACATTCGGCGGGGGACGAGCCCCCGCCCTACAAGGATACGCCGCCGGTGGCTAGCCGGCCGCCACGAGGCGCTTGATCAACTCCACCGTCATCCGCCCAGCCTGCTCCAAGTTGGTGGGATCGATGAACTTCGCCTGATCAGTCGAGAGGTGATAGTTCGGGTCCTCCAAGCGGAAGAAGAACACCGCGGGGATGCCGGCCTGCATGAAGCTGGCGTGGTCGCTGCCGCCGCCCGCGCTGCGGCCCGAGGGCGATAGGCCCACCTTGTACCCCAGTGCATCCGCCGCCTCGCCCACCCGGTTCACCAGCACTTCGCTCCCTGAGATACGCCAGCGGTCACCCACCCCCACCATGTCCAGGTTCACCATGGCCTTGATACCCTGCCGTTCAGCGGCAGACAGGCCCCGTACGTAAATGCGGCTGCCCCACAGCCCCAGCTCCTCGGCGCCGAAAGCCATGAAGCAGAGGTTGGCCTGCTTGGCGATGGGCCACAGCGCCCGGGCGGCCTCGATGGTCGCCGCGGTGCCAGAGGCATTGTCGTTAGCGCCAGGGCCGGCCGGCACCGAATCGAAGTGCCCGCCGATGATGTAGCTGCAGCTATCTCCAGCCTTGGCCAGCACGTTGCGGCTCTTCACCTGCAACGTCTGGTTCTCCACCTTGATGCGTACCTGGGTTCCGGACTGCGCGGCCAGCTTCACCAGCTCTTGACCAGCCTCGCCACTGACCCCCAGCGCAGGAATGGCGCCGGCGGTGCCCAGCGTGCCGCGGAACTCACCCAGCTCGTTGTTGTACACAATGATGGCTTTGGCCCCGGCGTCGGCGGCATTCTTCGCTTTGTCGCCGAACGAAAGCGTGCCGCGTTGCACCAGGACGATCGCACCTCTCGCCGAAGCCGGGTAGTCGGCAGGGCGCCCCACACCGCTGATGACCACCAACGGTGCGCTGAAGCTGCCGCTGGCCGAGAAGCCCAGGCTGTTCGTGGGGATACGCTTTGCGCCCGCCACCTCCAGCTCGGCGATAGCCTCATCGTCGAGTTCGAACTCAGCGGGAAGCTGCTCGACGCTATAACCGTAGCCGCGCAACTGCGCGCCGATGTAGTCTGCCGCCTTGCGCTCCTCGTCGCTGCCCGCCACGCGTATGCCGATGACGTCGGCAAGCTGCTTCACGTGTTCCAGGGCCGCCTGACCGGAGAACTCACCGCCAGGTGCCTGCGCTGCGGGGGTGGAAGGCGGCGAGATGGGGGCTGTCGCGGTGGCAGCAGGCACGCTCTCGGGCTGTGCGGCCGGGGCCGGTGCAAGTGGGACCGGCTGGGTGCAGGCGCTGAGCCCCAGCACGGCGGCAAGGATCGGCACCCAAAGCGGCCTGGAAAGCAATGGTGACACCGATGGCTCCTCGACTGCGTGCTACAGGGTACTACGTGGCTACGTTGCAGCTTGAAAAGCCGCCTATGCACCATTCTACCCTGTGCAACAATCACTATCGGGCTGGGCGGTGCAACCAGCGTTCTTGGCTTCACCGCACCCCCACTCTGGGGCCGTGAAGAGGCATGCACGATGAATCAGCAGTTGAACCTGATCACCCTGGGGGTGCGAGACCTGGAGCGCGCTCGGCGGTTCTACCGCGATGGCCTGGGATGGCGCGAGTCCAGCGCCTCCCAGGAGTCGGTGGCTTTCTTCAACGCTGGTGGTCTGGTGCTGGCGCTCTGGAGCCGCGCCGAACTGGCGGCAGACGTGCCCGTAGTGGACGACGGCCACGGATTCAACGGCATTGCGCTGGGCCAGATACTGGCAAGCCGTGAATCGGTAGACGCGGCAATCGCCGACGCTCGCTCAGCTGGCGCCGCCATCCTGAAGGAACCGGCCGACACCTTCTGGGGCGGTTACAGCGGCTACTTCGCCGACCCTGAGGACTACGTGTGGGAGCTAGCCTGGAACCCGTTCTTCCCGAGGGATGAACAGGGCATCGTGCTGGCGCCGGAGTAGGTGGGGCTAGCCGGCCGCCTGCTTCTGGGTGCGCGCGGCAGCGGCCTCTTGTCGGGCGCCGGTAGCCAGCATGGTCTGAAGCATCGGCTCGCCAACGGGCTTGCGGCGGCGGGGGTACACGCGCTTGGCCTTGGCGGCTGCGACCACCGGCTGAACAAACGGCCGGGTCTCGGCCGATTCCACCCGCTCGCGGGCCCAGGCACAGTACTCGGGGCTGATGTCGTAGCCCACAAACTGCCGGCCCTCCTCCACTGCCGCCACCGCGGTCGAGCCAGACCCCATGAAGGGATCGAGCACCACATCGCCGCGGTTGGTGTACAGCAGCATAAGGCGGCGCGGCAGCTCCACCGGGAAGGGCGCGGGATGATGGTAGCGCTTGCCGTCTTTGCCGGACAGGCGGGACTCGGTCTCCAGCTTCCAGATGCTTCGGGTCCAATCGACAAACTGCTGATTGGTGATGCCGGTGGGCGGCAACAGGCCATCGGGGCCGCGGCGCGCCTCCAGCTTCATCGACTCTTTGCTGAACACCAGCACGTACTCGTGCACGTCGCGCAGCACCGGGTTGGAGGCGCGGGCGAAGCTGCCCCACGCCGTCGACACGCCCGCGGTGGCGCCCTTGTCCCAGATGATCTCGCCCCGCATCAGGAAGCCCAGCGCCTGCATCTGCCGGATGATGTAGCTGTGCAGCGGCAGGTACGGCTGACGGA
>Ga0194132_10009283_pt1 | contig 13642 bp, 12 predicted proteins | sample TA2KigOf80mmetaG_FD_148612 | JGI IMG/M metagenome (GOLD analysis project Ga0194132, IMG submission 148612) | Freshwater microbial communities from Lake Tanganyika, Tanzania - TA2015054 Kigoma Offshore 80m | ecosystem: Environmental > Aquatic > Freshwater > Lake | place: Tanzania: Lake... | reverse complement strand
TTTATAACACGAATTTATCTGCTCTAGTTCAGAGAACTTTATGAGGCCATAATTTTCATTGTTGAGTTTCTCTCTTGGCAATAGGCCAAACTCGTATTCTAACTCATTCAGAATAAGCATGTTCATTCAGGTTCCACCGTATAACATTGGTTCATCTTTATCCTCAAATTCCCTAATTATCCTTGGGAAAAAGTCGGTGGTGGGCTTTTCACACACCTGATTACTAGTTTCAATTAGCCTGAATGATTTCATAGTTTTATTTGGTGAGACTAATAATTATGGTGCTTTGCAATAGTATTGATACTCTAGATACTATAATTATCTAAAATTATCACATTTATTGAAAATTACATCTAATTAGTATCTAAAGTAAGGATACTATTGTCATATTTTTGATTAGGATGGACGACCAATAGTAGTTTATGTCTGAGATAAAATTCTCCGACGACGAGTTACTTCATTTGAAAACAGAGTATGCGATGATTCACTGCCACTGCTGCACTCGTAGGATCCCAGGATTGCTAATTTTCTGGCCTAATCAGAAAAATCCAGAAAGGCTACCACTGTGGATGCCATGTAAAGTCTGTGGCAAGTTTTTGTCGCATTTGGAACTCGACGATTCGGAACTAAAAAAAATGTGCATTGAGTGCAAAAAGGAAACCGACGGCAATTTTGGCGTCATTCCCTAAAATTCCCCCTTTTTATTTGACTGTTTAAATTTTTAAAATCTAAAACAAGAATTTGGATGCAGCTATTCCATCGTCAGTGAAAAATATTTTGTGCTTTCTACCAAGTTTTTCAGTTTCTACAAAGCACCACGTATTCTTGAGTGGTCCTAGAATTACCCTGTCCAAAGTGGTGTATTTTGACTTACTATGGTTCTTTGGAATTCTAGAACTTGGGTCTGTTTCCCCACCAACTGTGATTATTCCTTTTTGTTCTAATCGCTCTGCATATTCACCCTTGTAGACAAATCCACCCCTGCTTGTACTGATCATACTTTTAAGTTCTGTTAATGCTTCTAGAAGGTTTGAGTTTGGTGTGTTAATTCTATATGTTGATAGCTGGCGAATATCTGATACACCATAGGTCTGCTGCTCTCCTGATTTGAATCTTGGATATTCCTCAGGTATTGCATAAAACGGGCGTAGATTATCCCTATTATCAAATATCATACATGCAATCATGCACCCAATCGCATGAATCTTTGATCCGCTTGCAACATTCAGAAAATATTCGGACTTTCTATCGCGCATTAAAATTGCCTTTACTGTATTCACAATATCAAATAGCTCGAATCTATTGGCATAATGTATCTCTGTTTTGATTCTTTTTTTCTTTAATTCATCCTGGATTTTTTGTGCATATGATATCGACTTATCCTCATTAGGCTTACTGTGCATAATCAGGCACACTAGATCAGCTCTATCCCTTATTGCAGGAATTGTAATCCTATCTATTTCAAATCCTACTGGTGCGATGTGGATTCGCTTGGTTGCAAGCGATCTTATAGTACCAATAGTATGGATACTATTTACAAGTTATTAAAATTTTAGGCAACATTAGAGATTTGCATGACAGATGCTAGTGAATCCAATGTTCGCGAGGTCTCGATTGTAAAAAAGACTACGACCATGTCATTAGAGGAGTATTTCTCAATACAACTCAAATCACCTGACGAGTCCGTTGACAGTCTGCTTCGAAAGGCAATTCTGGCTGCAAACTCGGCACATCCCCAAACAAAATCTTCTGTTTTGGGAGGACCCTAATTTTTTTGAGGTTAATGATATGAAAAAAATCTGGCTTTACGTTGGGATCATGTTTGCATGCACCGGTATTGGCACGGGATTTGGATTATTTTTGATAATGCTGTATTTTTGGGACGACATCAAGAGGGCAATAAATAGTAAAAACTTTCAACACTCTGGGATATCTGCGGACCCAAGATTCTATGATGATGATACTGTGGAGAGAATGAGATAAGAGCATGAAAAACGAACTAAATCAGGTACAGGTAGTCAAGAAATGATAGATGGCTACGATCCAGAGTCAGTATACCAAGTATATGAGACAAATGCTAATTCGAATTATAAAATTGGTGAGATTGAGAACAATGTCTTTTATGACGTTGACAAGTCAGGGAAAAGAACCAACGGATTTTCATTTTCCAATACGGAATATTTTTGGAACCAGTTTGGAAACATTTACGTAAAAAAAATATCTAAACCACTGGGCGGCCTTGAACCGCTAGTATGGGGAGTATATTGGACAATTCAGGCACTGATAACAATTGTACTGACAATTGGTGCTGATGGCATACCATCAAAGATTTTCTGGCTGGGAATATCAGCCTCTCACTATGCTTTTACCATAAAATATCGATACAACAAATTTGTGGTCTATTGGATGCTGATTACGTCTATCGTGTTTATCATAATTTTGTTCCTCGCTGGCTCGAAAAAGAAAAAATAGTTGCAATTGTATATGTTGTGATAATTATGAAAAAGCAATTTATCTCTGATTTACTTCCAAATTCCCCAGTTGACGATATATTTGTCGTTGAGAAAAAGGGAAGTGTAACTAGATACAAAAATGGCAAGCCAGGTAGTTGGTTTTCATTGATTTTATCAGACAAGTCTGGCAAAATAAGTGGGAAATTTTGGGGAAATGATGAAACCATTACTAATTCACTTTATGTTTCTATTTCGGAAGGCGACTGTATCAAAATACAGGGCCGGACCATTAGTTATAATCACAGGACTGAAATTAACATGGAGATAATTTCCAAACCATCTGAAGTATATGATGGTGATTTTATTAGGACTAGTTCAAAAAATATTGAACAGATGGTCTTCTCTCTTAGGCAGACAGTCCAAGAGGTCAAAAATCCGTATTTGAAACAACTATTGGAATCCTTTGTCAATGATGAGAAATTTATCAAAGATGAATATTGTAGAGCACCTGCCGGCAAGAACTGGCATCATGATTATGTTGGCGGTCTGTTAGAACACGTTCTTAGTTTAATCGACACATCACGAACTGTTCAAAAAAATCACCCAGAGCTTGATTTCGATCTATTGATAATAGGATGTATATTGCATGATGTTGGCAAGGTCAAAGAATTCAAAATTGGAACTAGTATCCAAATTACTGATTATGGAAGATTGTTTGGTCACATTTCAATTGGATTTTTAATGGTCTCTGAGAAAATATCAGAAATTCCTGGATTTCCTGAGGAATTAAAAAACAAGGTATTGCACATAATACTTAGTCATCATCGACAACTTGAGCATGGCTCGCCTGTAGTTCCAATGTTTCCGGAAGCAGTTGCATTTTCAATGATTGATGATACTGATGCCAAAACACAACATGCAATTCAACTTGTTCAGCAAAGTATTGGTGATTGGGAATATGAGGATGGTTATTCAGGACACTGGTTCTGGACTAAAAAAGACACTTCATAGATAATCACTCAAATTCTATCTCACCGTCAATTCCGACTCGGGCAATCTTCCAGTCATAATTTTTGTTTTCTACAGAATCAGCGACTGATTTTTGAAGAATTCTGACCTATTATCGCATTTAAATAATACACTTCCAAAAGAAAAAAATACACTTCCATTTAAATACTCATAGGTAATTATGGAAGTGTGTCAAAATCTAATTCATTAGGTGGCAGCCCAAATGTGTTAACCTTTGATGCTTTGCGTGGATATCAGGCAGGTCGCGAATTTTATGTTGCTATGGTAGAGCTCAAATGGATTCCTAAACTCTTTGTCTTTAACCAAGAACTAGTTCCAGTCCAAATGCGTGCTCAGAGAATTCTCAGAGAATCCAGAATTCCGGAAATTGCAAATTACATGATAAACAATCCAAAAAATTATGTCTTTTCATCGTTAACTGCATCAGTTGACGGAAAGGTGAGATTCATCCCAGCACCTTCCTATGACGAATTGAAAGAAAACATTGGAACCATTGGAACCCTACACATACCTCTTGGCTGTAATATTTTGATCAATGATGGCCAGCATAGAAGAGCTGCTATTGAAGAAGCATTAAAACATAAACCAGAGCTCGGTAACGAGTACATATCTGTAGTATTTTTTGAAGATAGGGGATTAAAACAAAGTCAGCAAATGTTTGCCGACCTAAATAAACATGCGGTAAAACCTACAAAATCCCTTGGCATACTTTACGACCATCGTGACACATTTGGTCAGTTTATTGTAAAATTGGCAAATGCACTACCAATATTTCATGGTAGAGTTGAATTGGAACGTACTTCGATTTCAAATAGGTCTACAAAATTCTTTACACTGAATGGAATTTCAGATGCAACTAAATTTTTACTTAGACCAAAATCAAAAAATCTTACAGAAGATGAACAAAAAATTGCAGCAGAATTCTGGGACGAAGTCTCAAAAAATATACCTGAATGGCAACTATTAATAGAAAAAAAAGTATCTGCGTTTGAATTAAGAGTTGACTATGTTCATTCACATACAAATTTCATTAATGCGCTTGGCTTGGTTGGTCATGTATTGGTAACTCAATATGCAAGTTCCTGGAAAGAAAAACTCAAAGCCTTACAAAAAATCGACTGGGCAAGAGATAGTCCTGTCTGGCAAGGAAAGCTGATGCTTGATGGAAAAATGTTAAAAACAAAAAATGGAATCAAAAAAGCTGCAAGTGTAATACTTCATGAGTGCGGCATCACAAAAACCCTTGATGAATTTGAGGTCAAATAATGCCAGCGGAATCTGTCTTCAAGTCAAGGACATTGAGAAATATTTATGATGAGATCAAATCTGTTTATCTAAGTGATAATCGACCCTGGATTTTGGGCTATAGTGGTGGCAAAGACTCTACATGCATGGTTCAATTAATCTGGTCTGCTATCTCGGAACTCCCAGAAGGTAAACGTAAAAAGCGCATCTTTATCATATCATCCGATACTCTGGTAGAGTCCCCAAAAATTGTAAACCAAATTACATCAACTTTGCATAAAATGGAAAAGTCTGCAACACAGTTAGAATTGCCAATTTCAACCAATCTTGTAAGACCTGTGGTGAAAGATACGTTTTGGGTTTGTATGTTGGGCAAAGGATTTCCGGCACCTACCAACATGTTCAGATGGTGTACTGATAGACTCAAGATTAGAAATGCAGACAGGTTCATCAAAGAAAAAGTGTCAGAATATGGTGAAGCAGTAGTATGCCTTGGAACAAGAAAGGATGAAAGCGGTTCTAGGGCCCAGCTGATGAATCTCTATGAAATTAAAGGAAGCCTCTTATCAAGACATTCTAAATTCGCACAAACATATGTTTACACCCCGTTAAGGGATTTTATCACTGAAGATGTTTGGAATTATTTATTACAAAATAAAAATCCATGGGGTGCTAACAATCGTGACCTACTAGCACTATATCAAAATGCAACCTCTTCAGAGTGTCCACTAGTGGTGGATTCTAGCACACCATCATGCGGCAATAGTAGGTTTGGTTGCTGGGTTTGTACCGTTGTTGCTGAGGATATTTCACTGAAAAACATGATCGAAAATGGTGAAGATTGGATGGAACCACTCTTGGAATTTCGCGAAGAACTAAAGCAAAGTCAGGATCCACTAAAAAGAAGAGACCTCCGAGAATTTAAGCGACGCACAGGCCAAATGAAACTTTTCGATGAAAGTAAGAGAAGAGCGTCTGACCAAAATAGTACAAACTCGTTAGATATTCCAATTGAAGAATTGGATAAATCTGATAAATATGCACAACTAGTCCCAGGCCCATACAAAATGGAATACTGCAAAAAACTCCTCACTGAATTATTAGAGGCACAAAAAAAGATCAGGAAAAATGGTCCTGACCCAAACATGGATTTGATAATGGAAGAGGAATTACATGAAATCCAGAGAATTTGGAGAATGGAGCGAGGGGATTGGAGAAATTCAGTTTATTCAATTTATGAAAAAGTAATGGGAGAAAAATTACCCTCCCCACTAGAAGATCTAGGCGGGTTTGGGGCAGTAGAACAGGAAATCTTGGAAGAAATTTGTAAGAAAAATAACATACCGCAAATTCTTGTCAGCAAGCTTCTAAATGAAGAATTTGAATCACAGGGAATGACAAAACATTCACAGATTTACCCAAAACTAAACAAAATTCTTGGTGAAGAATGGCGAGAAGACATTGATGAAATAATTGATGACCTAAAAGAGCAGCGTAAAATCAAGGAAGAATTTGGATAATGCTACTAACTAAAATTATTCTCAAAGATTTTGGAGTCTATAGCGGTGAGAATGAATTTGATTTAACTGTGGATGATGACAAACCAATAATTCTCATTGGCGGAACAAACGGGGCAGGAAAAACAACTCTGTTTGATTCTGTAATGCTCTGCCTTTATGGAATGGCGGCATTTGGAAAAAAAATTACAAAGAGCACATATGATGATTATCTTAAACGAAAAATCCACAGATATCTTGGAGCAACAGTGACAGCTGACCATGCATCAATTATAATCCAGTTCAAGTTTTTTCATAACCACGAAGTTGCAGAATATAGAGTAGAGAGGTCTTGGATAAACGAAAGCGGAAAAATAATTGAGGATCTATTAATTAAAAAACGTACCAATGATGAGTCTAATTTCATGTCAGTGGATAATATTGAAAAATCTCACTGGCAATCTTTTGTAGAGGACCTTATTCCCAAGGGAATAGCAAGACTGTTTTTTTTTGATGGGGAGAAAATAGTCAAAATAGCAGAAGAAGGAAATGAGGACATTGCAATAAAATCCTCGTTTAATTCGTTACTTGGAATTGACCTAGTTGAGCAACTAAAGTCTGATTTGCAAATCAATCTTTCTAGAAATCTTGGAATCAACGAAACTTCCAGATTAGACTTTGAAAGATATCAAAAAGAAAAAAGTGAGACTGAAAGTGAAATCAAAATTCTGACACAAAAAAAAATCGTAAAAGAATCCGAAGTCCAAGGAACTCATAAACAAATCGATGATCTAGACGAAAAAATCTCTAGAATGGGTGGTACATTCTCTGAGCAACGAGATGAACTCAAATCTAAAAAAATTCTATACCAAATCAAATTGGACAATACTGCACAAAATATCAGAAACATATGTTCACACTCATTGCCTCTTAGCCTAATTCCAAAACAACTAGGCAAGCTTATAGTGAATCTTAAAAATGACGAATCTCTACTAAAAAAGAATTTTGAGAAAGAAATACTAGAGTCAAATTTTAACCAAATTATACAAAATATTGAATCAGAGTCATTCTGGAAAGAAATTTCATCTGATAAACAAACGCGAGAAAAGATTGTAAAAAATGTAATACAAATCTTTGATCAAAGACTAGAATCGCAATTTACATCTGAGAAACTAAAGTTTGATTTTTCCTTAAAAGATAGTCAGTTAATATCTGAAATTATTTCTGAGGCTAATGGTGTTGTCTTGAAAAAATTAGAATCTGAAACGCAGCAGTTAAACGAATTAAGTCTAGAACTAGATAAAATCGAGACTGCACTAATTAACGCACCAAAAGATGATGAGATTGGACCGATGCTCTCCCAGATAAATGAGCTAAATAAAAAACTAGGAATGCTTGAAGCCGAGATATCTCATATTGACCAGCAAATCTCTACTAGAATGGCACTATCTAGGCACATTTCTGTGAAAATCCGCGAATCCCTCTCAAAGCAATATAAAAATAAAAAATCCCAGGAAAAGGCAGAACTAACAGAGAGAATTCTTGATGTTTTGGACTCCTATTCAGAACAATTACGAATCAAAAAAATCAGTCTTTTGGAAGAATACATGCTAGAGGGAATAAAATTACTAATTCACAAGGATAACTTTATTGAAAAAATTATCATAGATAAGGATACTTTTGAAATTCATCTTTTTAGAAGTGATGGAATTGAAATACAAAAGGACTTGCTATCAAAAGGTGAACAGCAAATGTTTGCCACCTCTGTGTTGTGGGCCTTGGCAAAGACATCTGGCCGGCCACTACCATTCCTAATTGACACGCCTCTTGCTAGATTGGATGTCCAGCATAGAACAAACTTGGTTGAAGGATTTTTTCCATTTGCATCACACCAGGTAGTGATTTTCTCAACAAATGCTGAAATCGATGCACAATATTATAAAAAAATGCATCCTCACATAACTCGTGCATATTCGATGAATTATTTGTCTGATAAAGGAACTACAAATCTAAATTCTCACTATTTTTGGGACGAAAATGGAGTGAAACTAGTTGAAATTTAATCGACTCAAGATGAGCTATCGCTCACAAACTCTTTTAGGGCAGATTAAAGTAAAGACAGGACTTACTCCAAACATAGCTGGTAGATTTGCACTGTGTCTTTCATTAAAAGACCCGTCAATTCCTAATCCAGATGAATTTGATGAAAAAGGCTCTGAAATACACCCACAAGTTTTGTTTGGTGATTATGAGAATATTTTTTTGGCACTTTTTATTCAAAGACTACATGATGATGGACTAGACCCTGAACTTTATCTAAATAGAATGCTACGAGCCCACTTTAATCGTGGAACAATTGCCTTATACTCTAGAGTTAAGAACTTGTCCGACTTTTATTCAATGATTAAAATAGAAAGATTGTCATGAGTGGTATCAAGTTTCCAATCTATCTGGACCATCATGCAACAACGCCCGTAGATCCGCGTGTTTTGGAAGAAATGCTTCCCTACTTTGGCAATAAATTTGGAAATGCTTCTAGTCTTGACCATACGTTCGGATACGACGCATCTTTTGCAGTTGAGAATGCACGTGAGCAAATCTCAAAGGGAATAGGTGCCAGACACGATGAAATAATTTTCACTTCGGGTGCTACTGAATCCAATAATTTGGCGCTAGTTGGAACCATGGAAAAATACAAGGAAAAAGGCAATCACTTGATTACATGTGCCACAGAGCACAAGGCAATATTAGATACTGCTAGGCATTTGGAAAATCTTGGATACCGTGTAACGTATCTTCCAGTAAATCATTATGGTGAAATTGATCTTGAATTACTAAAAAATTCAATCACTGAAAAAACAGTTTTACTTAGTATAATGACTGCAAATAATGAAATCGGAACAATTGCGGATGTTGCAGAAATTGGCAAAATAGCACATGAAAATGACGTATTTTTTCATACAGACGCAGCACAGGCAGTGGGACACATTCCAATGGATGTGGAAAAAATGCAAATTGACATGATGTCCATGTCTGCTCATAAAATGTATGGGCCAAAGGGAATTGGAGCTCTATACATTAGGGGAGTTAAACCCAGAATCCGACCTCAGACAATTTTACACGGTGGAGGACAAGAGAGAAACATTCGCTCTGGAACACTAAATGTCCCAGGAATTGTTGGATTTGGAAAAGCAATGGAAATATCTCAAAAAGAAATGACTATGGAAAACTCTAGATTCAGAGATTGGACAAATATGATGATTAAAGAATTTGAAAAACTAGGGGGAATTTTAAATGGACATACAACAAAAAGACTAACTCATAATCTAAATGTGTATTTTCCAGGCGTGGAAAGCAAGGCAATTATTAATTCAATTTCAAAAGAAATTGCAATCTCTGCAGGCTCTGCATGCACTACTCAAATGGTAGAGCCATCACATGTGCTACTTGCAATCGGTTTGGATGAAACGAATAGTCATTCAGCGATTAGATTTGGACTGGGTAGATTTAATCAAAAAGAAGAGATTGAATTTTGTATCAATAAAATCAAAAATACAATTCAATCAATTTCAGAAATTAAAATCTAGATAAGTTTTTAAATTATTAAAAAATTAATTCGTCACGATTACCGAAATAAAGAAAATATTGTCAGATCCATTAAAAACTAAAAGGTTAGAATTAAATGACATCATCTGAAAATATCAAAACCAGTTTTCCTGATAAATACGGAATAAAAGATAATCTAAGGAATGGACAATCCAAGTCCGGTAATTTTCTAGAACTCACTATTGATTCATACAAGATACTCTCCTCAATACTCAATGAAGAACTGACTGTAAAAGAGTCACTTCAACATAATCAAAATCTTAGTATCTTCACACATCAAATTCTAGCTGCAAATAAGATAAAAAACGAGTTTGGAGGCAACGCGATACTCTCAGATGAAGTGGGATTGGGAAAAACTATTGAAGCGGGAATAATTATCAAAGAATTTCTAGTAACTGGGTTGGCACAGAAAATACTGATCCTTACACCTCCTTCACTATTAACACAATGGCAAGATGAGATGAATTCAAAATTCAATTTGGATTTTATCAGTCAAAAAACAGATAATAGATTTAGAGACGTTTTTTCACATGATCTCCTTATAATGTCCCACTCATCTGCAGTCTTTCCAACATTTTCAAAGGCATTGGAGAGTATTCCCTGGGATTTAGTAATAGTTGATGAAGCTCATAGTATGAAAAACTCTGAAACTAAAAAACATAAACTTGTGAGAAATCTGACAAAGAAATTTTTGCTGCTTTTGACAGCAACACCTGTCCAGAATAATCTATTGGAGCTTTATAACCTAGTTGATCTCTTGCAACCTGGATTGTTGGGTACGTGGAAACAGTTTCAGGAGCGTTACACAATTGATCGTCAATCTAGAAAATTAAACTCAATTTTTAAAGATGAACTGCAAACCCTTCTCTCTGAAGTAATAATAAGAACAACTAGAAACGAAGTAAAAGAAATAACATTTACTGAAAGACTCCCAAATACTGAAATTTTAAAACCCTCTGGTGAAGAAAAATTACTTTATTCCAAAATTACCGATGCGATAAGAGATGCTTATGAAGCAGATGATGGCTCAAATTTTTTGGCATTAATGACTTATCAAAGATTAGCTGCTAGTAGTACCATGTCTGCAAAGGGTGCAATCAAACGTATGTTACAAAATAAAATCATCAGTAATGATAAATACGAAGAGATGATTAGCATTTCCAATAAAATAAAACATGATGCAAAATTTGAGTATCTAAAAAAAATAATATCTAGAGATGATTCCAAATTTTTAATATTCACAGAATTTTATGCGACACAGGATTATATTGAAAAAGAACTTTCATCGATGGGTTATTTGGTAACTCTTTTTAATGGCAAAATGAGTTCTGAACTAAAAGCTCAATCCATAAAAGCGTTTAAGGCTGAAAGAAAAATAATGATATCTACTGGAGCTGGCGGTGAGGGTCAGAATTTCCAATTTTGTCATAATATCATAAACTATGATCTGCCTTGGAATCCTATGAAAATAGAACAAAAAATTGGAAGAGTGCATAGGATTGGACAAATACGCGATGTTAACATTTACAACTTTGCTGTCGAAGGAACCATAGAATCTTATATACTCAAACTTCTTTTCCAAAAAATTAACTTATTTAAAATGACACTAGGAGAACTTGACTTGATTTTTGAAGATGAGAGTGATTCTTTTAATGAAAAGACATGGTTAAGAGAATTTCTTACTTCAGAAAATCATGTAGAAATTGAAAATAAATTTACTGTATTAGGAGAAAATCTAGAAAAAGAAAAAACTCTAGCAGAAGTGAAAAGTAAGTTCTCCGAAGAAGTCTTTGAAAATTTTGACCTTTCAACAATGGGAAAATAGATGTATCTAAAACAAGATTTAAAAAAATTCATGATGGATTTTTTTAAAACATCTGGATTCGAAATTATCAAAAGCGATGAAATTTATACTGTTAAAATCCCCAAATCAAGTCAGAATTTTTTTGAATGTGAAATGACAACATTTACTTTTGACAAAAATACTTCGATGAATACTACCTGTGAATTAATTGTACCTGGAAGTAAACTCCTTCATAGGGTTATTTTGATGTGTAATAGCAAGGGACCAATCAAAAAATGGACATTAAAAAACCGTAACGGTAACTGGATAATTAGATTTCATTTCTTTATTAATCTCAAGGGGAAAAAATCCTTCCAAAGTATTACTTTCATCGATATAGATACTGCTACTATGGAGAGTAAACCAATCGTGAATGAATTCTATGAGAATGATTTTTTGATACCTGATGATGTTTGCCAAAAAATCACTAATTCGTATCTTGTTGCACTAGAATACATTCAAAGAGAGTTTAAGAATCAAATTGAGTCAATTAAAAAAGAAAGAGATGATGTTTTTAATCAGGATTATGGTTTGTCTGTAAAAAGATTTGATGATGAGATGAGTGAACTGGACGAATCAATTAATAAAAAACAGAATGATTCACATGATGCCAATATGATGGGTGTATATACGTACGAAACCATAAAAAAGATAGAAGAAGTAGAAAAAATGAAGAATTCCGTATTGAGAACTCTTCTAAAAAAGCATGAACTAGTACTGGAATACAACCTGATAGCAGCGGAGGTTTTTCAAGCATAAAGATAGAAATATTCCTACATAAATTCAAGCAGATAATAAAATTATTTTTCTATGATGTTGTTATGATAAACAATGTAAGAGGACATAATTAAAGCTGTTACAGATTTCAGGAATAATTACGGTGACAATGACATAGTCAATGAAAAGCACGGTTTCCCCCAGTACATGATTGACAAATATGTGAAATTGTCTAGACTTCCTAAAGAGCTACAAACAGCTACAAACAGCTATAAGTGAAGGAGCTATTTCATCTCGTCCGAACGTTGCAAAAAATTCATCTGTTAGTGCAGTAGCACCTTCAATTGGTAAAAAGGCTCGATGTTCTCATTGGTCTTGTTATATTATAGGCGAAAGAATATGCCAAAGGTGAAATTGATGGGAATATAGGAAAATCATGAAGGGAATGATTATTCTTAAAACCAACATCTAATCTTATGATCATTTCTTAAAAAAATTCACACGCTGTCATCTGATTTTTATATGCGACTTTTTAGAAAAATTTTTAAACGAATGAAACACTTAGATTTTATGTCATCCGACACTATTGTCCGTATTCCAATAGATGACATTCTGGTTGATAAATACAACGTTCGAAAAAATGAGATCGATAAAGGTTTGGAAGATCTGGCTGCAAGCATAAAAGCAAACGGTCTTTTACAACCTATCACAGTTTATCGTGATACTGAAAAATCTGAGCAAAAAAATAAAAACATGTATGTCATTTTGGCAGGCCAAAGACGATTAAATGCCCATCATTTTCTTAATAAAAATAATCCAAACAAAGGATTCGATCGTATAAGATGCGTTGTTATCGACGAACCGCAAGATGAATATAAAAAAATCTCATTATCCCTTGCTGAAAACATTACGATTGTTCCAATGCAAAATACTGATTTAGTAAAAGCGGTTGCAGATCTCTATGATAGATATTGTGACTATGAAATTGTCCAAAAAGAGTTTGGTTTGACTAAGTTCATGGTTGATAAATATGTGAAATTGTCTAGACTTCCTAAACAGCTCCAAACAGCTATAAATGAAGGAGCTATTTCATCACGTCCGCAAGTTGCAGTAAATGCAGCTATTAGAGCAGTAAGTGCCCTTAATTGGGTCAAAGGCGAACCTGTAGAGGATGTTATAGAACTGGCCAAAGAATATGCCAAAGGCGAAATTGACAACATCGCGTTAACTAAGTATGTAGCAAGAACAATCCT
>Ga0194132_10009278_pt1 | contig 13649 bp, 13 predicted proteins | sample TA2KigOf80mmetaG_FD_148612 | JGI IMG/M metagenome (GOLD analysis project Ga0194132, IMG submission 148612) | Freshwater microbial communities from Lake Tanganyika, Tanzania - TA2015054 Kigoma Offshore 80m | ecosystem: Environmental > Aquatic > Freshwater > Lake | place: Tanzania: Lake... | reverse complement strand
GCCTTCACGGGCATTCCAACGCCAGGCAATCCGAATCCGAATCGCTATTGTCAGCAGTGGCAGTTGAGCAATGCCGTCAGGGCTGCGCTGGATGTCCAGACCGTTGACCCGCTCGATTGGTGTGGGCTTCAGGTGGACCTGAAAGGCATGCCGATCTACGCGCCGGTAGTAGCGTCCGGCGCGCACATTTTCGACATCGCCCTGCCACTGACCCATGGCAACTTCGATATTCGCTCCACCGGTGGTCAGTTCGGCCCGGGCGGTGGACACCTGGACTACGTCTTCAAGCTTAATGTTTCGAGTTTGACGGCGCCGTCGCCGAGCAACGTGCCGGAGCCGGGAACGTTTGCTTTGCTCGCGGGTGCGCTGGTAGCGGGGTTCGTGCGGCGGCGTCGGCAGGCGGGTATTCGTTGACCTGCGGGAAAGGGTCTAACATCCAAGTGGTGACAAATCGTACTGAGCACTGGGTCGGCGGGCTTGGTCAGTTCGCATCTGCCGTCATGTCTGTATGAGCCCCGCGCAATGAGAACCGCACTTATCGTCGAAGACCTTCCCGATCCCCGAGCCTGGTTGCAGCACGCGGTCGGGGTCGCGTTTCCGGGTATTGCCGTGACCACGGCGGACTGTGTTGCGCAGGCCAGGAAGGCATTGAACCAGCAAGTTCCCGACCTGGCACTGGTCGACCTGGGTTTGCCGGATGGTTCCGGCCTTGAGGTGATCCGTCGTATCGCCGAGACGGCGCCGGAGACCGTGGTCGTGGTGTCGTCGGTGTTTGCCGATGATGAGCATGTATTTCCCGCGCTGAGAGCCGGCGCGCGCGGCTACGTGCTCAAGGATCAGTCCACCGAGGATCTTGTGCCGCTGCTGCGCGGCATCGTCAGTGGTCAGCCACCGCTTTCGCCGGCCATCACACGCCGTCTGCTGTCCTTCTTTGGTCCGGCCGAACCGAATGCCGATACCTTGACGCCACGGGAAGTCGAGGTCCTGACCTTGATCGCCAAGGGTCTCGCCAATGCCAAAGTGGCCGCTGTGTTGGGCATCAGTCCCCACACCGCTTCGGGCTATGTCAAGGAGATCTATCGCAAGTTGAGCGTATCGTCGCGCGCCGAGGCGACGCTGGAAGCCGCCCGACGGGGCATCGTGTCGAACTTGCTGTAGAGGGCGAGGCGGTGTTGAACCCACTGCCACAATGCGCAGGCGGATGCACTCCCCTCTCCCACCGGAAGAGGGGCGGGGGCGTGAGGGAGATGTGGGGCTTTGATTCACGCATCTTTTTCCCTCACCCCCACCCCTATCCCGGTGGGAGAAGAGCTTCAAAACCTACGCTGATCTCGAGGACGGTGACTGCTCTGGTGCGACGTGCTCGCGTGCGGATCGGCATCATCGGTCATCGTGTGCAGACCTTGCGTTCCTTGGCCGTGGTTCTGCTCTGCTTGTCGATGTTGGCCTGGTCAATGTCTGCCATGGCGACTCTCGAACTCACACGAGCGGAGTTTCTGCTGAGCGATGCAAGGCAACCTCCCCCAGACAGTGCCAATTGGCAGTACCAAGGCCTGCCCGACCACTGACACCAATCGCGCCCTGGAAGACACGGGTACGGCTGGTACCGTCTGCGGTTTCGCATGACGACCACCGTGCAGGGTGTATGGGCTGTATTGTTGCCACGACTGTGCATGAACGCTGCGGTCTACGTCAATGGCACCTCCGTTGGCAGCGGCGGGCGTCTGGATCCACCGCTGTCGCGCAACTGGAATCGCCCATTGTTTCTGCCGTTTTCCGGGCACATGCTGCGGCAAGGCGAGAACGTGGTCCACGTGCTGCTGGTGTCTGAACCTACGACGCAGGCGAACTTGTTTCCCATTCTCGTCGGGACCGAGGCGGAACTGCGGCCGCGCTACGAGTGGCTTTACTTGGTGAACATCTCGCTGAACCAGGCCACCACGCTGGTCATTGCCGCGATCGGGTTCCTCATGCTGAGCCTGTGGTGGCGCCGTCGTCAGGATGCGGCACACGGCTACTTTGGGCTGGCGGCACTGGTGTGGGCGGCGCAGTCCACCAATCTGTATGTGCAGGACATTGCGTTGGCCACACGCCACTGGGAAGTGCTGGCCCATTCCGGCATGGACATATTCGGCGCGCTATTCTTCCTATCGCTATTACGCTTCACCGCTATTCGTTGGCCGCTGATGGAACGATTGCTCTGGGGAATCATTCCCTTGGTACCACTGACCTCCTGGTGGGTGCCGGAGCATTGGTACCAGGTGCTCGCCTTGGGCTGGCATCTGGTTGCTGTGCTGTTGGGCATGGTCGTGCTGGCTCGCATCGGCCACGCCGCCTTACGCAGGCACAACGCTGAGGCGCGGCCGTTGGTGGCCGTATTCGGCGCGGCCCTGTTGTTCGCCGTCCACGACTGGCTCATGCATGGCAAATCGCAGTGGTATCAGTCGATCACACAATGGATCCCGCAGGATATCTATCTCACCCATTTCAGTGCGCCGATGATGTTCCTCGTGGTGGGCTGGATCATGACTGGGCGCTTTGCCCGCATGAGCAGCCGGCTCGAAAATCTCAATACCGAACTTGAGCAACGGGTCCGCGTCAAGCATGCAGAGCTGGAGTCCAGTTTCGCGCGCACACGAGAGCTTGAGCAGGATCGCGCCACCATGCGTGAGCGCGAACGCATTTACCGCGACCTGCACGACGATGTCGGCGCAAAGCTGCTGTCGCTGGTCTACCGAGCGGGTTCTGCCGAGAATGCGGAACTCGCCCGTTCCGCCTTGCAGGATCTACGCGATGTCGTTTCCACATCGGCCCAGGCGCCGGTGCGTCTGGCTTACGCCTTCGCAGATTGGCGACTGGAGTGCGAAGAGCGTCTGACCGCTGCCCACCTCGAACTAGACTGGGACGATACAGCGGTGCCCTCCGATCTGCTACTCGCCTCCGAGAAGGCCACGCATCTGGTCAGAATTCTGCGCGAGGCGGTGAGTAACGTCATCCGACATGCGCAGGCCAGTCGCGTCAGGGTCTTGGTCGTCCTTACCGGAGACGCCCTGACGATGGAGATCGCCGACGATGGTATCGGGCAAGACGTGGAGAAAACACTACCTGGGCGGGGTAGGCAGAACATGCTGCTACGCGCGCGGCGTCTGGGCGCCAAAATTTCCTGGCGGAATGGCCGGCCGAATGGCTGTCTCGTAATCGTGGAAGTGCCGATGATGCGGCCACGCACGCCACCCGCGCCTTGAGCGTGCCGCCCAAACCCTTCGCTACACCACGCTCTTCTCGATGTCTTGTGCCACGGGCGTAGTGGACGCGAACGAAGGACGCCCCATCAATCTGGCGTAAAGACTTGCCAGATGGGGATATTCCCCCGGCCAATTGATCTCTGGTCCACGCAGGGCGAGAAAGCCCAGCATGGAGCCCACCGCGATGTCGGCCAACCCAAAGCGGCCCCCCACACAGTACCCGGAGTGCGGCACCAGACGTGCGACTTCGCGCAGGCCGCCGTTGATCTTGCGAAGTTGCCGATCGAGCCAGGGCTGGCTGCGCTTGCCTTCCGGTCGACGGCGTTCGAAGCTGGCCAGCACAAAGGCGTCGCAGATTGCATCCGCGAGCACCTCCAGCTGGCGCGCGGCCAGCAATGCGTCGGGATCCTTGGGGAACAGGGCGGGTTCAGGAAACTTGATCTCGAGCCACTCCAAAATGAATCGCGATTCGTAGACCGTGGAGCCATCGTCCAGGATTAGTACGGGGATCTTCTCCAGTGGGTTGTAGCGCGGCGCCGAGGCGTCATGATTCCAAGGCACTTCGGTGAGGAGCGTAAAGGGAATACTCTTCTCGGCCAGAGTGATGCGGACTTTGCGGGCGTAGGGGCTGGGGGTGGCGCTCAGTAGTTGCATGGGTTTCGGATAGCGAAAAAGAACACTAGGATCGTAACTTCTAACATCAAACGGCAATCGCCTGTGCAGTGCTCTGAAGCAACATCGCACTCATTGAGGTCAAACCGTTGCTGCTTGAGCTGTCTCTAGACTCCTTCCACAATCAGCGCGTTGGTACGGGCGGCGCGCTGGCGCAGTGCCAGGAGTGGTGCATAGTCCTTTGAACCGTGCCATGCCTTGGCCTTATCCACGTTGGGAAACTCGAGCACGACGATCCGCTTGGGCTGCCAATCGCCTTCCACGACTTCGGTCTTGCCACCGCGGACGATGTACTTGCCGCCGTAGGCTGCAATGGTCGCGGGAACCTTCGTGCGATACTCTTCGAACAACGCGGCGTCGACGACTTCGAGTTCGACGATCACATAGGCTGTCATGGCGGGTGTCCTTCAGGCGGCTGGGAGGCTGGAGTGTACTCGTGAGACTTGCGATGCCCCTGGCGGCTGTTGGATTGGTCAAGCCTCAGGGAAGATGGCGTCCACTGCTATGCGAGTGCCGGGCAGTGCGGCGATGCTGACCTCGCCGCCTTTGCCGACGACGGTCTTGTGCCGGAACGTGCCGTCGTGCGGGTCCCGGTAGCACTCCACGACGCGGGCGTTGACATCGACGACCCAGAACTCTTGTATCCCTGAGCGGGCATACAGCCGGAGTTTTCTGCCCCGGTCGTAACGCAAGGTGGTGTCGGACACCTCGATGATGAGCAATACGTTCTCAGGATGCGGAGCGGGTGGCTTGCTGTCGTGCGCGGGCGGGCGCAACAGGGCGAAATCCGGTTGCGGCTCGGAAATCGGCGGCATCCGGACCGAGCCGGCGGGGGAAACGAATGCGCGGTCACCTACGGTCTGGACCAGGAGGTGATTGAGCCGTGTCACGGCCCAGACATGCGAAGTGCCGATCGGCGCCATCTGAATGAGTTCTCCCTCAATGAGTTCGACACGGCTGCTCTCATTCAGAATGCCTACCTCACCCAACTTGTGATAATCCTCGATGGTCAGTTTGTAACGCGTGGGTGTGTAGACGGCACTCATGGAAACGGCCCCCGAATAGAAGGAGAGAATCTAAGGGCCGTGATGGGACGGTGCAATCAGCGGCCGACCTACACATTCTAGCCGCGCAGTCGATGTACTGCGCCTCGACTTAGTCATCGCTGATGATTTCGAACGACCCTCCCGAAACCCGCCGACATTGACCATGGCCGCTGCGCTCGATGCGCAGGCCGCAAGTGCCCCCCCTTGAACAGGGGGTGCCTGCCGCCGCCGGCGCTGCGTAGCATCGGAGCCTCAAATTAAAGAACGAAGGAAGACCTCAATGTTGCGCAAGCCATTGTTTGTCGCCCTGGCCATGGTGTTGCCGGCCTCGGCTCATGCCACACTGATTCGTTCGCCGATCAGCCTGACCATCGAAGCCACTGCTGTAACGGGCTCGGCGCAGCAGATCACGACCTTCACCGCGAACTCCGCGCAGATCCTGGGCGCTCAATCGCTCAATCCTGGCAACACCGGCGCCTTCGCGTTCTCTCCCTCGGGAAGAACCGCCGCGGCGGCGTTCATGACGACAGGAATCACCAATACCTTCGCAGCCGATTTTGATGGCCGGCCAGATGTCAGCTTTTCCGCCAATGCCACGACCGAGACCATGGCTCGGAAGGCAGCTATCGACTACCGCATTCAGTACAACTTCACCAAGACGGACGCGGGATTTCACGATGTCTTCTACAAACTTCCCTTCCTCGACGTGGACGCAGAGCACCTACACTTGCTCAATCCCTCTGCGGGTGAAGAACTGCTGGCATCCTTCAACGTCGGTATCAAGGTCGACGGCAGCACTGTCTGGAGCACGGGGGTCGAAGGCGTCCTGACCGACGGCGGATTGTCGCTGACACAGACCGGCACGCAATACAACGTTACGTCGTCTTACCAGAATGCCTCGGGCTTTCGGATAGGCAGCTTTGGGATCTCTGAGGCGAACCTGGAGATCGATCTTGGCGTTTGGGCGGAAAACGAGACGCGGCTGGTGGAGTTCTTTTACACCAGCTCAATGTTCTCGGATGCGCACTCGGAGATCACCGGTTCAGGTTCGCCTTCGGGGCAGATTGGTGGCAACGGTTTCCGTGCTTTCGAGTACCGGCTTGCAGAGGCCTCTGATCCGAATGACGACGACGACGGCGGCGATGGCGGAACCAGAGGTGGCGGCGAGATTCCGGTGCCGGCGCCCGGGACGCTTGCACTGTGCATGTTGCCGCTGCTTCTCCTGCGCCGTTTTCGGGCATCCGCGATTTGACCAATAGTCGTCCAAGGAAACACGGCAAGGGGCGTGTCAAGGTGCAAGCCTGTTTTCGACAGCCCATCGACTGCGCGACTGAAGGTCCGACGATACCCGCCGTAGTGGCAGGTACTATCCGGCGGTGCGGCAGGAAGATGCCGCGACAACCGTTGAGAGGGTGATAGCCGTGACGACCGTAATCAGTGAATCAGGCAGTTTTGAAGTGCACACGGGCCATGGCCTGTGGATGTCAGCGTCGGAATGCGAACGAGTGACCGGTTGGACCGCCAAGCCCCAAGGCATGTGCAAGGCGGACGAGTGTGTACCACTACCTGCCGGCAGTACCCGTGATGGCCAGGTAGACGTGGCAGCCTTCTGGCGCTGGCGCAGCGCGCCAGTGCTGAGCAGCGACGCGGGCGATGCCTGGGTGCTCGGCGAGAGCGCACAGACGCGCAATCAGATTTTGCTCGGTGAAACGGCGCCAGACTTCACGCTGCCCGATGTGGCCGGCACGCCACGCACGCTGTCCAGCCTGCGCGGCAACAAAGTTGTTCTGGTCACCTGGGCCAGTTGGTGAGGCTGTCGTTTCGACTTGCCCGTGTGGCAGTCGTTGTACGACGAACTGAAGGGTTCCGGCTTCATGGTGGTGTCGGTAGCGCAAGAGGCACGCGGTTGCGAGCACGCGCGTCCATTCATCGAGCAAGCGAAGGCGGGCTACTGGACGTTGATCGACGCGGAGCACCGGGTCTCGGCGCTATACGGCATGGTCAACGTGCCGCAGGCGGTGTGGATCAATGAGGCCGGCCATATCGTGCGTCCGGCGGAGACGGCAGGCTCTACCGATCACTTCCGTCGCATGGATCGCAAGACGCGAACCCATACGCCAGAAGCCCTGGTGGCCCGCAAGGCAGCGCAGGATGCCTACCTGAACGCAGTGCGAGCCTGGGTGCGTGAGGGAGCGAATGCTCTGGATGAAGCATCGGTGACCTCGCGTCAGCCGCGTATCTCTGAGGAAATGGCGCAAGCTCAGGCCCACTTCCGTTTGGCTCACTGGCTGCGCGGCGCCGGTCGGGATGCAGAAGCCGCCCGTCACTTCGCCGAGGCCAGTCGTCTATATCCGGAGTCCTGGAGTTTCTGGCGTCAGGCCGCTGATCTGGAACAAATCGGCGGCGCGGTCAGCGAGAAGTACTGGGCGCGGGTCGATGCACTAGGTGATCGCCCCTACTATCCGCCGCCTGACGTGCCGGGTTTCAAGCCGGCCTGATCCGCGCCAGCGAGGTGACAACCGAGGCACCTGGCTCGCCTGGATAGGGATGTCTGGTGTGGTGCCCGATCAGAGAATCCGCTCGCCGAATTTCTTCAACGCTTTTTCGGACAACGTCAAACCCAGTCCTGGCGACTGATTCAAGGTCAACCAGCCGTTGGCGATACGGGGTGGATTTTCAAACAGCTCTGCCTGCAGGGGATCGCGTTCCGGATCGGTGAAGGATTCCACGATGCAGCCCGCCGGTGTCGCCGCGACGATGTGGGCGTGAATGAAGCAGTCATGGTGCGGCGCCACTTGCACATGATCGAACTCGCACAGGGCCGCTAGTTTGCGCCCTTCGGTAAAGCCGCCCATCATGGTGCAGTCGAACTGCAGGATCTGTATGGCTTTCTCTTCCAGCAAGGCGCGGCAGCCGAAACTGGTGAGTTCGCTTTCGCCCGCTGACAGCGGGATTCGGGTTTCGCGCGCCAGCAGCTTGAGTTCACGGCGGTCATCGGCCCAGCGCACGGGCTCCTCCAGCCAGCGCGGCTTGAGCGGTTCTATCAGGCGTGCGCCTTCGATAGCCGTGGGCAGATCCCAGCCGCGATTGACGTCCACCATCAGGTCGTTGTCCGGGCCGATGATTTCGCGCACCAACGCCAGACGCTCGACATCCTCGGCCAGTGGCAAGCCGCCGGCCTTGGCCTTGAAACCGCGATGACCCTGGGCCTTGAGCATCTGCATCTCGTCGCGCAGTTCAGACAGGGTTTTGCCGTCGCGATAGTAGGCACAGGTCACGTAGCAGGGCACGGCGTCGCGGTAACCGCCAAACAGACGATAAAGGGGCAGTCCTGCAACCTTGCCGATGATGTCCCAGCAGGCAATGTCCATGGCCGCGGAAATGCGCACGAGTGCTTCGCGTGACCAGCCTTTTTCGTGCGCCAAGCGCTGCCAGGTCAACCCGAAGAGTTTTTGGTACAGCCGCTCCGGTGCCAGCGGGTCGGCGCCGACGATCTGATCCGCGATGCCGGTACGAAAAGCGTGGATGGCGGCCTCGATGGGAGTGTAACTGGTGGCGATGCCGATACCGGTGACGCCTTCATCCGTATGCATGCGTACCAGGATCTCGTTGGCGCGCGGCACGATAAAGTTGCTTACCCAGTGCGGTCGGCCCGTATCGGGAGCGCGCAGGATGTGGACTTCGACAGAGGTGATCTTCATTGCGGGAATCCCGTTCTTGATGAGGCGCCATTCTGCCAGCGTCTGTGTCCCGCTCAAGGCGCCGCACGCCGTGGTAAGAATGCCAGACGGAAAGATGTCTGGCACGCTTTTCCGATCTGCCGTATTTTGAAGGGTGAGCTGCGGTGCGATGTCAAGATCAAAGCACGCGCTGGCAATGGGAAGATGTCATCTTCCTGCGGACGAGGCGGCATCAGAGCAACAAAAATAGATGGGAGGCGTGCGACAGAAGTCAAACGAGCGGCCGATACCGCCCGTCGGCGAACTGCCCGGTGCACTTAGCCGTGGAATGGTGATGTCTCGCCGATCAGCGAAAACGGCGGCAAACCAGCTGTTTGCCGTCTGCCCATCAGCCACCAGTGGTAAGCGTTCGACGAGTCGTGCCGGAAGGTCGACTCATTGCTCTTTGTAGGGAAGAGCGCGCCCGATTGACTTTGAGAGCCTGCGATATCCGATCACCACACCTGTCAACGCGAACAGTGCACCTGCTGCGCAGGCAGTGACTATAAGGAATTCCCACACCCGCCTTTGCACGAACCTGGGCAACCAGTCCCAGGAGTGAAGTGCGTTGAATAGCCAGCGGTAGACGCGCCGCTTGGTGGTCAGTACTTCCTCGATTTGACCCGTCGTGGGGTCGATGTAGAGCGCTGTACGCACATCGTCTTGAAACATGACGCGCAGAACGGGGAGCGGCCGAGAGCTGCGCGCGGTCGCATAGTAATAAGCGTCACCCCTTTCAAGCTCTTCGGCACGAGCCTTCGAATCTGGAAGCGCTCGCTGTGCCGCCCGCACCAGTTCGTCGACCCGAAAGCCGTCGGCGGGAGGCGAGACCATGCTGGGATCCAGGTGACGCACCCGACCGTCACCAAGCCATACGAGGTAGATGGCGCGTCCCCCGACTCTACGCACCACTATCTCCTTGGCGATCTGCTGCTCGGACGCCGGCAGGCTTTGCAGCACCTCGGCTGGTGAGCGAAGGAAGGCAGAGGCATCGGCACTCCCTCCAGCGTAGTCCGCCAGAATCTTCTCTTGCTGAGTGGCGATGGAGAACAAGCGCCAAGGATCGACTGACAACCAGCCGCTGAACAACCAGGTCAGCAACGGAAGACTCAAGACAAGGCCCGCCCAGTGGTGCCATTTCATCCAGCCCCGGTATGGGCTGCCGCGCCACCCGCCTTGCCTGACAAGCCGCTGCAACCCGAGAATTACACCGGAGAGGGCGACGACCAGAGCTGCGCCAGAAATCCACATCACCACGAGTCGCCAAGGCTCGCGTGCTTGCCGCAGCGCACTCGGGTAAATCCAGTGCAGCACCGCACCCACATAGTTCCACGCGCGCTCCGAGAACGTCGTGTCACGCACTACTTCGCCCGTACGCTGAGACACATACAAATGCGTTCCGGCGCTATCGGAGACTATCAGGCGATGCAGCGGGCGATAGGGATTGAGGGAGTCACTGACCGTCCATTGATCCTGGCGCAGGATCCCTGCATGGGCAGCCTCGCGACCCCCAGCATGTACTCGTGCGATACGTTGCGCCACCTCCGGCGGTACCGGGACCCGCATTTCCCCCGTTCGTGCCGAGAAGGCCACCATTTCCCCGTTGTCATCGCGCACTACCCAGGCAGGATCGCCATCCACCATAAAGAGCCTGGCCTGGACTGGCACCCTAGGCCATGCCGCCCAGGGCATCGGCGCACAACAATTGCTGAGATTCAGCGGTGCGGCTTGTGCCAGTCGTTCGGACAGTGTCAACTGTGGAAAGGGCACGTAGACCATTACGATGCCTGTAGCGAACCACATCAGCACCACGATGCCCATCAGAATGCCTAGATAGCGATGGATCAGTACCATCCCGCGCATGAGGTCAACCTTCAGGAGTTAGCCACACGAGAAGTCGAGCAGACTGGGCGGGTACGGATAGCACCCTATCCATCCGCTCGGTCGGCGCCTGGCGAGCCAGGCGCCGCACTACCCCACTCTAGAAGCGCGCAGCCAGGCGTAGCTCATAGGTGCGTGGCGCACCCAGCAGCACCTGCGTTGGATAGAAAACGTCGGCCCAGGCGACGTAGTCTTCATCCGTGAGATTTCTCACTAGGAATGACAGCCGGGCCGGTCCGAGTGTCCAGCTCGCCGATGCATCGTAGGTCGTGTATCCGAGCAGCTTCAGCGAATTGCTGTCATTTCCTGCTCGATTGCCGACGTGACGTCCGGACACGGAGATCTCCAACGGCGGTTCGCCAGGGCGCCAGATCACTTCGGCGCTGGCGACGTTGCGCGGGACATTGGGGGGTGTGTTGCCATCGAATACTGCGCCGTTGCTGGTATCGCGATACAAGTCGTAGCGCGCGCGGGTATGCGCAAACTGCGCCGACACCCGCCACGACGCAGAAAGCTTGGCGCCCGCTGCCAGTTCCAACCCATCGGCGGACTGACGGCCGATATTGCTCACCGTATCTGCTGCGGTGCGAGACAGCAGATTGCGTCGCTCGATGTCGTACCAGGCGAACGTAACGAACCCGCGGCTTTGCCAGAATCGGTGCTTCATGCCGATTTCCCACTGTCTCCCTTTTGCCAGATCGAAATCCTGGGCAGCCCGCAGAAGAAAGATGTTCGAGGTGTTCGAGGCCACATCTGCCGAAGTGCCGTATTGAGCATAAAGATGTAGGCCGGGATGTGCTTCCCAGGTAATTCCCAGCCGACCGCTCAGTGGAGAAAAGCGCCGATCAATGCCATCGGTCCGCTTGGTACCGTTCGAGTTGAAGTCCTCTCGAACTAAATGGATGCGCTCCGCGCGAAACCCTGCCATCGCTGCCAGCGAAGGCGCAAGCATCAACTGGTTTTCCATGAATACAGCAATTGTGTCGAGCCGAGTCGTCCGCACGGCGTTGACGAAAGTCCCGTAGCTGCCAGGTTGGGGATCGAAGGGGTTGACGCTGTCTCCCCCCTCAAAGGAACTTGGTCTGTAGAAGTCCAGCTTGCTAAGGTCCAGGCCAAGGAGAAGCCGGTTCTGACGGCCCAGAAGGGAACCCGTATTGTGCAGTTCCAGTCGATTGCCCAGCAGCTCCTGATCATGCGAGACGGAGAAACGATCTCTGTCGATTAGCCCCGTCCCGGCATTGAATTCGTACACCTCAGAGTTGCGCCAGTTGCGATCGGCGGCGAAACGGTAGAGTTCGTTGCGTAAATGCCAGCCCGACCCCAGGGTGGCCCGCAGCTTGGCGCGCGCCCACCAACTTTCGCTAGATGTATCGTTGTCCGCAACGTTGTAGTTCTTGTCGCGCAATCGGACATCAACGAATCGACCCTGGCTGTCCTGCAGGATGCCGCCTAGGGGCTGAGCACCACTCAACGCCTGAGTAACCAAAGGCGTTCCCCAATAGGCGCTTTGCTCGTCCTGGCTGTAGTCCAGATCGAACTCCAGCGATACGTCCGAATTCACATCCCAAAGCGCCCCTCCCGTGAAGGTCAAGTAGCGGTGATCTGTACGATCGACAAATCCGTCGGAGCGCTGATCGCTGATGTCGAAACGATAATGCACGGACTCCCCTGCGGGCCCGCCCGCGCCAACCCCGATGCGTCAGGCGTCGAATCGTCCATGCGCCAGCAGTCCTTCGGCAGTGAGCGGGACTCTGTCCGGTCGCTTGGGTACAAAGTTCACTGCTCCCCCAACGGCGCCTTCGCCATAGAGGGTACTTGCCGGTCCCTTGAGTACTTCGATGCGGTCCAGATTGAAGGTGTCGGCAGGTCGGGAGGTCATGGTGGCCGGCCCGACGCGAATGCCATCGTAGAGGTTGGTGATCGCGTTCGCGCAGAACCCCCGCAGGCAATAAATTGAAGGGTCGGCGGGCGGATTGCCGTAGGTCAGACCCGTGACATTTTCGAGCGCTTCACCAATACTGCGCTCGGCCCGTGCCTCCATAGTCGCCCGGTTAACGATCTCGACGGTTGCGGGAATCTGCTCCACGCTAATCCCCAGCCGGCTTCCGGTCTGAGTCGACGATTCCAGCGCTGCCCCGGGCGCATCCCGTACTCCAATCACCTCCACTGTCGGGGCTACTTCGGTTTCCTGGGCGCTGGCCTCGGCCGTCAGAATGACAGCCAGCAAGACCGTGCAGAAACGGTTTCTACGCATGCTTTCTCCTCCCAATGTTTTGTCCTCGCGCGAGTGACTGCAGATCAGTCAAAGTCCGCTGGGGCCTGCAGTCTGCATTGCCTATGCTACAAGGATGCACATACATGCTGTCAAGTAGAGACTTGACCTTCGGATTACACGAGACAGGTCTTGGAACGAACTTCGCGCGGCCCCTTCATCGGTTGACGGCGAAGCCTTCGTGGAAAAGCAGCGGGGACGACGGAGAAAAAAAGAGCCGGCACATGGCCGGCTCGTGAACATCTAGAGGTAAAAAACTTGTTGAGCGCCTAGATAGGACAGAACCCGATCGCTATAAAGGACCCCGCCCATGAACGCCCAACGATTGCCATGGTACAGGCATATCACATCAGGTGCAACTACATGGCGTATGATATATTGAAGTGTATGCAATACGATATCGACCATTCAAGCCGCGAAAGGGAGCGCCAACCAGTGCAGCCAAGACCGGACCGCTTGCCTTCTGACAACGATTTGAAGGGCTTGATCCCGCGAGCCTCGTTGTTTGCTTTGGGGGCAGGTACCAGGTTGACGGCTGCCGCGATCCTGGTGTCTTTGCTCTGGGGGCTCGTACTTTGGGCCCAAGGCGACTGAGGTGACAAGCACTTGCGGCCAAACGCCATGATTGCGTTGAACGATCTGACCGTTGCCTATGCCAGGCATCCCGCGCTGCATCACGTATCGGGCACTTTCGCCACCGCCAGTATGACCGCGGTGGTGGGGCCCAATGGCGCCGGCAAGAGTACGTTGCTCAAGGCCATCGTGGGATCCTTGCGCGCTTCACAAGGCGAGCTGTCGCTGAACGGCATCTCAC
>Ga0194132_10009275_pt1 | contig 13650 bp, 14 predicted proteins | sample TA2KigOf80mmetaG_FD_148612 | JGI IMG/M metagenome (GOLD analysis project Ga0194132, IMG submission 148612) | Freshwater microbial communities from Lake Tanganyika, Tanzania - TA2015054 Kigoma Offshore 80m | ecosystem: Environmental > Aquatic > Freshwater > Lake | place: Tanzania: Lake... | reverse complement strand
GTCCTCGATTGCCATGGACCAGCCCTGCCGCTCCATCCTTCCGGTAGGTCGCCAGAAGCCTCCATACCTGGCGCTCCGATACCCCCAATGCCGTGGCAGCTTGAGCCTTTGTCAATCGCTTCTCAAGGACAGCGTTCAACACTACCGTTCGTTTAGCCTCTCTCTCGCTCATTGTCAGTTCTTTCATAGACTGACATTTTCACTGCTCCCTTAACCCCTGACACTATCACTGCACCAATGCAAATTTAGCTTTGGGCGTGTTGACCGTGCCAACGGGCGCCTATACAATGTGCGAGATATTCCGCAGGGTCGAAAGGAACACTTGATGGCCGTTCACGCTGAAGCCCACCTGTCCCCGCTCACCGTCCAGAAGGAACTGCACAAGAACGGGGTTACTCACGTAGTCTGGTTGCCGGACACTGAGAGCAACTTCATGTACCAGCTCCTGTCCACGGACCCCAAGATGAAGATAGTCCCCATCTGCCGCGAGGCTGAGGGAATGCCTATCGCGCTGGGCCTGTGGGTAGGCGGAAAAAAGCCTGTGGTCATGATCCAGAACACGGGCATGTTCGAGTCCGGCGACTCCATTCGCGGCCTCGCGGTGGACGTGAACCTGCCGCTGGTGATGTTCGTGGGCTACCGCGGCTGGACGCGCCGCGGCGTTACGAAGGACTCCGCCGCGCGGTTCACCGAGCCGACGCTGCACGCTTGGACGCTGAACTATTATCTGGTAGAGACGGACGCGGACGCCGAGCGGATTTCCGTGGCGTTCGAAGAGGCTGAGCGCACGCAGCGGCCGGTGGTGGTGCTGATCGGCGCGGAGTACGTGTAGGGCGGCAGTGAGCAGTGGGCAGTTAGCAGTGAGCTGGCAGCCGAAGATAGTGAAAAGAAAAGGCCGGAGAACGATTGCTCCGGCCTTTTCTTTTGCTAGTGTATCCGTGTATTCGGCTGTTAGTCGACTGCTCACTGCCCACTGCTCACTGCCGTCCCCGCCCCGCCCACGCGGCCTCGATGGCGAGGACCTTGTTGAGACGGCGGCGGTACTTTTCCTGGTCCAGGAACTTGCCTGAGAGGAACGCGGTGACGAGCTCCTTCGCTGTGACGTCGCCGATGATGCGCGCGCCCAGGCAGAGCACGTTCATGTCATCGTGCTCGACGCCCTGCTTCGCCGAGTAGGTGTCGTGGCAAACGCTTGCTCGGACACCGGCGACCTTGTTCGCGACAACTGCGGCCCCTACCCCACTGCCGCACAGCACGATGCCGCGGTCGCCTTCCCCGTGTGCGATTGCCTCAGCAACGGCCTTTGCGAAGTCGGGGTAGTCGTCCAGAGGGTCGTTGGTGTGGGCGCCCACGTCCACCACCTGGTGGCCGAGGCCTGCTACAAGCTCCTTGAGCGGTCCCTTGAGCGGGTAACCCCCGTGGTCGGCGCCGATGACTATTCGCAAATCCATACCCTCCGAACGCGCTGCGCAATGCATTCAGGGTAGCATACCCCGGCACGCCGCGCCGAGGTGCTAGAATACCGGAAACGGCGCGCGGCGCGCAACGGCATTACTCAACATGAGGCAGTTTTGGAGCTTCCGGCATCCCGTCCCGACCTGGTCATCACGGACCGCTACTGGGCCAGCAAGGCAAAGCTGGCCCACCGTCTCAAGGAGATCGAGGCGCCGGGCGCGTGCCGGCACACGATTTACCTGAAACCGGAGTCCGTCGGCAAAGCGGGCGTGGATATACTTCTCAGGCGTGAGCTGGACGCGGCGACGGCGGCGCTGGTCGGCGAAGTCGTGCGGCAGGTGGAGGAGTCGGAGACCGGGCTTGTCGTATTCGCGATGGCTGACACAACCATTGCCGTGATACCGCCGTTCCCGGTGGAGGAGGACGCCGTGTTTGCGGGCTCGGAGACGGCAGACCTTGTTGAGATACTGGAGCAGGAGCTGACGATCGGCGTGGTGTTGCTGCGGCTGGGGAAGTTTGCGGTGGGTGTGTTCGAGGGCGGCGAGATGGTGGCTTCGAAGTCGGACTCGCGCTACGTCAAGAACCGGCACCGCGCGGGAGGATCGTCGCAGCGACGGTACGAGCGGAGCCGCGACCGCCTGGTGCGGGAGCTGTACGACGAGGCAGGCGAGGTAACGCAACGCATCTTTGCGCCGTATGAGGGGAGGATGGACTACATCCTAATGGGCGGCGAGAAGCACACGCTGCGCGAGTTCGTCGAGCGGTGCGAGTACGTAAGACGCCACCAGACCAAGCGTCTGAGCCGCCAGCTTGAGGTCGAGCGCCCCGGCCACAAGGCGCTGGAGAACATCCCCTACGAGATATGGAAGAGCCGTGTGCTGGTGTTCAAAGCGGGGGTATAGTGTACGGGGTACGGTCACAGCGGATCGACCCTGAAATACCCCATACCCTGGACTGTCAGTTCGCGTTCAGGGTCGGCACTTTGAACGGCGGGAGGATCTGGGTCTCGTCCAGAGGGTAAGCCTCTTTCTTGTATATCTGGATGCGGTAGTGCTCGAAGTCAGGGACGTACATGTGGCCGCGCTGGTCCACGCGGACTGAGCGCGGGCGGGTGAAGTATTTCTCTTGCTCCACGGTGGCATCGCCGCGCATGCGCTTCTGCTTGGCGGAGCGCTGGAAAGCGCGCTCGAGCGTCTGTTTGGAGAGCGTTGCGTCGCCGCGGAACTGCTGGACGTAACGGCCCTCCGGCGTGAAGAGTTGCACCCGGTTGTTGCCCCAGTCGCACACGAAAATATCTCCGTCAGAATCGACCGCCACCCCGGCAGGCCGCCTGAACTCGCCGTTGCCTTCGCCGGGCGACCCGAACTTCCAGAGGAACCGGCCATCTTGGTCGAATACCTGGATGCGGTCGTTGCGCCAATCGGCGATGTAGATCTGCCCAAGCTCGTCGATGTGGATGCCCCACGGCGAGACGAACTGGCCATCGCCGGTCCCGTGCTCGCCGAACGATGTCAGGTGCTTTCCATCGGCGGTGAACTTCTGGACGCGGTGGTTCTCCGAGTCCACGACCCAGACGTTGTCCTCCGCGTCCAGGGCGATGCCGGACGGCCGGTTGATCTGCCCCTTGCCGGCGCCTGACTGGCCCCAGCGGCCCAGGTACTGCGGGTAGTGGTCGTCGACGGAAAAGATGTTGACCTGGTCCGCGCCGTTGTCGGTGATGAAAATACGCTCCTGCTTCGCGTCCAGCACGATCTGGCATGGGAAGCGGGTTGTGCAGGCCGGGCTGACAGGGCGATGACGGTCTTGCCGGAAGCCGAAGCTGCCCAAGTTGTCATCGTTCAGGTTGGTCACATAGATCGGGCCGGACTTCCCCTTGCCGTAGTTGGGCGCGCCAGCCCCGAGCGAGTAGATGATGCCGTCGCGGCGGATGGCGAGATCGGCGGGGAAGATGGTGCGTTTGAATTCGCCGATTGTCTTGAGATACGGGAACCCGGCTCTCAGCAGTGCGTAAGGGCGCGCCATGCTTCCTCCATGGTGTCGAAAATCGATCTGATTGCCGCGTTGCGCCACGGGTACTGTGCTATTTCACCATATTGCCCGCACTTTTGGAACAGCCGCTCCGATCAGACGTGTCCCCTGCTACCGGGCTCGTGCAAATTCGTGATATCCCTCTCTGGTAGAGCAGTGCGGAATTGGAAGGCGTATATCTCGGCGTTCCGCAGGTGGAAGCGCAGTCGGACCGTTTGGCCTGCCAGCCGCGAAACGTCGAAGTTGTCGCGCCATGTGACTGTATGGTCGACGGCATCGCCCGTGAAAGCGTCGCAATCGTCGCGAGCTCTGCCTGCGACGGCAGCGCCAGACGGCTCGAGCAGCTCGACCGTGAGGCGCCCATACGGCATTGGATCAGCGTCCACAAGGCCTGCCGGGCGCTCTGGGGCTCGGGCGTTGATGATCAGCCGGTCTCCGGAGCAGACGACGGGTTTTGTTGTAAACGTTCCGCCTTGCTCGTACGCCTCCATCGAGACGAAGCCGTCGCGGCGCATCACGGCGAGACCGATGGCCTGACCGTTGTAGTCGAGTGCGGACCTTTTCGAGATTATCCCCTGCTGCGGATGGTCCGGCCTGTGCGCCTTGGCAGGGACGTTGCTGCCGGTGTAGTAGACCATCATCCTGTCGCCGTGGACGATTGGCTTCGACACCATCACCCACTCGCTGTCCCACGTACCCCAGAGGCCCTTGCGGTGGGCCGGCCACAGCGGCGCCGCGCGAGTCCAATCGACGCCGTTGCGACTGTAGACCAGCTCCGGCATCTCGTTGCCGGACTCCCATTTGTAAACGTCGTTCAACAGACTGGCGGGAGCGTCCTCAACCTGGTTCGAGATGCTCGTTGCCAGGAATCCTATATAGAGGTCCGGGGTGTACAGCACGCCGTCCAGGTAAGGACACGACCAGCCGGGCGGGTCTGACAGACCCTTGCGGATAACGGTGACGGTCCCGCTCCACGACTCGAAGTCGTCGCTCGCAGTGCGGAGACAGGCGGGCTCTGAGCGTACGGTGCGACCATCGACATCTGCGGGGAGCGTGGTGGATTCCCTGTGGTAGTGGACGAACTGCTCGTTAAGGGGGTCCCAACCGAACAGGACGCCGTTTGGACGCGACGGCGGCGCAGGGAAATAGGCCTTCTCAGGCAACATGCGCCAGCGAATGCCATCGGCCGAATAGGCCGGCACGAGCCCCCATTTGACATCGGCGTCGCCGCCGCCGGCGTCGAACTTGTCCATGTAGAGCATCTTGTAGCGACGGGAAGGGTCCGGGTCCAGGTAGTCCTTGATGATACTGGGCCTGCGGAGCTGTTCCCATCCGCCGAAGGCTTTCGCAGGCGGCAGGATGTTGTTTTGCGTGGACCCGGCGAATTCCGTCAGGCCAAGCGAGGGTTTTTCCCACTCTATTCCGTCACGGGAAACTGCGTAGCAGCTCTTGTAGCCGCCCTTCTGAACAAGGTTCCCAGCCATATCGTCGACGTAACGGCCCTTGCGAGGCGTCACATCTACCGAATCGGTCCGGTACCACATTTTGAAGATGCCGTCCTGTTCGTCGAACAGCACTGTGCCGCCGCCCAGGTACACGCCTCCTCCGCCTTGCTCCCACGCACGGTCAGCCAGGATTACAGGCCGCTCGCTTTGCCTGGTAGGCCTGTGGAACCGGCGTGAGACACCCTCGGTCAACTCTACAACGCGGTCGTCAATGAAAAGTTGCCTGACCGACCCTATGCGGATGGGAGCGACAGCCTCTTGCGCCTCCTGGGGGACCCGGCCGGCTCACTGGACCTCCACGCCCACCTGCCGCGCAACGGAGCGGATGTACTGCTGGCCCTCGATGGTCTCTGAATACGGGAAGTGTTCCGCATGGATGGCGATATCCTGTTTCAGCTTTCCGAGGCGGCGAAAAATTGTGTGGTAGTCCATACTGCCCCGGCCGGGGACGGCCTCGTCCACATGGGCCACTACATTGCCGCCTCCGGAGAGGGCCACGTCCTTGGCGTGGAGGCCAGTAATATAGTCGCCAAGCTCGTCGAAGATCTTGTTGATGAGATCGCCCGTGCGGTAGGCCATGAACGGCTCAACCAGATTCACTGGGTCCATGAGTATCTTGAGCCGGGGCGAAGGAACGGCGTCGATAAGCCGCTTGTAACGGTCAATCGAGCATAGCGGGCCGAGTATGTGGGGGTGTCCTGCCACGTCGATGCCGACGTTTTCCGCCTCCCGGGCCAGCCAGCGGATGTCTTCAACGCAGCGCTGCCACGTCTCTTCCGCCCACATCAGGCCGCCGGACTTGCGGCCAGCGTAGAGAGAGAACCCGACTAAGTGTGCGCCGAGTGCCTTGCCCTGGCGAAGCTGGCGACGGTAGAGTTGCTTCGTGTATTCGCGGTCGTCGTTCTCCCACGCCCCAAGGCCGCCTGCGCTGTTTTTGCCCTTGTAGAAGCCGCTGAATTCCCCCACGCGAAGGCCGTTACTGTCCAGGAACGACCTGGCCTCCGAAAGCTGCGCTTCGCTCCATTCCGGCAGCGACTTGATGGTGATCGCTTTCACGTCCATCGTCGCCGCCTTCTTCACCAGCTCATTGCGCTCCTGCTCCCCTTCCTTCCCGGGAACCAGGTGCGAGCCAATCGGCGCACTCAGAAACAGCATGTCGTCACCTCGTTGAGTTGTTCATGGGCGGAGACCGCTTGTTAACGGATTTCTACGCCCACCTGGCGACCGACGGAGCGGATGTACTCCTGCCCCTGGATGGTCTCTGCATATGGGAAGTGCTCGGCGTGGACGGTCACGTCCTGTTTGAGCGCCCCGAGCCGACGGGCCATCGTGAAGTAGTCCATGTTCCCCTGGCCGGGGACAGCCTCGTCCACGTGCGTGATGACCTTCCCGCCCCCGCTGATCACCACGTCCTTGGCGTGAACGCCAATGATCTGCTCTCCAAGCGCATCGAATATGTCATTCAGCAGCCTGTCTGTCTGGTAGATGAGGTGCGGCCAGACCATGTTTACGGGATCGATCAGCACCTTCAGTCGTGGCGAGGGGATGCGGTCGAGCATATCCTTGTAACGATCGACAGAGTGTATCGGCGTCATGACATGGGGGTGCGCTCCCACATCGATGCCGACCTTCTCCGCCTCCTGGACAAGTTCTCCGATGGCCTTGAGGCAGCGCTCCCAGGTCTCGTTCGACCACATGGCGGGCGTGCGGATGCCCACCAGGAGGGCGAAGCCGACGAAGTGGGCGCCGAGGAGCTTGGCCTGGCGCAGCTGACGCCGGTAAATCTCAAGAGTATTGTCGTAGTCCTCCTGGTCCCAGGCGCCCAGGCCGCCGGCGCTGCCTTTGCCTTTCACAAAGCCCGTAAATTCTCCCACGCGCAGACCGTTCGCGTCCAGGAAAGCCCTGGCTTCGCGGCAGTGATTGTCCGTCCAGTCCGCCGGCACCGACTTGATCGTTATCGTGTCGACGGCCATCGTGGCGGCCTTGCGGAGGAGCTCCGCGCGCTCAGTTTCTTTGTCGGGCCCGACCTGAAGGTGGTGTCCTATCGGCGCGCTCATTCGCAGCATGGCAATTACTCCTACTGTATGGCGTTCTTGTGCGCTCGGCCGCCCTGCATGATCATGAGCAGCTTTGACTTGTCTTCCATCACCCGCAGGTCGTTCAGGGGGTTGCCATCGACCACTAGAAGGTCTGCCCTCTTCCCGGGCTCAAGGGTGCCGGCGTCCGTGAAGCGGGCGCACTCAGCCGCCGTCCTGGTGGCGGCGACTATGGCCTGCATCGGCGACATACCCGCCTCAACGAGCAGGCCCAGCTCTTCCGCGTTCCTGCCGTGCTCGCCAACGCCTGCGTCGGTCCCCATTGCGACGGGAACGCCGAAGCGGACGGCCTGCCGGATGTTTTCCACCTGCACCTGGGCGGTCGCTCTGGCCTTTCGCATCGATTCCGGCAGGACACTGCCGGGCGACGACTCTCCACGCCTGATGGCGGCCCGGATGGCCTGCAGCGTCGGCACGAGGAACGTGCCACGCCGCTTCATCTCGGCCATCGTTACCTCGTCGACAAAGATGCCATGCTCAATGGAGCCGACTCCGCTTTCGACGGCGTTGCGGATGCCTTCCGCCGACTGGGCGTGGGCCATGGTGGCCTTTCCCTGGGCCTTGGCTTCCTGGACTATAGCCGCGATCTCTTCCCGGGTGAACTGTGTGGACGTGGGTTCGGTACCGGGGGAGAGGACGCCGCCGCTGGCCATCAGCTTTATCACGTCCGCGCCGGCCTTGAGAATGGCCCTCACAGACTTCCGGACCTCGTCCACGCCATCCGCGACGCCGTTCGGCCATTCCGCCGGGTCCTTGCCGGGCAGGCCGCTCGGCAAGAGAGGATGGTAGATGCCGGAGGGCATTAGCATGTCGCCGTGGCCGCCGGTCTGGGACACGGGAGTGATAGAGATCTTCATGCGTGGCCCCGGGATGAGGCCGCGCTCAAGCGCTGTCTTGAAGCCTCGGGGCGTGCCGCACGCGTCCCTGACCGAAGTCACGCCCGAGTCGAGAGTAGATTTGGCGTTGGCCGCAGCCTCGAACATGCGCAACGACATCGGGGTCGCAGCCAGATCGTGGAGAGGCTTCAGGTCCACGAAGAAGTGGACGTGGCAGTCAATCAGGCCCGGCATAATTGTCCTGCCGGAAACGTCTATCACTTCGGCCCCGGGAGGGATGCCGCTCAGCTTCCCGACCTGGACGATGCGCCCTTCGTCGTCGATGACGACGGTAGCGTTGGTAATGGGGTCGCGGCCAGACCCATCGATGAGGTCGCCGCCCGTCAGGATTTTCATGTTTCTGGTCTCCACTAAATATGTCATCGAAATACAAGCGTCTAGCGAAGGCAGCTTTGGTAGGGGCGGGTCTGAGTCCCGCCCTCGCCACCAAGAATTCCGGCAATTGTTGGCCTGGCACGTTGCAGGCAGGTACATGCCCGGTATCCGATGAGGGCAGGTCTCAAACCTGCCCCTACCGAACAACCCACCGTACAACGCACTATGTATTCCAACATACGCGGAGTGTAATTGCCTCCTGGAGCGTAGTCAATGCGATCGTGGTATCCTACCTGCCATGACTCAACCCGCTCCTGCCGCGCCTGCCCAAGCGAAGTTGCGCAACAAGTGGCTCGTGCTCGTCGTCCTCTCCATCGGTAACATCATGACCACGCTCGACGGCAGCATGGTCAACGTTTCTTACCCTGCTCTCGCGGACGCATTTAACACCGATACGTCAAATATCCTCTGGGCTACGGTAGCTTACTGGGTCACGAGCGTTAGCCTTCTGCTAACGATGGGGTGGATAGGCGATGTGTTCGGCCGTGGGAGGGTGTTTACATCCGGTTTCGTGGTATTCACGGTGGGCGTGGCGTTATCCGGCCTTGCGGTGAACTTCCCACTGTTCCTTGCCGCGCGCTTCATCCAGGCTTTCGGCGGCGCGATGGTCCTATCCAACCTGAACGCGATAATCACCGGCAGCTTTCCGGCGGAGGAGCGAGGAAAGGCGCTCGGGGTGTCGGCAGCGATCGTGGGTATGGGCCTCACGCTGGGGCCACTGCTGGGAGGTGTCCTGCTCGACCTGTTCGACTGGAGGGCGGTCTTCCTGGCGAGAGCGCCGCTGGGGCTGGTTGGCGTAGTGATGGCCTGGAAATTCGTTTCGCGGACTGTCCCGGGCGGGGCGAGGTACAAGTTTGACTATATCGGCGCACTCGCGCTCTTTGCGAGCATGGCGTCTGTGCTTCTCTGCATCAACAGGGGCGGAAAGCTGGGATTTACATCGCCGGTGGTTATTGCCTGCGCCGTGGCCGCGGCCGTTTTCGTGCCGTTCATGGTGTGGACGCAGATGCGGTCGCCGAGGCCGATCCTGGACTTTTCCCTGTTCAAGGACCGTTCATACCTGTTTAGCCTGCTGTCCATCCAGGGGCACTACATGGCTTACGGGGCGATAATCCTCCTGGCGCCATTCTTCTTCCTGGACGCGCTTGAGTTCTCGCCCACTCGAATGGGGCTTTTCATCTCAGCCTTCTTCGTGGGGAGGACGGTGGTTGGACCCATGGCGGGGAGCCTGTAGGACAGATACGGCCCCAGGGTGTTTCTGGTCGGGGGCAATTTCCTGCTTGCGTCTTCGCTACTCTGGCTCAGCGGGCTGGCCGAGTGGCCTTCCGATGCTGCGATAGCCGCCCCGCTTCTGGCGGCCGGGCTGGGGGGTGCGCTCTTTGAGCCTGTAGCCCACAGCGTCGTCATGGGATCGGCGCCGCCGGACAGGCTGGGGACCGCGTCCGCATCCATCGCCATGGGGCGCCAGGCGGCCTACGCTGTGGGCGTGGCGCTCATGGGCACCGTCTTCACTATCAGGGAGCGCTTCTACGCCGTGGAGTTCACGAATCGTGGCTATACGCCAACCGGCGTTAACGCGCTGTCGATTCAGCACGCCTTCGGGGACGCGCTCATCGTTTGCGCTGTCCTTGCAACCGGCGCGGCGCTGGTATCCATGTTGCTGCGACCTGAAAGCCAGGGCCCCCGCCGCGCCGTTTCAGGAACGGTGTCATAGAGGCTGGCGGCCTGCAAAGCCCACGTTCGTCTCGTGCCAGAATTTGATCTCCCGCTCGCCCTTTATCCAGCACAGGTAGACCTCCCTGCCCTCACGCACAGACTGGAAATCGACCAGGCCGTCGTCCACGCTGCGCACTATGATCCCGCGCTCGATAACGCTGTCGATCTTCTGCTGGATCTGCGCAGTCAGGTCCCGCATGGCCTTCTGCTTGCGGTCGAGCGGCTTGTCCATTTCGCCGTGACCGTTGGAGTGCACCTTGCCCATAATGTCGCCCAGCTCATCTTCCAGCCGCCGGGCATCGGCCATGAGCGGATCTATCTCATCGAACGTACGCTGCAGCCACGGCACAAGCGCCTGGGCCTCTTCCAGCGTGTAGAACTTGTCGGGCATCGTGCACACTCCTTGGGTCCGCCGCTGCGTGGTCACTTACCGTAGCATATCGTTCAGGTAACATAAAGCGCCCTCAATCGGATAGAATCGTGCCTGTTCAACAGTCTGCCCCAAGGGGACGGAGGTACTCTGTGACCGGAAACAAGGTGGCCCGCCGGAAAGAGCTTTATTCACTCCTTGGGGACCTGCCGGACCCGGGACGGCGCTTCACGGTCATCAGGCTTGGGGAGGAGGAGCGCGAGGTGTACGTGCTGGAGAGGCTGCTGCTTGATCTCAACGGGATCGAGCCGGTCCCGGCGTACTTCGTGCGTCCCAAAGGCGCCCGTGGCCCGCTTCCTACGGTCCTTTACAACCACGCCCACGGGAGGGTCTACGAGCTAGGTAAGGACGAACTTATCGAGGGGCGCGTTCAGCTCCAGACCACCCCATATGCGGACCTTCTAACGAGCATGGGGTACGCCGCGCTGTGCTTCGACACATGGTGCTTTGGCGAGCGACGCGGACGCTCGGAGTCCGAGATGTTCAAAGAGATGCTCTGGAACGGCCAGGTGATGTGGGGGATGATGGTCTATGACAGCCTGCGAGCGATCGACTACCTGGTGAGCAGGCCGGACGTGGACGCCTCGCGCATCGGGACCGTAGGGCTATCGATGGGAAGCACGATGGCGTGGTGGGTCGCGGCGCTGGACGAGCGCGTGAAGGTGTGCGTGGACCTGTGCTGCCTGACGGACTTCCATTCGCTCATCCAGGCGCGCAACCTGGACGGCCACGGCCTGTACTACTACGTGCCCGGCCTTTTGAAGCACTTCACCACGGCGCAGATCAACGCGCTGATTTCGCCCCGGCCGCACCTGAGCACCGCGGGCATCTACGACCTGCTCACGCCGCCGGCCGGGCTGGACAGGATAGACGCCGAGCTGCGCGATGTGTACGCGGCGGACGGCGCGGCGGAAGCCTGGCGCCTCAGCAAATACGCCATCGGACACTTCGAAACAGCTGCGATGAGGGCGGAGATAGTAGAGTGGCTGAGGCGGTGGCTCTGACAGCAAATTATGAAGGATGAATTATGAAGTATGAATTGAAGATCGCACGGATCGATCCTTCATCATTCATACTTCATGATTCATAATTCGCCTTTGCCCTACCCCACTATGTCCCTGAAGACGCGCAGGTAGTTCAGGCCGAGGAGCTTGCGTAGCTCTTCCTCGTTGAAGCCGCGGCGGGCGAGCGCGATCGTCAGATTGGGCCAGTCCGCGAAGTTCTCGTACCCAACGATGTGGTACTCGCCGTCGACGCGGTGCTCGGGGCGGAAGCCGGCCCAATTGAAGGCGCCGGGGCGGGCGCCACGCATCTCCTTCGGAAACTCTATCATCGAGTCCGTGCTCGGGCCGGGGCCGCACTTGTCGTTGCCGATGCCCACGTGGTCGATGCCCATAACATTCACCAGGTGCTCGACGTGGTCGACGAAGTGGTCCAGCGTCGCCTCGAAGCCCTCCTGCAGGTAGCCTGGAATTATCGTTACGCCGAAGAAGCCGCCCTGGTCCGCGATGGCCTTTGCAAACTTGTCGCTCTTGGCGCGGTCGTGCATGACGAGCGCCGAGGGGTTGGCGTGGGTGACCACGACGGGCGACGTGGAGATATCCATAGCGTCCCACCCCACCTGCTCGCAAGAGTGGCTGACATCGACAACCATCTTCAAGCTGTTGAGCCTCTCGATCATCGCCTTTCCGAAACGCGTGACGCCGCTCTTGTGTATCTCCGCGCAGCCGTCTCCGACGAGGTTGCGCAGGTTGTAGGTCAGCTGCACGACCCGCAGCCCCATGTTGAAGAAGACCTCAACGCGGTCCAGGTCCGAGCCGAAGGGCACGGTATCCTGGAAGTCGATGATCAGGCCGTGATTGCCGGTGCGGTGCGCGCGCTCGATATCGGCGGCTTTGCGGACCAGCACCATCTCTCCGCCGAGAGAATCGATTATGCCCCGGGCCTGGGCGATGCGGCGGACCGAGTCCTCGAACTGCGTCTCGAAGGGGCCGGTGTCGCCGTACGTGCCGCTCGCGACCGTCACCCCGGAGCGGCGCCAGAAGTTGATGTACTCCTCTCGTGCTTTGGGATTATGCTGAACCTCGGACGCGATCATCGCGGACATGATTCTCGAAGTCTCCCCTCGGGATAGTCCCTGGGCGAGGCACTCCTTCATATTCGCTCGCATGTTGTCGTTGTAGAGAAAGCCGTATGTAGTGGGCGGCTGCTGCGCGTCGATAACGAGCGCCTCGTAGTGAAGCTGCCGCGCCTCCTCGGGCGTGAGGCTGGGCTTTCGTGCTTTTGGCATGTAGCGTCTCCTTCGGTTCTGGGTTCCGGCCACCAAGTATACACACTTCGCGAATTGCGTGATAATACCCGGCACCAATCGGGAAACGGCTCATGGAACAGGAAAATCGGTTCGAAAGCCAGGCTGCTTTGATCGTCGGCGGAGCAAGCGGGACGGGTTTCGCCATCGCCCGCAGGCTTGGCACGGAGGGCGCGCGGGTCATGCTGGTGGACCACGACGGGGCGGCTGGCGAGAGCTGCGCGAACGCCCTTGATTCGATGGGCATTGAGGGGCGGCTCGTGATCGGGGACCCGGCGGACCCGGCCGTTTCCACGTTTGCGGTGCGGTCGGCCGTGCAGATATGGGGACGGCTGGACGTGCTGGTGACACTCGCGACAGGGGCGGGATTGGAGTCTCCGTCCTGGGAGACGCCTGTAGAGGTCTTCGACCGCGTTTACGCAACGAACATGCGCGGCCTGTTCTTGTTCGCCGGGGCCGCCGTCCCGTGGATGCTAAAACGCGGATACGGCCGGATAGTATGCGTTGTCCCTCATGCTCCTGGTGGCGGCGCGCGGCGGGCGGCGTTTTCGGCGACGGCCGCGGGTGTGGGGGGAATGGTGAAATCGCTGGCAAAGGAGCTGGCCGGCAGCGGTGTGCTCGCGAATTGCGTCGCGGGCGACGGTGGGAGCGCAGAGGCGGCGGCCTCGGCCGCCGCCTTCCTGGCTTCGCCGGAGTGCACGTTCACGACAGGGTCGGTGTGGTACGCGGGCGGCGGTGGGTAGTGGGCAGTGGGCTGCGAATCTCGCCCTAACGGCCTTGTAAGATAAAAAGAGACTGGCTGATGTATAAAATGTGAGATAGCACGGCAGGCCGATCAGGC
>Ga0194132_10009274_pt1 | contig 13651 bp, 13 predicted proteins | sample TA2KigOf80mmetaG_FD_148612 | JGI IMG/M metagenome (GOLD analysis project Ga0194132, IMG submission 148612) | Freshwater microbial communities from Lake Tanganyika, Tanzania - TA2015054 Kigoma Offshore 80m | ecosystem: Environmental > Aquatic > Freshwater > Lake | place: Tanzania: Lake... | reverse complement strand
AGTTGCCGTGGCCGTATAGATAGGCGCGCATCATGGATCGGCTCACGACTTTGCCTTGATAGGCCGCCAGATACTGAAGCAGGGCAAATTCGCGCCGGGTGAGCTTAATGGCCTTGCCGCCGCGCGAAACGGAGCGTGCGGCCGGGTCGATTTCCAGGTCGTGAACGCGGATGACGCGGCTATCTGCGGGGCGGGCGCGGCGCAAGATCGCTCGAATCTGGGCCGCTAGCTCTTCACGATCGTAGGGTTTGGTCACCAGGACGTCGGCCCCCGCGTCGAGCGCTCGGACATTCTCTCGCCCAGCCACTCGTGCCGTGAGCACGAGCACGGGCGATTCGATGCCGCTGGTGCGCCATTCTTCGACGAAACGCAATCCGCTGCGGCCTGGAAGCTCCAGATCGAGAACGACCAGATTCCAGTCGATCTCCTGCACGCGAATGTCGGCCTCGACGGCGCTCTCGGCGATCTCCACGAAGAACCCTTCCGCCTGCAATGTCCGCTTGAGGTGAAGATCGGGCTTTTGCACCAAGAGGACTCGCATATTGGGCCTCACGTGCGCTGAGAGGACCGACTCCAGGCGCGGCTCAAGCTGTCGTATGCCAATGGTATCCATGAGAGTCTGTACCTCGTATCCGAATGCGTCTTTGGTGGCTTCTAGCTTTCCGTTTCGCGCACATTTTGCATGGGGGCGTCGCCGATGGGATTGCGAAGCGTCTTGAGCAACTCCGCTCTAATCACTTGAACGCGAATTGTCACCTCGACTCGACTCGTCGTCCCGAACATCTTGACGCGCGACAGGTCGATCTCCGGACCGTGAACGCCGGAATTCCAGACTCCAGCCGACGGCTTGACTGGGCTCGCTTGTTTATCAAACGGCTGAATGCAAATAACTCGGCCTTGCGGCAGGACCACCCAGAGCTTGTCGGGAACTCGGCCATCGGGGTTGAGCCGCACCGCGTAGGCGCGCCAGTTCACGACTTGGTCCTTTACGGCTTGCTTTGCCTTGTCGATCGTGGCCGTGATCGATCCGTCCGAACTCCGAATGACGATGACCTTCGTTTGGATCGGAGGAGGAGCTGTCGGGCGTTGAGGGTTAGCGATCTCCGGTTTGGCCGGCTCATGGGGCGGGGCGGCGCGAGATTCGTGCGACGCGGACGCGACGGATGCTTCCGTAGTCGGCGGCATGGGAAACGTTGGGGCCTTCGACGGTTTTCTTGCCGACGCCGGCGTAAGCGACGTATGCAGAGTGTGCGTACGCGAATGCGTGCCGCCGACGTGAGTGAGCAGGTAGCCGCCGAGTCCGGCCAGACACAGGACACCAAAAACGACGGCGGTGGCAAGCTTAAGCTTGACGACGAGCATCGACTTGAGCACGCCATCGGCCAGCGCGACCGCCGTCGTCGACGCCGCTGCGGTATCCCCGGCCGCGAACATCCCCGCGGCTTGCACCGTCGTCGCGGTCAGCGACGCCGGCATGCTCGCCGATGCCGCGCTCTGGCTCAGCAGAACTGCTAAGAGCCCGGCGGAAAGAATCAGTCCATGTTTGGCCAAGCGCTTCGCCAAAAGCGCTCGGCCACGTGTCAGCCGCGACGCAACCGTTCCCTGCGGCCAACCGAGGTGGTGCATGGCTTCCTTGATCGTCTTGCCTTCAAGGTCGCACAAGATGATCGGCACGCGATATTTGTCGGGCAAGAGGCTCAGTTCCTCGTCCAAGACCGATTGCATGTGCTCCAGGGTATCACGAGTGGTCTCGGTGTTCGGCGTCGTGCCTGCTTCGGTCTCCTTCGCTCGCCGTTGATGGATCATGGCCTTCGCCTTCAGCGCCGTGTTGTGCGCGACTCCGTACAACCAGTTGCCCACCATCCCGCGAGGCCGAATCGTCGCTGCCTTTCGCACCAAAACGAGGAAGGTTGCTTGAAAAGCGTCCTCGGCATCGGCGTCGTTTTGCAGAATGCGGCGGCATACGCCGAATACCATCGGCCCATGCCGGCGCACCAGCACCTCAAACGCAACGTCGTCTCGGAACGTGACGTAGCACTCCAGCAGCTCGCCGTCGGTAACGTCGGCGCTGTCGTGCCGCAGCGCATCCGAGCGCAAGCGGGCAAGGAGCTGATTGAGAGCCGTCGGCATTTTGGAACTCCAACCCCGCGGGGGTCTACATGTATTTCGCGAGTAGCGCCGGTTTTATTCGCGAGATTGCGAATTTTTTTCACGAAATGAAGACGAAGGGGACGGACAATTTCAACTTCGTTTGGCCGCTCGCTTCTGGCGAGTGCGGTAGTCGCGCTCGCCAGAAGAAAGCGGCTGAACGGGATTAGAACAACTCGCGCACCGGCGTGCCCTGAACGACGTAGTGCGGCCGGCCGATCGGGTCGGTGACGCGCGTGTCGCCGGTGAAGCCGAGCGCGTGGTAGATGGTGGCGACGAAGTTGGACGTGTGCACCGGCGTGTCGGCCGGAACGCCGCCTTGGGGGTCACTGCGGCCGATGACGCGCCCGCCGCGAATGCCTCCGCCCGCGAGCACGGTCGAATACACGCGGCCCCAGTGATCACGGCCAGCACTGCCGTTGATCCGCGGCGTGCGGCCAAACTCGCCGGTCCAGGCGATGACCGTCTCATCCAGCATGCCGCGCGCCGACAGATCGTCCAGTAAGGCCGAGAACGCTTGATCGACCGGCGGCAACAAGAAGTCTTTCATCTTTCTGAAGTTCTGACTGTGCGTGTCGAAGTTCTGCTCCGATTGCCGGTATACCCATGGCACCGTGACGAACGCAACGCCCGCTTCGATCAATCGCCGCGCGACCAGACAGCTTCGGCCGAAGCGATTGTCGCCGTATCGATCAAGCATTTGGCGCGGTTCGTCGTCGAGTGAAAAAGCGCGCCACGCCTGGCCTGAGCGCAGCACATCGAAGGCGAGCTGCTGAAAGCGTTCGTAATCGCGCTCAATGGTGGAGTCGCTGGGCCGCTGGTCCTGCATCGATTGCAACAGATTCGACCTGCCCGTTTGACGCTGGGGATCGACGCCCGCCGGCGCGGTGAAGCCGGGCATTGGATCGCCGGGCCGCCACGTCTCGTCGAATAGAAAAAGCGGATCGTAGCGCGGTCCCAAGAACCCGGCGTGCTGTCCGCCCCACATCGCGTTGTTCTGATCGCCGACCGGTCGGGGCAGCTGCACGGCCGCGGGCAAGCCGTTGCGATCGCCGCGCAGTTGCCTGACCACCGAACCCATGCACGGCGGGTCGCGACGATCGGTCTGCGGCTCGCCCTGTCGCCGCGGAGCGTGCAACAGGCCGGTCAAGTTGTAATGGACGCCGACGCCGTGCGTATCGGACCCGTGAAAGGTCGAGCGCAGGATCGAATACTGGTGCGCCCGTTGGGCCAAGCGCGGAAGCAACTCGCAAATCTGAATGCCCGGAACGCTCGTCGCAATGGGACGATACTCGCCGCGAATGCCGTCGGGCGCGTTTGGCTTTGGATCGAAGGTCTCGTGCTGGGCTGGGCCGCCAGTCATGTAGAGAAGGATGCACGCTTTCGCCGCTCCGCTGCGCGCCGGCGACGCCTTGGCCTGCGATTGCAAGAACAGCGCGTCAGCCAGCCCGAGCCCGATCGGAGCGAACAAGCCCGCTTGCAGAAATGCGCGTCGATTCATGGTGGGACATCCGCAAAGAGCACAAGGCGGGGTGGGATAATCTGCATGCAGTCTATCCGCGAATCGGTTGGCGTGCAAGGCCCACCTTCCGTTTTTGTGCCGATCCGAAATCGAGGCGCCTCCGATTCTTCGGTTAGCGTTCGCATGGCGCTATGCGAACCCTAAACGAAAGCGGGCAACGGGTACAGCACCTGCACCGTTCATCGTTTACTTGGCGCCACCGCGATCGCGCCTTCAGATGTGATGTAAATGAGGTAGTCCGTATTCAGATCGTGGTAAAGCTCGGCGCACCATCCGCCGGCCCCCTTCGGCCGCACGCCCGTTTTCCATTCGAGGAGCTTGGGATTCGTGATCGGGCACTTGCCCATGGCTCCAGGGACGACCCCGATCTGCAGCGTTTGGGCGATGTAGACCCACGTTTTCGCGTTGGGATCGTGAAACACCTCCATCCCGAATTCGGCGCTATCACTGGCGAACTTTTGCTGGCCGAGCTTGCGAACGCGCACGTCGACGCCATACGCCCACTCGGGACGCTTGCCCTGAAATCCAAACTCCGGCTTGCAAGTCCTAACCACGGCGATTCGTCCGCGCTCGGCCACGTAGATCAGTGCGCTCCCTGCTTCGTCCCAGTAGACCTCGACGTTGCATTTTCGGGTTTCAAAGTGAAACCCGCCGGCCGAGCGCACCTGAAGCGGCAAGCGATACAGCCACGCCGGCTCGGATGCACGTTTTTTTTCGTTGCGATTCGCGCCGGGCAACAGCGACATCGCGCCGCCGCCGGTGGCATAGGCAGTATAATCACGGGCTTCGTCGTGAAAAACATCGACAAGAACGGTCGGAGTGTTTTTGTCAAACTCCCGCTCCTCCCAGCGCCGCACCGGAGGCTCGAATGAGTATGCACGCCTCCCCATCTTCATTTGCGCAGCGCCATCGCCCACAGCACGACAGGCCGCGATCGTCTTTCCCGCATCGCCGATGATCAGCCAGTTCTTGGACTTCGCGTCGAAAAAGGAGTCAAACGTGATTCGATCGGTTCGGCCCACTTCGAGCCGTCCTAAGCTCGGCAGCGTTTCGAAGTTTTGCCCGTGCACGCTTGGCGTCAATGTGGCAACAATCACAGCCACGAAAATCACGCCATGGCCGCTCCTTGAACAGTGTTTGCCGTCTCCCAAGGCATGACGCGACCATGTGGGGAATCTAACGCAAAACTTTGCTGTGCAAGGATTAGTCGACCACGAATCGCAGAATCACTGCTCCCGGTTCATGCCCACGGAATCGAGCGTGACGGTGAAGGTCGCGACGGTCTGACTGTTGATCTCGATGGACCCGGCAGCGGTGGAAGTGCGATAGATCGAGTATGGGAGCAGGCTTTGGAACGTCCAGCTGAAAACGCGGTCATTCGCCGGCTGTGCTGCGATTTGAAATACCAGGGCGAGGACCGCTCCCGTCTCCGTCTTCATGTGGATGCGCAGCACTTGGCCGTCGTAGGAACTGCTTGTTGGCGATTCGAGGGGAATTCGGCCGTAACCCTCGAGCACGATGTCTTGATAGAACTTCTTGGTTGCTTTTTGCTCATAGAGATAGAGGACTTCGGGAAAGCCGTTGTCGCTCGTGGGCTTGCAGGCCAGCTTGAATTTGTAAAAGGGGCCGCTGCTCTTTGGATCGGCCAGGTACGTTTCAAAGGCCTTTTGAGAAAGGACCTCCGGCGCCAGCACGGCAAAACGTACAAGGATGTCTCCCGTCTTCGGATCAACGCCGTCGGCCTTGCCCATCAGCGTTAACAGCCGATTATTCGCGCGCGAGTACTCCAAGTCGAAACGTGGACGTTCGCCGTGACGTCCATGAACCATGTAGACCTTGGGTTGGCCGACGAACCCCTTGGACTCCGGGAGGCCCTCGACCTTGCCGACGTTGGTGACGGCGTCGTACGTTCCTTTGATCGTCAACGAACCGGCTTTCCAGGCAGCTTGTTTGGCATCGGGAAAGTACACCTGGCCGCGAAATCGATAGGCCAGTTTCTTGTCTTTGAGATAACTCTGCAACTGATCGAGCGTCACCAGCGCCGGGTTGACGTAGTAGGCGTTGTAGTCGTAGAAGCCATCGAGCTGCAGCAGGTCCTCTTCGAGTTTCTTGCCGTTGAGCGGATGAGCCACGAAGCGCCAGATCTTGTCGGCGTCCAGGAACACGACAAAAACATCCCCCTTGTTGGCGAACCATGGATGGTCTTCGAAGGCGATCCGATGCTTACCGGGCTTCATGTCCCCCTTGAGAATCCGCAAGAAGTCGAGGTTCACGACGAGTTTGTTGCGGTCAGGGCCAGCGTCGGCAAACTTGGCGACGGCGATGGTCACGCTGCCTTCGATCAGCTTTTCGAACGTCGTGGATTTTGGCTTTGCCCAAGCTGGCTCAGATGTGAGACAAAGTACAACGGCCAGTACACCTGCGACGGCACATATGCGGATCAACATGAACGGTCTCCCTACGCGACTCGAGTCACGCTGCATGCCGGCTGCGAGAACGGGGACATTCTACCTCTCACGGCAGCTGTGTCAAAGTGCAGGGAGTGCCCAACTTTTCGCACGCATCGGGAAAACGCCCCCCACCATCGGCCTCATTGCGTCAGGCGGGCGAGGTTTAAAGTGAGGGGTGTGTACAGAATACGCAAAGATCGGACAACGAATTGTCCCGCACGAAATTGACGTGAAGTGTCTGTTTCTTCAACACTTGAGTCGATCTCGGCATGTTTCAGAAAAAGACTCAACTCCGCGGAGGACACTGCCGATAAGGAAAAGGAATCCGGAAATGCGGAATATGCCGCGCCGGTAACGGCTCGCTGATTGTCCTTCGCTGGCGCTTAGGCTCAGACATGGAAATCGTCACGGGAAAGGCACAAGTCATGAAGACGACGTGGTTCGTGGTGCTGGTGGGGCTTGGGTTGTCCTTGTTGAGCGGCTGCCAAACATGGGTCCCTGAAGCGGGCATCACGGTTCCGTCGCCTTACTATTTGCGTCATGCTCCGCAGTACTTCCCGCCATCGGATCCGTATCCCTTGTCGAGGGAGCTCCGCGGCATCGAGGACGCCGCCAAGCAGTCGTACGACAATCAACGGCAATAATCGTGGCGGGACGCGTGTGCGATCACGCTGCGAGGCGATCATGCACGCCGCCTGGATGGCGTTCCGAGGCCATGTTAGAGTCTCGCGCATTTAGTTGGGAAAGGTGCTTTTTTCTTCTTGCATCGAGCGCCAAGAATTCGTATCAATCTTCTCCATATCGTTCTTGATTTTATTTTCATCCATCACGTGTCGTTTCATCTTTCACCTACGCCTCGCGCCCCGGAATTCGCGGTATTTTGCTTTCAAGCCGACGCGAAATAGACTAATGTAGAGTAGGCGAGAGATGGTTTGCTCGCCGACGTCGGCCCATCTTGGCATGCCCGGTTGCGGGCGAGGTCGGACATGAAAATCAGTTTGATGGTGTTGTCCACCGGCAGCGCGGCTGGCAAAGCGCTCGCCATCACTACTCCCCAATTCACCATCGGCCGCGATCCAGGATGCAACCTGCGTCCCGCCAGCGCCATGATCAGCAAACGGCACTGTGCCGTTCTGGTCAAGCAAGACAAGGTCGTGTTGCGCGACTTCGAAAGCACCAACGGCACGTTCGTCAACGATCAACAGGTTAAAGGCGAGGTTGTCCTCAAGAATGATGACGTCATCAAGGTAGGCCCGTTGACGTTCAAGGTAGTTATTGAAGGCGCCACGGCAAAGCCGACGCCCCCGCCGAAGCCGAAGACTGCTGAGACTACCGATGAAGACGCCGCTGCTGCACTGCTCTCCATCGATGACGCGACCGGCGATGTCAGCGTGAGCAATGCGGAAATGGCGGAGGATCACATCCCCGGAGGCTCCACCGTGATGGACATGCCGGCCTTCGTGCCAGGCGACGGCGAACCGAAGCCGGCGGCGGAAGAAAAGAAGCCGGACGACAAGAAGGGCTCGGGCAAAGCCAAGCACGCGACCGGCGCCGCCCAAGACGCGGCCAAGGCCATTCTCGAGAAAATGCGTCAGGGCAAACGCAAGACGACGGAACCGACCGAATGATTGTCGCGCCCTCTTTGGCCGCCGCCATTCATCGCCGGCTCCTGTCCTGGTTTGGCGATAACGCTCGCCCCCTTCCCTGGCGCTCCACGCGTGATCCCTACCGCATCTGGATCAGCGAGGTGATGCTGCAGCAGACGCAAGTTGTCACTGTCATTCCCTATTATCAACGATTCCTCAAGCACTTCCCCAGTCTCACGCGTCTGGCAAAAGCGCGCGAACACGATGTCCTCGTGCTTTGGGAGGGCCTCGGCTATTATCGGCGCGCCCGCGATCTCTTTCGCGCCAGCCGGATTCTAAGAGAAAACGACTATACGACGATTCCGGACGATCCCGATGTCGTGCGCTCGCTGCCGGGCTTTGGCCGCTATACAACCAATGCGGTGCTGTCCCAAGCATACGATCGGCGCGTGCCGATTCTGGAAGCAAATAGCCAACGCGTTCTGTGTCGGCTCTTCGGGATCGATCGCAACCCCAAGGAAGCTGCGGTTCAAAAGCGCCTTTGGGAACTTGCCGAGGAGCTTTTGCCGACGAAATCGGTCGGAGATTTCAATCAAGGGATGATGGAACTGGGCGCCCTCGTTTGCACGCCGGCGACGCCGAGCTGTCACGCGTGTCCGCTGCACAAACACTGCCGGGCGTATCAGGAGAATCGGCAGCATGAGCTGCCTGTCCGCGCAAAGGTGGAACGCACGATCGCGGTCACCGAGGTCGCGATCATGGTTAACAAAGGAGACCGTTGGCTCATTGTGCAACGGCCAAACCACGCCCGATGGGGCGGCCTCTGGGAGTTTCCGCATGAGGCTCTCCAGCAAGACGAATCCGCCGAGGCTGTCGCGTTGACACTGCTTGACCGACTCGGTCTGCACGGCGTCGTGGGCGACCATGTCGGCTCTATCCGTCATGCAGTCACCCGATTCAGGATCCGGCTGACAGCACTCTGCGTTCGGATGCATGGCGGCAGGCTCAAAACGGCAGCATACAGAAATGCCGCTTGGGTTCGACTCGAAGATCTGCCTGGCTACCCCCTCAGCGCCCCACAGCGTCGGCTGGCACGCTTGTTGGAATCGGCACGCAACAACGCAAAGGCGCAAAAGAGGAAAACAGGATAAACCGCGCCGGCACAAATCAATTGCCAGCGAACACTTCAACGTCCACTTTGGCGCAGACAACCTCGACCCGCCTCGCTATTCTCCCGTGCCGCATCCAAGTTCACGGCCAGGAGACGATCGTGACACGCTGGGTTATCCTTGTCGCCATCGGGGCGCTATCCATCGCCACGCTCACTAGCGGTTGCGCTCGGCTTGGACTGTTCAAGCGGCCCGCTCCGGTGACGCTTACGAAGGGCCCCGCGGTCGGCTCGAGCGCGCCCGATATCGAAGGCGAGGACTTTGCCGGCAAACGTTTCAAGCTCAGCGACTATCGAGGCAAAGTCGTCGTGGTCTCGTTCTGGGCGAGTTGGTGCAAGCCGTGCCGGGATTTGATTCCACATGAACGAGCGCTCGCCGAGAAATTCGCCAGCAAGAATTTCGTCCTGCTGGGAGTCAACCTCGACGACGATCCCGCCGCGGCCGAACGCGTCATCGCGAAGACGGGCATCACCTGGCGCCATTTGCGTGCAGGCGGCGAGGGGAATTCAATCCAACAGCGCTGGCCCGTCGAGTTGCTCCCCACGGTCTATCTGATCGATGCGAAGGGCACCATTCGGTACGCCCGAGTCAGCGGTCATCATCTCGAAAACGCCGTCGAGACGTTGCTCGCCGAATAACGCAAGGCCTCACGGCACGATGCGAACGCTCCGTCCTTCGATGCGCAGCCGGCTTTCCGCGAACAGGCGAATCGCCTCGGGGTACGCATCGCATTCCTGCTCGAAGACGCGAGCCGCCAAGGCGTCAGCCGTATCGTCATCCAACACGGGGACGGTCCGCTGCAAGATGATCGGGCCGTGATCGTACTGATTGTCGGCAAAGTGGACCGTGCAGCCGCTGACCTTGGCGCCATACGCCAGCACTGCCTCGTGAACGCGATGGCCGTAGTACCCTTTGCCACAAAATGCGGGAATCAACGCCGGGTGGATGTTCATGACGCGGCCCAAGAAATCGTCGGGCACTTCGACGAGCGTCATGAATCCGGCCAGGCAGACAAGATCGACGTCGGCGTCGCGACAAGAGGCGAAGACGCGCCGGCTGAATTCGCCAAGCGAGCCGGCTTCTTTGCGATCGACGACGTGAGTTGAAATCCCCGCCTTGCGTGCCCGCTCCAACCCGAATGCATCGGCCTTGTTCGATACAACGGTCATGATGCGCGCGACCAGCCGGCCGTCGGCGATGCGGTCGAGAAAATTCTGAAGCGTCGTCCCCGATCCGCTCAGCAGCACCGCCAGGCGTATTGGTGTCGTCGTTGCCATGGAACCCGCCGTATCGTAGACATCACGCTTTGCGTGATGTTTTTCCCGTGCAAACGCCTGTCGAAAACACCACGCGGAGCGTGATGCCTGCCACCTCTCGTCATACTCCAAATATCCGCTCCGTGTTCTCGCGCAGCAACAATCGGGCAAGTCCGATCGCTTGCGTTTCCGAGTACACGCCGGGCCGAACGAAATCGTCGGCCAATATCTGCGCCAACAGCCGGCGATACATGTTGTACTTGGGCAGAATGAACTCCAGCTTGTACGCGTCACTGTAGTAACCGAGCTGCTTCGTCTTCGGCACCGCTTGCAGCCGGGCGCGAGCGTCGTGAAGAATGTACGCCGGAATGTTGGAGTACCACCAGTGCCCATTGGTGACGACGTTGGGGAAGATCCAGCTATAGCTCACGAGTTCCTGATTCTGCGAACTCGTCAACACGGAGATTGGGAATGTCACCTCGGGAAACGCGTTGAACAATTCCGCGTACTGAATCAGCGACGTGCGTTGGTCGAACAGGTCCTGCCCCTGATAGACGCCGTTGGCATACACGCGGCGATTGACGCCGATCATCAGATCGAAGGGCAACTTGAACTCACGGCAATGCTCGGCGAGCATCCAGAACACGCCGTTCGCGCACGTCTTCTTGGCGTCGGCGTTGCCGGCGATCAATTCGCCGAGCGCAAGCGTGAGATCAAAACTCGAAACCGGCGACGGCGTGAAATCGGGCGGCAGCGAAATGGCGCATGCTTTCGCCCCGTGCTTCTTGAAATGCTGAAACAACCGCCCGATCGCGGTGCGTAGATGGTCCGCGTTGCCCGCGTCGAGGGCCGTCGCTTTCGCCAGCCGTTCGCGAACGGCTGGCTTGTCGAGGTGGAACACCAGGTCATCCGTTCGCAGGCAGGGAACATACCGTTTGGCATCGAAGCCTGCGAGCGGATCGTCGAAATCGTTCGTCAAGAACACCTTTTCAACGTTCGAGCGCTGAAGCACTTGCTGTTCCCAGTCCGGCTGTCCCATGACGCGATCGGCCGCGTCGCACAACGCATCGCAATCGTCGGAGGTGACACGGTTACCCTTGTGCCCCAGAAAGGTCTGGGCGATTTCGAGAAACCAGCCGTACTGCGCGGTATTGTCGATGCGGTCAAGATGCTGCAAGATCGCACGCACGCGCTCGCGCGGCGGCACGTCCTTGGCCAAGGGCGCCTGCGTCATGCCAGCGGAGTGCGCAAGCTCCGTGTAGTAGTGGTAGCCGAGAATGTCATCAAGCGATTTCGCCGCCGCCGCGTGCGGGTTGATGTGGGAATGTGGGTCGATCAACGGGATTCGGGAGATTTCGTCGTAAAGGTCGCGCGTCAGTCGGTCGGTGAGCATACAGAACCCCACGCCCAGGGATGAGCGCAGCGAATCCCTGGGATCTTCGGCGGCATCTCAGGGATTCGCTGCGCTCATTCCCCGGGGCGTGATGCCATTCTTACAATTCTGTTTGTAAAATCCAACCCGCCGAGAAAACTTTCCAGCTCACGGCCGAGCATACCGATGGGCTACGAATTTCTTCGTTAGCTGTAACTACTGATGACGATCACACTAAGAGCGACTTGCGAAATGAGCACTCTGAGTTTCGTGGCTATTGGCACAGGGATTGCTTTTAGTTGATTGGCAAAAACAAAACGACGAACCCCGGGAACAGAGGGCCTTCCCCCAAGGCCAAGACGTTCGTCGCGATGAGTTGCCAGGTTCCGCGCCCCAAGGGCCATCCCCCGTGGCCCTTGGGCTTTCAACCCCATCGGAGCCATACCCCGTCTTCCCACAACTCGACCCTCACTCCTCATTCTCCGTTCACCGCGTCTCCCCGATTCCCCCGGGGAGACGCTCTTTTTTTCCTTTCTCGAATGCATCGGTCGCGGAACTCTCATGGTCCATCGGTCCTGTGACGTCCCAGGTTTTTGCCAACCGCCGTGTCGCTTGCCATTCGTTCGACTAAGGGCAGCCTGCCGATGGTCGCCATCTCCGCGTCGCACTCCGTACGGCTTGTCAAGTTGTCTAATCCGTTGCGCGAGGACGGAAATGACACGTTCGACGTCATGATGAAGTCAGCGCGGATCCGCGTACGCTCGACCCCGATGACGACCGTCGCGACCGAACTCAGCCAGTTGTCCGTTGCACTGCACCGGCAACGAAATGAAGGTCCTTCTGCTCGGGCTGCGAATTACTCCCGCTTCGGCCGGCAACCGCGGATGGAAACCGCGATGAACGAAAATGTGAGCCGACGTGACATCGAAAATGCCTCCTGTAGGGCTCGAACCTACGACCCGCTGATTAAGAGACTGACGGAGGATGAGGCCTGCGCCTTACAAAATCCAAGGCAGAGCGATGATCCACTGCCTGCGCTTGCCGTTTCCTTGCCGTCCGACAAGGCTGAGGCCGAGCTGTTGGCCCTGACGCTGGCCGCTCACAAACAAGGCGACCTGGAATAGTTACGCGCCGCCAAATTCCTGATTCTGCCCATTTTCACACCAGAAATTCCAGATGTGGCCACATCACGTTGGCCATTCGTCTGTCCAGGCAATGCGGTGAAGGTCAACCATTGTTGGCTACTCTTTGCCGTCACCAATCACCAGTGGCTTGAATGATTCGGGCGTCAATCGCCAGCCAGGCCTGGAACGGGGCTTGGGTGGCGAGCCCATGAAACCGGTGTGCCTATAGCAGGCACCGGACGCCGTGCGGCACGCGCATGCATACCATACCATTTGTAACAGCACGCGTCGAAAATAGGTGAGTGCCGGAGCTTCCCATGACAAAGGGAAACGGAATAGTACCGCTAAAGAAGGAACTGCGGATTCAAGTGCGCCAGTTTGCAGAGCTTCGGTCTGACGTAGGGCAAGCTGCAAAACTGCTGCTGAAGAAGGGCCTGTGGTTCTGGGACCGAGCTCACAGCGGCGCCTACGAACAGACGAACGCCTTTCGCAAGGCGAGGCGGCCAAAGCCCAAACGGTGCTTTTATAATGCCCAGCTCTACGTCCTTCACCACCAAGATGAATCGCGGTACTTCGAGGGGTACGCCATTTGCAAAAGACTTGCGTTTCATCATGCCTGGGTTGTTATGCCGGACGGTAACGTGATCGACTTCACCTTGGAAGCTGCCCATGATGAGAAATCGGCCGACGCCATGACCCTGTGCGTCTATCTCGGCATCGAGTCGACGCGGACCGAAATCTCTGAAGCCATCACAAAACAGGGAATCTCTGCTCCGTTCCTCAACGGTTAGACCTACAAATCTGGAGGAGCAGCCATGTACAAGTTAGAACTGACGATGGTGTTGCACTTCGATCCGCCAATGGATCAGAACGAATTTGGGATCCGCTTGACCCGAATGTGTGCTGGTTCAGCCTGAATTGGAAAACCGCGGGGTTCGAGTTAGCGACTAAGGATGACATCCCTTGAAACGCTCAGGGGATTGTACAGGTGCATGGGTCCGAGGCTAGGGTTTCCTTCTATGAG
>Ga0194132_10009272_pt1 | contig 13653 bp, 7 predicted proteins | sample TA2KigOf80mmetaG_FD_148612 | JGI IMG/M metagenome (GOLD analysis project Ga0194132, IMG submission 148612) | Freshwater microbial communities from Lake Tanganyika, Tanzania - TA2015054 Kigoma Offshore 80m | ecosystem: Environmental > Aquatic > Freshwater > Lake | place: Tanzania: Lake Tanganyika... | reverse complement strand
CCATGTAGATCACCAGCGTCGAGTCCAACTGCCCGCGCTTCTGCAACGCATCGAGCACGCGCCCGACGTTCTCATCGACAGCCATCAACGTCTCGGCGTACTGCTGATAGTAGTGATCCAGCGTCATCGGCGTGTGGTACGGATACTCCACTCCATGCCACGAGTTCCGCTGATTCTGGACCCACATCGGCCGACCCTTCACATCGGGTTTCATCGACGCCGGCGGCGTGAACGCGTTGCCGCGATAGTGGCCATCATGCCGCTCGGCCGGCACGAAATCGCCATGCACCGCCTTGTGGCTTAGATACATAAAATACGGTTGCGCCTTCGGCAGCGAGTCGAGCCACTCCAGCGCATAGTCGGTAATCTCGTCTGTAATGTAGCCCTTCTGCGGCACCTTCTTGCCATCGATGTTCAGGCCGTTCGGATTCGGAAAATACGTGCCTTGCCCGCGGAAGCTGATCCACTTGTCGAAGCCCGGCTGCGGCGCGTCGCTTTCGCCGCCCATGTGCCACTTGCCGAGAAACGCGGTCTTGTACCCGGCCTTCTGCAACTGCTGCGGAAAGAACGGCGTGCCCTTCGGAATCGCCGTGTTGTTGTCGATGATCTTGTGCGCGTGCGCATAACGCCCCGTGAGAATCGACGCGCGCGACGGCGAACACAGCGCCGTCGTCACGAACGCGTTTTTCAGGTGCGCACCCTCGCGCGCCAGGCGGTCCAGATTCGGCGTCTTCAACCACTTCTGCGCCTGCATGAATCCCATCGCATCGAAGCGATGATCGTCGGTCAAAATGAAGATCACGTTGCGCCGCTTGGCGGGCGCTTGCGCGAACGCGGCTATTGAGCCGAGGAACGCGCGCCGGGAGAGTTTCGATTGCACCATCGGTTAGCAATTTGTACCAAAGTGCGCCGCAGTTTGTCGACCGATTCCAGATCCGCCCACTCCTCGGCCGCGTGCGCGCCCGCGCCGTCGTGTCCGACGATGATCGTCTCGATCCCCGCCGCCGCCAACAACGCCGCGTCGAACCACGGTGACTGTCCCGTGATCGACGGCACCGATCCACGCACGTCCGTCAACACGTCCATTGCAATCGACGACAACCTTGACATCGACGACGTTTCAAACCCTTGCCGCGATAGAATCAACTTCGCCGGCGCGATCCGATTCATCTCCTCTTGCGCCTGTTCGATCGTCTCGTGCGGCAGCAATCTCCGCTCCACTCGCAGCGTACAGTGAGACGCGTACGTGCTCCACGCATTGCCGCCGAGCATCGACGCGACATGCAGCGAAGCCCGCCCCAACAAAGGGTGCGGCGGCCTCCGCGACAACTCGCGATTCAACTCCGCCAGCCCCTGCAACACCGGCAGCGCCGCCAGATTCGCATCGATCCCTAAATCCGGCCGCGATCCATGCGCCGCGCGTCCTTCGATCTCAAACTGAAACCACGCGAAGCCCTTGTGCGCCACGCACAAATCGAGCGCCGTCGGCTCGGTCACGACGGCGCCATCGGTCTTGTAATAGACCAGAAACTCCTGTGTGCCGAGACTCGCGAACTCTTCATCGGCCACCGCCGAGAGAATGACATCGCCCGCCAGCGGCGGCCCTTCGGCGAGATCCGCCAACGCGCACACCGCCGCTGCCAAGCCGCCCTTCATGTCGTAGCTGCCACGCCCATACAAGCGCCCGCTTTCGATGCGCCCGTCGAACGGATCGGCCATATTCTCCGCGCCGACCGTATCGGTGTGCGCGTTGAACAACAGACTCGGGCCGTCGCCGTTGCCCTTCAACACGGCCACCAGCGTGGGCCGCCCCGCCATGCCTTCAAGACGTTTCACTGTCACCGGCAGCGGCGCCAGGACCTCTTCAAGGATCGAGACGACGCCCGGTTCGCCAGGGCCGTTTTCCATCAGCGCCGGATTCACCGAATTCGTTCGAACCAACCGTTGCAACAGCGCTGCGCTATCCACCGGCTTAGTATACAGGGCTGGCGTTTGTTCGCAAAATGTGGTTGAACTGTAGATAGAAGGTTACGAATATGCGATTCGTTTCACTTCTCTTCATCGCGATCGGCTGCATGGCGCAAGATCGGTCCCCGCGTAAACTGATTACAACGCTCGATGGCAAAGAGATCTTCAACGCTTACTGCGCGAGCTGTCACGGTCTCGACGGAAAAGGCAACGGCCCTGTCGCGCCCGCGATCCGATCCGGAGTTCCCGACTTAACAATCATCGTTCGCCGCAAAGGCAAGTTCCCAACGACGGAACTCGAAGCGTTCATCCTCGGCACGGGCAAGCTGGCGGCCGCTCACGGTTCGCGCGAAATGCCCGTATGGGGGCCGCTATTCCGCCACGTCGAGAACGACCAGGACCTGGGTCTGGTTCGCGCGCGCCGCGTCGTTGAATACATCCAGTCGTTGCAGCGTAAGTAGCCGTTACGCCGTCAGCCGCTTGAACAGCTTCAAGTCTCCGCCGACATCGGTCAACCGGAAATCCCGGCCCAAATACGGAAACGTCACTCGTGTGTGATCGAGGCCGATCAAGCCGAGGATCGCGGCGTGCAGATCGTGCAAATGCACTTTGTCATGGACCGCGCGCAGCCCCAACTCATCGGTTGCGCCGATCACTCGTCCGCCTTTCACACCGCCGCCCGCCATCCAAATCGTGAAGCCGTACGGATTGTGGTCGCGGCCCTCGGCGCCGTTGTTGCCGCCATCGGAAACCGGGCTGCGACCAAACTCGCCGCCCCAAATCACAAGCGTCGAATCCAACAACCCGCGTGCCTTCAGGTCGGTCAATAGCCCTGCCACCGCCTGATCGGTCTGTCCCGCTTTGGCCAGATGATTCTTGTCGCACGCGATGTGCCCGTCCCAATCTGTCTCGTTCATTCCGTTGCCCGACCACACCTGCACGAAACGCACCCCGCGCTCGGCCAAACGGCGCGCCATCAAACATCGGCTCGCGAATGAAACGCCCACCGGATCGGGATTATCGAGCCCGTACAACTTCTTTGTCGCCTCGGACTCGCTCGAAATATCGCTCGCCTCCGGCGCGGCCATCTGCATGCGAAACGCGAGTTCGTAACTCTCCATGCGCGCCTTCAACTCGCGGTCTTGATTTCGCTCGCTCGCGTGACGCCGGTTGATCGTGCGCAGTGTATCGAGCAAGTCTCGCTGCGACTTTTCATCCATGCCCGCCGGCGGCGTTAAGTTCAGGATCGGATTCTTGACCGGCCGAAACGTTGTGCCCTGATACTCGGTCGGCAGAAACCCGTTGCCATACACCGCCGGACCCGAGCGCACGCCGCCTTCAAGCAGCACAACAAATCCCGGCAGATTCTGATTCTCCGATCCCAGCCCGTACAAAATCCATGAGCCCACGCTCGGCCGCCCGATCCGAGGCCAACCGCTGTTGATCAGGAACTGCGCTTGAGAGTGCGTAAACCCTTCGTGATAACAACTGCGGATGACGGCAAGCTCGTCGGCATGCTTCGCCGTGTGCGGGAACAGATCCGATACTTCCAGCCCTGACTGCCCGAACTTTCGAAACGTCCGTTTCGATCCCAGTATCACCGTGTCTCGGAATTTCCCATTCTGAAAATCGACGTTTCCGAAGCTCTCCGGCGGATGTTGCCCGTGCAGCTTCGCCAGCAACGGCTTCGGATCGAACGTGTCCACCTGGCTCGGCCCGCCCTGCATGAACAGCGAAATCACTCGCTTCGCCTTCGCCGGAAAATGCGGCGCCGCGCCGTGCAGCAGGTTCTGCGCCGCGAGCCAGCCGATTCCAAGTCCCGCGCTCTGCAGAAATGCTCTTCGCGATGATTCAGTCGACATAAATAAACTCGCTCATGTTCAGAATCAACAGGCACAACCGGGGCAGGGAATTGCGCTCGAGGTACGACGCCGCCGTGTCGCGTTCATCCGTCGATGGCATTCGTCCGAACGCAATCTTCCACGCCTTGCCAATCGGGTCCGCGCCCTGCACGCGTTTCGCGAACTCCTCCGCGCGTGCCGAACTAAACTCGCTGTTCATCATCGCCAACGCTTGCGGCGCGACCGTCGATCGCTCGCGCCGCGCGCAACTCGTCGCCGAATCCGGCGCGTCGAAGATCTGCAACATCGGCAGCGTGAGCGAGCGCTTCATCTGCAAGTACACGCTGCGCCGGTTATGTTCGGCCGGATCGGGATGCACCGGCCACAAGTTCGGCATCCGCGCCGCCTGCAACTCCTCGGCGGTGAGTTTCGGAATCACACCCACGCCGCCCATTTTCAGGTTCAACGTGCCCGCAACCGCGAGCGTGGAATCACGAATCGCATCGGCGTCCAAGCGCCTTCGATTCTGCCGCGTCAGATACAAGTTTTCCGGATCTGCACGAAGCACCGACTCCGGCGCCACGCTCGATCGCCGGTACGCCGCCGAAAGAAGGATCGCCTTGTGCATCGCCTTCATCGAGTAACGCTTTTCCGCAAACTCGACCGCCAACCAATCCAGCAACTCCGGATCGGTCGGCGCTTCGCCCTGCCTTCCGAAATCGTTCGGCGTTCGCACCAGGCCCTCGCCGAAATGTCCCTGCCAAATGCGATTCACCATCACGCGCGCTAACAGCGGATTGTCTTTCGCGGTCAACCATTCGGCCAGCGCCTTGCGCCGCTCCGGAATAAAGCGCACGCCCTTCGGCTCGTTGATAGCGGGCCCCGCGTTTAACGCCGCGATAAATCCAGGCTCGACCTTCGCGCCTCTATTCTTGAAATCGCCCTTCAGCAGGATGTGTGTATCGCGCACGACTTCCTCGTGACCCAATACACTCGCCATTGGCGGCCGCGCCGGTGCGCGCAAGTACGCCTCGCCGATCTTCTGCAGCAACTCCGCGCGATTGCCGCCGCCGCGCCGGGCCATTTGTTTATAAGCCTCAGCCTGCGCCAGCAAGGGAAAACTCCGCGTGCTTGTTTGCACATCGAACAACGAGCCGAGCTGTATCTCTCGTTCCGCGCTTCCCGCGAAAAGTGCCGTCATCGAGTAATAGTCGCGCTGCGAGATCGCGTCGAATTTGTGGTCGTGACAACGCGCGCAACCGACGGTTAGTCCGAGGAACGCCGCGCCGATCGTGTCCACTGCTTCAGCCGCCCACTCCGTGCGGAACTGGTCGCCGTAGTAGGTGTACTCGATTGGAAACGAACCGATCGTGAACAGCCCCGTCGCAATGCGCCGGTTCTGATTCTCCTCCTTCTCCTTCGGAAACTTCGACGTGCCTTCCAGATCAACATCCATCGGCCAGATCTCGTCCGCCGCGATCTGCTCTCTCACGAACACGTCGTACGGTTTGTCCGCGTTGAACGCGCGAATCACGTAGTCTCGAAACCGCCACGCATTCACGAAGAAGTGATCGGTCTCAAACCCCGAAGTATCCGCGTACCGCACCAGATCGAGCCAGTATCGCCCCCACCGCTCGCCGTAGCGCGGTGACGCCAACAAATTGTCAATCAACTTCTCATAGGCATTCGCGGACCCGTCACCAACAAATGCGTCGACCTCTTCGGGCGTCGGCGGCAAGCCATGCAAATCGAAATACGCTCTCCGCGCCAACACCGCGCGCGATGCTTCAGCCGCCAGCGGAAGCCCCTTCGCCGCCGCCCGCGCGTTCACGAAATCGTCGATGGAATTGCCCGAACGAGGCCGCACCGGCGCGCGGAACGACCACCACGACGCAGTCTTCGAAACAGTTCCATCAAAGCGCGCACCCGCATTAATCCAGTCGCGTACAACGTCAACTTCCGCGGAAGAAAGAGCTTCGCGCCCCGGCGGCATCTTCAACTCGCCTTCGCGCCGCACGGCTCGGTACAGCAGACTCGCTTCCGCATTGCCCGCCACAACGGCTGGGCCGCGCGAACCGCCGCGCGCCAATCCCTCTGCGTCGCGCAAATCCAATCCCGACATCCGCGTCTGCCCATGACACACGATGCACTTCGACTCCAGAATCGCGCGCGCCGGCTGCGCCGCCAGGACAACCGAAAACAGCAACCAGAACTTCATCGCGATCAACCGGCGAATAGTTCCCGAATCGGCTCGCCCGTTGTGTCTTCAAACGAATTCGCGATCTTGATCGGCCGCCCGATCGGCGTCATGTACTCCGCCGTCCAGTTGATGCCCATCGCTTTGTACACAGTCGCGAACAGATCGCCAATCGACGTTTTTCGTTCCACCACATTCGCCGCGCGCTCATCGCTCTTGCCAACCGTAATCCCGGTGCGAAGCCCTCCGCCGCCAAGCGCCAGCGACCAGCACTTCGGCCAGTGATCGCGCCCCAGCCCCGCGTTGATATGCGGCGTTCGGCCAAACTCGCCCATCACCACGATCATCGTTTCGTCGTAAAGCCCGCGCGCGACAAGGTCGTCGATCAACGCCGACAAACCGCGATCAAGCGGCGGCGTCAGCCGGTCGCGATGCAACCGGTCGTTGTCGGTGTGCGTGTCCCACGAACTGCCGTGATAACCCGCCGCGGTGACAAATCTCGTCCCAGCTTCAACCAGCCGCCGCGCCAACAACAGGCTTTGCCCAACGCTATCGCGTCCGTAGCTGTCGCGCGTTCTATCGGTCTCTTTGGAAAGATCGAACGCATCGCGCACGCTCGGCGTCAGCAGCATTTCGAGCGCCTTCTTCTGGAACGTATCGAGCTTCGCGTGTTCGGCGCTCTCAACGCGCGCGCGATACTCGCGTTCGATCACTTGCCGGAAAGCCTGTCTGCTATCGATCGCCGCCGGCGTCACCGACTTCGGTAATCCCATGTCGGCCACTTCAAACTTACCCTTCGACGGATCCGGAATCAACATCGGGTCGTAGTCGGCGCCGAGAAACGCGGACCGGAAATACTCTTCATACTGCCGGCCCGATTCCCACTTCGGAACGATCGCGTACGGCGGCATCGCATTCTTCGAGCCTAGCTCTTTGCCAACAATCGCGCCGAGGCTTGGGAACTGCATCGCCGGATTGTGCAAATGCCCCGTCGCCGCGTAATGGACCGCTTGCGGATGATCGTCGCCAAACGAACTCATGGAACGCACCAGCGCCAGCTTGTCCATTCGCTTGGCCAACTGCGGCAACAACTCCGAAACCTGAATGCCCGCGACGTTCGTCGCGATCGGCCGGAAGTTGCTATTCGTCTTCGGGTCGAAGGTGTCCATCTGCGCGGGACCGCCCTCAAGCCAAATCAGAATGCACGATTTCGCCTTCGCGGGCGCGGCATGAAGGCCGCAATGGAGGCCAAAGAAACCAAGCGAACCGGCGCGAATGTAGTCGCGGCGTGTCCATTTCGATTGCGTTTGAAACATGCGGCTCCTCTAATGATTCTCCGCGAACTCGCGTGAACTGATGATAGCCCAAACCATATCCTGTATGGATTGTTCCCGGTTCGGCGCGGCCGCGATCATCTTCTCCAGCGCAGCCGACTCGTCCTTCGACGGCGCGCGCGAAAACGCGGCGGTGTAGAACTCGCTGATGATTTCGCCCGTTGACGCTCCCCGCGCGACGAGCTTCCTCGCGCGCGAACCGTCAGCCCACAACGTATTGTTGTAAGTCGTGCCCGCGAGCAAATGCAGCGCCTGCGCCAGCTTCGGCGACACGTCGCGCTCGGGCACCGAGTAACGATTCGGCTTCCCGTACGCGTCGAAAAACGCCGTTGCGTAGATGTCGCTCTCCTTCAATTCGACGGCGCGAGTGCCAAGCGGGGCCTTGCCGCCGCGCCACTCGCCGCGATTGGTGCCGACCGAGAATCGCTCTCGCACGCCGGTCACATCGGCGATCGCGTCAAGCAAAATCTCAGCGTCGAGCGCGCGCGGCCACGCGTGAGAAAAGTTGATCTTGTCGGCGGCGTTCGAAGGTTCGGGTGATGCCGAGAGTTGATAGGCGCGCGAGTTCGCAATCAATCGGATGATGTTCTTGAATCGATACCCGCCTCGCGCGAATTCTCCGCCAAGTTTCGCCAGAAGTTCCGGATGACTCGGTGGATTTGTCGAGCGGAAATCGTCGACCGGATTCACGAAGCCGCGGCCGAAGAACCCTGACCAGATACGGTTTACGGCAGCCTCTGCAAAGTACGGATGCGAGGTTATCCACTTCGCCAACTCGCGTCGCGGGAACTCGGTTTTCTCAAACGGGTACACCGTTCCGTCAAGCAGCGCCGGTTGCACCTTCTCCTTGGTACGCGGATGAAAAACACCGAGCGGCGTGGGCACCGGTACATCGGCCGCAACCTCTTTGCCTTCCGGAAAATCGAAGATCACCGAGTCCGGGTTTCCGCCCAACTTGAACATCGGGCCAAAAAACGCGGTCAGTCCCCAGAACTGATTCTGCGTCCAGCCTTCGTAAGGATGATCATGGCATTGCGCGCAATCCAGCCGCCGGCCCATAAAGATGCGCACCTGTTCGCCCATCATATTCTCGGCGGGAGGAATGACGAGATACGGCAAATAGTGGCGCGACGCCGGGCTGTAGCCCTGCGCGGCGATGCGCTCCGACGCAACCTCGCTGTAAGGACGATCGCGCTCGATGGCGCCCCGAATCCATTCCGAGTAGTCTTGCGTCCACTTCGGGTTGATGCCGACCGGGAAGATCGCCACGCGGAAAATATCGGAAATGCGGAACGTCCAGTAGTCGACGTACTCGGGCGATTCGAGCAGCGTGTCGATCAACTTCGCGCGCTTGCGCGGATCTTTATCGGCAAGAAATTCCGCGACGCGAGCCGGCGGCGGAATGCGGCCCGTGATGTCCAGACAAACGCGGCGAATGAACTCCGCGTCGGTCGTCAAACCCGAGGGCACGATGTTAAACCGGCGCAGCTTCGCGAAGACTTCATCGTCGATGAAATTTTTCGAAACCGTTTTCGGATAGTTGGCGACGGCCGGCCCGATCACTCCGACACCGACGCGCAGACTGCGCCCAGCCGCCTTCACCAGCACCGCGGTCTCGCCCGGCTTCTGCGTTTCCAATTCGCCGCTCGCCGTCACGCGCGCGATTTCACTATCGGCCGCCGAATAGCTGACGCGATGCGTGTAGTCTTCGGTGTGTCCATCGGAGAAATGCGCCGTGACGAGAATGCGTTGTTTGCGAGCCGGCGGTCCGACGACCTCGCGCGGAAACGTCTCGAGTTTTACCACGCGCGCCGCATCGGCCGCCGCGGCTTCGCCATACGGCGCGCCCGCGCGCACCCAGTTGAGAATAGCTTGATAGTCGTCGGAGTCTTTCGCGAATCGTTTGCCGCCTCCATGTGGAGTCTCCATCGACGCCTTGCGCAGCAGCAGGCTCTGTTCAGGCTTGGCCTTATCGATGCGCGGAATCTTCGGCCCGCCGGACTCGGAAGTGAGCACTTGAAAAATGCCGCCTTCGACGATCCAGCGATAGTCTTCCTTCGGATGAATCGCATTGTCCGAGAGCTTCAATCCCGCTTGCCCCTTCACACCGCCATGGCACTGTGCCGCCGTGCAGCCGCGCCGCGTGAATATCTCCGCGATGTCGCGCGCGAAGCTGAACGGTTTTGCCTCGGTTGAACGCCGCACGTCGATTTTTGCCGATGCGGTCTTGCCCGCAACCGTCGCTTGCACGCGCGCCGCGCCATCGGCGGCCGCGAACACGCGCCCGTTCTCGCGAAGTGTTGCGACGTTCGGCACGTTCACGGCGAAAGCCGAATCGCCCGTGACATCGGTCTCGGTGCCGTCGCGCAGTTTCCCAATCACTGCAAATTGTTGCGACGCGCCCTTGCCGATCAGCGCCGCTTCAGCGGGCACGATGCGCACGCTGACCAACTCCGGAACGGCGGCAAGCGCAATGCCAGTGAAAAAGAACGCGAACTTCATGCGGCTCCTTTTACAACAAATATCGGAATAGCTTTAACGAAGATGCGATCACCAAGTTTCCCTTTGACGACAGGCTGCGCAAAGACGCGGCCAACAACCGGCGTCTTCATTGACGCCGCCGCGGGATCGGCAAACAAGATGAGCGTCGCCTTCTGGCTCTTCGTCGTGAACCGCTCGCGTTTCGCCATCGACTCCTGCGGCGGCGAGTCGGGTTCGACCTCCGTCCCGGGCGTCGCGCGAACACCTCCAGGAAGGCCCTCGACAGAAAGAATGACAAAGCCGTCGAAGCCTTCTTCTTGATCCGTAATCACGGAGAGTTTGCCCGCCTTGCCCGCTTCGAGGTTGAGTTCATCGACGGCGATTTTCACCTCGCCCATGTGCGGCACTTGCGGACGAACCAAAACTTTGTAGCGCATCGACGGATCGCCGTACGCCGCCGTGATGTCGCGAATTTCGAGCGTGAACTCACCCGCGCGCGGGAACGAATACTGGGTCTTCGGCCGGATCTGCTTCGACGCATTGCCGTTGGAGTTGACGTTCGCAATGATGTTGGTGAACGCTTCGACACCGTCGGCGTCCACGATGCGCAGATAGGGATTCAACAGCGGCAGCGTCTTCTCTGGCGTCTCGATCTCAAACGCGAGCCGGTCGCCTTCTTTCACCGAAAACTTCACGCGATCAATGTCTCCGGGCCGTTCAATCGCGCCCGTAACCAGCGCGGGTAACGGTATCGCCGCAGGCGCGACAGGAACTTCGCGAGGCTCGGCGTCGGCATCGACGATAGGAATTGGCTTCTCTTTTTTCGGAAGCGCGCGAGCCTGCAACGCCGTCATGCGATCGGGCGTGACTTCGCGTGTCCACGAACGCTCCGCCCAGCGCGTTTTCTTCTCCGGCTTCGCCGGCTCGCCCTTATGAATTCGCAGCGTGTACTCCTGGCCTGCGCCTCCGTGCCCCCAAAATCCGTTCACGCGAACAAAGTACTCGCCGGCGGTTTCGAACTTGTGGCGGAGCGAAGCCTCTGTCGTGAGGTCGGGATAGGAGACGGGTTCGTCGGTGAATGCGATTCGTTTCGGACGATCCGGATCGAACCAACTGCCGCCCGGTTTGTAGATGCTGATCGCGGCGTCGAGCGCCTCGCTCGCAATCGTTTCGAAGGTCCAGGTCTCGCCCGCTTGCACGCGAATCGCGTAGTAGTCGACTTCGCCCGATTCGCCGATGCGGCCCTGTATCGCGGCAGGCAAGGATTCGATGCGTTGCGCCAGCGCCGGCAGATCGCGCGCGCCCGCGGCCTCGGGAATGGTCGGTTCGGCGTGCGAGGCAATCGGCAGGGCGTTGGAAAGACCGTTCGGGCCGACGATTCGAAACGTGCCGCGTTGAAACGTCGGGTCGAGCTTGAACCTGACGTGAAGAATCTCGGCGTTCTTGCGCGTCGAATCGGTCTCGACTCTCGCGATCTCCGCGTTCGCGCCCGGCGTCTCAAACCAAACCGCATACGCCTCGCGCAAGTTGGTGCCGCGGATCTGCGCGTCGAATTCCGTGCCAGGCCGCCCGCTGACCGGATAGATCGATTCGGTCTTCGGCGGCGCGGCAAGCGCGGCGAGCGCAAGAAAGAGCTGCGAGATCGCTTTCATGGGGGCGGCGTTGTCGAGACCTATCATATCGCTCTTGAAAGTGATACTGTAGCGGGCAACTATGAAACTCGCCGCTTTCGTATTCGCCGCTTCCGCGTACGCGCAAACGATTTCCGGGACGATCGTCGGGGCCGTCGCCGATTCCTCCGGCGCCGGAATCCCCAACGCCGAAGTCTCGGTTGTGCACATCAGCACGGGCGCGATGCGCTCGGGCCCGAGCGGTGAGAACGGCGCGTTCGTCATCGGAAGTCTTGCGCCGGGTGAATACCGGTTGTCGGTGAAGATGGCGGGCTTCAAGTCCGCCGAACGCCGAGGCGTCATGCTTCTCTCGGCCGACCGGTTGTCAGTCGGCGTCATCACGCTCGAGATCGGCGCGGTAGAAGACCGTGTCACCGTCACGGCGCAAGGCACGGCCGTGCAAACAGCGAGCGCGGAGAAATCGGCCGCGATCACAAGCACGCAGATCGATCAACTGCTCGTGCGTGGACGCAGCGTAACCGCCTTGCTCAATCTGCTGCCCGGTGTTGTCGATCCCCAAGACGGAGCGATTCATACGCCGACGGCGACATCGAACTTCAACGTCAACGGAGGCCGGAACAACACGAACAATTTCACCGTCGATGGCGTCGTGATCTCCGCGCCGGGCGGTGCGGCGAATTTGACGCTGCCCATCAGCATGGATTCGGTTTCGGAAGTAAAGGTGATGCTTTCGACCTTTCAGGCCGAGTTTGGCCGCTTGAGCGGCGCCAGCGTGCAGATGGTTACCAAGTCCGGGACACGAGAGTTTCATGGTGGCGTCAGCTACTTCAAGCGCCACGAGCAGTTCAACGCGAACGACTTCTTTCGCAATCGCAACTCGCTGCCCATCGGCCGCTATCGCTTCAACACGTACAACTACAACGTTGGCGGGCCGTTGGTGATTCCGAAATTGCTGAACCGGAATCGCGACAAACTGTTCTTCTTCTGGAATCACGAGTACTGGCCCAGCAAAACGCAATCCGCGACGATGACGACGACTATGCCCACGGAGCTGGAACGCCGAGGCGATTTTTCGCAATCGGTCGAAGTCAACGGTACGCCGATCCCGATTACCGATCCGCTTAACCGCCAGAGGTTCCCGGGCAATATCGTTCCGGCCTCACGCCTTGATAGCGACGGCGTTGCATTGCTGAAGTTCCTCCCCGTGCCGAACGCGCTCGACCGCGCCGTGACGCGTGGCAACTACAACTACATTACGCAGTGGGAGGGCCGCAATCCAACGACGTTGATGACCTTGAAGCTCGATTATGTGGCGACGTCGAAGGACAACATTTCCGGAAGCTACAGCGCGCAACGCGCTCGCGGAACCGGCTTCAACGGCGGAGGCGCCTCTGCCTCCTTCGCCGCCATTGAGACGGGCACGCGGACAACGAATCACGTTGGTTCATTCCGGCATCAGCGCGTGTTTTCTCCCACGCTGGTTTTGGAAAGCACCTTCGGCTTCGTGAAGAACGGCGGTCCAGTTGTCATTACCGACGAGGCTTACAAAAAAGTACAGCGAAAGCCAAACGGCTTTAACGCCGGGCAGTTGAGCTCCGTAAGCAACCCGTTGGATTTGATGCCGGCGGTTGCGTTCGGCGGCGTGGTGGGCGCGCCGAACTTTTCGTTCGACGGACGATTTCCATACTTCCTGACCCGCGACAACATCGACTTCAACAGCAGCATTAGCAAAGTCTGGGGCAAACACAACTTGAAAGCCGGCGTGTTCTACCAGTGGATCGCGCAGTTGGATGGCCCGTGGGCGGACAACTTCAACGGCCGGTTCGATTTTGGTCGCAATGTGAACAATCCGCTCGATTCGAACTATGCGTATTCGAACGCCGCGCTCGGCGTGTTCAATTCCTACACGGAAGCGATCTCGCGGCCGAACTCCGACATTAGGTCGCGTGGTCTCGATTGGTATGTGCAGGACAATTGGCGCGTGAACAAGCGATTGACGTTGGATCTCGGACTGCGTGTGACGTGGTTTGAACCCTTCTGGATGGAGAACAATCTGCTCGCGGGTTTTGTGCCGGAGCGCTACGATCCCGCCAAGCGTGTGCAGTTGATCACGCCGGCTCTGAACAACGGTGTTCGCGTCGGTCGTCATCCCGTCACCGGGCAGAATTATCCGGCGGCGTTGATTGGCGCGATCGCGCCCA
>Ga0194132_10009269_pt1 | contig 13655 bp, 13 predicted proteins | sample TA2KigOf80mmetaG_FD_148612 | JGI IMG/M metagenome (GOLD analysis project Ga0194132, IMG submission 148612) | Freshwater microbial communities from Lake Tanganyika, Tanzania - TA2015054 Kigoma Offshore 80m | ecosystem: Environmental > Aquatic > Freshwater > Lake | place: Tanzania: Lake... | reverse complement strand
GCCTAAAAGGCGCGTTGCATTTCCTCAAAACCCTTCATGACATTGGGTCCCCAGGTCTTCATCACCGCCTCGGGCGACATCTCGGCCACCGCGGCCTGCATGCGCTTCTGCACCTCGGCCATCATGGCCTTCTGCATCGGCTCGACATCGGGCAGGCCGAAGAACGCGCGCGCCTCCTGCGGCGTGCAATCCACATCGATACGGAATTTCATGACGCTCTCCGGAACCAGAGCGAGTGACGAATGATTTGAGCCGTCTATATTGTGGGCAAGCCCGCGCCGGACTGCAAGGCGCACACCAGGAGCGCCCATGAGCCGCAACCGCCTCGCCGAGGAAGCCAGCCCCTATCTCCGCCAGCATGCCGACAACCCGGTGCACTGGTATGCCTGGGGCGAGGAGGCGTTCGACGAGGCCAGGAAAAGTGGCCGCGCGATCCTGCTCTCGGTCGGCTATTCCTCATGCCATTGGTGCCACGTCATGGCCCATGAGAGCTTCGAGGACGCCGACACCGCGGCGCTCATGAACAAGCTCTACGTCAACATCAAGCTCGATCGCGAGGAGCGGCCGGACCTCGACACGATCTATCAACGCGCGTTGTCGCTGATGGGCCAGCATGGCGGCTGGCCGCTCACCATGTTCCTGACGCCGGCGGGCGAGCCGTTCTGGGGCGGCACCTATTTTCCGCCGGAGCCGCGCTGGGGCCGGCCGAGCTTCCGCCAAGTGCTCGAGATGGTGGACGAGGCCTATCGCGGCGAGCCCGAGAAGATCAGCAAGAATCGCGAGGCGCTGAAGAGCGCGCTCGCCGGCATGGGCCAGTCGAAGCCGGGCAAGGAGATCACCAAGGTCCAGATCAACTCGTGTGCGGAATCGCTCCTGCACGAGATCGATGGCAAGCATGGCGGCATTGGCGGTGCGCCGAAATTTCCCAATACGACGATGCTCGACATGCTCTGGCGCAATTATCGCCGCACCGGATCGCAGCTCATGCGCACCGCCGTGCTGCTCACCATGGAGCGCATGAGCCAGGGCGGCATCTACGATCATCTGGGCGGCGGCTATGCGCGCTACTCGACCGATGAGCGCTGGCTCGCGCCGCACTTCGAGAAGATGCTTTACGACAACGCCCAAATTCTCGAGCTGCTCGGCCAGGTCTGGCTCGACACCGAGAATGCGCTGTTCCGCCGCCGCGCCAAGGAGACGGTCGAGTGGCTGATGCGCGAGATGCTCACCGGGGAGAGCGCATTCGCTTCGGCGCTCGATGCCGATAGCGAAGGCGAGGAGGGCAAGTTCTACGTCTGGAGCGAGGCCGAGATCGATGCCGTGCTGGGTGCTGACGCGCCGCTGTTCAAGGCGGTCTACGACGTCTCCGCCCCGGGAAACTGGGAGCACACCAACATCCTCAATCGCCTGCGCCCGCCGCGCGTTGCTGGCAAGGTCGACGAGGCCGCGCTCAAGGCGATGCGCGCGAAGCTCCTGGACGTGCGCGCCAAGCGCGAGCGCCCGTCATGGGACGACAAGGTGCTGGCCGATTGGAATGGCCTCATGATCGCGGCGTTGGCGGAGGCCTCGGTCATCTTCGCCGAGCCGTCCTGGCTCGCCCTGGCGAAGCGGGCCTATCACTATGTCGTCAATGTGATGGGGCAGAGCGGCGGGCTGCGCCACTCCGCGCGGCACGGCCGGGTCAAGCAGCCTGAGTTTCTCGATGACTACGCCAATATGGGCCGCGCCGCGCTCGCGCTCTTCGAGGTCACCGGCGAAGCGGTGTATCTGGATGATGCCAAACGCTTCGTGCGCACCCTCGATGCCGACTATTGGGACCAGCAGGACGGCGGCTATTTTTTTTCGCCGCACGGTGCCGAGACGGTCATTGTCCGCACCAAGACCTCGCACGACACCGCGACACCCGCGGGCAACGGCACCATGGTCGGTGTGCTTGCCAGGCTGCACTATCTCACCGGCGAGGCGGTGTATCGCGAGCGCGCGGATGCACTGATCAAAGCGTTCTCGGGTGAGCTCGAGGGCAATTTCGCGCCGGTCGCGACGCTCATCAACTCGGCCGAACTATTGATGGGCGCGATCCAGGTCGCGATCATCGGCAATCGCGGTGAGGCGACGACGGACGAGCTGGTGCGCGCGGCGTTTCAGGTGGCGGCACCCAATCGCGTGCTGGTCGTCGCGGCGCCCGACGAGGCGCTGCCCGCGGGCCACCCGGCGCTGTTCAAGCCACAGGTCAATGGCAAGGCGACCGCCTATGTCTGCGTCGGCCCGACCTGCTCACTCCCGGTCACCGACGCAGCATCGCTGCGCCACGAAATCGAGGCCGCGTGCGAGCGCGTGCTGGGATAGAGGAGGGGCCATGACCACCCGCATGATCGACGCGCCGGTCGGGCGGATCGAGCTGGAGGCCGAGAGCGGCGCGCTCGTGCGCCTCACCATGTTGCCGACGAAGGACTCATCGGCGCGGCGGCGCGACAACGCGCCGGTCTCTCGCGATGATACGCGCGTGCTCGATGCGGCCGAGCGTCAGCTCGCGGAATACTTCGCGGGCCGGCGCACAAGCTTCGACCTGCCGCTGAGCCCTGAAGGCACCGCGTTTCGCCAACAGGTGTGGCGTGCGCTCTGCGACATTCCCTATGGCGAGACGCGCACCTATGGCGATCTCGCACGGAAGCTCAAGACCGCAGCACGCGCGGTCGGCGGCGCCTGTGGCGCCAATCCCATCGCGATCGTCGTGCCCTGTCACCGCGTTGTGGGTGGCGGCGGCGCCATCGGCGGGTTCTCGGGCGGCGATGGCTGTGATACCAAGCGGGTCCTGCTCGCGCTCGAAGAGCGCGACACGCTGTTTGCCAAGAAACAACGCCACGGTTGAAGGGGGATGTCATGCCGGGACGGATGATCACCATCAAGGCGAAGGACGGCGGCAGCTTTCAGGGCTTTCTCGCCGTGCCGGATTCGGGCAAGGGCGCCGGCGTGGTCGTGATCCAGGAGATCTTCGGCGTCAATTTCGTCATGCGCGAGATTTGCCACGCGCTCGCGGCCAAGGGCTATTTCGCGCTCGCGCCCGATCTCTTTTGGCGCCAGGAGCCGAGCTGTGAGCTGTCAGACAAGACCGAGGGCGAATGGGGCCGCGCCTTCAAGTTCTATCAGGGCTTCAATGTCGACAAGGGAGTCGATGACATCGCAGCCACGATCGACGCGCTGCGCAAGACCGCCGGCTGCACCGGCAAGATCGGCGCGACCGGCTACTGCCTCGGCGGCAAGCTCGCCTACCTGACCGCGACGCGCACGTCGGCTGATTGCTCAGTGGGTTATTACGGCGTCGGCATCGAGGAGCTGCTCGGCGAAGCCACCAACATCAAGACGCCACACATGCAGCACATCGCCGAGAAGGACAAGTTCGTGCCGCCCGAGGCGCAAGCCAAGATCAAGGATGGGCTCAAGGGCCACAAGCTCGTCACCTTGCATTCCTATGCCGGTTGCGACCACGCCTTCGCGCGCATCGGCGGCGAGCACTACGACGCCAAGGCTGCGGCGCTGGCGAACCAGAGGACCTACGATTTTTTCAACCGGCACCTAGGCTGAGAAATCCCTCCCCCGGGAGCGGGGGAGGGATATTGGGAGGGGGCGAGACGAGGCGCGCGTGCAGCGCGCCCATCTGGAAGCGGGCTTCGCCCGCTCAGGGCCCCACCCTCCAACCCAACCCTTCCTCCCGCCCCGCGGGAGGAAGGGCTATCCCGACGGAGTATTCTCGATGGTGAAGGCTATCCGTATCCACAAGCCCGGTCCGGTCGACGCAATGGTCTTTGAGGACGTCGCGGTGCCGCCGCCCGGCCCGGGCGAGGCGCGCGTCGCGCACAAGGCGATCGGCATCAACTTCATCGATGTCTATCACCGCACCGGCGTCTATGTGCAGCCGTCCTATCCCGCCGGCATCGGCATGGAGGGCTCAGGGATCGTCGAGGCGGTGGGCGAAGGCGTCACCGAGGTGAAGGTCGGCGATCGCGTCGCCTATGCCTCGCCGCCGCCGGGCTCCTATGCCGAGGCGCGCAACCTGAAGGCCTGGGCGCTGGTCAAGCTGCCGGCGGACATCCCGTTCGAGCAGGCGGCCGGCATGATGCTGCAGGGCATGACCGTGGAATATCTGCTTCGACGCACCTATCAGGTGAAGCCGGGCGACACGATCCTCGTGCACGCGGCCGCCGGCGGTGTCGGGCTCATCCTTTGCCAATGGGCCAAGCATCTCGGCGCCACCGTCATCGGCACGGTCTCGAGCGACGCCAAGGCCGAGCTCGCCCGCGCCCATGGCTGCCATCACCCGATCATCTACACGCGCGAAAACTTCGTCGAGCGCGTGAAGGAGATCACCAACGGCAAGCTCCTGCCCGTCGTCTATGATTCGATCGGCAAGGACACGCTGATGAACTCGATGCAGTGCCTGCGCACGCGCGGCCTCTTGGTGAGCTTCGGCCAGGCCTCCGGCAAGCTCGAGAATTTCGACATGACCTCGCTCGCGCCGAAATCGCTCTATCTGACGCGCCCCGGCCTGTTCAACTACAACGCGACACGCGCGGAGCTTGAGGAGTCAGCGGCGGCGCTGTTCGACGTTGTGCGCGCGGGCAAGGTGAGGATCGAGATTCACCACAAATACGCGCTGAAAGACGCGCGCCAGGCGCATCTCGATCTCGAAGGACGAAAGACCACGGGCGGGCATATATTGATTCCTTAGCAAGAGACTCAAGCGAGCAACCCTTCCGCCCTCGAGGGCGGAAGGGCTTGGGATGGTGCGTGAACCCAAAGCGGGCAAAGCCCGCTTCGTTTCAACCCCTCACCCAAGCCCTCTCCCCACTCGTGGGGAGAGGGATTTTCCGTTGGAGAATCGGCCGTGGCAGCGCATGTTGATCTCTTCCAATTCCGTTTCTCGCCGTTCAACGAGAAGGCGCGCTGGATGCTCGACATCAAGCGCGTGCCGCACAAGCGCACGAGCGTGCTGCCGGGCCCGCATGTGCCCAAGATCAAGAAGCTCACTGGCCAGACAGCGACACCGGTCCTGCGTATCGATGGCCAGGTGATCGCGGGCTCCGCGCGCATTCTGGACGAGCTCGAGCGGCGCTATCCCGACCCGATGTTGATGCCGGCCGATGAGGCGGGCCGCCGACGCGTTCTCGAGATCCAGAAGCGCTTCGATGAGGATTGGACGCCGCGCATGCGCCGCGCCGTGCTCACGACGCTCATGGACGAGCCGGACTATTGGGCGCGCACCTTCGGCGCCGATCATTCGCGGCTGAAACAGCGTCTCTATGCGTTGGTTCTACCCCTGGCGCGCGGGCTGGTGCGCAAAGGCAACGGCATCACCGGGCCTGAGTCGGTCGCGGATGGTTTCACCGCGGCCAAGGAGGCGCTCGATTTCGTCGAGCAGGAAACCAAAGCGACCGGTTATCTGGTCGGCGATCGGTTCACGCTCGCTGACCTGGTCGCTGCGTCATCGCTCGCGTTTTGTTGCGATCCGCCGCACCCTGACATGGAGCGGCCGATCCCCCATTGTCGCGGGGTCGCGGCATGGATTCTGGCCTGGCACGACCATGTTGGCGTGCGCTGGGTGAAGACGATGTACGAGAACCATCGGCCGCAGCCGATGGCGCAGACTTAGAGCATCTGTCGCAACGTTCCCTTGAGCACCTTGCCATTGGCGTTGCGCGGCAGGGGTTGGTTCAAGAACACGACGCGGTCGGGCACTTTGTAGTCGGAGAGGCGCGCGGCGCAGAACGCCCTGATCTCCGTCTCGCTGGCGCTTGCATCGCGCGCCACGATGAAGGCCTGAACCCGCTCGCCCAACACCGGATCGGGCCGCCCGACCACAGCCGCCTCGATGACCGCGGGGTGATGATTGAGCAGGTTCTCGACCTCCGCGGTGTACACCTTGTAGCCGCCGCGGTTGATCATGTCCTTCTTGCGGTCGAACACGCGAACATAACCATCGCGATCGATCGAACCGATGTCGCCCGAGCGCCAATAGCCGCCGGTGAAGTTCGTGGCTGTTGCCTCGGGGTTGTTCCAGTAGCCCGGCACCACCATCGGGCCCGCGATCCACAACTCGCCGGGCGATCCGGGCGGCACCTCGCGACCCTCCTCATCCATCACGCGGATGTCGGCACCGGGCAATTCCTTGCCAACCGTGTCGGCGCGGGCCACGGCCTGATCCGGCGACAACAAGGTGACCGGGCTCGTTGTCTCGGTCGCGCCATAGGCGTTGTAGAGTTTGAGGTTTGGCAGCTCGCGCGCAAGGCGTTCGATGGTTGCGATCGGCATCGGTGCGCCGCCATAGCCGCCACCCTGCCAGGACGAGAGATCGAAGCGTGCGAACTCAGGATCGAGCAGACAGAGGTTGTACATCGCCGGCACGATCAGCGTGAACGTGACGCGCTCGGCCGCCATGAGCTCAAGGAACGTGCGCGCCTTGAAGGCCGGCATCATCACAGTGCAGCCGCCGACCCGAATCATGGTGAGAATGATTGCGGCGATTCCAGTCACGTGCGAGGCCGGCACGGCCAGCATGGCGCGCTCGGCCGATCCCAGCGCCATCGCCTGCTCATAGTTGAGGCAGGTGTGGATGAGGCCGAAATGAGTGAGGATTGCGCCCTTCGGCTGGCCGGTGGTGCCTGAGGTATAGAGGATGCAGGCCGGCTCATCCTCGTGCAGCGCGATCTTGGGTGGCGGCGATGTCGGCGCGAGCAGCGCGTCATAGGGCCTCGATCCGATGGCCGCGCCGTTCACCGCGAAGCGATGTCGCAGGCTGGGCACGCTCGATGGCTCCGGCAGCTCTGACGCCAGCTCTGCCTCGTGAATCAGCGCGACCGCACCGGAATGGGCCAGTACATACTCGTTCTCGGCGCGACGCTGGCGAACGTTGATCGGCACCTGGATTGCGCCGAGTCTGGCACAGGCGAGCGACGCCTCAACAAAGACGGGGTTGTTGCCGAGGAGGAGCGCCACCCGGTCGCCCTTCGCGATGCCGAGCTGGGCGAGGTTGCCCGCCATGCGATCAACCGTCTGATCGAGCTCGCCATAGGTCATACGGCGTTCTGCGGCGATGAGCGCAAGCGCGTTGGCGTCGCGCACCCGTGCCGCACGGAACATGGCATCGATGTTGGCCGGCCGCTCGGTAAAGGCGGCGACCACGCGCTGGCCGTAATGGGCCTCGTAGCGGAGGCTGATCATCGCACGCTGTCTCAGGTCAAAACCTGCCGTCGCTTCGTGAGCACGGCTTCCCGCCGGGCAATATATATTCCACTGGCGATGAGAATGGCGGCCCCGATCCAGGTCCAAAGGTCCGGGAACTCGCTGAACACCAGGCTGCCGAGAACGGCAGCGCCGATCAACTGCCCATAGTCGAACGGACCGACCATGGAGGCCTGGCCATATTGATAGGCCTTCACCATGCAAAAATGGCCGAGCCCGCCGGCGATGCCCATCGAGGCGAACAGGCCCCAATCGATCCAGCTCACCGGCGTCGTCCAGAAAAACGGCACGATCGCCGCCGAGACGATAAGCGAAACCACGATCGTATAGATGCCGGTGGTGCGGGAAGAATCGTAGAGCGCGATGCGGCGCGTAAGCAGCTGGTAGGCCGCGTAGCACGCGGCCGAGCCGATCACCAGGAAATCGGCCCAATGCATCACCGCGCCGCCCGGGCGAATGATGATCAGCGCGCCGATGAAGCCAACCAGAACGGCGGCCCAGCGCCGCGGGCCAACCCTCTCGCCCAGCATCGGCCCCGACAGCGCCACCACCAAGAGCGGCGCGGTGAATGCCACGGTCGTCGCGGTCGTCAACGGAATGAAGATGAGGGCGGTCGTGTAGAGACCGGTTGAGGCGCCCTGAAGCGCCGAGCGGCCGAGCTGCCAGCCGAGCCGCTGGGTCCTGAAGATGGCGAAGCCGTGGCCCGGCATGAGCAGCGCGAGCATGATGACCATGTGCCCGGTCGAGCGCATGAAGATCACCTCGGGCACGCCGTAGATGCTCGCGAGGTGCTTCATCGCCGTGTTGAGCGATGGGAACAGCACCACCGTCGTCGCACACATGAAGAGAATGGCGATGAGCGGGCGATTGAGCGAGGGGCGTGGTGTACTAGGCATTGCCATGACCAACCCTTCCTCCCCTCAGGGGAGGAAGGGCTTGGGTAGGAGAGGTGAACCAGGGCGGGCAGCGCCCGCCCATTCGCTCCGACAATGGCGCTTCCGCGCCTTGGCTTCCCACCCCCAACCCAATCCCTTCCCCCGCCCTGCGGGGGAAGGGTTTTCTCCGTTTCACGAGCCTAAGTATTCATGCTCTCGAAAAAGTCGTTGTTGGTCTTCGTGCTCTTGAGCTTGTCGACCAGGAACTCCATGGCATCGATCGTGCCCATCGGCATGAGGATGCGCCGCAGCACCCACATCTTGGAAAGCGTCGGCCGATCCACCAGCAGCTCCTCTTTCCGTGTGCCCGAGCGCGCGATGTCCATCGAGGGGAAGGTACGCTTGTCCGCGAGCTTGCGGTCGAGAATGATTTCGGAATTACCGGTGCCCTTGAACTCTTCGAAGATCACCTCGTCCATGCGCGAGCCGGTATCGATCAGCGCGGTCGCGATGATGGTGAGCGAGCCGCCCTCCTCGATATTGCGTGCGGCGCCAAAGAAGCGCTTCGGCCGCTGCAGCGCATTGGCATCGACACCGCCGGTCAGCACCTTGCCGGAAGAGGGCACGACCGTGTTGTAGGCGCGGGCGAGGCGCGTGATCGAATCGAGCAGGATCACGACATCGCGTTTGTGCTCGACCAGGCGCTTGGCCTTGTCGATCACCATCTCGGCCACCTGCACATGGCGCGTCGCCGGCTCATCGAAGGTCGAGGACACGACCTCGCCCTTGACCGAGCGGATCATGTCGGTCACTTCCTCGGGCCGCTCATCGATCAGCAGCACGATGAGGAAGGCCTCGGGGTGGTTGACCTCGATCGAGCGCGCGATGTTCTGCAGCATCACGGTCTTGCCGGTGCGCGGCGGCGCCACGATGAGCGCGCGCTGGCCTTTGCCGAGCGGCGCCACGAGGTCGATGATGCGGCAGGTGAGGTCCTTATGGGTCGGCTTCTCGATCTCGAGCTTGAAGCGCTCATCGGGATAGAGCGGCGTGAGGTTGTCGAAATTGACCTTGTGACGTGCGGCTTCCGGATTGTCGAAGTTGATCGAGTTGAGCTTCAGGAGCGCGAAATAGCGCTCGCCATCCTTCGGCGCACGGATCTGGCCTTCGAGCGTGTCGCCGGTGCGCAGCCCAAAGCGGCGGATCTGGCTCGGGCTCACATAGATGTCGTCGGGCCCTGGCAGATAATTCGCTTCGGGCGAGCGCAGGAAGCCGAAGCCGTCCTGCAGGATTTCGAGCGCGCCATCGCCGTAGATGCCCTCGTCCTTTTCGGCGAGCTGCTTCAGGATCGCGAACATCAGATCCTGGCGGCGCATCGCGTTGGCGTTTTCAATCTGCAGGCGCTCGGCGAACTCCAAGAGCTCGGTCGGTGGCTTTTTCTTTAATTCTTTCAATTGCATGGCTGATCTGCGCGCGGTGAAGCGGGTGGGGCGCGGCCGGCTTCGCAGCGAAGGGCGAAGCGGAGCGCGTGCGGCGGAACGGGAGAGGGGGCCTGAACGCTCAGGAGGCGTTGGCGACAAACCGCCGGGTCTTTGCGCCCGGCTCAAGCGCCTCCAGGGCTAGATTTATCGAGGCCCCGCCCGCAAAGTCAAGCGATCCTGATAATTTCGTGCGCCGATCCTGCCCCATGCCGCGCTCCGCTCGCCCCCTGGAATTGACCGCCGAGCTGATCGTGGCGGCCTTTCCGAAATGGCCGGCGGACGATCATGCGGCCATGCCGCTCCTCGATGACACCGCGCTTGCGCCGCTCATCGATCAGGCCTTCGCGCCGGTTGTTGATGGTGAGCCGGTCTGGGTGTTCGGCTATGGCGCACTGCTCTGGAAGCCCGATTTTCCGTTCTCCGAGCAGCGTCACGCGTTGCTGCGCGGCTGGCACCGGCGGTTCTGCCTCTGGCAATGGCGCTTTCGCGGCACGCGCGAGACCCCGTCGCTGATGCTGGGGCTGGATCGCGGCGGCGCCTGCCACGGCCTCGCCTTTCGCATCGAGCCGCCCGCGGTGCGCGCCAAGCTCGAGCCGATGGTCTCTCGAGAGCTCCGGGGCGATGGCTATCGCCCGCGCTGGTTCGCGCTCGAGACGGACGAGGGCCCGCTCACGGCGCTCGGCTTCGTCATCAACCATGCGAGCCCGCGCTATGCCGGCAGGCTTCCCGATGACGTCGTCGCGTCCTACATCGCGTCGGCCTGCGGCCATCTCGGCCCGAGCGCGGATTATTTGCGCGAGACCGCCGCGCGCTGTCAGGCCCTCGGCATCGAGGATCGCATGCTGATGCGCGTGCAGGCGCTCGTGGCGCAGAAGCTCTGCCCGCCGCGCTAGAACGGCTTCACCACCACGAAGATGACGATGCCGACCATGAGCACCGCCGGCGCTTCGTTGAGCACGCGGAAATAGCGTTCGCTTTTCGTGTTGCGGTCGTGCTCGAAGTCGCGGCGGTGGCGCGAGAGCAGACCGTGGATCGCGGTCAGGATCGCAATGAACACGAGCTTGGCGTAGATCCAGCCGTCCGACCAATCGATGAACGGCGAGACGAACAAGAGCACGACGCCGAGCGCGACCGCCACGATCATCGCGGGGTTGATGATCGCGCGCATCAGCCGCCGCTCCATCACCTTCAGCCGCTCAGACAGCTCCGAGCCCTTGGCCGCGCCGACGTGATACACGAAGAGGCGCGGCAGATAGAGCATGCCGGCCATCCAGGCGATGACGGCGATGATGTGCAGCGCCTTGATCCAGAGATAATGCGGCTCCATCGCCTCAACCTCGAGCGAGTGCGCAGCCGCCGTGCGCCATGGGGCAAATCCGCCCACCATCCGCCGAGCACGGGTGCTCGCCCTTGGGCGGCAAGCGGCCGAGCGCACCGCGCACCAGGCTCGCGAGCCCCTGGATGAATGCCTCGTGCGTGCCGACGGTCGGCACGCGCGCATAATGCGGTACGCCCGCGGTCTCGGCCTGCTTGCGATACTCGATATCGAGCTCGACCAGGGTCTCCGAATGCTCCGAAACAAAGGCGATCGGCGCCACCACAACCGGCACCCTGTCCGCGCCCGCCCGCGCGATCTCGGAATCGGTCGAGGGGCCGATCCATTCGAGCCGGCCGACGCGGCTTTGGTAGCAGACGTTCCAATCGAGTCCGGCGACGCCGAGCCTGTCCACAATCGCGCGCGCGGTTTCGCCGACCTGCCACTGATAGGGATCGCCGGCGTCAACCACGCGCTTCGGCAAGCCATGGGCGGATAGTAGAAGGCGCGGCGTGCCGTGGCCGCGGGCTTCTTCGAGCTTCGGGCGGATCAGCGCCGCCATCGCGTCGATGAAGCCTTCATCGGTCGGGTAACAGCAGAGCGCAGTCGTTGGAACTTTGAGCCCGCGCGCCTCGGCCGCCTTGCGCCAGGCGGTGAGCGATGAAGCCACCGTGGTGGTCGAGAATTGCGGATAGAGCGGCAGCAGCACCAGCCGGTCGGGCTTGAACGCCGCGATCTCGGCCGCGGCTGCGTCGCTGAACGGGTGCCAATAGCGCATCGCGATCACGCAGCGCACCTCGCCAAGGTCGGCCAGCGCCCGCTCAAGCGCCTGCGCCTGCGCCTCGGTCTGCGGCAGAATGGTCGAGCGTCCGCCCATGTGCCGGTAGATCTCCTGCGCCACCGGCGTACGTTTCTTCGCGATCAGTCGCGCGATCAGAAAGCGGATCGGCCCTGGCGCTCTTATGATCGCCGGGTCGCCGAACAGATTGAGCAGAAACGGCCGCACGGCGTCCAAGGAATCCGGGCCACCCAGATTGAACAACACGATCGCGGTGCGGCTCATCGCGACACCCGGAAGGCGCGGACCGTCTCGCTCAGCTGCGCCACGTGCTCTGGCGGCGTCTCCGGCACAACGCCGTGGCCCAGGTTGAAAACAAAGGGGCCGTGGGCGAGGGACTCGAGAATGGCCACGGCCTCGCTGATCATGGGGTCTCCGCCTACAACCAGCATTTGTGGGTCGAGATTACCCTGCAACGCGACCTTCGACTGCAAGGTCGAACGCGCCCAGGCCAGCGGCACGGTCGGGTCGAGGCTGACCGCGTCTACGCCTGTCTGCGCGACAAACGCCTCATAACCGGCGCCGGCGAGGCGCGGAAAGCCGATGATAGGCACGCCGGCATGGCGGGTGCGCAAGGCCTGCACGATCGCCTGGGTCGGCTTGATGCTCCAGCGCTCGAAGGCCCGTGCCGGCAGCGCGCTCGCCCAACTGTCGAACAGCTGCACCGCTTCCGCCCCCGCCGCGATCTGCGCCGAGACATGCTCGATCGTGGCGTCAACCAGCAGCTCGATCAGCCGGTCGAAAGCCACGGGATCCTGAAACGCCCAGGACTTGGTACGCGCGAACTCGCGGCTCGAGCCGCCCTCGATCATGTAGGTGGCAACGGTCCAGGGCGCGCCGGCAAAACCGATCAGCGTCGTCTCCGCCGACAGTCTCGCGGCGATGCGCGCCACCGTCTCATAGACCGGCGCCAGGCGGGCGCTGAATGTGGCCCGGTCGAAGCCTGGCAAGCGCCCCGAAGGATCGAGCGCCTCGAGCTTCGGGCCTTCGCCCTCCTCGAACCAGACACGAACGCCGAGGCCATGCGGCACCATGAGAATGTCGGAGAACAGGATCGCGCCATCCATGTTGAAGCGACGCAAGGGCTGCAGCGTCACCTCGGTGGCGAGGTTTGGATTCAGGCAAAGCTCCATGAAGCCATTGGCCTCAGCGCGCAGCTGTCGATATTCCGGCAGATAGCGGCCGGCCTGCCGCATGAACCAAAATGGCACCCTCTCCACCCGCTCGCCGCGCAGCGCCGCCAATAGAAGTTTCTTCGTGCCCATGTGCCCGATCGGTGATGACGCTATCCCGTGTTTTCCCGCGCCCTCTTACCTCTTCTTACTTGAATCAGATAAGGGAAGATATGGTGGAATCGGCGGGGAAACCGGGGATTACCGGGACTGACTCACGGTCCCTCATCATGCCGCCTCAGGTGGCGCCGACGTTCGCGATGAGCGGCCTCTGTGCATGACTCATTGCGCTCGCAGGCGAGCGCCGGTTCTGAACCCGGGGAAAGGGTTGATGGATGGATGCGGCATGATCGATCCCCTCGATTCCCGTCATTCGCGCATCACGCGACGGCACTTATTCAATGGAGGTCAACTTGCGCCTTGTCCCCTATCAACGAGACTGGTCAGCTTGGCCAACATGTCTTCCACTGATTGTGCACAGGCCATGACGGAAATCCGCCGCTCGTTTCATCTCCATCTGGTCTCGGATGCGACCGGCGAGACATCGCTGATGCTGGCACGCGCGGCACTTGCGCAATTCGAGGGCGTCACGGTCACCGAACATCAGTGGCCGCTGGTTCGCACCGTCGCGCAGGTGCGCCGCGTGGTTGCCGATGTCGAGGCGCATCCGGGCGTGGTGTTCTACACGCTGGTCGAGCCCGAGGTTCGCCGTGAGCTTGAGACCGCCTGCCGGCTCTTCGG
>Ga0194132_10009267_pt1 | contig 13658 bp, 14 predicted proteins | sample TA2KigOf80mmetaG_FD_148612 | JGI IMG/M metagenome (GOLD analysis project Ga0194132, IMG submission 148612) | Freshwater microbial communities from Lake Tanganyika, Tanzania - TA2015054 Kigoma Offshore 80m | ecosystem: Environmental > Aquatic > Freshwater > Lake | place: Tanzania: Lake... | reverse complement strand
GGCTAAGGCTGGTCCAATGCACAGCGCGCTGCTTGAGCAAGTGATTGCGGCCAGTTCCGGCCGCAGCGAGCCTGTAGCCGCGACAATTGGCGAAATCGTTCCCGACGCGGTGGTCGTTGAGCCAGTCGCGGTCGAGCCACCGGTTGCGCTAGCCGAAACCGTGTTTACGCCGATCGAGTTTGCGGAGGCGTTGCCGGAGCCCGTTGCAGTCGAGCCGCCGGTTCTTGTGGTGGAAACGCAGGAGCCGGTTTTTGCTCCGGTCGGGTTTGCGGAAGTGTTGCCGGAACCGGTTGCGGTCGAGCCGCCGGGTGCAGCAGCCGAAACCGTGCTTGCGCCGGTCGAGTTCGCAGAGGCGTTGCCTGAGCCCGTTGCGGTCGAGCCGCCGCTTCTTGTGGCGGAAGCGCAGGAGCCGGTCTTTGCTCCGGTCGAGTTTGCGGAAGTGTTGCCGGAATCGGTTGCGGTAGCCGAAGTGCTGCCCGAGCCTGTCGCTGCCGAGCCGCCACCGCTTTGGGTCGCCGAGCAGGACGCTCCGGAGTTGGCCACTTGGAACCCGGAACCAACCTCTTTCACGACCACCGCGGCCGAAGTTGCGGGACCTCCGATGCAGGGGCCCGTCTGGCAACTGAGGCTTGCGACCTCGCCCATCGGATCGACGAGTGTCGAAGCGGTATCGTTGCCAGTTTCCGTCGAACTACCGATAGCGGCGACCACTCCCGACGCCGACCCCGTTCTGACGCCTTTCGCCGACGAGGCCGAATTGCCGGCCGCGACTTCCTTCGAGTCTGTTGAATTGCTCCCGGCCTTTGCCGAATCGACATCTCAGGAGATCGAGCTTCTTCCGGTGGAACCCGAGTTGCCGGCTGAGGTGACTTCGTTCGCCAGCGCAACTCTGGCCGAGTCCGTTCAAGCAAGCGCCCCCGAACCGCCGCCATTTTGGGTGGAACCGGCGCAGGCTCCGATCGACATCGACTCGTTGCGGCAACCCGAGCCTATCCCCGTTACGCCGCTCGCTGACGTCGAACTTCCGGCGGGCATGTTCGAGAACGCGATCTGGGAGCGGCTCCTGACACTGCCGAATCCAATGAGCGGAATTCTCTTTACGATCATATTGACCAAGGCGGAAGCTGTAGCCACCGACACGGCCAAGAAATCTAAAGAACTGGAAGACCTGACCCCGGCACTCGAGAAACTGATGGCTTCGTTCGTGCGCGACAACGATTTCGGCAGCCGCATCGCCGACAACGAATGGGTCTTTGTTTACCAGCACGACGCCACAGGCTTCAATCAACGGCGCGTCGGGGGAATCGGGGAAAAATTGTGGGACTTCCAACTCCGTCATCTCGGCATGTCGACCATTAGCTTCAAATGGGGCGCGGTCGAGGTTCAGTCCGAGCCTCTCGGCGCCGCACTGGAAGCCGCGCGAGAAAGAATGAATCAAGCTCCCCGGCGCCGCAGCAAGCTGCCCGGCTCCGACTACTCCGGCCCGCGTCAAGTTGTAAACGCCTAACGTCTCCCCTGTACGTTTCGGAAAAAGCCACGTACAATGGGCGAATCCGAAGCTCGCATCCTTGGGAGGGGTGTCATGAAATCGCTACTTTGTCTGCTTTGTCTGTCCGTGTCCGCCTACACGCAGACGATCTCGGGTTCCATTATCGGAACCGTTCTCGATTCCAGCGGCAACGTCATTCCCGCCGCCAACGTGAAACTGATCAGCGAAAGAACGGGTGAAGAGCGCACTGCTCAGACCAACGAGTCGGGCGACTTCCTCTTCCCCGCCCTTCAACCAGGCACCTATACGGTCAGCGTCGAGCAACCGGGATTCAAGCCGTTCAAGAAAACCGGCAACATGCTCAGCGCCGCGGAGCGGCTCTCCACCGGCAATATCACTCTGCAGGTCGGCGCTGTGAACGAATCGATCACCGTCGAAGCGCAAGGCGTTAGCGTGCAAACTTCGAGTTCGGAAAACTCCGCGCTCATCAGCTCCCGGCAGCTTGAGCAAGTCTCCATCCGCGGCCGTGATGTCGTCTCGATGCTGCGTATCCTCCCGGGAGTCTCGCAGACCGTTGACACGGAATTCCTGGGCGGCTCGTTCGGCACCGGCACGCCGAACATCGGCGGCTCGCGCAGCAATTGGAACTCGCTCCAGGTCGACGGCCTCACCGGCAACGATCTCGGCAGCCCCAGCGTCTTCTCCAGCCCGATCAATATGGACGCTATCGGCGAGGTCAAAGTCCTGCTCAACAACTATCAGGCCGAGTACGGACGCAACGGGGCGTCGTTTATCAACATCGTTACCAAGTCCGGCGGCCGCGAGTATCACGGCTCCGCCTACTGGTATAAGCGCCACGAGATGTGGAACGCCAACAACTTCTTCAACAACCGCAACGGCGTCGGCTTACCGATCTATCGGTACACCACGATTGGCGCGACGCTGGGCGGCCCTGTCCCGATGGGGAAGCTTTGGAAAAACAGCAAGGACAAGGTGTTTTTCTTCTACTCCTACGAACAGTCCTGGGTGAAGAACCCGCAGGCGGTCCGGCAGGTGACCACTCCAAGCGATCTGGAGCGGCGCGGCGACTTCACGCAAACGCTCGATCAAAACGGGGCGCGCATCAATATCCGCGATCCTCTCGCCGGCACCAACTTCCCCGGCAATCTTGTTCCCGCCTCGCGCATCAACCGCAATGGCCAGGCGATACTCAATATCTTCCCCACCCCCAACACCCTGGACCGGAACCTGACCCGGGGCAACTTCAACTACCAGTTCCAGGAATCGATTAACCAGCCTCGCAACCAGCACCTGTTCCGCATCGATCTGAAGCCGACGAACAGCGATTCCATCAACGTACGCGGATCCACGTGGTACGCCGATTCGCTTGGACACGCCGTCGCAGCCGGTTCGTCGAACTGGGGTCTTGTCCGCCAGCACTACACTTACACAGACAACGGCATCGTACTCAACTACGCCAAGATCCTCAGCCCCCGGCTGGTGAACGAATTCATGGGCGGTGCGCGCCACGGCGTCGAGAAGGGCCCGCCGGAGAACGACGAACAGTTGAAGCTCATGCAGCGCAATGAGCGCGGACTCGCGACGCTTGGGCAGTTCTTTCCGGCCAACAACGGACTTCGCATCATTCCGCAGGCATCCTTTGGAGGCGTCCCTGGTGCGGCGGCAATCAGCTATGACGGCCGGTTTCCGCTGCGCGGCGCCGATACGGTCATCAACTTTACGAACAACTTAACCTACACGCTTGGCGCTCATACGTTTAAGGGCGGTTTCTTTTTCGAACGCACCCGCAACTACGAAGGCGAACAGGGCAACTACGGTGGCAACTATTCGTTCGGCCGCGACGTGAACAACCCCTTCGATTCCAACTACGCCTACTCCAACGCGCTGCTCGGGAATTTTTCCAACTACACCGAGTCGCAGTCGCGCCCATCGAATGAAGGGCGCAAGACCTCGACGGCATTCTTCGTCCAGGACGCGTGGAAAGTCAACCGCAAGCTGACCGTTGACGCCGGACTGCGCTTCATCTGGTACAACCAGTGGTACCACGCCCGCAATCAGGCCGCGGCCTGGGACTTCGCCCGCTTCGACACTTCGAAGATTCCAACTCTCTACCGGCCCATCGCCACGCCGCAAGGACGCCGCGCAGTGAATCCGCGCAACAACGAGATCTTCCCCGCCGTCTTCATCGGCGCCATCGTGCCCGGCTCGGGAGATCCATTTAACGGCTCCGTCGTCGCCACCGATAAAAGCTATCCGCGCGGGTTCCGCGACCAGGAGCGCATCCTTCCCGAAGCCCGGCTAGGGTTCGCCTACGATCCGTTCGGCAATGGTAAGACCGCCGTGCGCGGCGGCTTCGGCGTCTTTCACAACACCGTTTCGCCGGGCGTCCGCGGCTACTCGCAGAACCCGCCCATTCAGGTCACGCCGCAGATTTTTTACGGAAACCTCGACACCTACCTGAACACCGCGGGCACCATATTCCCCGGCGGCACGTCCACGTTCGAACGCAAGGCGATCACGCCGTCGATGTACAACTATACGCTTGGCGTCCAGCACGATATCGGCCGTGGGACCGTTGTCAATGTGAGCTACGTCGGCAATGTCGGCCGGCACTTACAGGTCAGCCGAAATCTCAACACGGTGCCTTACGGCGCTCGCTTCCTGCCGCAAAACGCCGATCCGCAGAATCCATCCACTCCGCTCAACGACAACTTCTTCCGTCCGTTCCCTGGCTGGACCGGCATTACCTACAACGACTTCTCTTCGACCTCCAGCTACAACTCGCTGCAGACGACGCTGAACCGCCGCATGGCCAAGGGCGTCAACGTGTCGATCGCGTACACGTGGTCGAAAACGATGGACTACACCGACAGCGATGGCGATGGCGTCGCGGTCTATCGCCCTTTGCGCGTATGGAACTACGGCAAGGCCGGATTCGATCAGACGCACATCTTTGTCGCCAACTACATTTGGGATCTCCCTGGCACATCGTCGAAAATCATGCCCAACCGCGCCGGCAAGCTGATCTTCGACGGCTGGCAGATCTCCGGTATTACAACCTTCGCCAGCGGATTGCCGTCCGGCGTCGGCTTCTCAACCGTCGACGCATTCGACATCACCGGCGGGGGCGACGGCGCTCGCATCAATGTCACCGGGAAGTCCCAGAAGGGCTACGGATCGCGTAGCTTCTCGCAGTTCTTCAACCCCGACGTTTTCGCCCGCCCGCTTCGCGGCGATTTTGGCAACGCGCCCAAGGACGTGTTCCGCCGCCCTGGCCAGAGCAATTGGGACATTTCGTTCTTTAAGCTCTTCCCCGTTGGCGGCGAGAAGAAGAACCTCCAACTTCGTTGGGAGATGTACAACGCCTTTAATCACACGTAGTACGATAGCGTCGATGCCACGGCACGATTCGACGCGCAGGGACGGAATGTCAACACGCGCTTTGGCGAGGTGATCGGCGCGCGGGCGCCGCGGCGCATGCAGGCGTCGCTGCGTTTTACCTTTTGAGGAGCCGCGCACAAAAGACTCGTTCCGGCCTGTGCGCTTGTGATTACTCCGGCGCAAAGCGCGTGACAAGCACTTCGCCGGCGTCGTCGGTGAATTCCAGCGGCTCGTCGCCCCAATGCGCGAGCCGCTTTCTCCGTAACAAGACCCAGGTAACGGCCGTAATCCCGCCTACAATCGCAAACCCCTGGATTGATGACGATGCCACGCCGACCAGCATTCCGCCGAAGGATCCGAACGCGAGGAAAGAGGCCAGGAACATTACCAGCGCGATTGCCGCCGGCATTTGAGTTGGCGCGTACGTCGACGTGAACGGGATTCGATACCACCTCTGCACGCGCAGTTCGATCAAACAGGCCAAGAATCCGAAGGTAATCGGAAGTCCCGCGGCCGCCGTGATCGGACCGGATGCCGCCACCTGAAACGGCAGCGCGATCGCCAGCGCCGGCAAGGCGCCGAAGAGATATAGGGCGGCGACGGTGGCTGAAAGCTGCCCAGGACGCTCCAATGGGTCTTCGGTCACACGAAACACCCAGTGCGCGCGCCATTCGGCGGGCAATCGGAAACACATTGTCAGCGCGGCCGTCAGGCTCATTCCCAGTAGCAGCGGAAAGGCGCGGGCGATCGCCGACAGGTTCGTCCCGCTCTTGATCAGCGCGACGACAAATCCCTCGATTGTGAACGCCACTCCGAACAGCGCGATCCCAATTAGCAGCAACCGGTGTTGGGGCGCGCGAGCCAGTGTCAACGCGACGAAGGCCAACGCGCCTCGATCGCTCAGCCTGTTCAGCGCCGTGAGCAGCGACCTCCGCGCCGATAGCGCATGCGGAGGCGAGGCGAATTCGCCGAACCGGCGGTAGAGTACGGCGCAAGAAACCATCGCGACCACGAAAGAGATGCCCAGCCCGATCCAGGCGCGATCGGCCAACCGCGCATACCGCGCGTCGCATACGCCTACCCACCACATCGGCGGCAGCCACTCCAGCCGATCAAGCGCGCGCAACCCTGGCACGTGCAATAGCAGCGGCAAGGAAACGATGCTAATGGCCAGCAGCAGCGCTTGGACCACGAAGCCGAAAACGCGCGGCAACACCAATAAACATAGGCCTTGGAGCGCCATCGCCAGCAACACAGCGTGCGATCCAGCCCCGATTGCCGCAACCCAGTGCCGGGAGGACAAATATAGCCCGGCGGGTACCAGGTTTGCCGCCGCCAGCGCGATTCCCAAGAACATTCCGAGCGCCGTCAGGCGTGCCACGAAGATATCGGACTTGCGCACCGGCAACGGCGACAACACCTGCCAGTCCCGTGCGCCCGGGAACAGCGACTGCCACTCGAGGGAGACGATGAGCAAGATAGTCACGAAACTGGCCGCGGTCACGAACAGTTCGTCGGACGGTTGCCCGAAGTTCCGCGCGCGCAGCCGCGCGAATTGCGTGTGAAACGCAAACAACGCGACCGCCGCCGAAATCAGCCAGGTCCGGTAGTTTTCGATCCCGGCCTCGGACAACATTTCGCTACGGAACATTCCCGCAAAGAAATGTTCAATCAGCAAACGGCGCGGGCTCATCGACGCACCGCAGCCAGAATCGACTCCGCCACTGGAACCGCGTCTTCCTGATGCGTCGCCTGGGCAAATATTTTCTCCAGGTCCGGCGCCATCGACGACCGCAGGTTTTCAATCGAATCCGCGAGCACGATCTTGCCCTTGTATAAGATCACGACGCGCGAGCAAACCTTCTCGACAACCTCGAGCACGTGCGAACTGAACAGGATCATCTTTCCTTCGCGCGCGAACACTTGCATCAGCCCGCGCAGCAGCTGGGCCGCGCTGACATCCAAACCCGAAAACGGCTCGTCCAATATCAGGAGCTCGGGATCGTGGAGGATTGCCGCCGCCAGCAAGACACGCTGCCGCATGCCCTTCGAATAACTCACCATCGCGGAATGGCGCGCGTCGTGCAGTTGAAATAACCGCATCAGATCCTCGGCGCGCCGCAGCGCCATGGCGTATTCGATTCCCCGCAACCTCGCCAAAAACAACAGATATTCCGTGCCCGTCAGGTGCCCATACAATTGCGGTTCTTCGGGCACATAGCCCATCCTCCGCTTAAAACCAACCGGGTCTTCCGACACCGGGCGCCCATGGAATTTCACGATGCCGTCGCTGGGGTCGATCAGCCCGGTTACGATTTTCACCGTCGTGCTCTTGCCCGAGCCGTTCGGCCCTAAGTAACCCAAAATCTCGCCCGGCCGTATCTGGAAGCTCGCGTTGTCGAGCGCGGTGATGCCCCGATACCGCTTCGTCAGATTTTCGACTTCGAGCATTGCAGCCAGTGGACCGCCAGAAACAGGGTGCCGAACAGGACGAGGAAAACCGCCGAGAAAAGCAGGACCCACACGGCGATTTCGGAGTCGAACGTGGGCCGGCACCGCGGAATCACAGCGGCCGCACAGCCCACTATCGCCAACGCCGACGCGCACGCCGCCAGCCAGACGTACGGACCGGGCGACTTCAGGCGGTACGCAATCGCCGAGCCCACGATATCGCCCAACGCCAGTAAGCGGTTCGACGAGGGATGAAACAAGTCCGCTTCAATCTGAGGACCGAACCGCGCGCGAAACTCTTCCGGATACAAACGCAGCAGCAAGCGAGTCATGCTGTCAAGCATTATGCGTTAACCTCCTGCGGGCGGCGCGAAGCCGGTTCTCCAGCCGCGCGACCTCCTCGGTAAGCGCGCGCCGCCCGGCACGCGTGAGTTTGTAGTACCGGCGCCGCTGGTCCTCGTCCGGTTGCGGCTTTCGCGCCGATTGTTCGACCACGCCATCGTTCATCAATCGATCAAGCATCGTGTACAGCGTGCCGGCTCCCACGCCGGCCTCCGTCATGATCGCGTAGCCGTGCTTCTCGCCCCCCGCCAGCGAGACCAACACTTCAAATTCCGTGGGCGTCACGAGTCAACTATATCGATGATCGATAGAGTTATCAACGGAAAACACAACGGAACGGACTCGGGGGTATCGCGAGGTTGTCGACTACGGCGTCCGACTGGGAAGAGCCGCGGCCTTTATCAGAGCCTTGAACGCGCGCTCGTCGAGATTCTCACCTTCGCGAATATCGATCGCCCGGCGGGTCTTGCCTTCGAGGCTGGAGTTGAACAATCGGGCGGGATCGGGAAGAGACGCCCCCTTGGCAAACGTCAGCTTGACGACCTTCTTGTAGGTCTCACCGGTGCAAATGATGCCGTTGTGAGACCATACCGGGGCATCCCACTTCCACTCCTCGGTCACGCCGGGGACCGCATCGAGGATCAGTTTTCTCAAGCGGGCGAGGGTCTGGCCGCGCCAATCGCCAAGTTCGGCGATCCGCCGGTCGATTAGAGTAGAAGCGGGAGTTGGGATCATGAGGACGTTCCTGCCGAGTTTGGCACAATTTTGCGGATTGTTTGGTCGTTTCCCGCAACGGCTCTAAGGTAGGATGCGATGGCGGTAGCGGGGCTGAACTGCCTCAAATTCTTCGAAGCGTGCGCTCTACGCCAGCGGTGAGTTTCGAGGCGGCATCGCGCTCCACATAGCTCGACTTGGCGCGCCAGGTTTCATACCCGCCGACATCGAACGCATCGACGGTTGGGATATAGCCGCAGGCATCGTTGGCGATTGAGATCGTCGCCGTGGTCTTGAATAGGTTTAGCCGTTTGATCTGAAGCCCGAGTTCGACGAACGTCTCTCCGGGAAAGGCGCCGATGCCGGTATTGCCGATGCGCAGACCCTGCACCGGAACCTTGACCGCGGCGGGGAATCTCGACATAAAGACAGTTTCGCGGGCGTAGATCAGCGGGCGCTCCTTGTAGGCGTTGCCGGGGTTGTCGCTCACGAGCTTAATGGCCTCGGCGGCCTCTTGCGCCGATGGCCGACGAACGCCTATTTCGACATCTTCCAGCGCGCCATGGAGCTTGATGTCGGCTGTGTACTCGATCGTCTTCAATACGCGCATTGTCTCGAAGGCGAGAACGCTGGCGGTGCGCTCAATGACGGTGTAGTCGCGGGTGGGCGGATAGGGCCGAGCGGGATTGAGTCCGTTGATGTTGGCCGCGCAGCCGTTGGCGAGGAGCGCGACGCAGTCGTCGTCGAGGGCGCGTTCAACGCGGCGAGCGTAGGCGCCGAAGTAATCGGCGCTGGCGTGGTCGGCGGGATTAAAACCGGCGTAGTGGAGGGCGTAGCTGCCATAGACCCAGATCATGCGGCCGTCCTCGCCGAGGGCGGCGATCACGGGGTGTTCGGGATCGACGGGACCGGCGGGCTTGATGATCGCGTCGCCTGTGGTGGGTGGATTCATAAGCACCTTGTCGGTCTTGCCGCCGAAGGGGTCGGGAGGCACGGCGCCTTCCTTCATGAAGTAGCGGCGATTGAAAACGAGGGTCGGCTCGACGCCCGAGGCCGCGCCGATGCGGGCCGGGCGGAGGCGGCGGAATGCCATCTGCGCGGCATCGCCGATGCGCTGTTCGAGCATGGCGACGTAGTGGGCGTCGGGCAGGCTTTGGAACAGATGCATGGCGGGCGGAGCGCTATGGGTGTGGGTGGAACTCATGAGGATGCAGGCGGGGTCGACGGAGTTCTCCCGGGCGATGCGGGCGCGTGCGCGATCGAGGATGGAGCGCGGGACCATGCAGGAATCGATCGTCGCGAGCAGCATGCGCGTGGAGCCGCTTTCGATGGCGGCGCAGCGGACGAGGAGTTCGTCGTGAACGTCGACCGTCTTGCGATCGGTCATGAAACCGGCGAGTGAAGTGCCGATGGCGGGAGAGATGTTGGTTGTGGCGGCGCCGGCGAGGAGGGTCGTGGCGGCGTTCGAACGGCTGGCGGCGGCGAGGCCGGCGAGGATCTGTCTGCGAGTCACTGAATCAGGATACAATCCCTGCGCGGGCGTCGGACGGTTCGGGGTCCGCGCGCTGCGGATTCATCCTAGGGAAAATTCCTCTCATACTTCCCCGCAAGGGGGCCGATGAGATGGATGTGGGAATAGCACCGCTTACATTCTCCGGCATCAGCAGCTATTCGGCCGACTTTCAGAAGATTCTGGAGCGGACGGTAGCGATTGCGTCCCAGCCGATCAGCCAATTGCAAAGCGAGCAGGGCAAGGTCCTGCAACAGAAGGCGATCGCCAATGGGCTGCGGACATCGGTCGATGGGTTGGCTAGCGCTGTAAAGGCACTTGGGGAGATCGGGGCTAATAAGGCACTTACGGGCGCGTCGTCGAATAAGTCGAAGGTAACGATTGGGGCGGTAACGGCCAACAGTCCGGCGAGTTACTCAATCACTGAGATCACGTCGCTGGCGCGCGCGGCGTCGGCGAGTTCGGCGGGATATGCGAACGGCAACGCGGCGACGGTTTCGGCGACGGGTTCGGTGCGGCTTACGTTTAACGGTGCGACGCACGACATTACGCTAACGCCGGCGGAGAATAATCTGCAGGGCGTTCGGGACAAGATCAACGCTCTAGGTGCGGGCGTGACGGCGACGGTGCTGACGACGGGCACGGGAGCTACGCCTTTCTATCTTTCTCTGACGTCGAACACCTCTGGGCAGAAGTCGATCACGCTTGTGGACGATCCGACCGGCGTGTCGAGCAATCTATTGGCGACGACGGACAATGGGGCGAACGCCGTGTTCAAGGTCAACGGAGCGGCGGTTTCGAAGACGTCGAACACGATCAACGACGTCGTGAGCGGTGTCACGTTTACCCTGACCGGAACCACGACAGGAAGCGAATCGGTGTTGCTGACGCTGGCCACCAGCCGGTCGACGCTATCTACAAAGTTGCAGACCTTCGTGAACGCATATAACCAGTTGCTCGCCGATTCGGACTCGCAGATCGGGGAAACCGCGGGATTGTTGACCGGCGATCTGTCGGTCAGGGAGATCAAGAATTCGCTGCGAAGCCTAGCCGGTTACAGCGGGACGGGCGCGATCAAGAATCTGGCACAGTTTGGCATCACGTTCGGAACCGATGGCAAGGCCAAACTCGATGCAGCCACCTTTGACGCCCTGTCGGATTCCCAAGTGCAGGACGTCTTTTCGTACTTGGGGACGACGACGACCGGTTTCGGCGGACAACAAAGCCGGCTGACGCAGATCTCCGACCCGGTAACAGGTCTGATCGCGGTACAAACGGCAAAATACGACGAGACCGACAAGCGGCTGACGGCGCGAATCGAGGAGCTCACCAGCCGTCTGGCGGCACTGCAGAAGAGCAACGCCGAGAAGTTGCAGGCCGTTGACGCGTTGCTGGGAAGGATCGAATCGCAGGGCCGAATCGTCGAGGCCAGCTATAAGAGCGTACAACTCGCGCTATTCGGGAAGAACGATGGATAGATGAAGGTTCTGGGCGATTGGGAAGAGTTGGCGGCGCTGGACGAGACATTGGTTGGCGGGACGGCCGAATCCCCCGAGGCGAGCAGCCTGTTAAACCGGCGCGGCGTGTTGATCGAACGGATCGCACAAGGAGCGAAGTCACTCGAAGAATTGGACGAACTGGCGGCGCGAAATCGAAGGCTCACCGAGTGGTTGCTGCACTGGCGAAGAATAGCGCTCATCGAAGCAGCGGCATTGGACCGGCACCTCCTGTATCTGCAGAGGGCAGGCGAGCCACTGGAGGAACCTAGTCGCGTTGAGGTTTGTGGGTGACTCAGATCAGTGTCACGGCGATGTCGATGTTAGCGGCGCCCTTGGACCGGGCCACATCCGCCGACCACTCGGCGTAGCCGGCCAGCACCTGAAAGATGCCGCTTAACCATTGTCCGATCCTCTTATTGTTGCGGTGACGGTCCTGGAGGCGCAGTGCGATTCGCCGGACCATCCGCACCTGCGAGTTGTGAAGGTACTCGTTCCAGCGGAGCGTTCCGGCAGTAGTACCACGGATGGCATCCGAGCACAGGTTCTGAGAGGCCGCCAAGCAGTCTGCGCCGGCGTTGAGAAGGGCGGAGTAGTCGGGATCCGCCAGCACTTCTTCCGACAACGGGCTGGCGCAGAGCAGTTCGGCGAGAATAAGCAGCAAAAGCTCCGGCCGGTCGCAGCGGGCGGCGCAAAACCGGCCTAGCCAGGACTCGGGCATCAGTTCGGCCGAGTCGGCGATCACGTCGTTCCAGCATACGGACAGATCGACCTCTGGTTTCTGCGTCTGGACCGACCACAAGAGCAACGACTGAGCGATGATCTCGACGCGGCTCCCGGTGGCCGAAGGAAACAGACGGGGCGCGAGTTCGGAGGCCCGGATGGCTTGCAGATTGCTTCGGATTTCGGGGCAACTAAGGACCCCGCGACGTTTGAGCCAGTTCTCAGCGCGTTGGGCGGATGCGCCGGCGGGCCGGGCCGGCTGGCGCCAAGTTTGAGGGTACTTCAGCGCGATGCGCAAGGTGCGCGGCGTGAATGGGTCGAAAGAAGGGGCGGTCGCGGCGGCTAGCATCGTGTAGAAGTGCGGCGCGCCCAGCGGATGTATCAAGAAAATTTCGGGCTGTCAGTCGGGCTCATATTCCCGGACACGTTGCCGAAAAGGGAGAGGAGCGCAACAGACGCGGAAAGGGAAATCGGCGATGGCGTTGGACGTATTGATCGTGGATGATTCGGCGGCGATCCGGAAGATTCTACAGCGGGTACTCATGCAGACGGATATGACGTTCGGCGAGATTCAAGAGGCGGCCGATGGACTGGAGGCGATTGAGAAGCTGAAGCAGCGCCAGTTCAATCTTGTCCTCTCCGACATCAACATGCCGAACATGGACGGAATACAACTGCTGGGGCAGATGCGGGCCAACGCGCAGTGGAGCGACATCCCGGTGGTTATGATCACGACCGAGGGCAGCCAGGCGAAGGTGCTGGAAGCGGTGGATCTCGGCGCGCGCGGATACGTTCGGAAGCCGTTCACGGCGGATCAAATCAAAGAGAAGTTGATTGGATTAGTGTAGGCGGGAGGACAGCGTGACCAGTGAAGAGATGCAGGGGTTAGTGGTGGACGGCTTGAAGCAGGCCGTCGATGGGCTTTGCTCGACGATGCTCGGATGCGAGGTGACGGCGGGCGATCCCCAGCGGATCGCGCACCCGTTGCAGGAGGCCGAAGGAGTGATCGCCCTGATTGGCATGGCCGGCCCCTGGTTCGGGACCGGCGCGATTCTGTGTAAGCCGGATTTGGCGTGCAAAATCGCCGGCGCGATGCTCATGAGCGAATACGACACGGTGAATGAAGACGTTTTGGACGCGATCGCCGAGGTGTCGAATATGGTGATTGGGAACTTGAAGACCGTGATTGAGGAAAAGGTCGGCCCGATGGGGTTATAGACTCCGACGATCATACACGGGGCAAGTTTTACAACCAAGATCGGCGGCAATAACGGCTGGACGCTGATCCCGTTTCAAATGATGGGAGGGGAGATGCTGGTGCAAGCCTGCGTGCTGCCCAATCTGGAAGGGAAACCGGTCGCGCGGGTCGATATTCTGGGCCACGTGTTAATAGCGGCCTAGCGAGAGTTTACTGCGAAGCGGCCAAGCAGACCTCTAAGCCAAAGATTTTCCGAGGGTTAGAGCGGCAAGGGTGTATTACCCACGTTGGGTACTACACAGCGCCTCCAAGCCGAGAGCGTCGGCGAGAGCG
>Ga0194132_10009264_pt1 | contig 13664 bp, 11 predicted proteins | sample TA2KigOf80mmetaG_FD_148612 | JGI IMG/M metagenome (GOLD analysis project Ga0194132, IMG submission 148612) | Freshwater microbial communities from Lake Tanganyika, Tanzania - TA2015054 Kigoma Offshore 80m | ecosystem: Environmental > Aquatic > Freshwater > Lake | place: Tanzania: Lake... | reverse complement strand
GCAGGACATCTGTTCCACCGTTGATGCCGGGGATTCCGACGCGGTCGGCGACATTATCGCCGTAGTTGGGATGGCGCGAATCGATAAACAGCCGTCCGACCCCAGCGCGCGCCTCGTTCACCAGGACCGGCGAGAACATGTGCGTATGGCTCATCACGAGCTGGGGCACCGGGAAGCGTGACAGTCCCGCCGAGGTGTTGCCCCAGGCTGGCGCCGGCAGCGCGCCAGGAGTGAATTCGTTGGTGACGTGACGGGAAGCGCGCACAAAGAACTGGTCGGCTTCACGGAGCCGGTGGTCGATCTTGAAGTCCCAGTTGTTGGCCGTGCGTGGCTGGGAGGGATTGGAGCGGTAGTTGGCCGCCTGTCCCGGGAGGATTGGATCGGGGAACAGTTCCAGGATCCGGCGTCCCACGGGATCGAGTCGGCCCTCGGGGATCCGGTTGCCGGGAAATGGATCGCGCTGCACGCCTTGCGGAGTCTGGCGGCCGGTGGCGGGGTCGAACAGAGTGTTGGCGGCGGCGGAGAAGTCCCCTCGCTTGAACGCTGCCAGTGGAACGCTCGAGACGAACGTCTGGGCCTGGCGCATCCGCTGTCCCTCGTAGCTGAAGAAGAAGAACGTCTTCTCGCGCTTCTCGTTGTAGAGGCCGGGAATCACGAGCGGGCCTCCGAAAACGCCTCCGAACTGATTGTTGCGGAACGGTGGAGTCCTGCCGGGAGGATCGAAAAAGTTCTTGGCGTCGAGCGCGGAGTTGCGCAAGAACTCGAATAGCGTGCCGCGGAACTGTTTGCCGCCTGACTTGATCCGCACCGAGATGTTGCCGCCGCCGCGCCCGAACTCCGCCGGCGGGACCGAGGTCTGGACGCTGAACTCCTGGATCGCCTCGATCGCCGGGTAGATCACGATTCCCTGGCCGTTGTGGTTCTCGGTGTTGTCCATGCCGTCGACCAGGATCCGGTTGGCGCGGAATCCGGCGCCGTTGACGGAATTCGCGGTGACGCCGCGGGCAGGCGTGAGCCCGAGCCCCTGGACCTGGGTCTGCGCGGGCACGACGCCAGTGGTGAGTCCGAGCAGCGTGGTGAAGTTGCGCCCGTTCAGCGGGAGATCGCGCACGGATTGCGAGGTGCGGAGATTGCCCAGTGTCGCCGATTCGGCTTCGAGCAGCGGCGTCTGTGAGGTGACTGTGATCTCCTGCTCGGTGGCGCCGAGTTCGAGCGTCAGGCTCACGACGGCACGCTGGTTGAGCGTGAGGACGATGCGTGTGGACGCGCGGCGGAACCCCGCGAGGCTGGCGGAGATCGAGTAGGGGCCAGGCGCGAGTGGCGGAGAGACGAACTGGCCCAACTGGTTTGACGAGAGCCGGTAGTCCAGCCCGGTGTCGGTGTGCGTAATCGTCACGGAGGCGTTGGCGAGTGCCGCGCCGGTGGCGTCATAGAGGGTCCCGGCAATGGTCCCGGTGTCGACCTGGGCGGCCGCGGTGGCGGCGATGACAGCGAGCAAGGTGAAGCGCATATTAGTGAGAATATAGGTTCGTGGCACCGGGCGCACACACGATCGGGGACGCGGCGTCATCGGTCACTGCATTCGTCGCGGGCGGACTCGCCGGTCCGAATCGGGTCGAAGTCCGTTCGATGGCCGAATTCCACCAGCAGTTCGGGAACCCGGGTTCTCCTACCGCGCTGGGGCTGATGATCCAGGACTTCTTCGCCAATGGCGGCCGGCACGCCGTGATCGCGCCAGACCTGCACTCGCTCGGCGCGTTCAACGTGATGTGCCTGGTGCCCGGTGCAAAGGATCCGGTCAACGGCGCGATTGCTCTGTGCGAGTCGCGGCGGGCGATGCTGATTTTGGATCCACCGGCAGCGTGGAGTTCTACCGCCGACGCTTTGCGGCTCGCGCCGGGGGCCGCGCCACAGAGTGCGAACGTGGCCCTCTACTTTCCCCGGATCGGGCCACGCGAACCCTCCGGCGCGATTGCAGGCGTCATCGCACGGACCGACGCGAACCGCGGCGTCTGGGCCGCTCCGGCGGGATTTAGCGCGGCGCTTACCGGTGTCCCGCCACTGTCGTTGATGTTGACTGATCCCGAGGTGGCCGCGCTTACGCGCGCCGGGATCAACGCGCTGCGCGAGCTTCCCGGTGTGGGGAGTCTGGTGTGGGGGGCACGGACGCGGAGCGCCGATTCCGAGTACAAATACATTCCGGTCAGACGGCTGGCGCTGTTCATTGAGGAGAGCGTGTACCAGGGAACTGAGTGGGTGGTGTTTGAGCCAAACGGCGAGCCGCTGTGGATGCGGGTCCGTGGCGCGGTCACGGCTTTTCTCCACCGGCAGTTTCAACGAGGCGCGTTTCGCGGCGCGGTGCCGAAGGATGGCTACTTCGTCCGCTGTGACCAGTCCACGCACACGCAGAGCGACATCGATCAGGGGAATCTGAACATCGTCATCGGGTTTGCCCCTCTGCGGCCCGCCGAGTTCGTTGAGCTGCGGCTCCGGCGGGTGGTTCAGTCGCGGCAAGGTTAGAGCCGTGTTGCTTTATGGCTCGTCGACCAGATGGCCGATCAGTTGTACGAAAACGTTGGAAGCTGCTCCGGCGTCGCTGAACACTCCGACACGGGTGGCTCCCGAGCTGTAAAACCGGACCTGTTCTGAGTGGATGAAGAGGAAGCCGTTGGCGTTTTGCCGGTAGAACTTCGGAATCAGGGTGATCGAGTCAGTCTGGGCACCGTTCGTGATCTGCACACGAAAGGATGCGGTTGCCGTGTTCAGGTTGCCAGAGAATCCAACCTGTTCGAGCACGAGGACCTTCCCTGCCGGGATATCAACACTCACCGTCGTGGCGGTTCCGGACATCGTCACGGGAACGCGTTGCATGAACACCTGGCGCGTAGGCCGGTCGTTGTCACGGATGATCGTGGGGGATTGCGCCGAGGCCTGCGAGCCGGCGAGCGCGAGAAGCGTGGTGGTAATTAGGGTTTTTCTTGTCATGGAGTTTGTCCTTCATGAAAAGGATAGAGTCCGCCCTCCCCTACAATCCCCTACGGATTGTAAAAGATTCGCGAATTCAGGAATCGAGGCCCCAGGAGTCTCCCCAGCCCGCTTTACGGGCCGCGGCGAACCGGAGCCGGGTACGCTTGAAGACGTGTTCATGAGAGATCGCGTTTTGCGTACAGACCGTCAGTTCGATCAGGCCCGGATGGTGGCGCGGATGGCGTACGATGCGGGCGGGAGCGCGGTTGCAGGGATCGCGCGTGAAGACCAGGTAGCTGAACTTTTCGTCCTCATAGCTCAGCTCGCCGCCCTTCAGCCGCCGGTGCAGGGCACTGCGTTCGACGCGCGCGGCAAAGTGGCACCAGTCACCGCCGGCGATGGGACACGGTCCGGTGCCGGGGCATGGCGCCAGCAGATGGGCTCCGCGCGCGATCAGTTCCGCACGGATTCGCCGGATGAGCGTGAACCCGCGCGTCGTTCCGGGCTCGATAATGGCCAGGACCTTGGTGCAGCGGCTCCAGGCATCCACGGCGGCGTCGATTGCCGTGTCCGGCGAAAGCTCCCCCAGCGTGTAGCAGACGGTGACGAGGTCGGCTGAGACGCCGCCGATCGCGTGGATACCGGAAGCAATCCACTGGGCATCCGGGAGCATCTGGCGGCCTGCGTCGCTGAAGGCCGGGTCCGGCTCGACCAGGGTGAAGCTGCGCAGGGATTCGAACCGCATCCGGGCCGCTTGGGTGGCGGCGCCGGCTCCAGCGCCGAGGTCAAGCATAGACTCGACGGGAGTCTCGACTTCCCGCAACGCGGCGTGTGCGGCGGCGTATGTCGCTGGAAAGCGGGTGGCGAGATAGGCAGCGGTCCGGAAGGCCGGGGGGAGCTTGGCGGATGCCGTAGGCGCGCCGCTCCGGTAGGTTTCCGACAACATCGTGCAGGCGCGCTTCAGATCCGCGAAAGGGAGCGCTTCGGCGTGGCCCGCGATCCACTCACGGAGGTCAGCGGGCAGCTGCATGCTCGAATTGCGCCAGCAGTTGCGCGGCCTGGTCGCGGACCCGCGCGGCGGACTGCTCCTTGACGGATTCATACCCGCGGATCTCCGATGGCAGGGCGCAGATCCGCAGCGCGGTTTGAACATCGGCTGAAGCTGCGGCGCGATCGACCAGGCCCCGGTACCAGGCGATCAGCTCGCGCTCCAACTTCCTGTGGGCGGAGTATCCGAACAGATCAAAGGGGGTGCCACGCAGCCGGCGGAGCGCGGCGAGGATGTGCAGAAACGGGCGCGCCCAAGCACCGAGTGAGATCTTGCGATTGAGCCCGAACCGGCGCAACAACGGCGGGTGGAGATGGAACCGGATGGATCCGGGAGATTCGAAGGTGGCTTGGATTTGCGCAGTGAAGGAAGGATCCACGAGAAGCCGCGCGACCTCGTACTCATCTTTGTAGGCCATCAGCTTGAATAGATTCGCGGCCACCGTTTCCGCCAGCTCGGGCCGCGCGCGGCGGACGCGCTCGACAAACGCGGCATGGGCGTCCGCGTAGGCGCGGTTCTGGTAGGCGGTGAGCTCAGCGTGGAAGTCCGGTGCCGGGGCGGCGGGTGTGGCGGGTTCGATCAGGGCAGTCACGCGGGCCGGGTCCACGTAGTACAGGCGGCCGAGCGCGAAGGCTTGCAGATTGCGCCGCACGTCGACACCATTGAGCTTGACGGCCTGTTCGAAAGCAGGCAGCGTGACCGGGATCAGTCCGGCCTGCCAGGCCGCGCCCGTGAGGATCACGTTGGCGAGCATGTGCGTGCCGAACAGCGCTTCGCTCATGCGGGTCGCGTCGAGGCGCAGGTTGTGGCCGCGGCGTGTGACCGCATCGATCCGCGCCAGGCGCTCCTCCGGAGATCCGAGAGGAGCCTTGCCGCGCAACGTTTCCGCCGTGGCGGACAGGTGTGTGTTGAGCACGGCGGCGGTGCGGTCCGGGTGCGCGCACTTCAGGTTGTCCGGGTTGACCACGCCGAGCAGGTCGAAGCCGAGGATGACACTGGCGTTGCCCGCGTTGATCCGGCAGGAACCGGCCAGAGGCGCCCGGGCCAGAACCACGTGCGAGACGACGGCGCCACCCTTCTGCGCGAGTCCGGTCTGGTCGAGCGTCTGGCAGTGGAGTCCGTCGATTGAGGCGGCGGTGGCAAGCAGTGCGCTCACGGTGACCACACCGGTACCTCCGATTCCCGGCATCAGGATCCTGTAGGGTTCGTCGAACGCCGGTTGGCGGGAGGGAAGGGGCAGGTCCACCGCAGGGATCTCGGGCAGCGGCTGTTTGCGGAGTCCGGTGCCGGGGGTGAGGTCCACTGAGACGAACGAAGGGCAATCGCCGAGCGCGCACGAGTAGTCCTTGTTGCAGGAGGACTGGTGAATGCTCATCTTCTCCCCGAACGGCGTGGGAATGGTGGCCAGCGCCATGCAGTTGGACTTGCGCACGCAGTCGCCGCATCCCTCGCACACGCGCTCGTGGATCACCAGACGCCGCAGAGGCTCCTGATACTTGCCGCGCGACCGCATGCGGCGCTTTTCCGCGGCACACTCCTGGTCGTAGATGATGGCGGTGACACCGGGCTCGCGCTCCAGCTCCCGCATGGCCGCTTCCAGGTGATCGCGGCTTCTCACGTCACTGTTGCGGGCGAGCGCGCCGGGATCGGTGTATTTGTCCGGGTCCTCGGCAAGGATGATGGTGCGGCGGACTCCCTCGGCCTCGAGTTTTCGCGTAAGGGCGGGAATCGGAATCGCGCCCACGGCGTCCTGCCCGCCGGTCATCGCGACATGGCCGTTGTAGAGAATCTTAAACGTGATGTTGACGCCTGCGGCCACGGCGGCCTGGACGGCGAGGGATCCGGAATGGAAATAGGTCCCGTCGCCGATGTTCTGGAAGATGTGCTTGCGCGCGGAAAACGGCGCCATGCCGGACCACGGCGCGCCTTCACTGCCCATGTGCGCCGCGAACTGGTAGCCGCGGTTGGCGTCGTCGAGCAGGAATCCCATGCCGGCGCAGCCGATGCCGCCCCCGGCGATCTGTCCGTCGAACACGAGCGTGCTGCGATTGTGCGGGCAGCCGGGGCAGTACATGGGTGTGCGCAGCAGGGGCAGTTCGCGGGGCGTGCGTGCCTGCGAGTCGAGCCAGGCGATCCGCTCACGTACGCGCGGCAGACTGGCGAGCTTGAGCAGAGCAGGCGCTACGGCGCGGGCGATGTCATCCGGGTCAAGCTCGTGGTTCGGCTTGAGCAGTGGTGCGCCGTGTTCGTCGAACTTTCCGGTGATCCGCGGGTGGTGCGCCGCGCCATAGAGCAGCTCCTTCAGTTGAAGCTCGATGAAACTGCGCTTCTCTTCGACGATCAAGATGGACTCGAGTCCTTCGGCGAAGCGGTGGACAAAGTCCGGCTCAAGCGGGTAGGTCATGCCGAACTTGGCGATGCGGACTCCGAGTGGCTCCAGGTCGGACTCGCGGATTCCCATGTCGGCGAGGGCCTGCATCAGGTCGTAGAAATACTTGCCCGCCGTGGCGATACCCAGGCGCGCGGAACCGGAAGCTCCAAGGATGCGATTCACTGGATTGGCGCGGGCGAACGCGAGCGCGGCGGGTATCCGGCGGGCGTTGGTTTCGTACTCGAGCGCGAGAGCAGGTCCGGGTACGAGCCGCGCGCCAGTCTGCTTGGCGTATCCGGCGGGCGCGGCGTACTGGTAACGGTCGGGGTCCAGCGTGACCATGCCGCCGCCGTCACAAGTCTGTGTGAGCAGCTTCATCGCGCACCAGGATCCCGAATAGCGGGACAGCGCGATGGCGTAGAGTCCGTAGTCGAGAATCTCCTGCGTGTTGCCGGGGAACAGCACTGGCATGTTCGCGTTGTAGAGGGAGAAATCGGACTGGTGCGGAATCGACGAGCTCTTGCACGGGTGGTCGTCCCCCGCCAGCACGAGCGCGGCGCTGATCCCCGGGGATCCGGAGAGGTTCGCGTGCCGGAAGATGTCCCCCGAACGGTCGACACCCGGACCCTTGCCATACCAGATTCCGACGACGCCGTCGACCGTGGCGCCGTCCACGCTGTGCAGGATCTGCGTGCCCCAAATGGCCGTGGCGGCGAGGTCCTCGTTCAGTCCGGGTTGGAAGACTACGTTGTGCTGTTTGAGCAGGGATCCGGCGCGGGCAAGCGCGAAGTCGTAGCCGCCGAGCGGAGAGCCTTCGTATCCGGAGATGTAGGCGCCGGTGTTAAGTCCAGCGCGGTGATCCAGGCGCATCTGGTCGAGCGGCAAGCGGACCAGGGCCTGGATGCCGGTCATGTAGGCATCACCGCGTTCGATCAGATACTTGTCGTTGAGGGTTCGTTCCGTCACAGCACCCGCTTGGTGGGGTCGATCTTGAACCAGCATAGCGCCCCGAGCATGTACAGACAGCCGGTGACGTAGAGCGGCGCATGCCAGCTATAGCCCCACTGGACAAGGTGGCTGGCCAGGATCGGGCAGATGAACGCCCCTACCTGTCCGGCGGTGTTCATCGCAGCGCCGACCACGCCGGTGTGGTTGCCTCCCACATCAAGGATCGTGCCCCAGGCAGCGCCGAGGAGGAACGCCGAGAGCCCACCTCCGATCGCGATGAGGACGGCGGACAGCCAGGGATCGGCGACGCGGGTCCCGGCGACGACGAAGACGCCCGCGAGGAACAGGGATCCGCCGCCGGTGATGGCGCGGCCCACGCGGAGTCCGTAGCGGCGCGACATCCAGTCCGCGGTGAGTCCGCCGAACAGGTCGGCGAAGACGCTGAGGGTGAGGGGGAGTCCGGCGAGGAGTCCGAGGGCGCCGGCGTCGAATCCGCGCTCGTTTTTCAAGTAGCGCGGCAGCCAGGTGATGTAGAACATGAAGCCGTAGGACTGGGTGAAGTACATGCCGCAGAGCGCGATCACCGTGGTCGAGGAGAGAATCTTCTTCCAGACGTTCCAATCCAGGTGGTGGCCGGACTTGGGCGGGCGTCCCTTCTCAATCAGCGCCAGCTCTTCGGGCGTGACGTCCTTGTGTTGCGAAGGCTCGTCGCGGAACCACCAATACCAAAGGATGCACCAAAGGAATCCGATGGATCCGAACATCACGAACATGGTCCGCCAATGGATCACGCCGAGCATCTGCTGCACAAGCCACGGCGTGACGCCGCCGGCCAGGTGCGCGCCCATGAAGAAGATCCCCTGGACCGTTCCGCGTTCGGCGAGCGGGAACCAGCGCGAGAAGGTCCGCGCGACGTTGGGCCAGGCGCCAGCTTCACCCGCGCCGAACAGGAAACGCGTGGCGAGCAGCGAGACGTAGCTGAAGGCGGCGCCCGTGATGCAGGTGAAGGCCGACCACCAGAGCACGATGCGCGTGAGCACTTTGCGCGTCCCCACCTTGTCGCCCCAGGCTCCGGTGGGGATCTCGAAGATGGCGTAGGCGAGCGTGAACGCGGAGAAGACGTAGCCCATCTGGATGTCGGTGAGGTTGAGGTCCTTGGAGATGAACGGCGCCGCCATCGAAATGCAGATGCGGTCCAGGTAGGTGATCGCGGCCAGGAGCACCGAGATCCCGAGGACCTTGTAGCGGACGGGCAAGGGCATAAGGGCCAAGGGTACCAAACCGGGCGTGGGGGGAGTGGAGGACTCCGTCGGCGAATCGCGCCGCAACTGCCAACTCCCCGTTCATCGCTTCAATGACGCCCAGCAATTCGAATCCGCCCCGGCTTCGACACGCTGATCGGCGACCCCTCGGCCAAAAAGGCGGATGTCGGCCGCCCGCGGAGAATCGAGCCGAACTCCTCGCCGTACAACGCCACGCCATCGACATCGTAGTCCACTGCTGGATTGGCCCAGACGCGCCACGGCGGATGCTCCACTCGATACTCGACGGTTCCGCCGTCGCGCTGGCCCGTGTATCCCCAGTAGTGCTCGGCGATGAACTCAGCCTCCGAGCCAGGATCCGGGATCCGCGGCTCGCCGGTGAACGCGGCTTGCAGGCGGTTCCATTTGCCCCGGTGACGCCACTCGTAGCAAACGCTCCCGTTGCCAAGTTGATGCCGCATCGGCATGGTCGCGTAGTTTTCGTTGTAGACCGCGTTGGCGATCCATGTCACCATGTCCCTCGGCACGATCTCGCGGATGAAGGTCACCCCACGGCGCCAGCCGTCCTCCGCCTTGTAGCGGACATAAAAACGCAGGTTCACTTCCTCAAAGTCCCGATGAAACGGGAGGCCAACGCCGAGCACCCGGGTGTCCAGGAACAGGAATCCGACCAGACTGATGTAGGTCCGCCCGTTCCAGACGTCGATTTCGGTTCCGCGCGGCACCAGACGGGCGAGTCTCGCCGGTTCAGCCTCGAAGTTCACCATGGCCAGCCATTTCCAATCCGCTGACAGGAAGCGGCCAGGAGCCATTGAACCTCAGACGCGGGCGCCGGCTGCTGCGGAGGCGGTGATCGCGGCGGGCGCCGACTGAGTCACCGCATGGTGTAGAGCCCGGACAGCTTCCCTGAGGAACTTCGTCTGCATCGACCGCGACAACGGATAGAACAACCAAGCCAGCCAATGCTTGGGCTGTGAGAAGGACGAGATCTCAAACCAGACCGAATCGTCCGCGCGCCACTCGATCATGAACCGCTCCTCGCCGCGCTCCATATGCTCCTGGAGCGTGCCATAGCCGAATCCATACCGGCGGACGGGCTCAGTCTCATCCATCACGTACACGATCCGGGCGGCGTTCAGCGACCAGAAGCCGAAGTGGCTCACCACCACGCCCACCAGGACGCCGGGCTGAATCCGTTTATACGGCCAGCACAACTGGACCCAGCCGAGTCCGAATTGGCGCCAGTCCTGCAGCGCCTTGCGGCCGCGTAGGAAAACCTCCTGGCCGTGCCCGAGCAGGATGCGCCGCCGGTCAATCGCGTAGCCATGAGGCCGTTCGTTGTTGCGAGTGCCGCCTACGTTCGGGTAGGAGAACGGACACGGCACCTGGGATTGGATGAAGTCGCGGATGTCCGCGGTCAGTGGTTCCCTCAAAAACAGCATGGCACCTACCTGGAAAACTTCTGGACTCTCCAATTCTTGATCTCGACCACGTACAGGGACCCCTCCGAGTCCACCGCCATATGGTGGGCGAAATCGAACTTGCCAGGCGCTTTGCCGAATCCTCCAAGCACGCCTTGCACCTGGCCGTCGAGGTTCAGCTTGACGACGCGGTTGTTGTTGCCGTCGCACATGTACAGGGCGTTTTCCTTTTCCGCGTAGGCCAGACCCCATGGTGCGCCGAAGCCCGACCACTTGGTGAGGAACTTGCCATCGGCGTCGAACACCTGGATCCGCTCGTTGGTCCGGTCGGCGACGTAGACGCGGCCGGTCTTGTCGAGCGCCACGTCATGCGCGATGTCAAACTCCGAGTTGCCGGTTCCCTTCTTGCCCCAGTGGCGGACGTACTCGCCATTGGCCGTGTACTGCACGATGCGCGAGTTGCCATAACCGTCGGAGACGTAGAAGTCGCCGTTGGGCTTGAAGGACAACCCGGTGGGCTGATTGAAGGAGTACCGGTCGTCGTTGTTGCCGGGTCCGCGCCCGGCGTTGGCGATCACCATCCGCAGCTTCCCTGAGGAGGTGAACTTGAGGATCGAGTGGCCTTTGACGTCCACCAGCCAGACATCCCCGCGAGGGTCCACTTTGATGCCGTGCGAGCTGATCACGGGCACTTCTTTCCAGGCGCGCAGGAATCGCCCGGTCTTGTCAAACTGGACCACCGGATGTGCGCCCCGGTTGAAGACCCAGACGTTATCCAGCTTGTCGACGCTGACGCCGCTAGCCTCGCCCAGATTCCAGCCGTCGGGCAATTGCGCCCAATCTGGGACGAGCTTGTGAGGAAGCGTGGGAGCGCCGTCCAATCCGGCCGCGGCGGCGGGCAGGCAGGCCAGGATCACGGCGGGCAAAAGGCGGGCTGAGTACATCATCACGGTTGAGCGTAATTGCGACGGTGGCCCGAAGTCAAGCGGCCCCCGCGTCCGGGGTGGCTACTTGCCGTAGTACTTGGCGTTGGAGCCCGCGAATGCCGACCATTTTTCCGGCAGGTCGTCCAGTGCGAAGATCGCCGAAACCGGGCAGACGGGAACGCACGCTCCGCAGTCGATGCATTCCACGGGATCGATGTAGAGCATCTCCGAGCCCTCGAATTTTTCTTCGTCGCGTTTCGGGTGGATGCAATCAACAGGGCACGCGTCCACACAGGCAGTGTCCTTTGTACCAATGCAGGGTTCAGCGATAACGTAGGCCATGTTCAGTCAGACCTTCAGGTATAGCATAGGAGGAGAAAACAAGACAACGGCGGACGCTTGATCGATCTCGATTGCGGAAATTTGGCAGGCTACCTGGAGGCGCGCGGCCGCACCGGTCCGTGGCGGGTGAAGGCCCTCGGAGGCGGCGTCTCGAACACGGTGCTGCTGGCGGACAACGGGCGTGAGCGTTGGGTGGTGAAGCAGTCGCTTGGAAGGTTGCGCGTCGAAGAAGAATGGCTCGCCGACCGCGAGCGGATCCATCGCGAAGCCAGCGCCATCGCGCAACTCGGCCGGATGCTGGCTCCGGGCTCTGTGCCGGTGCTCGCCTTTTCGGATCCCGGTAACTTTGCCTACGCGATGGAAGCGGCGTCAGGAGCACGCGATTGGAAGAGCCTGTTGATGGCCGGAGAAGTGTCAACCGGCATCGCCCGGCGCGCGGGGGTGATTCTCCGGGATATGATCCATGTGAGCCGCGATGCCTCGCAATTCAGCGGGTTCGCCGTGCAGGACTGCTTCGATCAGCTCCGGCTCGACCCCTACTACCGGTTCACCGCCGCCCGGCATCCGGATCTGGCGCACTTTTTCGACGTCTGCATCCGCGAGTATGGTGAGCGGCGGTACTCGCTCGTCCACGGCGACTTTAGCCCGAAAAATCTTCTGGTGACGCCCGTTGGTGGCGTGACGCTGATCGATTTCGAGGTGATCCATTACGGGAATCCGGCGTTCGACGCCGCGTTCCTGCTGAACCACCTGTTGCTCAAGCGCTCTCATTTGCCAGCGCACCAGGCCGCACTGACCGCCGCGGCGGCGGAGTTCTGGAACGTAGTCCATCCTGGAATGCCAGACTGGTTTGAAGGATCCGTGATCCGGCAGCTCGGGTGTCTGCACATGGCGCGGGTGGACGGAAAATCTCCAGCCGAGTACCTGACGCCGGCCGGGCGTGAGCAAGTGAGGGAGCGGGCGCGGCGTTGGATCCTGTCGCCTCCCCGCACCGTGAAAGAGATTCTGGACGAATGTTGACGATTGAAGACCTGTTTGGATACGAGATCCTGGACTCCCGGGGACGGCCCACCGTGGCCGTGCGGGCGCGCCTGTCGGATGGCACCGTGGCGGCGGCCCAGGTTCCCTCGGGAGCCTCCACCGGCACCCACGAAGCGTTGGAGCTGCGGGATGGAGATCCGGCACGCTACGCCGGCAAGGGAACGCGGAAGGCCGCGGCGGCGGTGCGGGAGAAGCTCCTCCCTTTGGTCCGCGGAATGGACGCAGGGGATCAGCAAGGCGTGGACCGGGCGCTGATCCCGTTGAAGCAGGAGGCAGGCGCGAACGCAGTGCTGGGAGTCTCGTGCGCTGTCGCCCGCGCCGTGGCGGATTCGCGGCACGAGCCTCTGTGGCGCGTGCTCGCGGCGGGCCGCCGCGCCTCAATTCCCGTTCCGATGGTCAACATCTTTTCGGGTGGACTGCACGCCGGGCGCAATATCGAGTTTCAGGATTTTCTCGCGTTGCCCCACGGGTTCACCACGTTCGCCGAGGCGCTTCACGCCGTGTCGCGGATACACGCGGCTGCACGCAAGTTGTGCGAGTCCAGCGGGCTGGCGATGACCGGCGTAGCGGACGAAGGAGGCTGGGGTCCGGCGCTCGGCTCAAACGAACAGGCGCTGGATCTGCTGACGCGGTCCATCGGGCGCGCTGGCTACAAGCCCGGCGCGGAAGTATCGATCGCCATTGACGTGGCGGCGAGCCATTTTTTCCGCGAGGGCCGCTATCACCTGGCTACGGAAAACCGGGTCCTTGACGAATCAGAAATGACGGGGCTGCTCGAATCGTGGTCTCAACGGTATCCGGTCATCAGTATCGAGGACGGCCTGCACGAGGATGCCTGGGCCGGGTGGGTCCGGTTGACCGAACGCCTCGGTCCAAGGCTGCAACTGACCGGCGACGATCTGTTCACCACCAACCCGGCGCGCGTGCGGCGCGGGATCGAGAGCCGCGCCGGGAACGCAGTGCTGGTGAAAATGAATCAGATCGGCACCTTGACCGAGACGTTCGAGGTGATCGATCTCGTTACCGCCGCGGGTTGGCGGGGCGTGGTGTCGGCGCGGTCGGGTGACACTGAGGATCCATTCCTGGCGGACCTGGCGGTGGCATCCGGACTGGGCCAGATCAAGGTGGGATCGGTGACCCGGTCCGAGCGGCTGGCCAAGTACAACCGGCTGCTGGAACTCGAATCGGAAGGGGGGCTCCCGTTCAGTACTTTAGGCATCGTTAAGAAATAACATTTCCACTCGATGGGTGGACTTCGTAGTTCCATTCGCCGTGGAACTCGTCGCGGCGGAGGTTGATCTTGGACATTTCGTCGTCAGCGACCTTGATGCCGGAAGG